>Ga0182004_10003268_pt1 | contig 12874 bp, 8 predicted proteins | sample Sormic07211540_1_FD_120479 | JGI IMG/M metagenome (GOLD analysis project Ga0182004, IMG submission 120479) | Endophyte microbial communities from Sorghum bicolor roots, Mead, Nebraska, USA - 072115-40_1 MetaG | ecosystem: Host-associated > Plants > Roots > Unclassified | place: USA: Nebraska... | reverse complement strand
ACAACCCTTGAAAATAATTGTGAAAAAATGGTAACACACACATGCACAAGTGTTTGGGACACTTTGGTGTTGGCACATGGGAGCAAGAGTTGAAAGTTATGCTTGAAAAGAGTGAATAAGAGGTGGCGGACCCTGGCTCGACGAGGTGTCGGACCAGTCGAACCGGTCCCCCTAACAGCATAGTGTGACAGAGAGTGTGTGCAGCAAATCAGACCATGGTGTTCCACTCGAACTACAGGCAGGAGGGACCAGAGATGCCCCGAATGGGGATACAGCGCACCCAACCCCTAGATCCGCAAGCTCCACCCCGTCCAAAGTGCTAGAGGTGGTTGGGGAGACGGCTTTGATGTCGTCGGTGCTATCGCTGTCTCTCTAGTCCATGAGCTCCACCTCGTCATCATCACTAAGCGAGGGAGTAGATCTAAAGGGTGTTGGGCGAAGAGGCCATCTGAGGGGGTGGCGGGAGGCTTGGGGTGGACACCGTGCTAGGGAGGTCGCCGACAGAGTGGGAGGTGGGGGCTCTCTCTCACCAGGGCACTCAATCATTGACTGTGTTTTCTCTCCATGCTTCATCCATTTTTGTTTTGTTTGTACAGAGATGGTAGAATAAGTGATCATGGTGGAGACCCCTCATAATGACTTCATCAAAGATCAACGTCTAGAGATGCGCATTTGTGTCCGCACTTTCACCTATGATAAGGTGTGTGCGGTGACACATGGCTTAGAAGTAGACTGTTTCCTAGGATAGGGTTTGCTAAGAAAGTTAAAAAGAAACAAAGCAAATGTGCAATATCTAAAACAAGCAATATATATAGAGTAATAGACACACCATGCTATCTGAGTTTCTAGCACTGCAGCTAATTTTGCGCACTTCATATGTTGCTAGGTTTCAAACCGATAGTGAGAAGGCTTTATTTTGCTCGGTCAGTATAAGCTTGCATGGCGAAAGATGCTATCTATCCTGTCGCTATTTTGTTTTGTTCAGTCTGTGAAACATTGATGTGTGTGTGTGTGTGACACATGTCAATGGACATGGTACCTTGCAAGCATCCACATTCCACAACAACACAAAGTTATTATTAAAATGTAACCACGGCGACAATAGATTCAAACCGAGGGACATCCCCATTTCCATTACCAGATATAACGGCATCCATTTGACTTCTGCTTCTTGTTCAAGTTCAACCAACGGCGACAATAGATGACCAATAATTCCAAATCTTAAACCTTACAGTGTTTCATCTGACCATGACTAGCAATCTGACACCGAGCAGCAGCAGCAGCTACGGTACAACACATACACAATACATACACGTCGCCATAGCATCGTTGAAATAGCAGCCGGTCGAAAGCAACACAAGCCTACCTGATCCTGACGGATCCAAACCAACGAACCAATAAAACAGCAGGAACACGGCAGCTACCTATCTATGGGGACCAAATTCTGCAATCCTTGTAGAAGCATCACCTAGTATTGTATCATTCTAACACCAACAACCAATCAAAAGATTATCCTGGGCTAGCCGAATGAGGGTTTGGGCTAAGCTGCTGGTGCAGGCGGCGGGCTCTCAGGCTCTGGCGGTTCAGACGACGACTGCACCACTTGAGTCTGATCTCCATTGTTGAGGACCAGCTGCATGTTGTTCTCCAGGTTGCCATCCGCCGGTGGAGGTGCCCAGGAGATGGGTTGCACTGAACCAAGAAACAAAACATGGGATCAGATGAGAATAACGAGCATGCTTCAATTGATGTTGAAATACTAGCCCATGTTAGAAGCCATATGTTTGGACGACAAAATGTATATACAGTTGAAGCTCAGGACATAAATGTCCTAGGCACAACCATAAATGAACAACCAATTGCATATACCATATGGATGCAGTTGCAACACAAATGTATAGAATGTATGGCACATCAACCAATTGCCGAGTAACTTCGCACCAGAATTCTGGTGCCTACTAGAAAATACAAACATCTAGATAGCTTCTACTATCCACTTGGAAGATGTCAATCTAACCATGCAGCAATAGGCACATCCGAAACATGCCACGAGGTTGCTATATTTCAGGTGCCTGAATTTTCACGCAACAATAGACAACGAACTAGTACAACTAAAAGGAGACCTCACATGAGCTAATTCATATTTTTTTTATAGTCAAACAATGAAAAGTTTTATATGTTGCCTGAACAACAACAACAAAAACAAAAACAAAAACAACAAATCAAGCACCTAAAATATAGAAGTCAAAAGGCAGTCTAGAAAACATTAAATGTAGGATGCTCAATTTATGTAATATACATTACCTTCTTCTGGTTGGAGAAGCTTAGTTGACCTTTTTGGTGTAACACCACTTTGACTTGTCTGGGAACACTTCCTAACATAGTCCTTTTGTAGTGGTGCAGGTGACTTGAATGAAAAATGAGATAACTTTAAACCTTGTGCGGCATATTCTGGATGCTCTCCAAGGTACCTATCCAAGCATGGAGTTCAAAGAATAAGAGAAATTTCGATCAGACAACTACATGCATGTAAAACAAAACTTGAGCAACAATATGCTTTAAGTGAAAAGATTGAAGCAAGAGTTGACCAAAGGAACTTGACATACTTCTCCAATTTCTTCCTTGATCTCAGTTGTGTTCCTGTAGGGGACCAATAGTACCTGAAAGCATGAATACAATGTTAATATGGGCACTACCATATTTATCCAAGATGCCAGTGCTAGAACATCATGCAACATGATATTGATATCAATATGTGTGATCGACTACAGTAAAAAAAAACACTAGATGCAGGTGTAAATATATTGAAGCAGAACTGTTTTGTATGATATTAAACTACAACACCAGTTTTCCTAATTCTTTAAACAATTAGAAATTAGATTTTTCTTTCTTTATTTGTTCGTTTCCATGGACTAGGAATTTGGATCATAGGTTAGACTCAGACAAAGGAATACAACAGATAGCACACACACAAGTATGCGCACAAGTTCATAAGATTGGACATATGTAACAACTACAATGCCATTTTCTAAGAGATAAGTGGTCAAACGGCGAGAAAAATGTTACTCACACATCAGCAAATTTGGTGCTTCCTTCACCTCTTATCTTAATCAACCTTTCCCATTCTTGAGGGGTCCGTGGGATGTTAGGTTTATCAATTGCCCAAAGCATACCGCTATCCTCAGATACATCTGATGGGTCATCGCATGTCACATCAGGCTTCCACTCACGGGCTTTCTCACAGACAAAAGGATCCTCTAGAGCTTGCTCTCGAATTTCTTCGTACTTCTCTTTTGTTGAAACAAGTCTCCATTTCTGACATTTAGCACATTGAGAAACAAAGGTTCCAATTTGCTTTCCCAATGCACGCTTTCGTTTCTTTCCCAATGCACGCTTTCGTTTCTTTGATGGTTTTGCTGGTACAATTGGGAGATGGCTTGCACTCTGTTCATCTCTTCCCCTATCACTTTTGTCATTCTTATAGATGACTACTTGCTGAGATGCATCATCACATTGCTCACCATCTTTATCATATAATGTTTTCTGTCTCTTCCCAGATGGTGAAGATACAGAGTTCTCATTGGGAGTGATCATAGATTTTTCTGGTTTGGAGTCCATATTTTTTAAGGACCTGTTGAAAGGATAGTAAATAAAATTTAACGTTAGAAGGTAAAAGATAGCTTCATATCATAATATAACGATATATAAGCATAATATCTTCATGTGTGTGTGTGTGTGTGCGCGCGCGCGCGTGTGGTGTGTGTGTGTGTGTACACAAAATCTAGGGAATTGTAACCATTGCACAAGTCAATGTTAAGCCTCTTAGAAGTATGATACTATAGCCTACACCTTGGACTAAAGCATTTGGATTTGGAATTTGGAGAAAGCATCCAGACAAAACTGAATTTACAGAAGGGATATTTTTCAAACTGGGATTTCTGAGACAAGCCTAAAATTCTGAAAGATCCCTAAGGTAAACAGATTTAATGTAAGTGGAAAAGTGATCAAATACTTCTTTTTTAGCTAGATACACAATAGTGCAACTGAAAAATACAGAAGGGAAACAATACAATAATGAGCATACACAGCAGATTACCTAAAAACATTCATTGTAAATGTTGGATTTAACATACCTAGAATACTGGAAACCAAGTTCTCAAATGTCAAAACTATAGTATACAATCAAAGAGCCAACAGCAGAACAACTATTCCACGTTGAGAACAGAATTCTACAGAGCATTTTATAGAAGGCCACTGCTAAAAAATTCTCTATGGTATGTTAAAAAAAGCATCTACATAACACATGGATCAACCAGTATTTTTCACATCCTTTTCATTTTGGCTGTATAAGTTAGTTACTGTGCTGTATAAATATCCATCATGTACAGCTAACTTAAGTGGTGTAACATCCTACGATCAGAAAGCTAGATATCACCACAGAAGCCAACACCTCCTTAGTAATGACAGGGCCCAACCAATCAGGTTCACCAAAGTCCTTTACTCCAAACAAGGTATTTCTCAAACCAAAATGGAAGGTTGTACATCAAGTTCAGTTTGTTGTAGCACAAATTCCAAGCATTTAACAACTGAACTAAGTAGCAGTAACTCAATTACAAAGATTCCTCAGCTTGACTCCAGGATATCATTTGCAATAAAATTATTTATGAGCATAGTTCCTCATTAGTATGCTTAGGGAATTGCCAATTGGACCCTGTTACAATAAGGTATCGCATAACTTCCTAACATGTAACATTTAAACTAAGTAGAGCTAATGCAGCAAATACCAAAACCCCAAGGCTAGATACAATCTATCATTCGCATTAGAAACACAGCATTAAGTTGACAAACCTAACTCAGAATTCCAATAGCATTAAATTAATTAGAAATGTTATGAAGCTAACATTTCTTGCTTCTTGCAAACCTGTGAACCACTTTCTTTAGACTTGAACTTGTCTAGGCTTAATGTGTTTCAGACACATAACGCATTCTGTCCAAGCTATGTTCAAAATGGCAGGGCAAACTGTTAATGTTTTGACCACAAACGTTTTTATGGAGCTTTCTTTCTGTAATAAAAGGTGATCCTGGAGAGTTTCCACTCGTCCAAAAAAAAAACCCAGCATTCTAATACTATAACACATGAGTCTGAATCCAAACAGTACAAGGCTGGTCCAACCAACATCAGAAATCGTGATTCTGGAACCGTATGTGTTCTCAGGCTTGCAAGACATGAACCCTATGTGTTGTCTACCTCCAATATCCTAAACTAAAATCTAGAATGTCATCAAACTGCTAGGATTTAGGCATGTAAATATGCCAAGCACAAATGTGTGGCCTTCTTGTTAGCAACAAGAGAAGCAACTCTCTGATTCCTACGCCTGGAATGTGAAAATGACAAAATCGCCAAACCGCACATACATCAGCAGTTTCAGCACAGACTAGTGGCAGATCCAGCCGAGTATTTCAGGTAGGGCGGGTCGCTACATACATATACCAAACTTCACCGGTAATCCAGTATATCGGTTGTCTGGCCATGTAAACATATATCTGGAAAATATACCGATCTTAAAACACTAAGAACATCCCGAGGCTGCTTTGGGGGTAAATTTATATTACGATCCCAACAGTCAATTCACCAGAGGCGTGAGGCCTCATCCATCCATCACCAATTCACAGCCGAGGTGCTTTAACACTTAATTCTAAGTGACCTTCACCTACTGTAGTTACAAAATTAAGACATAATCCAAGTTTCTTCTCTCTTTTTTTTTAACAAAATTACACACTCTATCTGTCTATCCTGCATTGCGTGATCCTGCGGGTAGTAGCATACATAGGTGAATAGGTCAGGAGTATGCGCACACTATCAGTTACAGGCTTACAGCCGCAGTTGAACTCGTGGCAAAACTGCAAGATAAGCAAACCCAATGCGCGAGTACCTGGAAGATCGAGGGACGTGTTATTAGTAAATCCAAAAGGGCGTGAGCCACAGCGCAAGGGGCAGACCGCATCCCATAGGCTCCAGGCACACTGGGACATCCCGCTGACCGCCAGGCGCAGCCACGGCTGCTGCTGGTGCTGGCCTGCTGTCGTCTGCCGGGAGGAGTGCGCGGGACAGGGAGTGGGAGCCGTCGCGGCGCCGCGCCGACCGGCGATGCCTTGGATTGGAGTGGCGCCGCCGAGCGCCCGTGGGTGGAAGAAGTGCCCTGTGGCCTTGCTCTGCTTTCCCTAAGGCCCAAGGCTGACTAACAGGCTATAAGTGATGATGGGCTATGGGCCTGGCCTGTCAAGACGGCCTAGTCACGCGACCCTCGCAGCCTCGCCCCGACTCCGTCTTCAACCTCCGCTCGTACCTCGGAGCTCGGAGCTCGTGGTGAGGCTGGCCGGGGTATAGGGGTACTCACCGGAGGGGAGGTAGGGCGGCCGCCCTAGCTCGCCCTATAGACGGATCCAACAGACTTCATCTAACATTCGATATCGAGCACGCAACGCAAACACGAAACTCTAGCTACCAACAGGGAAATCATCACCGGAATTCTACCCAAACGAACAAGCTATTATGCAGTTGTTCTACGAGCACCGCACGCGAAATCAATGAAATCAAGACACAACGACCGATCGCAAAACAGAAGACGAGGAGGATAGAGAGTATATATACTTGTAGATCAGCTCCCAGAGTCCCAGTAGCGGCTACGATCGAGGCGGCCAAATGGGCTGGTCGTCGTCCTCGTGAAGCTCCGGCGGCCGCCGCGGGGGAGGAGACCGGGCGAAATGCGGGGGGAGACGGCGCGATTCGCAGGCGGCGTCGAGACGCCGGAAGAGCTCAGCTCGGCGGGGATCAGCCGTCCTCTCTTGGTCTCTCTTCTACACTTGCAAAACTGTGTGCGGCGGCGGCGCTGACTGGCTGTGGTGAGAAATTCTGGAGAATTTGGTGAATTTCGACTGAATTTATAGATGGTGGTGGTTTTAGACCTAGTAGGGCTCGGAGGATCTGGAATGTGTTCACCTACCCTTAAAAAAAAAATCTAAATTCCAAATGGCCCATTTAACATAACTTTATTTGTAGAATAGTGCATGTATTTATATTTTTATCAAAAAAATTGTGAGGGAAAAAATGACATGGGAGGGTGTGATTGTGAAATTTTACCCTAGTTATCAAAAAAGGGCGCGAACTAGGGCACCATAGCGTGAAATACGGAAACCAAACTACAAGAGGTCGCGAAATATGGTTACACACGTGGAACTGTTGGTTCTTTGATTTTAAACCTCCATGCAAATTAACGGTATATAATTAATAAAACAATAATGGTCTTTGGCGCGAAAGAAAAGCGCGAATAACATCTAAATTCTAAACTAAAGACGTGCGCACCAAGCATTTACATGGGCCACGTGCGCTTGTTTCTAAATCACACGTGGCAGAGCAAGCATTTACATGGACCACGTGTGCTTGTTTCTAATAAATCGCACACAAGCAAAGCAAGCATTTACATGGACCATCAACTTTGTGCATTTTGTTTCTAACAAAGCCATAGATGTTAAGAGCATCAATATCATATCAAGAGAAATTTTCAACATATCTTCGCAATTAATTTCCACAATGCATGACCACATTTTGGTTACTTGAGAATTCTCACTATTAATTTTCACAATCCAATGGCAGCCTTTTTTTAAAAAAAAATACAAAGGAAAAATGACCCAACGGTAGCTTAGCCACCAACCCTCCAACCAAGTCACAGCCAAAAAAGAAGCAAAACGCCATCTCGTTCCTTCAAACGCTGTGGACGATGTACTGGCCTGCACAAGAAGCATGTTCTGGCGACAGCATATTTACACTTATTATACAAGGTAATTATATATTAGTTTGTTTGGAAAAGATTCTCTTTTGTACCGTTGAAAAAAAAATTAATAATGAGATAGTCAAATCTTATAAGAATTGTGCGTGGCCACACTAAACAAAATGATGTCTCTAATTCTTTTAGAAAGCTGATAAATAATTTAAACATGAAAATATATAGTAATAGTTGTATTTTAATGCATGCAACTTTGCTAAACACCTCATCAACCTACAAGAGTTGTCGGAGAAAAATGATACACAAATCTTCTGCTTATACGAGAAAAAACAATGATTATCGCATGAGGATTAGAAGTTTACCTAACCCCCAAAAAAAGGATAGCACCAACTAGGGCAATACATATTAAAAGCGTCAATAACACATCTCGTGGAGAAAGAAAAAAAAAAGGAAAAAACACCACTATAGATTCAGAACCACCAAGTACCACGCTAGTTACCAGAGTCTAGAGGAATTATTGCAGTCTTGTGAAGTATGAGCATAAATCACAAGAAAAGTCCCACGTGGAAAATGATAGTCATTTTTGGAGAAATAATGCAAAAAGTTGTGAAAATAAAATACACGAATATACAAGTAAACAAAGGAAGGGGGAGAAAAGAAAAGGAAGGTCTTAAGTTAGTGGAATAGCCTTTATTAGCCAACCAACATAGGTGCAGCAAGAAGAGGCAAACATTTATCTGGTTGCCTCAAAACACCATGTGCTCAATAAGCATTTCCTGGCGATAACAATCAAAGTTAGCTATATATCAATCATCAAAAAGAAAGTTGGTTGTATATGGGCAAACAGTTGTACCCAGCTAGCTAGGATATCTATCTAAAATTCATTTGAAAAAAGATCCTCTTAATAATTGAGTAGCCACATTAATTTGGCAATAGTATGCGATGTGCTATTTCTATTTTCCTAATACGCTGAAGAGATATTGCGGCGACCTGTAAATGATGGTGAACTTTTAAAGATAGATCCAACGCTCCAACAAAAATAGCGGTCTTATCAAGTCATATAAGAGTAAAGCTCTTGTGAAACGGATAAGTAAAAGGGTCGTGGCTTGTAGGACAGTAGTAGTTCTTGCAAGCTACTCCCACCGTCCAAAAAACGTAATTCTAACAATAAATTTGAATATCACGCATGTCTAGGTTTATTACTAGAATTGTATTTATTTATAGGAGAGAGGGAGTACTATCTCAGGAGACACATGGTGAGATAAAGTTGATATTTGTAGATGGTTTTTCTTTCTTTTTTCTTGTGCACAATAGTATGTGGCCTGCCATGCGTTATAGTGTTGGTACTTCGATAGAGGTTTAAGAGTATGTGACATCTTCTCACGCCTGAGACCATCAATAGTATTTGCTTTTGCATTGAGCGTGCTCTAATAGGTTGCCTATGCAAGTTGTAACCGTTTTTTCGCTTCAACAAAACTGTTTACATGTGCCATATATCAGTTGCTCAGTAAATGGTTAGATATATTAATTTGTCTTTTGTGTGCATCAGAGAGAACCAAAAATTAGTAGGTGTGCAGGCAGGGTTGAATGAAGACCAATTAAAGCTTGTTAGGCTTAATCCGAGAGGATTGAAGGGAATTGGAAAAAATTGGATCGTAGGGATGAAACCCACAATTCTAGAGAGGTTGGTTCTGTAGTTTACGGGCCAACAACACTCTCTAAAACCCACTAGCATGCCTTCTTAGCAAAGACACAGCTAGCAGATGATCAGCTATTTCATGTGGTCATGCTTATGGAGCCTGTTGAACTAAATAAAAAATCAACATTTGTAAGCATTTGTTTTCTGGAGTGTCTTTGCACCTGACACACTCGGTATAAAGAAAAGCGCTTTATTGGTCCATGCTAAGGAATAGTGTGGCCATCTCTAGATGAAGATATCATTTTCTAGCTATTTGTTAGGGCAACTTCATAGAGAGTTAGAGACAATGTCTGTGCTATAGGTATTGTAATATTTGTTGAACTAATAGTGACCTGCAAATATACCCACACATCCTCTCAGAGCAGATTTGACGCGACTCTGCTGAATCGAGAGATGTAGTAGGAATATGCTAGATACTAATAGTTATTAATGACTTTGAAATTAGGAAATCACAACTCAAGTTCAAATATTACCATCACATAAAGTGACGTCTATAATAAGATATGGCTATAGTCATCTTCATCCGTCACAACTTTTGTAGAGCAAGGCCAGGTTTTCTCATGGATATTCAGTGGTAGGATAGGATGCAGTGATGTTACTTCCGATCCAAGAAGGATAATAACACCCAAAAACATTATCAGCGTTGAGATTGACATAAAATCTAGCATAGTTTTCTAGCACCATCACTACACACGGGGACATGATACCCAAAGCCTAAATATGACGAAGAGTGTCCCATACATATCACTGCGCTGAATGCTAAGGTTGCGCTTGCGTAACAAACCTAACATATATTGACATGGATCCTATTCACATAGGAGAAGGTGTCGATGATACCATCATCCAAGTAACTTCGTTTGGCTGATAAGCCATGACAGAAAATACTAATGACTGATTTTTTATAAAATAAAAATATTGTTGAATGACTAGATGATTCGAACGATATGAAAAGCTAGACAGGCGCCACGGCCATGACCAACACGCTGGTAGCGAGGAGGGAAGAAGCACCGCCCGCCACCAAGCCGACCATGACCAACACGCTGGTAGCGAGGAGGGAAGAAGCACCGCCTGCCACCAAGCCGACCATCAAGAACCTGCATTCACCATCGAATCCACACGAATCCGGCCCCACGTAGCGCGCGAAGCTCCTATGCAGATTTGGTCAAATACTATACCGATTTGTCGGTGGAGCAAGAGGAGAGAAATGAATGGATAGAAAAGAAGAGGTCGGACAAGGTAGGGAGAAGGATCGCTTGGCTTTACCGTCTTTGGCTTTCCAACAGCATTACTTAGGTCTTATTTAATTTCAAAAATTTTTACAAAGTAAACACTGTAGTATTTTTGTTTGTATTTAATAAATAATATCAAATTATAAACTAATTAGACTTAAAAAATTCGTCCTATAAATTACTAATAAACTATATAATTAGTTATTATTTTTATTTAAGATTCGATGTGACAAGTAATTTAAAAGTTTTTGCAAAGTTTTATAGAATTAAACAAGGCCTAAGGCGATGGCAAGCCGTAGGAGTAGGTCTATCTTTTTCTACTGGAGTATCGCAGCAGTATTTTACAGGAATCGATTTTTTATTTTCACAAGAAATGCGCAGGACAGCACTCAAGCGGGATAGACAGAAACAGAAGCAGAGAAGATCGTGATCATGATTTGTTGTCCAGTAGTAGTAACATCATCATCATCATCATCATTCAGAAGCACGGAATTGCTGGCTTTGGCTTGAGGTCCAGTAGTAGCACGGGATTGTCCAGAGCACCATAAACATTGAGAGCAGTAGAGCACCCGTGAGATTTTTCTGAACGAAAAACACAAATCCACCTCCTGAATCATCACATTCTACAACCTATATCTTAATGATTGCAGTGCAGCAACCAACAACCAGGCTCATCTCTGATTTCCTGCTCGATCTCGGCAACGAGCCGGGCATGGCGAGAACGAGAAGGCTTCCCATGCCATCGGGCAATGGCGCCCGGTCGCCGGGTCCCAGCTGGACTCACTCGACACGTTCCTGCACTACATCTTGAACTCTCTGCCTACTGCCGCTACGGCAACACACACCACACGTCGGTCACCACGACCACATCACTGGGCTCGCCTGCGCCACCGCCGGCGCCGGCGCCGCCCAGCAGTGCTGCGGCCACCGGTACACCAACCCCTCGTCAGCGGCGCCGCCGTACGCCTGGCCATGCCCGGTCCAGGGCCGGCCGCCTTCCTGCTCCTTGTCGTCTCCCTCAACGTCCATCGCAGCCGCACCGTCCGACACCTCCTCGGCGGCAGCCTCCTCCTCCGCCGCCGCAGCCGCCGGTGTCGGCGCCACCCACGGCACGACGGCGAGGGCGAGGTCGCGGGGCTCGGAGCCCCGTTCCAGGGCGGCGCCAGCGAGCAGCTCCCGCACCGTCCTGCTGTCCGCCTCCCGGAGCATGGCGCGGATCCAGTCCGCGCGGAGGCGCGGGGCGTCGATCCGCCTGCTGCTGCTGCTGCTGGCGTCTCCATCACCGTACACCACCACTGCCCTCTCGTCGTGGCCAGGCGAAGGAGACGGTGCGGCCGCCGCGTCGCCCATCGCAACGTCATCCTCCGACGCCGTCGTCACGGCGCCGCCCATGTCCCCGTCGACACGAGGGCCGTCTGGACACGCGAACGCGAGGCGCCGCATCTTGGTGGCGCGGCAAGAGAGCGAGAACCCGGATGAGCGGTCGCCGGCGTCGTCGAAGAGGCCCGGCTCGTGGGCGCCCTTCCGCTTCAGCGACAGGCCGTGGAACTCCTCCGTGAGCACCACCATCTCCGCCGCCGCCGTCACACTCGCACAGCTACCTCTGTCCGTCGTCGTTCGCAGCGCTCGTCCTCTGCTCTCCGATTGCTTCTTCGCTTCTCGTGGCTTCTGGCGTGCTCTGGATCGATGTGGTGGGCGTGCAATGGATGGCGGGAGATATATGGGCTCCGGTCAGGGGAGCTGGGTGGACAAGTGGAGAGGAGCACCAAGTGTGGAGAAGCTTCGATTGGAGCTCTGGAAGTGTCTCGAAGCCCATTTTTCCACTCTAGGGACACCGGACAGCGACAGCGTGTCCACTAGTCCGCTATCTCCCCTCAAAGTACGTAAATACCCCTCACGTGGACCACACCATGGCTGTAAAGCAATGGGCTAGTACCGTCATTGTCCCTTGCACAGACTCTCTCACTCGAGGGCCGATTCTGCTTCGTCAACGAGAACGAGACACATATAATGGGCCACAGAAGGTAAGAAAGCAGCCCATGATATGTCCATGCGAAGGAACGTGGCGGGCCTAATATAGTGTAAAGAGCGTGGGCTGAATGGAAAGGTCTCGTGTGGGCTGTGGCGAGTCGTTAGGGACTCGTGTACTTGCGTTGCGGGTT
>Ga0182004_10003267_pt1 | contig 12874 bp, 10 predicted proteins | sample Sormic07211540_1_FD_120479 | JGI IMG/M metagenome (GOLD analysis project Ga0182004, IMG submission 120479) | Endophyte microbial communities from Sorghum bicolor roots, Mead, Nebraska, USA - 072115-40_1 MetaG | ecosystem: Host-associated > Plants > Roots > Unclassified | place: USA: Nebraska... | reverse complement strand
CGGGTGTTGCACCAGGCAAATTAGTTGCCGGGTGTTTTTTGACCTTTGCCTGGTGTTTTAGGCACCAGGCAAATTGCCCGAATCCTGTAGTGTTTAGGCTAATAGGAGGTGTTTTTGCCCTCTTTTGAGCCTCTTGGGTCCTAAATGACACAAGTTTACAAGTTTAAGTTTTGCTACTTTTTGCCCATACCGTTTAGATTCATTTTGCCAAAAGATAGGATAAAGCAACAAAATTTTTGACAAAAAAAGGAATTAAACGCCCCCTTAAATTAATTTAGTCATATCAGCATGAAGTTGCTCTGTCATATCAAGTCATCTAAAAAGATTTAACCAATTTTGCTCAAGTCCTTATGTATAACGTATGTTTTTTTTAAAATTTTAGGTTCCACATGGGTCTTCCATATATATCTACTGCTAAAGAGCACAAAGTTGCATGTGCTTATAATAATGAGCCATTTTTTAGCGAGTTCCAGTCAATTTCAATAAAATTTTAAAGTATGAATGTGCAGTTTTAGTTCCATGGTCCAGCTTTAATATGAAATATATATAGGACGTATATATCTAATATAGTAATAGAAGCTAATAGCCCAGCTTACATAAATATCATACTTTTGCTGACATAGTGCATTAGTACAAAAAAAATTTATTGTACGTTTGTTGTCAGTAATTTTGCTGATGATATGTTTCCACCGTTAGGAAATGCCTAAATTACGTTAGAGACATCATTGACCTTATTCTAAGAACATTCTAAAATGGAAGTGAAAAGTTGAAAGTTTTGTAAGTGTTTCAAAAAGGACAAGTATGCATGTTTGAACGGCTTTCTAAAGTTCAAAGCAAGAAAGGCCTTAATCAAGGCAACCTTGTGTTTGTTGAATAAATAAAATAAAATGGCGAGCCTTGATCCACTTGTGAAGAGTCCTAGATTAATTGGCGAACCGTATGACTCGGTTCTGACAGGATAAGTGCGTGCGTTCATAATGCAAGACTCTATCACAGAGTTAAAGACAATTAATTACATATTATTTATGGTATTTTGCTATGTGACAGCATATTTATTGAAGAAGGAGGTAGAAAAAATAAGACTGCAAGTCTTATTTAGATTCTAAGTCCACATTATTCGAGGTAATAAATAACTTTAATTCTATGATAGAGTCTACATTGTGAGTGCCCTAAAGGCTTTTTCCCAGGGACAGAAGTTGATATATTGTGCTATATATAGTTTTGTTTAAAATCTAATTTGCTATAAGATGTTAGCATTAGTAAGCTCCACAATATAGGGAATACATTTATCAGAATCAAGTTCATATAACAAGCTAATTGCAAGATGAGAATAAAACAATTTGTGACTGGGTATTTTAATTGTCCCATCGCTGATTTCATCCATATATATACACCACTGCTGGAGAAAAATCTGCAAAACTAAAATAAAATAAAACTAATACACTAGTTATATCTTTCCTTTCGATTATCTTTAGATATATAGTTGCTCAAATGAGTAGGTCAGAATCATGGTTTTGGTTTACAGTATCGTTCATAAATGTTAAAGTTCTAGTGGATCGATTTCCGGAGAATTTAATATGCCTCCGTGTAGATTGCAGAAGATCGAAATCCCAGTCCAAATGTTATATATAGTGCCAAACGGCCGACATATGGCTACGTAGTGCTGTTGGCAATAACCCATGATCTAGTGTTCATGGACGACAGCTCAGTCAGGCATGCAAGCACTAGGGTAAAAAATCGCACAGATCTCAAAGCTGCTTATTCTTATTAATTATTTTCTTAATTTTTTCCACCTGGGCCTCGCATGGGTCTGGCATGTCTAAGCCCAGTCTGTGCCCAGCCAAATGCAATCCTACCTCATCTAGCAAGGCCCAATTGTGAGTGGAATTGAAATATTCTTCTAATTGTGTATTTTATCCATTGTTTATGTAAACTATTGTTACCTTCACCTATTATAGATTGGTTAGGTACTTAGTCAGTGGCCCTAGGACTGAAGTTTCACCAAATCTGCCCCTGGACTTCAAACATTTGTCCAGATCCTAGGCTTACAACCCTGCAGTTATAGGCTCATACATATCCAGCAGTGATTCTCCGGCAGGAATTCTTTATTCTGTAGTGGTGAGCCAAAGTGTCATATATATCAACAATCCAATTACATTATTCACGTCAATATAGTTACAAACCATAAACAATTTGTCAACAGCCAATGTTTGTTGGAGGTTGAACAAGAGGTTGTACTGTTAACGTTACAATACATTGATGACAGCCAACTGACGACTGCATCATATCATCTTTGGCTAAAGTACAAAAGAAAAAATATTCCTTAGACTTTAACTGACATGCATTTAATCATGGGTTTCATTGCCTCACCTACTTTAATAGTGACTAAGAAAAGGACCCGGTAGATCAATACCATCACAAGCAATATTGCAAGATCCACCCACTTAGAGTAACCCATCTCCACTTGTAAGTTGGTCCTCAGTATGTAGTCACCAGTAATGGTGAATCCCCTTCCTAAATCATCAAACACTAAACCCAGAAACTCGTTCTTATAAAGTCCTTGTGTAGCATATTTGTGGTAGGAGATATAGTATGTTGGATACTTCCACAAGGGTTTCGGGAGGTCATTTGGAAGCCTGAAGAAACCAGCATTGAGCATTAGCAGCCCTTGCATTCCAGAACCAGTTATTATGCCCAGCAGAAAGTCAGGGACAATGGCAGCTACAATCATCATCAATCCCTCAACCAGCATTGTGCAAGCCCATAGCACTGCCGCAAAGTAGAGGAAGTGATCAAAGCCCCTTTGAAGCCCAGTCAAGTAATAGCATATTGCACCTGGTATTATGGAGATGATTCCTAGGTATGGTGCTGATGAGAGTGTGTTAGAAATGACAAATGCAGTAGCACCATAATGTCCATTCAGCTGCTCTTTTCTGAACACCTGCATTTGGAAAAAAAAAAAAAGGAATGAAAGACAAATATACAACATACAATACATCCAAGAAAGAGCAAAGGCATTTCTTTTGGTATTAACATTTGTACCTTCATGTCCTCGACAAACGATGGAAATCCCCCAATTGCCATCATTGTTAATAGAGTTGATGTAAACATTAACATAGACCCTCTTGCCTGAAATCCTCAAGGAGTGTGATGGCATCAAATACTTTCCAAATGTTCTAATATTCATATAATGGTTTAAGTTTAATTACTTACTTGGATTGATGCAAAACTATAGCCAACATTGAAGAAAATTGTGCCAATGCTCACGCAAATGGCTATATAAATACCAAACCGCAACCAATAGTAGCCCATGTCTCGATGCATGTTAATTACTGATCTTTTGGTTAACACTACGCATTTGGTCAAGAAACTAGCTTGCCTTTTCTTAGTGAAAGGTGCACCCTACACAATAAAATGAAAAAGTGGTTTAAGAATTAATATCGGTAATATGGTCATTCTAGCTTGCTAAATTAAACATATAGATCAAGGCTTACCTGCTTCATCATGAATGCTTCATTTGTAATTGCCAAACTTTTCTGAGATATTAAAGAATCTACTAAAGTTTGTATGACTTCAGTCGCACATGGTAACAGAAGGGTGGACCCTTCCTCAAGTTCCTATTCAAATGTATTTTCTTGTAAGCATAGGAAAATATGCAAACAAAGAACAAGGCATGGCCATAATTGCAGCAGATAATTTAATGTAAATACCTCAAAATCTTTATTTATCATCATTAAGAAGTGATCTGAAGGGTTCCTTCTCATAGGACAGGCGTAGCCATTAGCATCAAAGAACTGCAGAATCCATACATTTCATATGTAAAATGTACTTCAATATAATGGGCAACTGCCTTTGTTCATGGAGTAAAAATAGCATTCATATGCACACAAGACACGTGACGCGTGTGAAATGTATGAAGATGGACACATTTATGAAGTTTGTGTAAACAATATATGAATTCCATGCTCATGGTTTTAAATGTACCTACAGTTTTTACATTTAAGAAGTTTTTAACAATTATTTGTACTTGTAAGAAGATGGAAAAAACTGTTAATTAGAAAATTATTTCGAGGATATCTCCGAGGTTAGCAAGCTAAGGTACACAGTACTCACAAATTGTCATTGTACGGTCAATCAAGAATCGACACATGATAATTGTACAAGAATAAACCTACTGTGTAGACAACTTAAAAATTCTGTATTATTTCAGCACATTCTTTTGCTCTATAGTGTCTTGCATTTGGTGCGCTTGTCTCTGTTTAATAAAATGAGTGAGAAACGTCGCTACCTCCTTTTAGCTAGCTAGTTGTTTGACACATTCTCTTCTCTGGAAGTTATAAAATACTCCTAAATAACTAGTAAGTGCGCGTAACATAGATAGTTGTAAGTTCTCACTCACGGTTTAGATAAATCCATATACAACTTTGTTCTTTTGTCCAAAAAAGGAAAAGGAGATGCCATTAATACTCATGAACCATATTAGGTATAATCATCATATGGATAGATACTCATGAACCATCTGTCTTTTTAAAGAGTAACCTTGAGATGTATGGCTAATTAATACTGAAAGTAATTTGAAGTAGCCAACAACTAACTAACAGCTGAAAATTCTTCAAATTAATCTCTCTATCATACAGCAACTTAGAATTATATTTGGTCAAACATTTTGGTTTGTCACACGGATAGTTATTACACTAATGTGGATATATATACTCACATCAATTGAGCTGCCTTCTTTTGCCAAAAAAAAGAAAAACAAAGACATGTTAAAACTGGATTACTGTTATCCAGTTCTGAAAATTTAAACTGTACCTAGTGCCCTTTGATTCAATTTGTTTTGTATTATTTTCTTGTAAGATGATGATACAAAAAACATATTGATATTTTAAACGAAGTTACAATTGCTTTTATTCATTATAGTTTAACAACATTGGATTATATTGGAAGGTGACTTCATTACGTTATTATAACAAAATTTTACTACAAATATGTGTTGAAATTAGGTTCAAATGAACTAATAATAGGTAGTTATAGTAAATGTCTATCCATTCCTGAAAACATGTGCCTTTCTGGAGGCACTCGGCAAAAAATTTTTTATAAAAAATTATTTATTTTGCTGAGTCCCTTGTTGGAGGCACTCGGCATGCAAAGACTTTTTCAAAAAAAGAAAAAAACTTTCTTTGCCAAGTGCCCGAGGCACTCGGCAAAGACACCGTTAACGGCGGAACCGCCATGACGGGGCCTTTTCTTTGCCGAGTGCCGCGGCGGCACTCGACAGAGTCTTTGCCGAGTACCCAACAAAAGGCACTCGGCAAAGAGAACTTTGCCGATATTTTTTTTTTGCCGAGTGCAATTAGGCCTTTGCCGAGTGCCTAGGGCACTAGGCAAAGACCTAGTCTCCAGTAGGGAAAAAACATATTAGGTATAATCATCATATAGATAGATACTCATGAACCATCTGTCTTTTTCAAGAGTAACCTTGAGATGTATGGCTAATTAATACTGAAAGCAATTTGAAGTAGCCAACAACTAACTAAAAGTAACAGCTGAAAATTCTTCAAATTAATATCTCTACTATCATACAACAACTCAGAATTATATATTTGGTCAAACATTTCGGTTTGTCACACGGATAGTTATTACACTAATGTGCATGTACTCAGATCAATTGAGCTGCCTTCTTTTGCAAAAAAAACAAAAACAAAACTTGTTAAAACTGGATTACTGTTACCCAGTTCTGAAATTTTTTAACTGTATCTAGTGCCCTTTGATTCAATTAATTTTGTGTTATTTATGTTGTAAGATGATGATATTTTGAAGTTACAATTGCTGTTATATTCATTATAGTTTAACAACATTGGATTATATTTGGAAGGTGAATTCATTACGTTAGTATAACAAAATCTACTACAAATATGTGTTGAAATTAGGTTCGAATGAACTAATAATAGGTAGTTATAGTAAATGTCTATCCATTCCTGAAAACATGTGCTCTGGAGAATAAGGCATATGTTCCATATGCATGCTTTTCAATTAAGAACGTCACTGTAACCTGGATTGCATCCGATGCTGGCCCAAAATACACCATCCTCCCATACGCCATGAGGCAGAGTCCATGGAAGAGCTGGAACACCTCGCTGCTGGGCTGGTGCATGGCGGCCACCACCGTGACCCTCTCGTCCCGCGCGAGCCCGGCGATGCGGCTCATGACGTGGAACGACGCCGCGCTGTCCAGCCCGCTGGTGGGCTCGTCGAGGAACGCCAGCGCCGGCGACGCCAGCAGCTCGACGCAGATGCTCACGCGCCGGCGCTGCCCGCCGCTGATCCCCTTGCACACGCGGCCGCCGATGCGGTGCCCGGCAACCGCGGCGAGCCCCATCTGCCTGATGGCACGGTCGGCGCGCTCCCGCTTCTCGGCTGCCGGCACCGAGTCCGGCAGCTGCAGCTGCGCCGAGTAGTGGACGGCTTCAGTCACCGTCAGCGTCGCCATCAGCAGTGTCTCTTGGGTCACGTAGGCCTTCAATATAATGCAAGGGAATTAATTGGGTGGGTTCTTTGTATGTATACACAGCTTGTTTTTATCGTTTCTTTTGAAACATACTATTAAAGACAGTAGAGCTTACAGATGTTCCAAAAGCAAGTTTCTCTCGTCGGCCATTGATCAAGATGTTCCCCGTCTTTTTCTTGTCAGAACCAAGTCGTCCTACACTCAAATATAACATTCTTTTTATTAATGATGGTCATAGCCTCATAAACGCTTGGATAGAGATTCTTTATGTATGTGTGTGATGGAACTTATTCCAAGTGTCTAGAAGACATCCAAATGTTAGACTCAAATAATCGAGCCGGCACATTTTTGGTATGGTATGGTTTGGTTTTGGAGAAATTCAAATATGGCACATACATTATTGTCGGTGCATGATGTACCTGTTGTTGGTCGTATGGCATAATGATCTAGTCTTAGAGTTAATAGTCATTAGAGTGCTAGGCTTACCTTTATTTTTTGTTTAGGCTATGTGCTTTTATGCAGAGGCTAAAAGTGGATTCATGATTATTGTATCAACTTGATGTAATAATTGTAAATTAATAAAAGCTTTTCTTTATAAAATATGGCATAACAATGCAAACATTCTCATCTATTTTGATGTTCTCAAGGGAAAAATAATATGTCATTGTTACTACATTTATTGTCAAAAAGAACTTATGAAGAGCATGAGAAACTTAAAAAGTTGACGCTAGCGACCTTTCCAATGAAACGGACAACCATGCCGAATTCATGGTGGCCAAATAAAACTTGTGGACGGAGAGCATTACAAATTAAGAAAGTTCACACTACCCATCCACCTTTGCAATGAACCAATGATGACATGCATGCCGAATTCATATAGCCAAATAAAACTTGTGGAACCGACGACATACCGTATTCATAGCTGGATATTAACTCTTTTATCTTACTATGTATGTTAAAACTAGTTTGTATGAATCAAGAGGTGGAAACTCCATTATACACGTACAACTAGGTTCACTTACACATATGCTAGATTCAATTTCAATGAGGAAATTCAATCCTAGCTAGATTCCTAAATAAAGTCTTTGTCGGAGTAGGTGAAATGATAAAAAATATGCACTCAATTATCTTGCTGCTCTTGCTCATTTTTATCTTCGGTACAAAAGCTAATCTACAACAGGCCACAGACAAGATGGACTATGCTGACCCTGTTGAGACGAAGACGGCATCTGGGCAGGTTAATATTTTTGAGTTTCGAGGGTCTCTAGTCACTAACGTGGGCCACTCTCGGCCTAGAGGAGAGGCTAAGGTCCAGTTTGTATATCATATGGTCTAAAGTTTAGTTGGTTAAAATTAAGAACTAAATTTTAGACCACTTGTTCACTTTGGTTAATTGGGTGGGTTCTTTGTGTATATATTTGTTGAACTTATTTATTGTTTCTTAATTTTGAAACATAGATATAACTTACAGATGTTCCGAAAGCAAGTTTCTCTCTTCGGCCATTGATCAAAAGACGTTGCATGTCTTTTTCTTGTCAGGCCCAAGCAGTCGTCCTACGCTTGATATAATATTTTTTCATATCATCCACGCTTATTAGAGTCTTTATTTATGTGTGTGAAGGAACTTGCAAGTGTGTGGAAGACATCCATGTTCCACTGAAGCTCTCGGCAAAGACAACGTCAACATTGACGTTTCTCGACAGCGCAGTGGGTTTTGCCGATGGCGTTTCTGGCCTTTGGCAAGTCTTTGCCGAGAGCCTGCCACGTGGCTCTCGGCAAAGATTAGAAGCCTTTGCCGAAGGCTTTTAGGCTTTTGTCGAGGGCTCTCGGCTCTCGGCAAAGAAGGCAGATCAAGTAGTGTTCGTTGTTGTTCAGGCAATAGGTAATTTTGTCATTGCTTAACTACTATAAGAAAAAAAATATGAATTATGTCTTGTGAGTTGTCCTTTTAATTTAACTAATTAGTTGTATCAAAATATTGTACTAAAAGTTCAGGCACCGAAATATAACAACTCCTTTTTTTTAATTTCTTACTTCAGTCATATATGTGTGTTTGTGTGTGTGTGTTTGTGTACACATTATTGTCATGATGAACCTGTTGTTACGGTCATATGGCAGAAAGATGCAAACATTAATTCTCTTCTATTCTGATATTGTTGAGAGCAAAACAATATGTTGTTACTACATTCACTCCAAATTTAATGGCCGAAATTTACTTTTGCCGCCCTTCGAAAAATTTAATGGCCGAAAGAAACTTGTGGACACCCTGACAGATTTAGAAAGTTGATTCTAGCGATCTTTGCAATAATGGAACCGACGAAAGGCCGAATTCATAGCCAAATAAACTTGTGGAGAGCATGAGAAATTTAAAAAGTTGAGGCTAGCCCCTGCCTTTGCAATGGAACCGAGGACATACCGACTCTTGCCAAATATTGACTTTTTTTATATTATTATTATTATTATTATTATTATCTATAAATAGGTAAAACTAGTTTGTGTGATGAGTCAATCAAGGTAGAAACTCCATTATTTACGTACAACTAGGTTAACTTATATATGGTAACTTCAATTTTAGTGAGGGCATGCAGTCCTAGATAGATTTCATAGTAAGTTTTTGTTGGAGTACGTAGGTGAAAAGATAAAAACTATTTACTCTTTTATTCTGCTGCTCTTGCTCATTTTATCTTCGGTATATATAAAAGCTAATCTACAAGCAGAGGCCACACGCGAAGAGGGACTATGCTACGGCAACCGTGCAGGTTAAATTTTTTTGTGGGTTTGCGGGGGTCTCCAGACTGGGCCTAGAGGAGAGGCTAATTGAAGAAGGCAACCTTGCTGCTGTGGTGAGGTTCCTACTTACTGGTGGTGTTGGCAACAAGTGTCTGGTGGCATGCGTGAGGTTCCCAGGCCACTGGGGCCTTGTCTACACTCAAAATCTAAATTTTTCTTAAGATTATTCTCTGTCACATCAAAACTTATGATACATACATAGAGCATTAAATATAAAAAAATAACTAATTGCATAATTTATCTGTAATTTACGATACGAATCTTTTAATTCTAGTTAGTCCATAGTTGGACAATAATTGTCAAATACAATTGAAAGTGCTACAATATCCAAATCTAAAAACTTTCTGGATCTAAACGAGGCCTGGGAAGGGAGGAGGCTATAATGCTAAAAACATCTTATCACTGTTGATTTTAAACATATCTTCAATGTCGGTTTATAAAACTAATAGCAGTGGACAAACAACAATGATGCCAAATGTTATCACTGTTAGTTTAGCGAACCTACAATAATACCCCCCCAAAAAAAGATGCATGCTTCTAAAATTTGTATTGAATATAAAGGTTGTTAGCTACAAAGTTTTTCATCTCTTTGAACTTTACGGTTTCCATATAAAGTTTGTTGATCCAATTTCATATGAAAAAGTTATGCATTTTTTTCATACAAACCAAGCAATATATAGCTACTAACGGGTAGTGATAAGTAGGTTTTGATTATGTTGGTTCATGGCTACATAATCAGCATTGATACCTATCACACCGTTGGTTATCTTATCACTACTGGTTGTAGCCACGAACCAGCATTATTAGTGTTGGCAGTGATGTGTTTAGATTTTAGCGTGTAGTGTTACTCCGAGAACGTATCTTGTCCATTCCTCCTTTTTCCAGTTTTATTACATTATAAACGTCGCTACTTTGGATTCAACAAGAAAACATCAATCCAGAGTCGGTTGCAGTGAAAATGTTGCATAAAGACATAACCATACACAAAGTTAGCTTAAACACATTATAAGGTGAAATAACAATAAGATTCTCAAGTTATATATATATATTATTACCAGCTAGGGCATCAAGTAGGGTTGTCTTGCCGCAACCCGAAGGCCCCATCAGAGCCAACACTTCACCGGGACGTGCATACCCGCTGATCTTGTCGATAATCACCGCGGCTTTCGCCTTCCCACTAGAGGCTGTCACCGAAAGATCCTCCCATGTCAGGAACACCTCATGGCTAGCCTCCTCTGGTAGACTGGAGCCTCTGGCTCCAACACAGTCCAATGGATGAGAGCCGAGTCGGTGATCATCCACGGCATTGTTGGCGGGATCACCCGCTGGCGACGGCGGTGGTGTAGAGCGCCTCCATGGCGAATAGACGGAGCCGATGAACGAGTGGCACAATGCCCACCAGCTGCTGCTACATGAGGAAGGCATGGCTGTTTGGCCGGTGCTGGACACCCTGAGTGGTCTGGTTGGGCTTGGTGTCGGTGCCCATCTCGGCAGTGGGGAGGCTGCCATGGTTCAACGATTATCTATAGTTCACTATAGCTATGACTATAGTCTATAGGTATATCTTTGTGTGCATATGCACTTCTGTTTGAAAACTTTGGTGATATGCTGTGTTGTGGCATATGAGGGCTCTAGCTGTCTAATTTATAGCGAGTTGCACAAGAGGATGCTGGCTAAGCCGGGAACGACAAACGAAGAGCACCCACGTAGTACTTTATTTGAAATCGACGTCAACAAGAAAGGAATAGCTTGCTTTTGCTGTATTTAATTTCCTGAAAGAGAAAAAAAATGTGTCCAAGTTGAAGTGTATTGCATGCTGACTTGATAAGAAGGAATCAAATAGGGAACCGTAGCTGCTAACAAACCTGTTGCGCTATGATGCCTCCGTGGAGGCACCAAAGCCGTTAATTAGTAATAATTACTGAAAACTGTACAGATTATTGCGGTAATGGAGTATATGTGAAAGAACATTTCTATTATGAAACGACATAGTAGTGTATACGAAATCACAGTCTACTAATTGATGATACTGTTTGCAATAAATTTTGTCATGTGGCTTGTTATTGTGATTAACAACATTGAAGATTAGTAGTAGTGGAGCTGAGCAGATGAATGTTTCCTACTATTTATGTTCCGCCATCAATGCGCATCTACATATAGTTGAGAAAAACAACCTAAGCCATCAACTTCATTCCGTGGACACAGTGGTACCGCTAAAAAATCACTGGCTTACGGTCCTACAGGTATACCGTATACCTCATTTCCTTGACTCTCATTTATCTATAAAAATAGCTCCAGCTCTTCCATCTCCTCGCAAGAAGCCATTTTTAGATGCCCATTTAGCAAAGCTCCTTACAAAGATCCGCTAGAAGCTAGAGCCGGACGTACTCCTGCCAAAGAATCTAACACATAATGTAGAGCACTGTTTATGAAAGCAAAATGAGCATCTCCAAAGGCTTTGGCAAATTGAGTTGGCATGGCATTTGGACTTGGCAAAGAATAAAAATAGAAGGTCTCCACGCGCGCACGCTTTCTTCGCGCATGACTTTGCTCGCACGATCGGGTTTGCAAAGTCATCCACAGCTTGACATTTTTGCCAAGTTTGCTGCCTCATTTACTGTAATACCCGATTTTAAGGACAAAACCAGATATGCACCATATGTGAGTTTTAGAGGTCAAATCTCACATATAGCTACAAATAAGGGGTAATATCAAAACACAATGCATAAATATATAACGTACTTAGTATAAAAGAGATAACCTTTGATAACAAACAGCGGATAGACAACTCCAAACTTCGGGTATTAACTTCTCTCTACAGGATCCAACTGACTGTCTACAGGATCCAACTGACTGGTTGATCACAAGCCTAACATCTCCTGAAGTGTGGGGGAAATAGCAAGAGTGAGTCCATGTCGAACTCCACAAGTATAGCAACTAGATTGTATAGCTTCCACAATCTCATGATCGATGTGACATAAATAATGTAAAGCATGAAACAATAAATAATGAGCATATTTAACACACAAGAGTCATCACCCTTAATGTAGATGTCCCCAAGGCCGCTCCTGACCGTGAGCACGGCTAGTATACCAATTTTACACTCTGCAGAGGTTGTACATCTTTACCCATGAGTCATGATTTACCCTTTCGTCCGAGGGGATCAGCCTCTTAACCCACTTCCAAGGAAGGTCGGCAGGGATCACTATGAAGCCTTCCAAAGGTTTCGTCTAACAAGTTAGGGCCATTAGATTCACTCGGCAGGCAGATATAGAGCCCCTCTTCCATGGCACATAACCCGCAGCCTATACACACGGACAGATGCCACACTATACCCAACGTGTCTAGCCATTCTTACGCCATTTAAGGTAACCGCTAACAAGCTAGAAAAAGGTCCTCATACTGAGCTAAAGCCAGAGCCATTATAGCCCTCATGGTTGCACTCTTATCCCGGGTGATCACGTACAGGCAAATCATCAAGTTACTAAAAAGTCACTTTTATCATTTATTACTTAACATTAATCTAGCCACAGGATCATGATCACAGAAATAAAATCCAAATGCTATACTTGCCTT
>Ga0182004_10003266_pt1 | contig 12874 bp, 8 predicted proteins | sample Sormic07211540_1_FD_120479 | JGI IMG/M metagenome (GOLD analysis project Ga0182004, IMG submission 120479) | Endophyte microbial communities from Sorghum bicolor roots, Mead, Nebraska, USA - 072115-40_1 MetaG | ecosystem: Host-associated > Plants > Roots > Unclassified | place: USA: Nebraska... | reverse complement strand
TTCGATGTGACAGGGAATCTGAAATATTTTGCAAAATTTTTTAGGAACTAAACAAGGCCTTAGGCACGGTCAAAAGGGTTAATTTTGAAAAAAAAATAGTGTTAGATTTAAAAATAGTACTAAAAAGGTTAAAAATAAAAAATAATCCCCTAAAGCAAATCGTTTTAAGGTTGCCTTGTTTAAATTAAAAATTAATTCATATTAGTTGAATTTGAAAATAGAAAAGTGATTTAAGTAGACTCATCTCAAAATATAGTTTCAAAGTCGTTCTTAAAGACCGTATCAATATCTAAAACGACTTGATTTATTAGGAAACTAGAGGAAGTACATTTTAGGAAATTTACTCCTTAGGTGATTAATTACTTGCTTATCCATCCATCACCAAATGTGAGGTTAATTGTAGGATATGAAGACCTTAGAGCTTATTTGGCATGGCTCTTCCTTAAATGCTCATCCAAATAGGCCAGAACACTTAAGGAGGATTGACTTTTTTTCACTTTTGGCTCCTCATCTAAAGATGGCTCTAACTCCTCTGCTGTGTTCACCAAAAAACAACTTCTCATCAGAAAATGAAGTCAAAAAAAACTTCTCATCAAAAACAATGTTTTGTACAACTCCTTCATAGAAGTTGCTACTAGAGCCATGCTAAGCATGCCCCTTGCCTGAGACTATTGAACTTTGTGGGTTGCTGAAAAGCTTATTACCGAACTGGAGGTAGTAGCAGACTTTGGAAGATGGCGAGGTGGTAGGGGGCGGCATCGACCTTGCAGTGATGGAGGATAACCGTGAGTGCGGCAAGCTCCAATGGAGTGGAGGGCGGAGGCCATGTGCTGCTGGAGCTAGGCGGGAGAGGATGGTGATGTTTTTTCTTTTTTGAAATTCATTTAATCTTATGGAAAACTTATAAATTACGTGTGCAATAAATTTTCTACCAGATCACCTCTCTATCCTATATTTTTATAAAGCAAAATCCAACTAATTAATTTTCTGAATCCTCGGCTCTCCACGACATAAATTCCTCTTGGCCCATGTATCCAACCTCCACACCTTGTATATATAACCCAACTAGGTAGCGTGCTCGTGCGTTGCTACGAGACAACTAAACTTCTATTTTAAAGACATATGGACCGCACGATAAGATAATAATACTGTAAATTTAAACATCAATATTAAAGTGACATTTAATTCGAAAAAGCAAAGTTCATGACATGGTTGATTGTACCAAATATTATGTAAAAAAAGGTTGTTTTCACACCTAAATACATACGAAAGCAGAAGTAACAATACAACACACTGAAATAACGGTAGTCAACCCGTCTTCTTACAGTTCATGAGAAGTTACATTATTTACAAGGAAATATTTGAGTTAGGATTGAATGGCATATATATGGTTAATGGCCTCAACGACATCATGTTGATCCTTGTCGATTATGGAATGCACACCCCAAAAATCACATCTTGCTGCATTGATCTCAATTAGATTAGCGAAGGCACTTGAAATAATACCGTGCACCAAGACACATAGTTCAATTAAACTAATCATACAATGATATTTTTCTACAAACACTTAAACAAACAACTTATGAATCATATGCTGACTATTTCAGAAAAGAGACACAACAATAAAATAATTAGTAAGAACATTTCGTGTTGTTGCACGCACATGTGGGAACTTCTGTTCATTATAAATTTGTAATAGTGAGTCGATAAAGTATTTATGTTGAAGTCTAAAAGGGGAGGCACCAAGGCAAGTCATTGGGAAGTAGTCAAACAGATATGACACATATATGCTCAGTGTTAATCAAATGCTAAGTACCAGCAAAAACAAAGCAAGTACTTTGGGGAAATAGTTGCATAGAGCAAGTGTTCACTTCCTGCAGGTTTAACTACCTTATATGTTCTAATGACGTGCTATAAGCTTAGCGGTAGACCACAGTTCTCATGGTCTACACTGGTATTCAATGCACTCCATCGGTTTCTCCTATGGAAGCAACAAAGAAAAAAAAGTGAGCCAAACTGTATACTAGCGTCCATGAAAGCTGCAAGCAACATAAAGGAAAACAATATGTCAATGACTAATCGAGATTGATCCTTTGCTATTTAAGTAGAATAGAATAGTTACTGGCTCAAAAAAAAAAGAAGAATAGAATAGTTACCAGGAAAAGGGTGAAAGCAGCGAAAAGCCCCTCCTGAAGGGGAGCTCCATGGCCTCCGTATTCCTCCTCGTCAATCTTCAACAGGTATGTGTGGTACCAATAGATAATGCCAATCGAGATGGTCAAAAATCTGTAAAGATGCCGCATTATGTGTCATATATAATACAACCATAGTAAAAGCTCATTCGCTGAGGCCAAATAAAGATCAAAGCCAAAAGTCGTTGTAGTTTTAGCAACGGATAACGACATTCAGTTCATGGCAACAAAGTTGTTTTGCCTGGCAAGCAGCATGTTGTTTGCTCGAGATGTCGTTTGCTCAGCAGGTAATTATAGAGTCGAGATGGCAGACTAGAGGAAGATGAATAGTCATTTCTAAAACTTAATTATGCCAGCTAACTGTCGCGGGTTCGTAACCACGGCAAGCATTATGTTGTTCGTCGGAAGTCGATGCATGGCTCTCAGGTGACTCAAACACTCAAAACACTCAGGGACACAAGTGATTTCATCTTGATTCGGGCTTCTGAGCCCTACGTCCACCAATATGGTGTTCTTCGTATTAGGAATGCTCAATCGGGGAGTTCTTACAATTGAGGAATTAAGGGAAAGGATGGTAGGGGAATGATGCGGTGCCATTTTAATCATCCTTGGTGGGTTCTAGTCGGATGGTTTGGTCACCTGCTAAGATTCAGTGCTTTGATCTAATCCCTTCTATATACCAAGGAGGGGACACGGGTACAACTCAAGGATTTTGCCTAGGGGTCATCACCTTGGTGCTTCTAGTTTCTTCTCCCACATAGTATTGTCAGGTATTTCATTTGTCTTGGCTCAAGATGTCAGTCGTCTTGAGTTAAGGCGGGGATGACTGCTAGCTCAAGATGACTGAACGACTGCTAGGACAAAGGCTGGGTGCGGGCTCCCTATGGGTCAGGAATCTCCACGCCTGGGCTGAGCCCTTGAGCTCTGAGTGATGGCGGCTCTTATCTTCTCGGGCCTCTTCGATGTTGGGCTTCCTTCGGGCTACCGAGACATCCCTTGGTTGCGAGAGGGTGCATGCGAGCGCATCCGATGGGTGTAGCCTTGATGCCCTGGTTGACTTGGAGAGTCAGCAAGGGGGTTGGTCGGAATGTCATACCCAGGGACTTAACCTACCCTGGGTTTAAGCCCTCAACAAGAGCCTCGAGCCCTTCATGGCCACCTGGGTCGTTCTCAAGGTGGCAATGAGGGGATTTCCCCGGATCTCACCTTTGCGGACCCGTAAGGAGGGTTGAGTCTAGTTGGTCCTTGATCAAACATCCTTCTAAGGATGTGTGGGCACCCCAATGTCTTTTAGGTTGAGTGGCGCCTTTGGTGAGCTTCGGAATCATTGAGCCTGAGCGAGGGCCCGACTAATCCTTCGAGAGGATTGTCAGCTCCCAGGTTTGAGGTAGGTGGTGGGCCTATCGCATGCCGTGGAAACCTTTTCAAGAAAAGAATTGTAGCAACCCAAGCCTGTGAAGTTTGCCAAGGGTTCTAATTAATTATCTCGCAGATTATAATTATTCTCTAGCTGTGTTTTTAGTTTTATAAATAGTCTATATTTAATACTTCATGCATGTGTCCAAACATTCGATGATAGGAAGTAAAGTTTAATAGGGGGAATCAAACATGCATGGCCTAAGCTAGAGCTCACACAACTCTGTTTCTTGTGACTCAGCTCGTTACATTGCACCAGCCAACAGCCGTTTTAGTATGGGTCATGGATCACAAACATACACAAATTTGTGCCATTTAGTTTAGTTTGGAATTGTCCCCCGGCCCCTTGATTTGATCTGTCCCCACGCTCCGCCACTGTCTGTGTCTGCAGCAGGACGCTCCGGTGATTCTTGCCGGCCTCTCTTTCTTGGATGCGTCGTCTGTTTCTCATGTGCGCCTGTATCATGGAATAACTTGCCAGTCATGTGTGCCGAAGATACTGGTCCGCAAACTTCAGTGCTGTCCTCGGAACGCCCGCGATACAGGTCTGAAAGCCGCCTGATCTTAGGGCACTCTTGCTCCTCTGAAGTTTCATCTTGTTCCATTTTTGCCTGTAACATTCAAAACGACAAATCCTTTTTAAGTACCCCTCTCCGTCTCCGACGATGCCAAAAAAGTGAGTGCCTGAGAGAAAAGAATGCAGATCGATGCATTTCGTATGCACAAATGTGCTGATTAGCTAGGATGCAAATAGACAACATGGCTTTCCCACATGTACAAGAAGGTTCATATACCATCATCAACATCGCATGTCCTTCGACAAATCCTATTAGCTACGTTGTCAAGCCTTACGTAAATCTTAACATAATGCGCACAAGTGGACAGTCGTCAACCCCAGATGCTGAATTACTGATCAAAACACTGACATTTTTAGTTAAGAAATAGGGTTGGGGGAGAGGATGGGGGCAACTTTGTACCTCATCACGCGTGATTTTCATTTCATCGGCTGCTGCACCTTTTACCAGTGGAGATGCACCAGATGTCAAACGAGATGTTGTTTGCTTCTCTGTGGTCTTATCAACAGGCAACCGAGGCTCTTTTTTCACCGCATGCACAGTAAATCCAGGAGGAACTTCCATTTTAACAGAGCTTGGAACATTTAGAGAGAACCTAATGAGAGGCTTTGTTTCAGTGCCATGGATAGAAACGCCAGCTTCTGGTCCAGCAGGGGAAATTGCAGGGAGCTGGCGGTGAACTTCAGTAAAGCCAGGAGGAATATCAATAGGAAATCCAGGAGGACAGTCCAAAACTAGACTGGCAAAAGCATCGGCATAAGACACTGGAGTATCTTTGATCTGAAGCTGACGGTGAGCTTTTGTGAAGCCAGGAGGCACATCTAGAGAAAACCCAGGGGGTACGTCCAGCATAAGCTCTGAGCTAGCTGAAGATCTGTCAACAGGTTGACATGCAGAATCTGTAAAAATGGAAAGTAAGAAGCTTAATAAGAAACTGAGGATTGATCAAAACAAAACTTAGAGCAATCAGTTGAATAGTGTAACCTTCTAAACTAAAATTGTGCTTGTTTGCAGAGTCATGACTGCAGCATCTGTTAAGAAATGAAGAAGCAGGAGCTGTGCAACTGGATGCAGGGTTTGAATCAGGAGTTCTGAGCACTGCCACGCAGTCATTGTCCCTATCAGTCTCCTTGCCTCCTGATAAATCCAATGCCTCTGCAATCCCCTCATAACTGTCCCTCACTATACCGCTGTCTTTTGCGACATGCATTGGATTGTCTTTTTCTTCACCTTCTCGTGCATCCGATGTCACACCAATATCAGATATGGCATTCTCTCTCTCCTTGCCTTTTATTGCATCCAACTTCATGCCTATCTCAGATCTGTCAGAAGAAATTTCATTTGGTGGACTGGAATTGCTGTTCACATTTTGTATATGATTGTTGGGTTTACGCCACTTCTTCCTCAGATGTTTCCCGAAGACACCCCAAAAATACAATTCACCGTTCTTCCCTATTATGATAATAATTGTTTAGAAGTCAGATGACAAATTTATACCTGCACACTAGTTTGCCAAAGATATAATAAAAACTCTTTAATATTTTAAACAGGTCCATGCAAACTCCATGTGCTGTGCAAGTCAAGCGATAGAAACAAAATCCACCAAGTATTAGAAAAAAAAAATAGAAAGAAAGAAAGAAAGCTTGGGAAAAGACAATAACAGATTTGCAAAAGCACTCATTCTTGGTACAACAGTAAAAAGATGAGTAATGGAAACAGAGGCTTGCAAGAACATGCAGACATTCTCTTCAAAAAAGAACATGCATACATACTCTGATAGTCTGGTGCAAGCAACTTGGATGAAAATATCGCCAATTCAGCATCACCAATGCTGGTCAACAAGCCAATATGTGAAGAAACTTTGTCAACAAGATGATTAAAACTCCTGTGTGGCCTGTAATAAATGATTGTTAAGCTAATCAGAGAGAAGATACATGCATGACATGTGTGCAGGTCCAGAGAGACTCCTAAATACCAAGGGTTTTGATTTTTTAAATACATAGACACTTGCATGATTTTTAAGACCAGAGTATACGTTTTACCATTTATTATAGATGTGATCAGAAGCCTTAAGAAACTTAATCACTGACAAGTGTAATTGGCATATATGCAACTTGAAAATTACTTAACCAGAACTGTTCCTGGCATTCCTTGCAAGTAGAAACTACACTTACTAGGGCATATATACCTTTGGTGACTGCTTATAAACCACAGTCTAATATCCTGATCGTCCGGGGGTTCCATCTTGAACTTCTTTGGCCACAGCTGGGAAAGAGGTACAGCCTCTAAATTTAAAATTTCAGGCATTTGCTTTGAAGCTTCATAAGCTCTGCAGTCCATCACAGCTGGGCAGTGGGCTTCAAGTTCATAACAAGTATGTGTCAACTCTCCAGTCACATGAAATTTGCCCCTAAATGAAACATGGAATCCTAATATTAGTGTTTGACTGAAAGAAAAGTATGCAGATAGTAATAGCATAATATTACAGATTTCATAACATCTCACTATTAGAGCAAAAGGATTGACACTTCAATATTACAGAAGAAAACATAATCACATTGCTTCAATGTTCAGGTCATAGATAATTACATCTCCCTCTTGTTCAAATACATGTCATTTTAGAGTTAGGGCCTGTTGGTAGTAGCCTAAGGATGCACAACTTTATACCCTCATTTAATCCTTCCTAAAGTGTGCCTATTAATTTTGATGCATGCTTGGGATACATGGGAAAAGTAGTTAGTTAATGATGAAATAAAGGAGGAGCAAAGTAGGAAAAAGTATACTAAAGTTACATTGAAGTTGTAGAGCCATATGTACTTTGAAAATAGCAAAAAAGCCTAAACAACATCTATTTTGAACCGAAGGAAGCATGATGTACACAACTGTTGTCCTAGGAATTAGCTTCTCCACCTGTTACAGTCATGAGATAGCTCCAAACAATCACTGAAAAATCATTTGATAGCCCCAAACAGCTCAGTAATACTATAATATACAGTCACGCGTTACCCTCACTCAGTCAGTGTAATGTTCTTATATTAAAAAGTATAGGAGTTTATGCCATTGGAATATCAAATTGTCTGTAGGTTAAATATTATTACTGAATGACTGTCTGGCTGCAAGATATACTCAGGGACTGCAACAAGTAACAGTGCACTAGAGAAACGAAATTTGCCTATCTCAGGTGAAAGGACAGATCAAACATGTATAACCATCCATAGAATAATTGTGGCTCCCCATACATATATGCATACACAAAGCAAGAAAGAAATGCACAATAAGCCAATTCCTTACATCCAACGGGCCTCTGATTGATAATGCTTCTTGTGCTCTCCTGCGTATTCTACAAAAAAAAAAGGATGAAATGAACCTCAACAATATAGCACGTTCAAATGTGCAAGTGAAAACTATAGGTGAGAGTCCATATCTTCACAAGAGTTATGCTCAAATAATATATTAGGATCAGTATACCTGAAGATCTGTGACAATTAGTTGAGCCCGCTGAAATCTCTTTTGGTAGTGAAGTAAGTTGTGCATGAGTCATGGACTGCAGGCTGTGCGTCGGAGAAATGTTTTTCTCCACCATGTTTCTTTCTTTTGACACAGCAGTATGCTCTGTAGAAGCCATAGACTGTGGCCTATGCATTGGAGAAATGTCTTTGTGCTGCAGCGTGGCCAGGTTGCTTTTTTTGTTCAACAAATTTGTGCTGGGATTAGGTCTTGATCTACTATTACAATATACATCGGTGGAAGTTTCACTGTGAACAGGTATTGGGGTCAGCAATACAGGCTTCACACTTGGTTCTTGCCTGATTGGAGCTGCAGCTCTTGTATCCGGATACACCTCCATGGGCTTTTGACTAAGCACAGATGTTGGGTTTAACAAAGCAGGCTCCACACTTGATGCTTGCAAGACAGGACCTGCAGTACTTGCAGTTAACTTTATGCTTCCACTATCAGGTGTGCCTACACTCTTAGAAGAAGGTCCTGCCTTTGTATCAAGAGGAACCTTACTTGGATGTGGAACACGCACTTGCTTGGGACTAGGAGACACAGGATTTACAACTGCCTCTTTTGGTAAACTAGCAGGCAGTTTTCGACTACTCTGGTCTTGAGAATGAAAAATACTTGAACCATAACTCCCAGCAAGTGCATTTACACTGTCCATGCTGTCAATATTTCTAGGAGTAGCGTCAGTATTCAAATTTGCACTGGAAGGTTGTGAAGATTTGCAATTTGGTGATGCAGGGTTCTTCAGAGATGCCATTCGGGGAGTGACAGAACTACTTATATGCTCCCCAGCAGATTGGTGTCCATTTTCAGTTTGCCCAAGTCTTTTAGGAGATAATAAACACGAGTTCTTGGATGAACCAGATGGCATAGGATTTTGAGTGAGTGGTGCCGATCCCACAAGAGATACTTTACGTGAACTTGGCGGTGGTGTTACACTTCGCCTGCATTGTCTTTTTTGTGACCCAGCTGAGCCAACAGTTCTACCATATGGTTTCCGATATTGTACATAAGTAATGGCTTCTGCAGGCATTGGCTTCACTCGTGGTTTGGGTTTTGAATATGTACCGCCAGAATATCTAAGAGTCTTCAGCTTATCAGAAGAGTCTGGTCTTAGAATTCCCTTGACTCTGGAAGTTGACTCATTAGTGTGATGAATTTCTTTCTGTCTGGAATGAACCAAAACAGAAAAAAAAAATCACCATTGTCATATAGATACAGCTATAAATACGATAAAAAAAATTCAAGATCTGCCAATGTACAAGAAATGCATGAAAAATTTAACATAATTCAGGCCACAGAATTATTTGAATGATCTGCCTAGAGCCTAAATAGAAGAAAGATGTGCACATGGCTACGATTCCTCTACTTTTGGAGAAATATAGGAAGTATAAAAGCCGGAAGCTAAAATTTCACATGTCAATATTCTATCTTCCAAAATAAGAAGGAATCAGCTACATGTAGAGTTTTAGAGCTACATCCACAAATCATTTCAGACTTCCGCACCAAAATAAAATGGCAAAGACATTCAGAAAACCATATAAGAAAATGGCAAAGACATTCAGAAAACCATATAATAGTCATCTTTGCACTTATATATAAGCATAAACACAAATCACAACTGATCAACAGGATATCTACGAGAAATTTGGCAATCAAACCGCAAACAAGCACCAATGAAATAATTAAATCGCTTGTGCAGAATACAAGCACGAAATTCAGTAACAAGAAAGGGACCTACGAATACCTTGGGCACTGCTTGCACTGACAACGGGTAAAATTTCCTGAACCATCACCACAGGCTGCACAAGGTGTGTCCTGAGTAGTAGAGCGAAGCAAATGAAAGGTCATCTCAAATACAGGTTAGGGTGTATGTGTTCCAAAGCATGATAGAAGATAACACAAAGATTGACACCAAACATCTGTGTAACCAAGTCAGATCTAATTTTACGAGGTGAAAGTAGCACAACATTTATTTAGTTTCATCAGTTAAGTACATGCTAAAAATCATATGAAGGAGAGAACGAGTCAGGCAGAGGCACTCTGCAGGTAGGCCGCCTCATCATCAATCAAGACAATAGTGTGCGAAATCATAACATAAAGTGAGAACAGAATCACACCAGCAGAGACGCTGTCTACCTAATGGAACAAATTATCTCGCATCAGTAAATTTCACAGCAACGAAAACAAAACACAGAAAGTAGAAATAAAAAAAGATCAAGAACCCAACAGAAACTTGGCGAGGCACTCGCAGGAAAACCCCACTCCACTTGCTAGCTATTAGTAGTACACTAGTACACACTACACACAACGTCACATAATAAAGCCAAGCGATACTTCGCAAAGTATTGGCCGAGGCCATGACAAACAACAGGAAGATGCTCTGCTTCTTCTTTTTTCTAAAAAAAAACAAAAAAAAATCCTCATAGCAGGCGCCACAAAACCCGCTCGGAGCACAGGAAACCCCGAAAACATCTCAAGAAAACCCATTTCGCTCCGAGACCCCAACAAAACCCCCATAATAGAGAGAGCAACCGCGATCGCCAGGAAGATTTGGGGGGAAAAGCGGCGCCCTCACGCGTGGTGGGGGAAGAGCCGATCACCTGTGCGGCCCTCGTGTCGGGGCGGCGAGCGGCCGGCGTCGTCGGGGGCGGCGCCGGCCGGGAGGTGCCGGCTAGGCTAGGGTTCGGTGGGCGCCACGCCGGCGGCCTCCCCGCTTGCACCATTGGATTCCTCGATCGTCAGGGAGTGGAAGCGGTTGTGCAGAGAAATGGAATGCGCGGCGCGTGAGTTGGGTGGAGTGCGCGTATATAAACCCGAAGAACAGCAGGCAGACGGACGATTGCTCGCAACGGAGAGAGAGAGAGAACGGCTTCCCCTCCAGCAGTGGGGCCCACTCCTGTGTTCTCGCTAAAGATGAGCAACGGGCCGGGCCGGCACGGTCCCGTGCCGTGCTAGGCACGGGCCCGTATGGCCCGCGTGCCACCGGGCCGTGCCTCCACAGGCCATCGTGTCTGCCTGACGGCCTAGACACGGCCCGTGGGCCGATTTTCGTGCCGGGCCGGTCCGAAAGGCACGAGGCCCAATAGTGCTTCGGGCCGGCCCATGGTCCAATATATGAAAAACATCAAATTTAATATAGAATTTAACAAAGCATAAATACATTACATTCAAGTCACATGCATTAATACTTCACAATTCACATAACACAATATACTCTTAGATCATATTTTACTTGCCAAAAGTCACAAGTTTCACAAGTCATAGAACCTGATACTTCAACTTTCACAAATTTCCTGATACCGTGCCGACACCGTGCCTACTGTTAAAAGCGTGCCGTGCCGTGCCGCCCAGCGGGCCGAGGGGTCGGCCCAAGCACGGCCCGCAACGTGCTTTGGGCCGACCCAGGCCCAGTTAGGGTCAGGTCGTACCGTGCTCGGGCCGGGCCAAATGACCGTGCTTTGGGTCGTGCCTTTGGCCCGCGGGCTGCATGCTCAACTTTAGTTCTCGCTTCGGGTGCTTGGGCCTTTGTTTAGAGCATCTCCAGCAAACTAACTAAATGGACTACCTATCTCCAATCTGAGTAGTGGAGGGCTAAAAATCCACTCCAGCAGACTACCTATTCCACCCAACAGATTTGTTGGCTACCTAAATCCCTCTCTCCACTACCCATTCCTCTTGGGTCAAAGACACTACCCAAATCTTCTCTCCCACCCACACGCATCTCTCTCCCATTAATGCTCTGATTGTGGGACCTAGAAGTCATCCTCTACTAAGACAAAAATGGGTAGCTAGTTTTAGGTAGTACTACTGGAGTTGAGAGCAAAATTTAGGTAGTATTAAAATGGTTGAGTAGATTTAGGTAGCACTCCTAGAGATGCTCTTAGGCCTTCTTTACATTAAAAAACATTGTAAAATTTTAAAAAAATTAGGTTTTTCGTCACATCGAATCTTTCAGCACATGTATGAAGCATTAAATATAGATAAAAATAACTAGTTGCACAGTTTTGCCTGTAATTTACGAGATGAATTTCTTTAACTTAGTCCATAATTGGACAGTATTTGTTAAATACAAACGAAAATTCTACAGTATTCATCTGCAAAAAAAAATTAGAACTAAACATTTCTAAAATATAAAGTTTTTTTGCGTAAAGTATTAAATGTAGACTAATAAAAAATAAATTACAGAATCTATATGTAAACTACTAGACGAATTTATTAAGCCTAACGAATCCGTCATTAACGCATGGGTTACTGTAGCAATTAGTGTCTAATTATAGACTAATTAGACTTAAAAGATTCGTCTAGCAAAATACATTCAAACTATGTGATTAGTTATTTTTATCTATATTTAATATTTTATGTATATATCCAAATATTCGATGAAATAGGGTGTAAAGTTTTTAGGTAGAAACTAAACAAAACCTTAGCCCCCTAATGAACCAGATGTGGTCTACTTCTTCTTTTATGAGTGATATTGGCTATGTGAACGGCGCGTCAAAGAACAGTCCCAAATAATTTTGATAGACATTATATATAAAAATCATAATGATAGTTTCTACATTTTATTATACAATCACGTACACTCTATCTTCATCACTATTAATCACATTCCTTCATGTCTTGCTTTTTGTGTAGATTTCTACCTTGCTACATCAGCAAAACACTTAGGTGGTAGTATAATTAATGTATATAGAAACTATGATGATTTCTGCATTGAGATGTGGTGGAGCTAGAACAAATTTGAGGTTGTGCGTTTGGTTTTTGGGTGCAAGAATTTATGAATTGTGGGTGTAAATATTGTGAAAAAATGATATTTATCACTGTTTTTTATTTTTCTGTGGATGTGGTCACATCCACGGTGCTCCATGTAGCTCCGCCCCTGATTGAGAATGCTCTAAAAAGATCCACACATGGAGCAAGTGCCCTCTTGGAAGTCAGGCTGGGCACAAAATACCGAGAACCGAGAACCGAACCGAAAGTACCGAAACCGAAATTTTCGGTACCTTGTTCGGTTCCTAATTTTCAGGAACCGAATTTACCGAGGTAAATTCGGTACTGTACCTCGGGGAACCGAATTTACCGAATTTACCGAAATATGCTGAGTTTGAGTGTAGTTATATTATTAATAGCACTATTTTAGTCTATTATATTTTATACATGTGGTACTTTACTCACATAATT
>Ga0182004_10003265_pt1 | contig 12877 bp, 11 predicted proteins | sample Sormic07211540_1_FD_120479 | JGI IMG/M metagenome (GOLD analysis project Ga0182004, IMG submission 120479) | Endophyte microbial communities from Sorghum bicolor roots, Mead, Nebraska, USA - 072115-40_1 MetaG | ecosystem: Host-associated > Plants > Roots > Unclassified | place: USA: Nebraska... | reverse complement strand
GCAAGTGGTAAGCAGAAGCCGAGGAGTATGACATGTCCGCGGACCACTTCCAACGCAAGACATCAGGCGAGTTGTCGGAAAGGTGAACATTCCGAATGATGTCCTAGAGCTGCAGGTATTCCGTGAGGATCAGCACGTTGAAGGGCGGTGTGATGTGTCGGACCCAAGCGTGATCATGGATGGCTTTGGCTACCGTCGTCGCTCGACGCCGGCGAGGCACCCTAGCCAGGACGTTTGGGGCTACCTCCTGCACCGAGCGGCCGTCCGGCAGCCATTTGTCTAACCAGAAGATAGCTGTGTTACCATCGCCTAGAACAACGTCGGTAGCAGCAAGGAAGGTCGAAGCTAGAGTCTTGTTGTCAGGTGAAGGCAGCGGAACCCAAGGCAAGTAAGCTTGCATTCGGCGCTTCCATTCCCAACGAAGCTGTAGCGCTACCCCGAAACGTCGAAGGTCAATTAGACCGAGACCTCCAAGCTCCTTAGGGCGGCACACCAAAGGAAAGCCCGACGCTTCTTGTCAATTTGCTGCACAGCCCAGGGAGACAGGCAAACTGCGATGGTAGTGTGCGTTGGGATGGCCGAAAGAGTGACTACCGTAAGCGTTGCTCTCCCAGCAATGTTTAGCAAGTTCCCTTTCCAGGCGGGAATTATGTTAGCGACTGAATTTATGAGTGGGAGCTCTTCCGACCTGCTCAGTTTGTGGACAGAGAGAGGAACGCCCAGGTAACGGCAAGGGAAATGCGCTATCTGGCAGCCAAACCGAGACACAAAGAGCTGCAATTGTTCTGTGGAGCACTGAATTGGTGTTGCCACGCTCTTGTCCATGTTGGTGAATAGTCCTGATGCATGTCCAAAGATGCGTAACATTTCCTTCATGACATCCACATCTCCTTGAACCGGGGCAAGGAAGACAACTAGATCATCAGCATACAGAGAAGCCCGACAACCTGCTGCCTTTGATGGAAGGTGGCTGAGGTATCCATTCTGATCCGCAAAACGAATTAAGCCATTGAGGACCTCCATGACTAGCACGAACAACATAGGCGAGAGGGGATCGCCTTGTCTCAGGCCGCGGGCGTGACAGATTCTGGCGCCTGGTCTTCCATTGAGGAGGATTTTAGTGCTTGCAGTGGAGAGCAATGCCGAAATCCAGTCTCTCCAACGGCGACCGAACCCCATGAATTCCAGAATTTCCAGCAGAAAAGACCAGGAAACTGTGTCGAAAGCCTTCGCAATGTCAACCTTTAACAGAATGGACGGGCGCTTGACGGAATGCAGGTACCGACAAGCAAGCTGCACCGACCGAAAGTTGTCGTGGATGCAACGGCCTCGGATGAATGCACTCTGATTCGGGCTTACCAGAGAGTGGAGGAACTTGGCGAGCCTGTTAGCAAGGCACTTGGCTACCAACTTGGAGAAGCTGTGAATTAGGCTGATGGGCCTATAATCTTTAATCACTTCCGGCGCATCCTTCTTTCTTAAAAGAATCATGAAACTCCTATGCACTGTTTCTAAAATATTGATGCGTTGGAAACTGTGTCATGAAACTTCCATTGAGGATGGCCTTATGCGCCGAGCAAAATACCAGCTTGCACCCGCTAGTATCCTGACTATTACTCTCACCCTGTTTGTCCGGCAAACCATAGCTGATCGGAATAATACCATTGTTTAATTCTTCCTCCCTGAGAAGAGGCTGATGATGATCACTTTCACCTGCAAGTTTTTTTCTACACAAATTTCCGTAAGTACAACACAATGAAAATATAGTAATATACAAATGCACGAACGCTCAATAAAAAAAAACAAATTCATAAATGACTGAGAATAAGTGCATAGGAGTATATATTATTTCTAAGTTTCCATAGACTTCACATAGCAGCTGAAGTAACCATATTTTAAAAAAATGTGATCCACCAGGGGGTGTCGAACTAAACGCAGATGTCATGCTTCGAACCCGAGCGGGTCAAGAGTTTTGACGACTCTTGGAGTTCAACGTTCTAACTAGGTGCACCACAAGAAGCTTGGCAAATTAACCATATTTAGCACACCATTTCTTTTACTGCTCAACCAAAAAATTTTCTACCAAGTCTAAAGAGCCCCCTAACTAAACCTCAAAAATCTGTTATAAAAAAAATCTGTCATAAAAAAAAACTACACCTCAAAAATCTGAGAAATAATAAGACCAGAGCAAAGTGATTCACACTTCACAGTGACAACACTCATACAACAAATCTCTTCTTCTACTAAGATTTATCTCTAGTCGGGATTTTATTTTTCTTCACACCGCCTCTTCCACTGATCACCCGCGAAACTACCGAGCCGAACGGGCGAACCTCATGTCGCCTCCACCGTGAACCGGGGACAAATCACACACGAACGTAGGACGTACGCACGGCCACCACCACCAGCTGGGCCTTTTCCACGTTCAACAACGTAGCGTAACACCCGCGGCCGCACCTTGACGAGACAAGATCCGGTCCTCCTCCGATCCTCCGTCTTCCTCCCAGCTAGCGCGCGCGCGGCCCCGGCCCCGGCCCCTCGATCCATCCATCGTCTCGGATCCCTGCCTGCCTGCCAGTGCATGCCGCACCCTGGAACTGGAACGGAGGGCATGGCAGCGTCGCCGTCGCCGGACCACCTCTTCGGCCTGCGCAACAGCTTCTACATCGGCGCGTACCACGCCGCCATCACCAGCAGCCAGTCCCTCCCCGCGCACGCGCTCTCCCCCGACGACCTCGTCGAGCGCGACGCCCTCCTCTACCGCTCCTACATCGCCATCGGCTCCCACCAGGTGCGTGCCTGCCCCCCGGCCGTTCCACGTACGCCATTGCTCAACTCACACCTGACTGACCCGGCCTCCTGGTGTCGTGCATGCATGCAGTTGGTGATCGGCGAGATCGGGCCCAGCGCAGCCACGCCGCTCCAGGCCGTCAAGCTGCTCGCCGTGTACCTCTCCGGCGACGCCGGGAACAGGGTCGGTCCCGTACTCCATTTGCAGCCAATGCGATTTCCCCGTGTTCTATTCTGTCCGTCTGAATTACCACTTGTCTGAATGTTCGTCGTCCTTTGGTACTGTGAAATGCATTTCTTCCCTGTCTGACTTTCTACGTGCGCCCTGTGATCCTGGTTCAAGGAATCGGTGGTCTCGAGGCTTCGGGAGCTCCTGTCAGATGCGGCTGTTGGGACCAATCCGATCCTACGGTTGATGGCCGGCACCGTCTTCATGCACGAACGCGATTACGCCGAGGCACTGAAGCACACCAGCTCCGGTGGCAGCATGGAACTGTAAGCGTATACCCATTCTTCCGTTCAGCTTTGTTTCCTCATCTGATTACTGATATCATGTGCTCCATCGGTTCATCTCTCGCTGAAACCACCCTCAATTTGGTGGTGCAGGCATGCGTTGAATGTTCAGATATACCTTCAAATGAATAGGACAGACCATGCAGAGAAGCAACTCAGGGTGATGCAACAGCTGGACGAAGACCACACGCTGACGCAGCTCGCCAATGCATGGATCGACCTTGTCATGGTAGGCCGCACAGCACACACATTTCCCACCCATGGTTCTCGCACACATTTCAGAGTTTCAGTTCGGCCTCTTTTACTTTCTGAATTCTGACGAAGAAGAACTTTCATTGTTCTTCAATACTGTACACCATGACTACGTACTTGCCATATTTTTCAGGGTGGCTCCAAGATCCAAGAAGCGCACCTCATCTTCCAGGACTTGTCCGAGAAGTACCCGGCGACCTGCACGATTCTTAACGGGAAAGCCCTGTGTTCGATGCACATGGGCAACTTCGAGGACGCCGAGGGCTTGCTGCTGGAGTCACTGAACAAGGTCAGCTCTGGTGATCCCCCAGTTTGCCCAAAACCAGCATTCTTCGCCAAATAGGAGTATTCAACAGCCAACACCGTAGCTGCAGTACTGAATATCTGCACATGCCAATGTTGTGCACTTGGCCACTTGTGATTCTGAAACAGAATCCTTGACATGTTTGCTTGTGCTTGCACGAAACTCCTGAAACTGTTCAGGACGCCAAGGATGCTGAAACTCTTGCGAACCTCACGGTGTGCAGCCTCAACTTGGGAAAACCTGCAACGCGCTACCTCAAGTAAGTTTTCCCATAAAGTCTTTTCCTAGCGACCTTGTTTTGTTTCTGCCTGACAAGTCTGAATTCGGATCGCCTGAACTGAATGGCTGAAAGCAAAACTGGTATTTTGCAGCCAGTTGAAGCTAGCACAGCCAGACCACGCGCTGGTGAAGCGAATGTCCTCCGCTGCAGACAGCTTCGACAGAGCCTGCCAAGCAATGGCATGAAATTTCATTTGCTCCATTATGTTTATTTTCCCTAGGATGAATCGGAATAAGATCGTGATCTTCTGTCTCTGATGAGAAGCAAAGCAGCTAGAGCTTGGTTAACTTTACTGCTCGCCCATGACCTGTCTGTCAATAAATTTGTCATGGTAGGATCTTGAGTTCTCGACTATATATGACAGTTAAGAAAGGCTATATATCTTCTGATGCATTAGTGTAATTATGAGCCCACGTTTTGCTTTCGAGTGCTCTGATGGAGCCTGCATGAGACACCAAACACGCTTTCAGGAGAAGACAGCGAGAAAAGATTTGCATCAACCGTGTGTTGTGACCTTGTGGGCTAAAAGTGGCGCCTTTTTGACAAAAGTGTAGGTTGAGAATTACACCCTCAGTCCTTAAATGTTTGTCGTTTTTATTTCTCGAAAAACAATTTTGACACATATGTATATTAAAATTAATAATATTTATGATATATAATTAGTATCATTGATAGATATTTCAATCTAGTTTTTAATAAATTTATTTAGAGATAAAAATATCGCATATTTTCTATAAATCAAGTTAAAGTTATCCACACGTAAATCGTGGCGATAAACATTTAGAGACAAAGGAATACATAAGTACACTCCAAACCTGCCACATGATGTTCTATTGTGGCTGGCCACTCGTCTGATAGTGACAGTGTGGCACTAATGGCAAGGACTAATTGATCCACTAGATCTAGTTCCTTCAAAAAAAATGTTTTCACAAATCTGTCAACATATGTAGAGCAGAGACAAGGCACTTGAAGATGGGAGTAGGGAGTAGGTGTATAGACGTATAGTAAATATCAGGTAATTAACGAATGAAACCGAATGAGACAAAGGGTCCAGCACAAATTCCATGGCCAGAGGAATCTGATCCAGAAGCACGACGGGGCGCAACACAGCTTTCGGACGGTAACGCCACCGCAAGATCTTGTCCCGCTCCTCGGCTCCGTGCAGTGCTGCGGCATGTTGCCATCGGAGGGTCGGTGACGCGGACGCGGACGCGGCCGTGACCCGTTTCCGAACCCGGCGGCCCACGCGGCACGTTGATTGCCACCGTCACATCCATGTGGGAGCCACCTATTCGTGACCCCACAGGCAGTCTCACATCCATAACAATCTGCTCTGTGCCGGGACCGGGAGTCTGTCCTTTCTGCTCTGTCGTTACTAAAAACCCAGCGAGCACCACTTCCCATCTGCTTGTCAGTCCGAGGGCTTCGGCTGAGTGGCGGCAGCGGCGGAGGAGGGCAGGAGCAGCGGAGTGGCCGAGGCGATGGCGCCGAGGGACCCCAAGGAGGATGGCTTCGGCGTCGGTGGCGGCGGCGCGGCGGATCCGGATGCTGACATCGAGGCCCCACTGCTGGTCTCCTCCGGCTCGTCCTTCCTCCTGGACCCGGCGCTCGAGGACGGCGGCGGCGGCGACGAGGAACAGCGCCGGCGCCGGAGGCGGTTCATCCACGGCAGCCACACGCACTCCAACACCACCTCCCAGGTCGCGCTTGTCGGCACCGACGTCTGCCCCATCGAGAGCCTCGACTACGAGTAGGCCCTCCCCCCAATCCGCCGCGAATCGCTCGATCGCTTGGACTTGCTTGACCCAATTGACCGATGCGATATTGTGTGCTGCCTGCGCCCCGTGCAGGCTGATCGAAAACGACGTGTTCAAGCAGGACTGGAGGGCCCGGGGAAGGGGCCACATCCTGCGCTACGTGGCGCTCAAGTGGGCCCTCTGCTTCCTCGTCGGGGCCCTCACGGCCGCCGCCGGCTTCGTCGCCAACCTCGGCGTCGAGAATGTCGCCGGCGCCAAGTTCGTCGTCACCTCCAACCTCATGTTGGACGGCAGGTAAGCACCGCTGCGGCACTAGCATTCAGTCGATTGCTTCTGATGCTGATTCCAAGCTTATTTGATCAGACATGGGTCGGCGTTTGCGGTGTTCCTGTCGTCCAACTTTGCGCTCACGATGTTAGCCACGGTGCTGACGGTGTACGTGGCGCCTGCGGCTGCCGGATCGGGGATCCCGGAGGTGAAGGCCTATTTGAACGGTGTTGACGCCCCCAACATATTCTCACTGAAAACTCTGATAGTGAAGGTACTAGTTCAAAGTGGCATTGATATTTTGGTGTGACACGATGTGTGAGTATGACACCTGGCTCAGTGCTTAATATGAATTAATGAACTGGTCGATCCAATTATTGATTTGTCATTTGGGATTAGCACTGTAGCAGAGATATTTGTAGCCTGCTTGCACGACAGTTTTCAGATTCAGTTGTGGTTCTGTTCTTTCTTGGACTACATTGAGCTGTTCAAGTGAAATTGAAGATCATTTTAGAGATGGTTTACATAAGTTGAAGTCGTGGACCATGAGCATGATTGCTTCAGTGGTTCTGGACATGCTAGAAAACTAAGGCATATTATTGACTATTTTGTTCATAGAAGATCTGGAATACCACACTCTGCAAGGGCATCCATATTGGTCTTTCTTGATAGCCTTGTTTAGTTCACCCCGAAAACCAAAAAGTTTTCAAGATTCCCCGTCACATCGATTATTTCGACACATGCATGAAACATTTAATTTAGACGAAAATAAAAACTAATTGCACAGTTTACCTGTAAATCACGAGACGAATCTTTTGATCCTAGTTAGTCCATAATTGGATAATATTTGCCACAAACAAACGAAATTGCTACAGTAGCAAAATCCAAAATCTATTCGCATCTAAACAAGGTCTTAGTTTTTTAACTTGGAGCCACTCTGACTGATATGTCTTAAGTTCATATCTGAAGCATTTTTTAACAAAAAATTGTTAGCTCACACTGTGCCCAGCGTTCATTACTTTAGTTTATGATAGCTTCTGAGGGAAAATAATGAATCTGTGGTATTATAGCTTTCTAGAGTACTTCTGCTGCATTTAAGTAAGGTGTATTTGGAACATGAACATTCCTTTAATCTGCTTGACTCTTTTAACCATATTGATGAAAAGTGAGATTCATCTTATAGATCATTTCTGGCTACATATAATCTCTTATCTGCCATGGAGAGAAGTGCTAAACTGTACAAAGGTGTACACATAGACCTTTGCTCTTAATTAGATTACTATGATCTAGTAACTATATTTTGATGGCAAATGGCGAGGAGCACTGAGAATGCATGTGCTAAGATTTATAAGTCGGTTTTGTCATTTTCATTGCAGCTTCTTTTAAGTTTGGACTGAATTCCGAATGCTGCATCCTATTTTAAGTTTGCCTAGATTGGGTCTTAGTTTGCCCCCCACCCCCACCCAAAAAAGAAAAAAACAGTTCAACTTGTTTTATAGTGTATCCATCCTCTTATGTGTAATTTCTAAATTTGTATTTTGATACGTGCTGGTTTTGAGCAGATTGTGGGATGCATTGCGGCAGTATCATCATCACTGCATGTGGGAAAAGCTGGGCCACTTGTACACACAGGCGCATGCATTGCATCAATACTTGGGCAAGGTGGGTCACGTAAATATCATATGACATGTAGGTGGCTCAGGTACTTCAAGAATGATAGGGATCGGAGGGACCTTGTTACTTGTGGTTCTGCTGCTGGTATTGCTGCTGCTTTCCGGGCGCCGGTTGGTGGAGTCCTTTTTGCCCTGGAAACAGTATCTTCATGGTAAATTCTTTGAAAATGTGTTTCATGATGTATTTATGTAACTCTTGTTTATTACTATTGCAGAGCGGAAAAAAAGAGTGTGAAGGCTGTAATTACATATGATCCATGACTTGGGTCATTGTTAAGTACCTACATGATGTGTTGATAGAAAATATTCCCCTATTGTCTGAGAAGATGTCAAACCATGTTTTTCAAAAGAAAAATAAGCGATAACAACAGACTCTATACTTCAATGGACCTCCTGTTCAACATCATTGATTTCCTATTATTAATGATTTTTTAAGTTACTTTTACATGAAATAAGAAGTGTGACATAAGAAGTGTTCCACCCAATGGAAAATTCGACTAGTGCAAATGTTTCTTATCATCTGCTACCTCTTTTAAACAGAAAATAGTAATTGAAATTTGTTCAAGCACGGGTAGTGCACAAGTATTGATGCACTGAAGGGTATGGTGCACTAGATCTGCTCCTTACGCATATCCCTTCAGTGGTATGGCGTCTTTCGTGGACAAACTTTCTTGTACAACTTACAGACATTGAAACATATTTTCTTTTATTTGCAGGTGGAGGAGTGCTCTACTATGGCGAGCCTTTTTCACAACAGCGATGGTCGCTGTTGTGCTTAGGGCATTGATAGACTTCTGTCAAAGTGACAAGTGTGGCTTATTTGGGAAAGGTGGCCTTATAATGTTTGATGTGACAGCAGATTATGTCACCTACCATTTGATTGATTTACCTCCAGTAATCACTTTAGGGGTTTTTGGAGGAATACTGGGGAGTTTGTACAACTTTTTCCTGGACAAGGTTCTCCGTCTCTACAACCTTATCAATGAGTATGTACCAATGTTGCCTCAGTTTAAACTATCCCAACTTGTGCAGTTTAAACTAAACACCATGCATGCTCTATTTTATTGCAGTTTCAATAACCTAATAACGTCACCTTTACTGTTGTATTATATCAATTTTGAAAACCAATAGATATAACTTCTCGTAAAGGTTGCACCATGCATCTAGTGAATCATTTGAAGTCAAAATGCTCAAGTATCTGTAACATCTTGCCTAAAGTATTTTATTTACTTCCAGGAAAGGAAAAACTTACAAACTGCTCCTGGCTGCAACAGTCACTGTTTGTACGTCGTGTTGTCTCTTTGGCTTGCCATGGATTGCTGCTTGCAAACCTTGTCCAACTGACACTGGAGAAGCTTGTCCATCGATAGGCCGTTCTGGTAATTTCAAGAAATTCCAATGTGCAATGGATGAATACAATGATTTGGCTAGCCTATTCTTCAACACAAATGATGACACTATTAGAAACCTCTACAGTGCTGGCACTGACGATGAATTCCACATTTCTTCCATCCTTGTGTTCTTTGTTGCATCATATTTTTTGGGCATCTTCAGCTATGGCCTTGCTTTACCATCTGGCCTTTTTGTGCCAGTTATTTTAACTGGTGCAGCTTATGGCCGTCTGGTAGGCATGTTGATTGGGTCACAGTCAACTTTAGATCATGGTCTTTTTGCAGTTCTTGGCTCTGCTGCTCTGTTAGGTGGATCAATGAGGATGACTGTTTCAGTTTGTGTTATCATCCTAGAACTGACTAATAATCTGCGAATGCTTCCTTTGGTAATGCTTGTCCTTCTCATATCAAAGGTGGTGGCAGATGCTTTCAATGCAAATGTCTACGATTTGCTTGTTAGATTGAAAGGGTTTCCACATCTTGAAGGATATGCTGAACCATATATGAGGCAATTGTCAGTCAGTGATGTTGTAACTGGTCCTTTACAGACATTCAATGGCATAGAGAAGGTTGGTCATATAGTCCATGTCTTGAAGACAACTGGTCATAATGGTTTCCCTGTGGTTGACGAGCCACCGTTTTCAGATACTCCTACATTGTATGGTCTAATTCTTCGAGACCACCTGCTTGTTCTATTGAGGAAGAAGGATTTCATCCATAGTTGCTCAGCTTCTACACTGAAAGCTTCAAACCATTTCTCACATGCTGAGTTTGCTAAACGTGGATCAGGAAAACATGACAGGATTGAGGACATTGAATTATGCCCAGAAGAACTGGAAATGTTTGTAGACTTGCATCCATTCACAAACACATCTCCATATACTGTCCTTGAGACTATGTCTTTGGCTAAGGCTCTTATACTTTTCCGTGAAGTTGGATTGAGACATCTTTTGGTTCTACCAAAATCTTCAAAGGTTAGCGATGTTTTTAGGCTTTGGTTACTTTATTGCTGCTATGTCTATTCAAGATTATAATGTGTATTTCCTTCATGCCTGTCTGGACAAGTCTTAGCTCCTTGGCTACAACTTTGGGCCCCCTATTAGCATCAAGTGTTGTTAATCATAATAATTACTTTAGATTAACTGTGTTGTGAAACGGCACACCAGTTGCATTTGTATTTTTTTACCAGTGGCATTTTCTTTTTATATTATAGTACATAAGTCTGATTAGAAATGACAAATACTTGTGATAGTTGTCACTGATAACATTTTGGCTGCTTTTACATTAAATGCAGAGGGCGCCTGTTGTCGGCATACTAACGAGGCACGATTTCATGCCTGAACATATATTGGGCCTTCATCCTTTCCTCTTTAAGAGCAGATGGAAGAAGGTGCGACTTGGCAAGGTGAAAGTCGCCGACATATTTTGAAGCTTGCTGGTGACTAATGATTTGGGGAGGTCACAGAAGGATCATCTAATCACCGTTGTATACTTTGGCGTCTCACTCCAAAAAATCTCATTGAGCGGAATCGTATATTTTGCAGAGAATAACTCAACTTCAATACTAGTGGACTTTAGTCAAGGAAAATAATTTCGTTGTAAATGCTAACAAGAGGATGGAACATACTCAGTAGCTGCTAAGTGCTAACAAGTTCTTTTCCCACGAACAAGAGGAATATGTCACTGTAACTTCATGTTCATTATGCATATTTTAGCTAACCTTTGAAAACAAATGCTATTTGTAAGGTCTAGGTGCATCCACTGTCAGGCCCATGAATGCAAAAGTAAATTCAGTTCCATCTTTCATTCTTATAGGCTACTATTCAAAACATATACTCATATATCTGCATTTGGTGTGATAAATGCAATGTATTTCCTCAGCTTGGTTTCATAGCTTATTTTTGCAACATTCATGTGCTTACCTTGTGTTACAACAATGGCTGAAAGCCTGAAACTGATGGTTTAGCTTCTGTGTTGACTGGATCTAAATGCTAGTAATAGTCAAGACCATTGATAAAGTTAGGAGATCCTTTTTATGGAAAGGAAGGAAGGAAGTTAACGATGATTGGTGTATGGTAATAGCATGTAAAAATGTGGCTCGGTCAATTGACCTTGGAGGACTGGAGGTCTTGGGATCGCTAATTTACAAATTATGTGCTGGCTGCTACTTCATCACAAATTATAAGATGTTTGACTTTTTTTATCTTAAGTTTGACCACTCGTCTTATTCAAAAAAATAGTCAAATTTAAGTTATTCTTGAAGAACTTCGATTAATAAACCAAGCCATGACAAAAGAAGTGATATTTTGCACAAATTTTTTGAATAAGACGAATGGTTAAAGTTGGTATCAAAAAAGTCAAACGTTTTATAACTTGAGATGGGTTGAGCATTATAGATGGAATGCCTCTGGTTGGGCAAAACCAATGAAGACAGACCACGGTTTGGACGACATTCAAATACGGCCAATGTTTGTCATTTCGTTCGTCACTCAACTACTCAAGTTGGAAGTGCCACAAACACTTGGTAAGAATGTAAGATCGCCGGTTACATAGGCATAGCTGCTATGTGGTTGGTCTTGCACGGACCGGCGGTGGTGCCTTGCGTGCCAAAGAGAGATATCAATACTCGGACAGTGACGCAATCCCTTAGCGACCATATATACATAGTGAAATATCATCTTTCAAAAAAAAAGGGGTGGGGGGTGGGTGGGGGGGGGGGGGGGAGAGAGAGAGAGAGAGAGAGAGAGAGAGAGAGAGAGAGAGAGAGAGAGAGAGATCAGATATTCAAGGTGGCCTCTCCGATTGGAAGGATCGAGTCAATATTTGCAACCATGGGATGCACTTGGAAAGGTGGCCTTATCTTAGGAAAACGATCGACACTTCTGGATCCAATTAAATCCACGTACAGGGCTTCCTTTTGTGGCTCAATTACGACCTTCGAGCGGAGGTGATTGTGGAAATCTTGGGCCCGCTGACTATATGCAAAGTGCTTTTGTGGCTTGCGATTCCGAAACAAATGCTGGACAGCAGATCGTTTAGCCCAAAGAGGGTGTTCCGCATCACGAGCAATGTTTTTTATGCGACCAAGAGAATGTCCAGCTTATCCTAACTTGGCAATTTTGGCACAATTTGTTAGCACCAGTTGGTCTAGGCACGTTGCTCCAAGGCGATCTGATCTAAGCTTCTAGAAATGGTGGAGATATGCAAGCTGACGGATAGATAAAGCTCAAAGACGGGGTTTAATATTTTATTAATTTATTGCACGGCTGTTCTTCGAGGAGTTGACACTTTATTGGAGCCTTGCTGGAGCGAAAGAGCTTCAGGAACTAGGCTTCTGATGAGGTCATGAGCGTTAGCTTGATCAACCTTTGTCCGGTCATTTCTAGCTTTTTTAGGGTGATTTTTCTTATCTTGTGGTCCAGCCCCTCTAGTCTCTCTTCTATACGAGTCTGATACTCTGATGTCATAGATGAGATAGAGTGGTCGTTTATAATGGATTGTATTTTTCTCTTTTTTGTGAATCTTAATACAGAAAACACTTTTATATATATATATATATATATATATATATATATATATATATATATATATATATATATTTTATATATATTTTATTTTAAATATATATATAAATATATATTTTTTTCTCT
>Ga0182004_10003264_pt1 | contig 12877 bp, 10 predicted proteins | sample Sormic07211540_1_FD_120479 | JGI IMG/M metagenome (GOLD analysis project Ga0182004, IMG submission 120479) | Endophyte microbial communities from Sorghum bicolor roots, Mead, Nebraska, USA - 072115-40_1 MetaG | ecosystem: Host-associated > Plants > Roots > Unclassified | place: USA: Nebraska... | reverse complement strand
GGCGGGGGCGGGGGCAGGCTGCTCAGCATGGCGGAGGCGCCGCCGACGAGACAACAGAGAAGCACGGCGGAGAGGGACAGCAGCACGCACTTGTTGGCGAGCAAAGCCATTGTCGTCTCGTCTCGTCGTGTGTGGAAGCCTTGCTTTTCTTTGCCTACAAAAGATAGCCAACCAATGCCCAGCTGCAGTGTACGCTACACTAGCTACACAGTAGCTAGCTACGACTAGGCTACAGCAGCAGCAGGTTGCGAAGACCGGAAGCGAGATGGCTGCAATTTATAGCAGTGGCTAAATCTTCTGATTTCCTATAGCTTGGTGCGCGGCGAGAGTACATTACATTACATTGCTCGGGATTGCCGTTTTGGCTTGTGGATTAGCGGAGATCCTTCAAGTTGCGCGGAAATCAGGAGGGCTCGCCGGGGAATCGAGGGCCAGACATGATGAGCTCGCATGTGGCTTGGAGTGCACTGCAAGCGAACACTGCTTCGTTAACAGCATCAGTCGATCAGCAGTTCAGCACAGTCCAGTCCTGCAGATCGATAGCTTTCCTTAATTACGGAGTTCCAGGTGCGTTAGATTGTGTGTGTGATCCCTAGCTTAATTAGCCATGCATGTTCGTCTAGCTAGCGTCGACGTCCCTGCTCACGCTAGCACCATGCATCCTCGGTTGAGCACCGATCTGAGGCCGCCGGTCTCTGCAGATCGAGGCCGCCGTATGGGGTGAATAACTGAATACTGTATAAGATCACAGGCGGAAAACAGGTTGAACACCCGATCGAGAAAAAAAAAAGATAAGAGGCGGACTGATCGTACTTATGCAGCAGAATAATGCAATCGAGCTGAGGATACGTAACGTTCAAGCAAAGTTTTAAATAGTGGGCTAAGATGTTTAGCGGTTTATGTCCAAAACAGCTAATAACAGAGCTAAATCGGGCTATAACGGGATATAGCGGCTAAATTGTACATGAACACAAATAGCGGTACCTTGGCTCAAAAGGCTATAGCGGGCTATAGCGGCAGCAATAGCGGGAGATTTAAAACTATGCGTTCAAGGCATCGGATCCATTTCGATGGGGAATGAAATATAAACTGCTGCTGCTTCTTAACTGAATACTGTCTCGATGGTGTTGAGTTCAAGGCGAATCCGCTTGGGTTTTGGATCTCGCGTAGTGGTAGCTGGATGGTAAGTCGCGGCAAGATCGAGTCAGCAAAACGTTTTTTTTTTTAATGAAACAGTGAGCAAAACGGTTGAAGATCCAACATGAGCCTGCAAGTAAATCCCAAGGAAGGATGGCTTATTTGGTAGAAATAACACCCACTGATTTTAAGCTCTAGCTCCCCGGTTCTTTGATAGAGTGATTCTGGTGGGTGAGTAGGTGGCCAGGTGGGAATTGAAGAAGTGATTCTGGAGGGGATTAAACAAGGTGCAGTGTGGGCAATGGATTTTTTTTTGGCTCAGACCACTTGGAGAAGTGATTCTTATCTAATCACGATCGAAATCTAGTCCATTTTAAGGATCTGTTTGCTAGACCTTCACTCTCTGGTTCTTAGCTCCAACTCCTTGGTTCTTTGATGTAGTGATTTTGGTAAGGGTTTGTGGTGGTGGGTGATTTTAGTCAGGGTTGAATATATAAGAGCAATGGATCCTTACCAGAACTTGTACGTTTTTTCTTTTTGGCTAAGGAGAAATATTCTCATAAGAAAATGCTCCAAAGAGCACTAGTAAACGACCCCTTACTTTTTGGATGTCTAGGAGCAATTCTCACGAAGAATCTAAAATTGGGGGTGCTCCAAAAGGATCCATCAGTGGTAGACTGGTAGTACACTCCCTCCTTTGCAAAATATAAATCTTAATTTTCAAGAAGTACATAATTTTTAAGTTTAATTAGATTTAGAAAAATAGTGTCAATATTTATATCTTTAAATAGTCTTATTATTAAAATATATCTATTATATCAATCATAAACAATGGTATTCGCTCAAAAAAATCATAAACAATGGTACCATGCAAACCATATTCTGGTCTATTTGAGGTGTCGATTTCATACGGAGGGACGAGGGCCTTAAAAGGGCCACGACAAGGCCGTCGAGGCACTTACGAAGATGATGGACGCATGTAGGCCACGGCCCATGAACCAGACAACCAGTCGGTCCAGTGTTTTCTTTGGCAGATAAACCTTCTCCATGCCCCACTAAAAAAAAAAGATAAACGTTCTCCTGTTCCATAAAAAAAGGTAAACCTTCTCCTGTTCCACCAAAGCTACCGCGGTAGTTTTTTTTTTATTTTTTGGTTCATTTTTTATCTGCTCCACAATGTGTAGGATGGTCTTAGCAAGCCCGGGATAATACGCATTTTCATCTGCTCCACAGCTCAAGGCAGATTTATGTTTTTAATGCAACGTGAAGTGAGATCTGAATCTTTCACTTTTTTACTCCATTTTATGCCATTTTGTCAAATATTTTAGACACTAGAACGATATAGAATAAATTAATCTTAAAAGTAATTTAGAAACCAGATCTTTGTCTACTTGTGTGTATATTATAAGAGAAGCTTTATTTTGAAGTCACGTCGTTCTCTCGAGCTGTTCACGGTTTATGGCTTAATTATTTGGTAGAGATTTTCTCTAGACTTTATCAAGTTTTTTTAATGTCATAAGTGTTTTTTTTCTCTCAACTCTCTCTCTCTCTCTCAAGTATCTTCATTGAGAAGCTATTTTACCATTGAGAACGGCAGGACCTTTGAAACCGAATGGAGTATGAAATGGTAAACCGGCTCTTTGACAAAATTGCTGGTTTTCTGATCCTAGGCCTTATCCAAAAGTTTTTGGATTTTGACACTGTAGCACTTTCATTTTTATTTAACAAACATTATCCAATTCTAGAGTAACTATATATGCTTAGAAGTTTCGTCTCATGATTTACAGGCAAACTGTGCAATTAGTTTTTGTTTTATTTAATGCTCTATGCATGTGACACAAGATTTGATGTGATGGCTTGAAAAGTTTTTTTTGGATGAACTAAACAAGGCCTAGAACATAATAAATCTCTCGGTTGTTTGTAACTTCTCCGTTTGCACACAACAAAAAAGACGCCCAAACTCTTTTCGTTCTTTTGTCCAAAAAAAGACAGGATCGTCTAAGAAACGGTTACACATACAAGCAAACTAACCACTTCAGACTCCACAAACAGCAACAGTCAACAGATCAGATACTCCATCCAGCATCGACTAAAACGATGACACGATACGTGACAAACAATCACTACACAACACTTCTCCTTATTTTTGCCTCTGACAAACGTCATCCGGCCTCTCTTGACCAAATTAATTAACGAGCATCCCATGCACGCTGCTCGATCGTGCAGTCGTGCACCAGTGAACACCACCCCGGCCCGATGCGTCCATGTCCATAGCTCACGTACGACGGCGCCGCTCCGATCCCAACCACGTCCAACCATGGGTCATCAATACGGCGGGCACTTGCCGGCGGTGGCCGGCGCGTACATGAGCGCGGTCTTGGGGTGGAAGATGCCGCGCGCGCCCCTGGGCGCCGTGGCCTTCCGGTCCCTCACGAGGGTGAGCCCCAGCTTGGGGTTGGACGGGACGAAGGGCGCGGCGCAGAGCGGCGTCGGCGACGAGCGCAGGTACAGCCTGCAGCTGTGCCGGTCGAACATGTCCACGTCGTACACCATCACGAGGAAGTAGCCGTTCTTGTCCGTGGCCGTGCTCGTCTGGTTCAGCACCCGGAACTTGCTGTCCTCGTCGCCGTAGCACACCAGGCTCGCCGTCGCATCTGCAGATGTACACGTGTTTTATTCACAAGGCTTCAGTTCTGTCATCAGTGAGTAGAAACCAAATGAAATGTAGGTTTTTCGAGACTGACTGGGGAGAGGGGACGCGTCCATGCCGCTGTTGTAGCCCTTGAGCTTGCAGGACTTGCAGTAGATGAGGCCTTGCACGACGATCACGGGCTGGACGACCCGCGGCGGGGGCGGCGAGGAGTGCGATGCAGGGGACGGCGCCGGTGCCGTGGGCTTATACTTAGCCGGCTCGTCGACCGCAGTCGCCGACGCATGAGACGAGAGGGCAGCGGCGGCGAGGAAGATCACCGCTACCATTGCCACCACGGCACCATGGTCCTTCAAGGTGGCCATATCGATCGATCCTTACCGTTGTTGAAATTGGAAAGTAACTGAGTGTGATGTGGCGTTGTACGAACAAGGATGCAGCTAATTTATAGAGAGGGAGAGCTAGGGTTTCTCTCCTGGCCGTTTGCTTTCTCATCAAACAAACTGAACCAGCTAGCTAGAGCGGTCAGACACTCAGACAGATTCCGTTTGAAGTTAATGCAATTTTTGTCTGACATGCATACTCGCAACAGACTGCGTTAATTAGGCTTGTATTTAAAGAAATGTAGGGCAGGGGATTGCAGGTTAATTTCAGAAGCATGTCTTTGACGACTTCTGCAAAATACAGTACATACAGTGAAGGAACAATGACTGCATACCAGAACTATCTATCGCCAGGTCGCCAAAGTCTGCTCCATCCGAGCACCCGGCCTGTTGCTAAATGAGAGACAAAAAGGGTAGCAGACCAGTCTGAAAGATTACTCTCAGCACATCCAGTTGTTACAGTACTGTAGTACCCATCTTAGGCCTTGTTTAGTTCCGAAAACTGAAAAGTTTTCGGAACTGTAGCACTTTCGTTTTTATTTGACAAACATTATCTAATCATAGAGTAACTAGGCTTAAAAGATTCATCTCGTGATTTACAAGTAAACTGTATAATTAGTTTTTATTTTCGTCTATATTTAATATTCCATGCATGTGGCGTAAAATTCGATGTGACGGGGAATCTTGAAAAAATTTTGGTTTTTGGGGTGAAGTAAACAAGGCCTTAGTACATGTAGCACTGGGTTTTGACAAGTGTTTTTTTACCCTGAAATTGAACGGTAGCTGAGGTTGGATCTCTGCGTTTTGGGGGCGCATCGGGGAGTGTGGCTCGGACCTCGGAGATTTGTGCGGAACGGCGACGGTTGTTGTTACTCATCCAGACAGACGACATGGGATTAATTTCTGCAGTGGTATGTGTGCGGCGTCGCCACTACGACAAGCAAGCCGGTCGTCGCCCCTGCCTCTCCCTGGATTTCCGGCCTCGGAAGCGTCCGTCCATGGAATTGTTTTTCCGCGAAGCAATCCATGACATTTTGTTTCCTCTCTTCTCTTCCTGGGGGGATCTCATCTCACTTTTGTTTCAGTTTTCTTCGCGGACCTGCACTGCAGCAGAGGAGCAACGCGAGCGCGGGAAGTGGTATTTTGTTTCAGTTTTCTTCACTTCTGGAAAAGTGGGCTATGCGGGCCCAGCACTCGCAATAAAAGGCCATGCGGCCCACGTAACTCTAACATTGGGCCACGACCTGGGCCTAGCCCACGATGCCGCAGGCCGCGAAGACCTGTGTGAGTGTGACAGCAGCTCGTATGTGTGAGTGTGACACCAGCTCGTACAGTTATGTTTTAAAAAAAGTTTAAAGACTTATATTCAAAAAAGAAGAAAAACTCATGCAGCCGTACGTACGAGTTCATGGCGTGATGACATGTATATATTCTAAATCATATGGAAGCGCATGCGTGACCGGTTGCTATCGGAGCCCTGACCTTTTCCTCCGGGCTCGCGGAAATGCATTTCTTCAATCCATCCATCACCAGTGCCTCTTGTACACGCAAGCTGCCTAGCTTGGCTGCCCAAAACTGCCCAAGACCGAGAGGACCACCAGATTATCAGCCAACCGAAGCAAATTGGAGAGAAGGGATTGCTGGAAAGGAATTGCACGTTTAATATATTGCTGTTGCACGTCAGATGACTACCTCTTCCGTCATGAAATACAACGAATTTTAGGTCATCAGCAATCAAACCATTATAATTAAGATTAACCAAATTTACTGAAAAAAGTTTCAACATCTATCAGATTAAAGAGGTCAAATACAAAAAATAGTTTCACAATATATTTAAAGAAAGTCATTCGATGATATATTTTGTTCCTGTAAATTTAGTCGGGCTTAGAATGACTTAGGGCAGCTAAAAAATCGTCTATACTCCCTCAGGCCTTGTTTAGTTCCCAAAAATTTTGGGTTTAGGGTACTGTAGCATTTTCGTTTTTATTTGGCAAATATTATCTAATCGTGGACAAACTAAACTCAAAAGATACATCTCGCGATTTACAGATAAACTGTGCAATTAGTTTTTGTTTTTGTCTATATTTAATGCTACATGCATGTGTCGCAAGATTCGATGTGAAGAGAAATCTTGAAAAGTTTTTGGTTTTTGAGATAAACTAAACAAAGCTACGGGTTGCGTGCTAGATAAAGTAGTTCTCATTTGACTAAATTTTCAATGAATAATATTTATAATTATGGGTCTAAATTAATTTATTATAAAACTACATTTCGTAATTAATCTAATGATACTTATTTGATATCATAATTATTTATGTTTTTTATTTATAATTGGTCAAACTTGATGCACTAAAACAAGACATTGTGCTAAAATTGCATGTTTTTTTGGACGGATGGAGTATTTCAGAATAGAGGTAGTGCTGTAGATACTCTAAGGCCTTGTTTAGTTCACCCTGAAAACCAAAAAGTTTTCAAGATTCCCTGTCACATCGAATCTTGTGGCACATACATGAAACATTAAATATAGACAAAAACAAAAACTAATTACACAGTTTAGCTGTAAATCACGAGACGAATCTTTTGATCCTAGTTAGTCCATGATTGGATAATATTTGTCACAAACAAACGAAGTGCTACAGTACCGAAAAGTTTTCACTTTTCGGAACTAAACAAAGCCTAAGCAGACAATCATCTGGTGTAATAATTTTTCGTTCAGTACACTTTATCCTATCATTCTGGAACGTCGAAATAGTAGGTTAAACTATTTTGTGGTGACTAGACTATATAAACCATAGCAGGATATAGCGGCATCTCTTCTATTTAACAATCTTTCTATACAAATCATACAAATCCTCAATTAATTATTAACAAAGACACGGATCTAAAAAACTTTATCAAAACAAATACTCAAATACATGTCCACAACTCTAGGAGAACACATTTTGGCTTTTCCTAAGTACATAGCTTTACACAATATGTTTAGGTACGTAATAAAAATTATGTATCTAGATTAGTCAAATTGGAATGGAGCGAGAGAGTACCACACTACTACTGTTTCATACAAACATATCTATATCATTTTTAACTACCCACTTGAAAAGAACACTTGTAATCTTAAATTCAGAACTATTGACCTAATCAAAACAACACCAAAATGTCACTAATTATATAGAATGGAGTAGACAATGTTCCTTAGTTGTGTGAATGGAGTGTAGCTCAACTGGTCAGATTCTTTATGTTGGAACATGTCTATTTGGGTACTCTTGTTTCTCTAAGTTTGTTCTGGATTAGTGTGCATTTGACAAATTTTGCAAATATTAGTTGTAGGTGACATGCCCCTCAATATCGTGTTGCCTATGGTGATTTTGTTAATGACAAGATCGGTCGATATCCGATAACTTTATCAATCACAAAATTTGTTTGTGCATTTTCAAAGGTGTTCAAGTAAGTTGGGTATGTGTGCATACACATATATTTCGGGCAAATTCTTTTATTCGACTAGGGTCTATTATTTAAAAGGACCAACACAATACTATGGAGTCCAGACAATTAAAGGTATAGTTTAGTGTAGCTTCACCTCAAATTAAGACCTATGTTGGATCAACTACGACATCTAGTAACTAGTTGAGTTAAAAATTATTGGATTTGTCGGCAGCTAAAAATTAATCCATCTATTAACTTTGTGTTCGGATGGATTAGAGGTAAAAAAAGTAGCCCTAAACCCTATGCCTTGTCAAAAGAGAATCTAATTCGTATCACTTCGATGTAAGTTAAAATAGAACTAGCAACACAATGGTATACTAAAAAATGATGTTCATGGCTGATCATGGCTACATACAAGCACTAAACCATTTGCAGAGAGTTAAACATATGAGACCTGTCTGTGGGCTATACAACAGAGAAGTAAAAAAATATATATGGGTTGTATAAGCTGTCTGTTTAGTTGCAGACATGTACCTGTACGTCTATGGGTTGTACATGCCCTGATTTTCTCTTCGTCATATGAGTAGCCGAAATGCTAACACAGCTACAGGCCTACAATACACAACATTGATGCTGTACAATAGCAGCTGGCATTTTAATTATTCTTTTCAAACTTCACCACCATTTTCTTAGCTAGCTATGTACATCAATTATTACATGAGCTAGCAAATTATCACACGAATCAAACCGAGTGAACTTGTACGGGTGCTTGCATTGGCTTGCTGCAAATGAACTTGTCGATCCACGCGACGAAACACACATATGGTCTCTTGTTCATTCCTCGATGAAACCGGTCATCTTGAGCACTTGGTTCCTGACATCGCGGAGGTCCCGCCCTTTGAGCGTCCTCCCTTTGCCGGCGCACATGGAGTACGCCGCCGCCGTCCGGCCACGTACCACCAGCCTCCTCCGGGCAACAAGAACGTGCGGCGGCACGATCACCAAACCGTCTGTAGTACTCCCTTTTGCCTCGCCGGAACGATGTCCTTCTTCTTTATCGTCATCGCCGACGTCGGTTTCTTGATCGGGCGTCGTCGTGCTGGTGTAATGCTCCGACGCCCGCCAGGGGCGGCACCGCCGCTTCCGGCGAGAGATCTCGACCGGCGCAGTGGCGGCTGACCGCGGCGGCGCGGCCGCCTTCGGACGAACTGAACAAGGTATAGGCTCCGTCTCGCCGCCGTCGTCAACGACGTCGCCTTGGCTATTGCCACGGTCGTCGGAGCCGCCTGCAGGCCATAAGATTTCAGCTTCTTGGAATTCCTCCATGGTATGATACGATACGATACGATACGATCGATGGCCTCGCCGTCGGGGACGGGCAGAGCCGGACGTCCATGGCTGGCTGAAATATATAGCGGTGTGCTTTGGAAGGAGACGGTGGCGTGTCTTGGCGAGCAAGCACCTCTTTCCTTGTGTGGGAAGACTGCAATGGCAACATGGCATTAGCAGGCACTGTGTTGGGTATACGCGACAAGGAAGGAAAGAAGGGGCCGGCTGGCCGGTTGATTTGGAGTGCGGTGCACCCCCTCTCGTGAGCTGCCACCTGGCACCTGCGGTTACTCCTCTCTACCAGTTTGGTTTTGATGCTCGTGAGGAAAATGTGAATTGTGAAGGAGAGAGATCAAATACCGTGCAGATGATTATTAGCAGCACCACACGTACACTATAAAACTCAGCTTCAAAGAATTGTCACACGGCAAGATAGGTATATACTATACTTATACTATTTATTACTGCTAGTATTTAGAGATGATTAATTGTGTGCCGGAGCCGTCAAGAGAAAGGTAAAAAGAGTCGTCTGGTTCATTTCAATTCAAATAATCCAACACCCAAACCGGTAGTCTCCCATGTACTTATTTCCATTTAATTTGACCGCGAGTACAAATCGAGGTAGTACACGGTACACCACCAATCCACCATGCATGCGCGGCGCGGGGACGTCTATCCTTCAATGAAGCCGGTCATCCGGAGCACGGAGTCGCGGAGGTGGCGCAGGTCGCGCGCCCGCTTGCACGGCGGGCCGACGGACGCCCGCAGCGTCCACGCCGCCGCCTCTGCCTCCTCCGACCGCCGCCAGCCGGCCGACAGCAGCAAGTGCGGCGGAACGATTGCGCTGCCGCCGCTGCCGCTGCCATCGTCGTCCCGGTCACCGCTGTCCCTCGGCCCGTGCCCGTGCCCGTGCCCGTGCCCGTGCCCGTTCCAGCGCCAGGAGCGGGCAGCCTTGGGGCGGCCGGGCACGTCCACGGGCCGAGAGCGCGCTGCGGGCGCGTCATCAAATGGCTGCGCCGCCTGCACCGGCACAGGTGACGGGCTCGGCGGCGGCGGCTCGTGCGTGTGGCAGGTCTCCGGCTCCGGCCACAGCACCTCGAACTCGTCCAGCTCCTCCATTGCCATGCCGGCAGAGATGGCGAATGGGCAGAGGTGGAGAGCACCGAGCGAGTGCGCGAGGAGCCGTACTTATACCGAGAAAATAATTAAACCCACGGACGAGAGTAATTCGTTATTCGTGTCTGAAGCTCGGAATCGCGATGGATTTCGGCGAGAGCGACGGCGACGCTGGCTGGGGGGAACTCCGCACGTCTTGCGAAAGGGACGGCGGCGAGCGGGGTGTGTGTGTGTGGATCCCGTACCCCGTTGGCGCCATATCCCCCGCGGACGCCGGAGCCGGACGCGGCGCCGGGAGAACACGCACGCGTTTCCCCGCCACGCAGGCTACACGCCAACGCGCAACGGTGCTGATGATGCGCACAGCGCACGCCGTGTTGCCGCGTCGGAAAGGAACCCATCAGTTTGCGTAAGCAAAGCACCGTGGCTAAGTCTGAGATACATGCGACCATATCTTCCGGTTAAATCAGGGTGTTTAGTTCACCACCAAAAACTTTTTAAGATTCTTCGTCACATCAAATTTTGGAGCATATGCATGAAACATTAGATATAGGCGAAAATAAAAACTAATTGCACAGTTTGTCTATAAATCACGAGATGAATCTTTTGAGCCTAGTTAGTCTATGATTGGATAATATTTGTCAAATAAAAACAAAAATGTTACAATGCCAAAATCCGAAATTTTTTCGGAACTAAACAAGGCCAGGTGTTTTAGGCGAAATTTGGACCGGGTTTGCTATGAAATTTGCGTATTGCTGCTCATGGTTGATTGCGTGGGGAAGTGGTGGTAATATGGCTTTACCTGGCTCCACACATAGCATGTTTTGGTTTGCTACTTGGGGGGCATATACTAGCCAAGTTGCAGAGGGACGAGCTCAAGACATCTAGGATGTGTTTGGTTATTTGGGCTAGTCTAGGCGGGCTTAAATTTTAGGACACGCTAGTTCAAGTCTAGCTCTAGCAACATAACTTATTGTTGTTTGGTTCACCTGTCTAAGCTAAGTCTGACTAGTAAATCTGTTGTTTGGTTGCCTAGCTAGTAAGCTTGTACAACATCCTGCAAGAGCACGCCAGCATGTCTTCCCATCTTCCTGACGAGCCTCCTCCTCTTCTTCTTAGCAAGCCACCTCTTCTTCTTCCCCCGTGAGCCTCCTCCTCTTCTTCTTAGCAAGCCACCTCTTCTTCTTCCCCCGTGAGCCTCCTCCTCTTCTTCTTAGCAAGCCACCTCTTCTTCTTCCCCCGTGAGCCTCCTCTTCTTCTTCTTGGTGAGTGCTGGCCTCCTCTTTAGCGAGTGGTGGGCTCCTTCGTGAGATCAGGCCGATGGAATCTCCTCCGTGAGATCCGATCGGCCACGGCTGCTCACGTGCTCCTCGATGAGATCTGTGAGCTCCTCCTCGAGATGCGCGCGTGACAGAGGTCTCACGAGATGCGCGCGTGACTGAGATCGTGCTGGCCAAAGCTTGGTGGCCAAGGGAGGTGCCCGGTGGACCGTCCCCTTCCTTGCGCTGGTGGCTGGAGCTGCAGGAAATGGCCAGTGGACCCTCCATGTTCTCGCGCGTGGTCGCCGGAACGAGGCAGGATTGACAGCGACAGATGGAGCTAAGGGATTTGGACGACGCGGAGGTGGCGGCGATGGCCGGAGCTGAGGCCGCTGCTGCCTTCTCTCCCTTTCTAGTCCATTCTGGTGGCGGTGAGGAGCACTGACAGGTGGGCCACATGCTTGTGTCAGCGAGGCCTAGCTAAACGCAGGAATTGAGGATTTCTAGCAATGCAGATTTTCTTCCCCTTTTTGGCTTCCACAAGCCTAACTTTCTAGGCTACCAAGGCAACCAAACAGCTTGAAGCTTACATTATGGAAGCCTGGCTAGGCCCTAAGCCAGACAACCAAACATACTCGTAACAACTTGTTTTTGTTCATCAAATCTAGAGAGGCAGGTTGGGCTGATCATTTTATTTGGTTGACTGCAGTAGAATACGTCATATTAAATTGAAATAAAAAGAGTACTAGTTAATTTTTGTTTTGTTTGAATCGAGTGCATGCTATAACTAATTTTATCATGTTAAGTCCTAATCTATTTTAAAATATATTGATGTACCATAAAACATACTATTTGTTTGTTGATATCATATTTTCCTGCTAATATGTTGCATCGCTCGAACCAAGTTATGAATAAATGTTTCATTTTTTGTTTTCTAGAAGCTATAAACTCGGGGTTTGCTTTTGTATGGCGAGACATTAAGGGCTTGTTTAGTGCTCCCGGCAAGCAGGTCCATATGATCTGATCAGACGTACAAAATCAGACATTTTTTTGAGAAATCTGGAGGAACCGAAGTCCCTACACAAAATCAGACACTTTGGATGGATGTTTGAGTGAGGCAACTTTATCTGTCCTTGAACCAAACACGGCCGAAGCCCTTTGGTTGGCAACTCAATGGCCTGGCCTAGGGGCCATATCTTGAGTTACAGCCTTACAGGGCTCTAAACAACTCTAATAATAACTTATGAGACAACTTTAAGCATATTATTTTACATTTCAATAGAGAAAATGCAGCTCTTGATCAAAAGGCAGTCTTATGCATATATTCTAACATTATGTGAACCGTATAATATGGTGCCAATTTATGTTATGAGACAGTGATAAAAGGTAATATATTATTGGAAAAAGGATCTCTTAAAGCTAAAATAGCTAGCTCTACTGTTGAGGCGGCAGCCTGCACAAGGTCGAGAGCCAGACACGCGCGACGGCAGTGACCTCCCGCTACTCGGCACCTGTCACTTTCAAAATCATTGTTTTTTTTTTTTTTTTTTTTTTTTTTTTTTGTTAATTTTTTTTTTTTT
>Ga0182004_10003263_pt1 | contig 12877 bp, 14 predicted proteins | sample Sormic07211540_1_FD_120479 | JGI IMG/M metagenome (GOLD analysis project Ga0182004, IMG submission 120479) | Endophyte microbial communities from Sorghum bicolor roots, Mead, Nebraska, USA - 072115-40_1 MetaG | ecosystem: Host-associated > Plants > Roots > Unclassified | place: USA: Nebraska... | reverse complement strand
GTATATGCCGCAAGATTCGATGTGATGGAGAATCTCGTAAAGTTTTATGTTTTTGTGCACGTAGTTCCAAATTTTTTTTAGAAAATTGACACTGTAGCATTTTCGTTTGTATTTGACAAATATTGTCCGATCATGGACTAACTAGGCTCAAAAGATTCATTTCGTCAATTCTGACCAAACCGTACAATTAGTTTTTGTTTTCATCTATATTTAATACTCCATACATGCGTCTGAAGATTCAATATAACAGAAAATCTGAAAAATTTTACAAAATTTTTTGAAACTAAACAACGCCTTAAATTGCTCGGCAGCGCTACGGGACGAAGAAGTCGAGGCAAGCATCACACAAGTAAACCAGCGCACAAGGAGCCAGTCACGGGCCACCGGGTGATTCATCACTCGTTCACACAGCAAAAAGCCCGAAGTCCGCGATGGAGTGGTAGCCTCCCGTGGATTACCACCAATCCCGAGGGCAAATCCGTCACGCTCCACAGTATATATCGTCGGGGCCAGCCAGCCTGTCAGCAACATCAACCGCCGTTCCGGCTTCCTCTCCCTCCGCTCCGCTCTCCGAGGCCTCCGTCCCCCACTCCCCTCTTCCCCGCCTGATACGGAAGCACCTCAACTCGCCTGCCTGTAAACCCACTCGCGCTTGCTCCGCCTTCGCCGCCGGTAATGCTCCCAATCCTAGCCCCGATCCTGCTCTCCCAGTTTCGTTTCAGAAAATAGTCTTGACTCTGAAGTGACCGCGCCGTTGATTTCGGGCTTTTCTCTTTTGCGGCCTCTGGGGCTCGTGGTCGTGGGTGGGGGGTGACTTCCGGCAGTGCGCGGCGGTGTACGGTTACTCTTCGCCTGCGATGTTTGGGCGTGGCCTGATTGCGGTGCCTGCTCGTTGTCCTGTTTGGGGTTGGGGTTTCGTGGCCTAGTGCTGGTGGGGGTTTTTTGGGTGGGGGTTTGCTTTGGTGCTTTCCCTCGCCTCGACGCTGTACGTCGCTTGCGTAATGCTGGGTGCGTAATCGGTGATCATTTCCTATCTTAGCTAATTTGTTTTATGGAAGGATTAACTAATTTGTTTTAGTGACCGCGAAAATCTGCATGTAAGTTTCGAAGATGGTTGCAGTTCTCGTGAGGGACTCCGCTTTGTAAGAGTTTGTATGTGTTGATTTCTCTTCGTTTACTTGGTTTATTTAGGTTGGTGCTCGTGGATGCGTTTATTTTCAGTTGAATGCTGTGTTTGCTGGGAACGATCTCGGATTCGAACGGAATCAAACAAGCGGCCGAGATATTTCCTTCCTTGGTCGTGATTTCGAGCGCTTGCCGCTTGGTGCTGATCTTGGTGCGTTATTGGTGGAATTGGTGCAATGTTGAAGGTGTATTAGGGGCTCATTTGGTGGTTCACGGCCTTTTGGGCTTATTTGTGGCCTTGGGTTTTGCATTGGGCGCATACCTGGGTCGGGGTTGTACTTGACTTATTTAAGCTTGTGCAGTACGAGTATGTGATTGAGATAAGTTTGATGGGAATGCCAAATATTATTATTGGTTCTCTTGATATATGTTCCTTTTTTATGTTACTTTGAAGCATTTGCCTGGATACGGAATTTGGCACTTAACTGTAAAATGATATTACCTCAGTTTTTTTTTTTATTTGGATGTGCATTACCTTATCTTCGGATATAATCAATTGTCAATTTGTCATTCCCATGCTCATGCTGTTCTAGCAGGTGAAGTAAAAAAGATGGGAAGTGGGACATTTGATTTGAATGAGCAACCACATGAAAATCGAGGTATGAGAGTCATTGATAATTGTCAGTTTCTTACTCTGTTATAATGAAATAACATATTTTTGTGTAGATTGGGTTTTCCATAACAAATTCTGATGACATTTCTGCAAATCCTTGTACTGCTCAAAATTATATATTACACCCTTCTGTATGAACTGTACTGTAACTTTAGTTTTCATAATTTACCACATTTACTTTGTGCATATTATCAGTTGTAAGTTGTAGCCGTGTACATTGAATTGCTCATGGACGGAATGTGGCTTGAACTTTGGGATGGATCTAAATTCTCTTATGAATTATGAACATGGACAGGTTTTCGATTTTTTTTAGGTTTTTGAAAGTTTGAACATGTATTGTCCATCAAGCTTTATTCACAATCTCTGATTTTTCTTAAACTTGAACTTTGCTTCCCCCTTGTGGCTTGTTGTCTAACTATATTTATATAATAGAATAATTTATCCAAGATTTGGCCTGAAGAACACAGTTTTTTATGGTAGGTGGCAACATGAATTATGTGCTGTTGCAAAAGGATTGTAAGAACATATGCCGCACCAAAGTTTGTGATCTTCCTGTAGACGTGTAAGTTGACATTTTTTCTGACAAATTAGTTACATTAAGTACTTTGTATACTTGGACCAAACTTGGTGAAAACCTGGGATGGTTCATGTTTATGTAGCGTACTATTGCACATCAACACCACTTAAGTTAACTTGGACACATGGTCTTTTCACCAGTTCAGTGCAATGTGCAACACTGTTGTCCCTATGGTCAACACTAGCTCCGAACCATTATAACTTATATCTGTTTTAATCACGCATATATGATTATTTTGCTTGCAACAGTGCTCTACAACATCACAATTATTCTTTCCTTTTGCAGGCCGACCATTTGGCCAATTATGTCATTTGTGCCAACTAAAGCATACCGAAAGAGCGATTTCCCAAAATTTTCGCTGCTTCCTTATCCAGAAGACAATCGTCAGAAATCTGAATGGGGAAAATTTATGCGCTTCCTTTCAGATAATAAAAGGGTAAACTATTTTCTACATAAAGAATAAATATACTAAACAAGAAGGCTACCTTTCAGTCTCTTTATTTGTTCTCTGAAAGAATTAGGTTCAGGATTAGGGACCAACCAACTTACATCCTGGATTTCTCACTTTGGATGCTGTGTGAGTAGCTAAACTTGTTACAAAAAGTGTATGACATGGACATCTGGATTAAGATTTAAGAATAAGAGAGTTTAGTGTTGGTAGATATGATGTCCAAACAAAGTATTTGGGAGGGCATTGGATCAAGCCAGGTTCTGGAAGGATAAAGAGGACTGTTTACAGAATCCTGGCAATGAATGGATTTCACATTAGGGGTCTTGGTATTTATATCCGAGGACTCCTAACTTTCTGTGTATTTGGGAGGGCATAGTACCTTTGTACAACCTAAATCTTTGCGGCACCCCTGTAGTGCATTCCTACGTCAGGTGAGGGATCCCCTGTAGCCCTGACCTTTGTACAACCTATCTCTTTGTGGCACCCTGTAGTGCATTCCTACATCAGGTAAGGGATCCCCTATTCCCCTGTAGTCCTGTATGCCACATCATCTGCTGATGTGGCCTCCTGTCTTCCCAGGGAGGCTTCGGGAACCATCCTCCCTAAATCAGTACATGTTCCATCCTTGATTTGCCAGTAAACTTCCAGATGCTTCTGGAAGTCTACCCCTAGAAGGCCTTGTTTTGGCGTTCCGGCTCATGGGTTCCCTGGGAGCAGGTCATCTGGCCACCCTGAGGACTGGATTCTGTATCATGGGCTACCTCTTGCTGTGAACTGTAACGTTGCAGATTGGTTGGTGCCGATCTGTTTCCCCAGCAGGTGGTGAGGGAGAGCAGTCTGATGTGCTGTATGAAAATTATCTAAAATACTTTAGGCAGGTTTTATGTGCTGTATTTTGTTGTCACACAATCTAGTAAATCTGTTTTTGCTGCTTGTGAAGGTTGCTATTGCTAGATGTGGGTCCTCAACCTTCCACATACTTGCTCCTGAACCTGATGAATGCTCAAATTTTCCGCATGCGGTGCTCTTGTATGAGTGTGGACAAAATGACCCTGGAGATTGCAAACAGATGGCAAGAACATCTGGTGAGGGTTTTGCTGTGCTGCCTCTTGAGAGCAACTCTTTTTGCTAAGATAATTCAGTAGCCCTACATGAGTACATTTTGTCATCTCAATTTCATCATTGACAGTTTGTTTTAAGTGGGTGGTGTCATGTCATTTCCTAAATGTTGCTCCATTGAGCTCTCTTCTGTTTAATTCCTCATTTGGGTCATTACTTTTTCGTTGTGTTGGGTCATACTCCGATGATACGCAGCATACACTATATCATATATTTCCTTTGAACTTTGGATGATAAAAATTGATGTTGCTAATTGATCATTCTTTTCTAAACTGTCATGACACCAGGGAAACATGTGAATGGTCCTGTGATGAATGCTTCAGAGAGGCCTTTCAGGAGTGACTTTCAATATGGCTCAAGAAACTCTAAGCCACCATACTTTCAAGAGGAGGTCTGCGATAGTTTACTGAAGCACAAGGCGATGGAAACTTCACCTAAGCATCATGATCCAGTTGTCACATCCTCTCCATGTGAATCTGTTGAAGACGACCCTAGAGTTTTGAATCCGGTGGTAAAAATGAGAATAGCTTCTCCTACCAAAAATTTTGTCGTTGCAGACCCTAGTTATCTGCGAACACTTAGTCAGACACATGCTAGCTGGATGTTTGGAGCAATAGCTGAGCTCATTGATAATTCTAGAGATGCTGGTGCATCCAGGTATGCTCGTATCTTCAGGATTCTGTAATAAGAATATATTGTTTTTTTTTTGCAACCAGTTTAGGTCCTGTTTTTAATCTGCGTAGTGTTTTGTGCTGTATTATGAAATCATGTTAAGAAAATGTTTACTTTTTTAAAAATTAAAATATTCTCATGTGACTCTAAGAAAGGTTCTCAGTTTGTTTATATTTCAAAGGAATATGTTCTTAATAGAAAAATTAAACTGTAGATTGTATATTAAAAAAATCACCAGTGTCAACATGTTCTATTTGTAGTTTCAGAATCCTGTTGCAAGCATAGTTTATTTACTGTTTTTAGTTATTCCTATTTGACTGTGCTAATTACTTATTTCTTATTTATTGTTGTTTATCATGGAAGGTTGAGTATTTCCATTGAACATTTGTTTTCAAAGAAGGCACAAAAGAAAATTCCTGTCTTATCTGTAATTGATGATGGACATGGAATGACTTATCCTGACATGATGAGAATGATCTCTTTTGGCCATAAACGACCAAATGAACATCGTGAGGATCAGATTGGGAGATTTGGAATCGGATTTAAGGTAGAAATCTCTCAGTTGAAGATGGCTTCATCTTCTGTTTTAGTGTTTCTATCTACTCAAGGGCACAGTTTAGTCAGTTTTAGATTGCACTCTTGTTATATCCTCATTATTGATGTGGTCTATGCTTTATCTCACCTAAACCCTTCAAATCCCAATGATGAACACAAATATGTTCTATTATTTTGGTGCGACTAAAACAGTTTTATCTGAAGGCTCTTAATTGTGTGATGCTGAGAATTTGTTTATATGTTATTCAATAGTCTCAGATGATATGTTCATTCTACTATGTCAATGATAGAGATCTACATTCGTCATTTCTGTTAGCTAGTTTTTTTCCTCCCCTGCCTGGTGCTATCCTTCAAGTTGAATTGCCCTAAAAGCTCGCATGAATGAAAATGTCTATTGTTTGAATACACTAATATAAGACCTGATGAATATTAACATTATCAGTTCAGAGTTCCTGTTCATGATTCATAGCCGTCCTAGCGCTGCAAACAGTACTTCAATCATGCCTGCAGTTTTGCTGATCATTTTTTTGCATAAAAATTTATATTGTATGAACTATGAAGATTGATGTTGTTACTAACTTTGTTACTATTTTCTGTGTGGTACATGTAGACTGGTGCTATGAAACTTGGAAAAGATGCAATTGTTCTCACACAAACTAAATCCTCCAGATCAGTGGCCTTTCTTTCTCAGTCTTTTAATGAAGAAAAGGATGTATGTATTGTTCTTATCACTCCCCCATCCCCCCTGCCTCCCTCGTAGTGTATTGCATTAAATTGGATGATTTGCTGCAGAACCTTGAGATCCCTGTGGTGGCATATCGAAAGGAAGGGCAATACATGGAAGTTGATTTGAGTGTCCAGTCTGATGCTACTGCAGAATATAACTTGAGTGCTATTAAGAATTTTTCTTCGTTCAACGAGTATTTCATTGGAGAAAAGTTAGGCCTATTTGGTGAAGATCGTACTGGGACACAAATTTATATATGGAATTTAGACAGATGGGGTACTCAATGCACTTTGGAGTGGAATTCTGGTAAGTCTTCAGAAAATCCTGTGCACCATGGTCGTGGAGACATATTAATCCGTTCAAGAAGAGTCAGATCACGTCCAGGACAAACAAGTAACAAGGTATGCTCTGTAACTCTTCATCAATTTACTTTGATCTCTTTGAGGCAAGAAACAACCATTCTAAACATGACTTCTAGGGATGTATTTTGAATTTCACCTTGTAGGATCCAGAAGTTCATTGTAGCTTTCTGATGGGATACTGTAGCTTTCATGTTTTTATATATACTGCTTGTTGTAGTTTGCTAATGATGCATGCCACTCACACATTGATATTCTGAACCTTGCGCATGGTTGATTTGGAACCTGTCCATGTCATGATTTGCACTGGTTCTTAATATTCTGTGCATTGAATCACTTCTTTTATGGATTGTATTCTTAGGTGCTATTGGACTATTCTCTTCAGTCTTATCTGGAAGTTATGTTCTTGAATCCTCGGATGAAGATATCTGTCCAAGGTTCTTTGGTAAATATTCTCTTTCTGAGCACCCTTTGTTACTCCTGTGTCATTTCTTTCTATGTTATAGTTGCCTGTTTTCATTTGCTGTTTTTTTCACTTGGCAGGTCAAAAGCCGCCCGTTGGCGAAGACCCTTAACAAGACTTCTGTTGTGTCTGGTGAAATTATGGGAAGGACTATTGTATTGACTCTGGGAAGGAGCAAAGTAGAATGGGACAGAACAAACTGTGGAATCTTCTTATATTGGCATGGTCGTTTGATAGAGGTGAGGTTAGCTGTTGTGGCATTAATAGTTAATCCGCCTTCTAGACTATAGTCGAGACTCGGGAGTGAATTGTGGCTCCATTTATGTTGAAAATGGAAATAGACATGTTAGATGTAACATCTAGCTGCAGGAATTACATTGAAATTTCCATGTCCAAGTTTATAAGTGTAAATGTTTGATTTGTTGTACTTATGATTATGTGTTTCACTTTTCAGTCTTACAAGCGGGTTGGAGGCCAAAAGCATAGTACTGACATGGGACGTGGAGTAATAGGAGTTGCAGATATCACAAATCTCATTGTATGCTTACACCATGACTATCCTATTTTTTGTTTTCCGTTCAGAGCGAGAAATTCAGTTTTCCTTTAGCCTAATATCCATGGATTAACCTCTGTTCTTTTGCAGGATGATGAAGATGGTAATTCATGGGTTCTGAACAATAAACAGGGATTTCAAGATTGTGAAATGTATGCTAAACTGGAGGAGTGGCTTGGTAGGAAAGTGGATGAATACTGGGATTCGAAATTTGACAGTCTCGAGCTGGTATGGATTATGATTTTTTTTATTCTAGAATAAATTAACGTGCCTTACTGCTCATGCATATGGGGCCATGAGGTTTTAAATTTTCATACTAATATCTTAGACATATAGTGGGATGGGGGTGGGAGGATTGAGAGTTTCTTTCCAATCTTTGTTTATACTTGTGCCATAAGAAGCTCAATGTCTAATTATATATGGACGAAGTTCTCATTGTAGATTCTTTCATAACTGTTTCATCCAGAGAAAAGGGGATGAGAGCCACAAGGCTGATTCTGACTGGGTTCAGTGCTACAGCTGTCGTAAATGGCGAATGTTGAATGCAGGCTTCAATGTAGACAATCTTCCTGAGGAATGGTTTGTATCTGGCAGTCATGAAGGATTTTCATACATAATGAAGTCATGATTTTAATATTGTGCCCTCTTATTCTTAAGCTGTAATGACACAATTGATTAGTTTACATGCTAACACTAGAGCACTTCTTTTAGTTAGCGCTAATCTTTCTTTTACATATTAATAATCAAGTGATTATGCTCTCTTAAATCATGGACAGATTATCATAGATGGATATAAGTAGTAATTTTACCATTGAGCACTTAGCCACTGTTACACCACAATATGAATAATTAGTGATTTAACAAGTTAACTGCACTATATCACTTCTTTATTAATGATGATCATCTTGCTGCCTTCTCACCTTGGTGGATAATCATTCAGTTGTTCATGCATCAGTTTTAGTACCCATCGTCTGAATAATTGGATCTCAATTCATTATGTATTCCAAACTGATTTTAGTTGCATGGTTTATACAACGGGAGTTTATGATTTTGGTTCACTAAAGTTTATACATGGGCATTACTTTTTTATAGTTTTAAGCCCTGATGTTTTGAATTTCAGGTTCTGCTACATGCCACCGTTCAATGGCAAATGTGAGATTCCTGAACAACAAATGGGACGAGGCGTCATCGTGATAGGTGAGAAGAGATCTGGACACGATGAACAAAAGGCTGCCCTGCAAGGAGGTACACCAAAGAAGGACATGAGGCCTGATAACCTCAAGATTCAGATGATTACTCAAGGTGAAGAAAATGCGAAGGTAGCTAGTAACCCTAAATCATATAATACACTTCCTCTTTGCACAAGATCAAAGCCATGGAGATAAATAGCTGTTCACATTCTGTACCCATGATGTACAGGGTATGCCAGAGGTTGTAAACACGCGAAAGAAACCTTCAAGTGGCACCCCATCAAATCCCAAGAACAACAGCGATGGTAGAACCATCATACCAGCTGAGATTCACTATTTTTTGTCAATTGTTTGTCTTGCATGAACTTAAAAAATACCTTTTCAGATGATTTTGAAGGTGTGTCCTCACAAACTGAAGATGACGCCCCTCCCCTTAAGTTAAAGAGGCTAAGAAGGGGGCCTGCAAAGACTTCCAAATGTTGACAGAAAGTGAAACTACACGGTAACCATTTTGTGCCTTCCCTTTTCTCTTGTTAGGCTCTAAAAGTTACACGCCAGTAATGGTCACTCTGCTTCATTTCTCTGTAGTTTCTCTTCTTGTCTCTTGTTAGATCCTTAGACTTAATGCATCTGTTCTTTCCCCAGCTGGTGTAATGCTTCGTTTGGATTTTGGACGGACTTTGGACTTCGATACTGATGCATGAGGGCACGAGGCCTTCTGAGCACACTGGCAGCTATAATTCTGTTGCTTTTGTGCAGTAGAATTTTGAAACGTGCGTGTTTGTAAATAGAGTTCTACTGTTGGATTAGGCGTCTTTTTGTAAGTAGGTGTTTCTCGCATTCAAATGTTGCAGCTTAGGCCCTATTTGGATCCATTAACCCTAAATAGTTAGCTAGCTAACAGACCATAACTAATATTAGCTAGCTTTGTTCAACTAATGAAATGGATGTTAGAGCATCTCCAATAGTTCTCCAAAAACCAATTGATAAATCAAGAGATTTTCAAGTGGCTAAAAAGATGTTGGGAGTATATTGATGTTTCCAAAATTCCGTTCCTAAACAATTAGGAATCTTGCACTATTTTCAAGTCACCATAACCTTTTGTTTAAGATGCTAGAGAGACAACGCCGCAGCCATTGCTGCTGGATTCGCCACAGACGTATATGGTCTGAAATGAAAATTGAACAACCTAAAATTGTTTGACTTTAGTAACTTAGTTTTCATGAAAAGATAGACTATAATAACTAATGTTAGTGGATGAAATGACTCATATGTAGCTTGGAGGAAGACATCATAATTATATGCTCGTGGGTAGGGATGATAACGATACGGATATTTTCTGATCGTATTCGAGACCGAATTCGTTTGGAGGGGTTCAAATTTGTCCGTATCTGAGTACGCTGGATCCATATTCGAATACTTAAATCGTATATTTATGATGTTGATATTCAATCGTATCTTATCCAACGTGGTTAACATTATCTGTATTCGAATTTGAATTCAACCAGAAATATAAAAACAAATATGATATCGATAATATCCGTCCGTATTCCATCTGTTTTTATCTCTACTCATAGGGCGTGTTTTTTCTTAGGGCATATAGATATTACTCCCTCCGTCCATCAGTCTCCCTCATCTAAACCCTCAGCCCAGAGACCAAGGAGCAACGTAGGCCCATGGCCTTTTTCATTAAATCGCTGTTCCAAGAGTAATGAGGCGGTAAACTTAACCAACGCCGCTAAATCTCCGTGGTCGCTGGTCTCCTCGCGCGTCTGGTACGGCCGCTCGTCTCCTCGCGCGCTCCCACTATTCTTTCCCGCGCTTATTTCTACAAGCCCTACGCTGGTCTCCTCGCGCGTCTGGTACGGCCGCTCGTCTCCTCGCGCGCTCCCACTATTCTTTCCCGCGCTTATTTCTACAAGCCCTACAGATGACTTTCAACAAAAAATTAGCATCCAAATTTCAAAACTCAAACTTCCATTGGCGCCACTCTCCAAAACTCAAACTTTCATGGCCTATATATGTCGCCAAGGAGGATGGATCTCTCCATCTCACCTGCTCTTCTTTCTTAACCTCTGATTAGATGCCTGGGTTACAAATTGATTTGAATGATGTGCCATATGAACCTGGCGACTGGTATCCTGTAGATTGGGATGACATTGTTGAGTATGTTGGGCCAGCAAACCAACTTGATTATGATATGGTTTGGGACGATGGCAGCCAAGGTGCAAAACTGCAAGATCTTTATTTAATCTATTGTTGTTTCTATCTCTGAACTTGTTCCTTCCTTTCCTATGTTGCAGCATTTGGCGAGGAATAAGATGAAGTTGATGCAGCAGGAATGCAAGGAGATGGAGTCGGTGGTCTGCAAGGAGATGGCCAGCAAGAAGATGTAGTTGTTGCTGCAACTGATGGTCTGCAAGGAGATGTACAAGATGACGTTGTAGCAGGAGTGCAAGGAGAAGCCAGCTCCATTAGGGCATCAACAACGTCAGGTACCTCTGAAGCCAGCTCCATTAGGGCAGCAACGACTTCTGCTTCGTCTCCTTCAGCCATGGTGGATATTGAACTGGAGTCTGGACTGGACACGAGCACGTCTGGCACCTCGGTGTTGCCCGGTTCGCAGTCATCGTCTTCATCGAAAGAATCCAATGCCCAGTTCACTCCACGCACCAATGTCTCCTGAACGGAGATGCTTCGCAGGTGATCCATACAAGCGCACGGTGGAGACTAAAGCTGGAGCGAGATGGAGCGCACGGTGGAGACTGGATTGGAACACGAGTGCTGGATTTAACGGAGTCATAAGGAAAGGAAACGGGAGAGCGCCGTCGTAATAGCTCGCGATTCAGCCGAGGCGCCGCACGCACGGGAGACGAAGCGGTCATACGTAAAATGACGGAGACTATTGGAAAAAATTTTTTTGCTTAGATGAGAGAGACTAATGGACCGAGGGAGTATTGTGTTTGAGTTGTCATTCTTCTGTGTTTTACAATGCTGAGCTCCAGTGCTTGTTGTACGGTGAGATGCCATAATGCACGTATTTGGACTGTCACTTTCTTATAATTCTTATAATAACGACTCGCGACCTGAACCCAGCAAGAATTACCCACCTGTATAATTCTTATAATTCTACTTTACATTCACCACCGTCGACCGGAGACTGGTTTTTCGACGTCTACTCGGCGAACTGCTTTCCCTCAAACGTCTGCGCGAACATCCAGTCCGCTGGCGCGACACTGTAGGCGGTGACCGTCCTGCCCCTCCCGCCGGTGACCTCGAACGACAGTGGCTGGCCGCGGAGGTCGGCGTCGCACTGCCAGTTCTGGCCCCAGTTCCGTCCCATCGGGATCCACCCCGTCCTCGACCCTTTCACCTTCACGGCCGTCACCTCGCCGTCCGCCGCCACGTTGGTGATCAGCACCTGCAGGAAGTGAGCACTGCCGGTGATGGTGAACCGCATGCCGCCCGCCCTGTCGCAGCTCACCCTGCACCACCACCATATCGCCAAAAAAGTTCAGCTGCATCATAATGATCATATCCCGAAATAAAAAAAGAAAAAGAAAAAGAAAAGCTCCATTTGCTGATGGTGGTGATCATAGTGGAATGGCCTCTTCTCTTCTGAAAAAGACGAACAGGTGGTGTTGTTTTTTTCAGATCGAAAAGGTGTTCAGTAGGCGCAAATGGCAGGATAAGTTAATTTGGTATTCTGACATAATAAACTCAAATAAAGGATACTTGCTGTGCACTCTTGCAGTAGTCGGAACACACTCATAACACTTGTCTGAAAACGGGCAAGTGCTCATAATTGAAAACGCAAGTGACAGATTTGAAAACAAAAAGGAGGACCACTGACTGAAAAGCTGATGTTTTCTTTTCTCTGTGCTTCCGAGAGCCTGATGCATTCCAAAGTGGCTTCAGACATTCATCCGATATTCTATGATCCAATTCTAATCATCCAACATCATTCTGGGCTTTCGCAAAAGGCAGTGCAGTGTCAGGCTTAAAAAAACACACCGAGTGCGCAGCTCAAGAATGATAGCGCGCCATGTGCCATGGCTTTGCATATTCAGGCTCAGCCAAGTTGACAGAGCGAGCAGCAAGCAGCTCAACGCCTCCTCCTAATCTGTTTGTTTTCTCCTATAATAAAGTATTGCTAACACAATTCCAATGCAGCACAGTTGTTCTGCCTGTTCTTTGACTCAAATTTTGTAAGCCTTGAAAAAAGAGGAAAAAGAAAAATAAAACATGGAGCAGTTCAAGGCGGCGTGAGGCATGACGCAAACGTACCTTCGGAACTGCACGGGCACGATGTCGGCCTTGGCCTTGGCGACGCGGAGGAAGGCGGCCTCCGACAGCTCGAGGTGCTCCCGCGGGAAGTTGCACCAGCCGCCGGCCACCTCGTCGGCGACGCCC
>Ga0182004_10003262_pt1 | contig 12881 bp, 10 predicted proteins | sample Sormic07211540_1_FD_120479 | JGI IMG/M metagenome (GOLD analysis project Ga0182004, IMG submission 120479) | Endophyte microbial communities from Sorghum bicolor roots, Mead, Nebraska, USA - 072115-40_1 MetaG | ecosystem: Host-associated > Plants > Roots > Unclassified | place: USA: Nebraska... | reverse complement strand
CAGAGTAGGATGCGCGCGCGTATAGATACGCGCCTAGAGGCCCTTGATGGCAAATTTGACAAATTATTGGAGAGTAAATTTTCTTGTTTAGCTAAAATTTTAAAGATGACAACCTCATTTGACAAACTGTTAGAGATGCTCTAATTAGGCTCTAAACATAAGCAAGACTAGCTCAAATGAGTGTGGAATGTACTTTTGAAACATAGAAGTTGATTATTGTTATTCCCACGCAATAATATGTGTCGCCTCCAAAATTTGACCTATGAAGTACCTAGGCTAAAATCACTTCATCCATATTTAAATACTTGACTTAAGTATTGATGCTTAAACTTTTCTATATTTATTTCACGAAGAAATGACACTATCTATCATCTAGCAGTAAGATCTAGTTTGTCAATTATGCTCATTTAGATAGTGTGTATACGTATATGACCGTTCGTACTTTTTTCGGCATGGTTTTTTATCAATGATGTGGGAGCCTGAGTACAGCAACAGCTCCTCCTCCTGCGGCAGCAGTGCGTGCTGCCATGGGCGGATCCATAGTCAAGACATTGGGTGCGGCCGCACCCAGAGAAAAATAAAAAACAGTAGTAAATGCTAAATTTTCACTAAATATTTGCACCCAGATGTCACAAAGTCTTGCACCCACAAAGACAAATGCATCCTCCTTGAATTTGCTCTAGCTCCGCCACTGCCATGACGGCGTGGAGGAGATGGACGACGGGTGCAGCAGCTACTGAGTGAGGAGTGCTGCAGATGGCGGTGGCCGGAGCTGGAGGAAGTCTGGTGGTTGACAAATGGACGCCACAGTAGGGCTAAATGGTCATGTTTGACACCGTTAGATGAAGAAGTGGATGGAATGATGTATTCTCTCTATCCCAATTCCCAAATTATAAGTCGTTCCAAAAATCTTAGAGAATCAGCATTTCAAGTTTGACCAAAATTATAAAAAGTATTACAAAGATTTATAATAGTAAATAGATATAATATAAAAATATAATTAATAAAAAAATATAATGATATTTAGTTGTTATCATAAATATTATTATCTTATGATATAAATTTGATCAAACTTGAGGTGGTTTGACTCTCCAAAATTTTTAAAATGACTTATAATTTGAGATGGAGGGAGTAGAAAACAAAGAAGTTCAGAACGGTGGCACTCATGGGAGCTTAACTTTTTTAATAGCTTGTGTATAATTACAATTTTTTTAATGGCACACAGGTAAAAGTCTCGATAAATAGAGCATAATAAAACAAGGGATAAAACTATTTCTAAAAAGAAAATACCATGGGTCAGAATATACGTAATGACAGATATGATCTATTCCTTTCGCTTGTCTTCTTGCTCTAGGAACAGTTCGTGCTTAGCTATCACTCTAGTTAGATGATTCCACCTCGGCCTCCTCCTTTGGGACAGAAGATTCATTCTTTTTACCATTTTCATCTTTGAGCATCACATTAATGGGCCGTCCCATCAATATCTGCAATAATGGTTAGATCATATGTCAAGGTCTTGTTTAGATCCAAAAGCTTTTAGAATTTGGCTGCTATAGCACTTTCATTTATATATGGTAATTAATGTCTAATTATAGACTAACTAGGCTCAAAAGACTCGTCTGGCAATTTACAGACAATTGTGCAATTAATTTATTTTTTATCTATATTTAATACTTTATGCATACGTCTAAAGATTCGATGTGATGGAGAATCTTGTAACTCTTGGAATTTTGAAGGCATATAGGCCTTGTTTAGTTTTCAAAAAATTTTACAAAATTTTTCAGATTTCCCGTCACATCGAATCTTTAGACGTATGCATGGAGTATTAAATATAGACGAAAATAAAAACTAATTGCACAGTTTGGTCGGAATTGACGAGACGAATCTTTTGAGCCTAGTTAGTCATGATTAAACAATATTTATCAAATACAAACGAAAATGCTACAATGTCGTTTTCCCAAATTTGTTTGGAACTAAACAAGGCCATAAACAAGACCCAAATATGAAAACAACTGGTATGAAGTAGAACTTTAACAGAAAACAGACTACATACTTGTACATGGCACACTCCATTAATATTTTACCTTTCCATTGAAAGCAGATATGGCGGCCTCTGCGGTCTCTTTTGAAGAAAAAGAAACAAATGCATAACCAGCAGATCGCCTCGGAGTGGTGGTATGAAAGATGACTTCAGCTGATATCACACCTGGGGCAGAGGCAAATAATTCCCGAAGGTGACGATTTCTTACTCTCCATGTCAAATTTCCGACAAACACAATATACTTTTCCATGGGATTTGATACCACAACAGGTTGCTTAGGTTGCTTCTTTCTAGGTCTTGCAAAGTCCACCTTAATTTTTCTATCATTTAAAATCTACATCAAAATAGATGGGAAAGGGTCAGTTAAGCAGAGTGAGCTGAAAGTAAGATGAACGTTTCGTTCACTTAAACTTACAGTTGAATTGAGATGGGTGAGAGCTGCAAGAGCATCCTCTTCTGAACCCATGGTTACAAACGCCAATCCTCTGTTTTTACTGGCACTGTACATTGAAAGCTAGGAAATCAAAGAAGAAAAATAATCATTAATGGTGTTACTATTTTCTTCCGTACATAATTTTACAACAAAAAAGAGAAATAGATAACCACCCATCATGAATTGGATCGATGAGTGATAATGCTAACCACTATACTAAGCAAAGGTGATAAATATGTGGCACTGCAATCTAACACAAGCATCCTTCCTTTCTCCTCCGAACAAGAGGGCGTGAGTTTCAACATGGGAACAAAGTAATTTCAGACTTCTATCAGCATCAGCACCTATGCTTTCACACTACTGAGCCTAGATTCACAGGACCCAAAAACAAACTAGGTAATCATATAAGATTAGCCCATATGTTGTTCTTTTTAAAGTACATATATAGATAGAAAATAAAGGGAAGAGAACCTTGCTAGTAATTAAGCTCTCTACACACTAGTACAATGGAGTTTGCAGCAACCTGGCAAGAACTCCGAATGTTCCCAGATAGTAGCAGAATTCTGGTTTGCTGGGTAATACTCCCTCCAGTCGACTTGCTCTGCTCAAGTAGGTTAAATAGTTCGAAGCTGAAGTAAAACACATTATATGCCCGCATTCTTTCTTTCTTTCTTTTTGCAAGGACCGAGAGCATTTCAGATTTTCAATTTTTCATGAAGTCATGCCGTATTTGTATCTACATGAATTAAGCTACATCAAACTGTGATCTAGCTCTTATTAAGCAACGTTAAACTATAGCAACACTAGCTCTTCATTCTGGATGGCAGCCAGTAATTTTGTCAGCATCCACTGTCAAACTCGATTGCCGTTAGTCCGTTACTACTATTATAGAGCTGATCTTTTTTTTGAAGAAAGCATTGCATAGCTAATCTTAGGAAGAAAAACTTCGCAAACTGCATTCTGTTCACTCTTTTGACTCCGACTAGATAAGGCCATAAGGGATGGAAGGGACTGAAGCAGACGTCTACCTCGACGCCGACGACTGAGCCGTGGGTCTGGAAGAGCGCGCGCATTTCGTCGGCCGTGGAGTCCCACGGGATGTTCTGCGCGACGAGGCGTGTCCTCGGGCCCACTTGCTCGACCGTCTCCGCCTCCGGCGCTTGGGCAGCTGGGGCCGCCGGCGCACTAGCCGCCGCGCAGGCAGCGAAGGCGGCGCGAGAACTGGCAGGGGCGGCGAAGGAGACGTGGTGCTTCGGGAAGCGCAGGGGGGGCCGTGGCTGGCACTGGCAGGCGGGGAACCCGGGTAGGACGAGGCGGGCGAGGGGAAGAGCCATGGCGGCGAGCTCGCGACGCAGCGGATGGCGCGAAGATATCCATCCGTGACGCGGGCTCGTTTGGTTTTATCCGCCACGGCAAAATATCCCAGCTCCCGAGCGTAAACTTTCCATGTGGTTCACGGCCATCGCCCTCGCCAAGTGTCCGCCCGTCTTGCCGAACGTTTGAGTGAGTGATAAGCACATTGTTGATCGATCTATGAAATGGCAAGACAAGCCTAGCACTAAGAAATGTTGTTTTTCTGTAACAAACATCACCTCCTAAGTGATGATGTAAGACCTTTGTAAACTTTCATTATTTCATGGGCCATTTTGGGGCCAATATAAAGAAATAAAATCAGGTGGGGAACGACTCCCCGTTGACCTTAAAAAAAATTACAGGAGCAGGTGGGGAACGACTCCCCGTTGACCTTAAAAAAAATTACAGGAGCAGAGCAGAGTGACGCTTATATACAGAGAAACAAATGCGAACCAATATGTATTTATTTATGCATAATGACTTGATAGAGTACAAATAATTCTTTCAACATCAAACAGTCTTCGGTTCTTCATCTACGAGCACCCAAGCACACAATCTCCATGCCTTACTATGATCATGGTGGGTTGCATCTTGCAAGTGCAGTTCATACACGACACCATACATATGTACAAGCAGTTTTTCCAAAGAGGAGAGAAGAAAAACAATAGTACAGACGCTATATACAATGAGGAGTACCCCTAACATGATGTTGATCAATTCTTTGTGTCAACTCCTTTCTCAGACGTTGTACTCTGATCAAGTTCCTTTTCAAGCTCCTCGATGACTGGCTCCACAGCAGCATCAATCTCATCACAGACCTTGTCGATCTGTACAAGCGAGAAGTATGAACCTTTATTCCAGGTTAACTTTCACTTCACATGTTAACTCGAGATAGTAAAATATTCAATGCTCGGTTTATGACTTTATGTTACTGTCAAATGATGCAGAAACTATCGTCATATAAAGTTTTGTTAATAAAATCCGACTAAATCACTTCTGGATGCCTTGCGAGTTGCAGACCTATGTTTTTCTCAGTTTTCTTTACAGAAATTGCCATTAACTTATGATGCCACCAAAAGTGTCACTCATGCAGCGCCAAGTAAGCAATCTTATGTACTGTAAAACATTTTTTGTGCACAGCACCACCAGAAATATTGCAAATGATTACCGATCTCAGTTCCTCACAAGAAACAACTAACCTCCTTCAAAGCAAGTCCTTTACATTGCTTGAGAGTGCTATATGCTCTCCAAAAGAAATTGCCACGACCAGTTCTCAATACACATTGTTACTTAGCATGCATTAAATTTTCCACTTTACAAGTGCAACGGAGATAGGTAGCAAATTAACCTAAAGAAATTACTAAAATAATCACTTTTTGTTTTTGTTTTAGGAGATAAATATATATCTACACATACATATATCAGCTAGCAGTATTTTCAGAAAGCAAGCACAATATTTCCTTTTGCTCAATTCGTAATTTGCAATGATACAATATCTAAAATAAGATTATCTGTCTTGTCCAATGGTAATATGGAAATAAGTATGGCATGACAATATCGAAGAACAAAAATACAAGAGAACAAAAGCGAACCTTTTCAGCGACTGCTTCAAACTTCTCTGCATCATCATCCACCACCTCAGCAATGTGCTCAACATCCTCTGCTGCTTTCTGCAGAGACCCATCTTCAGGAAGTTGCTTAGCCACATTCGCAGCTAGCTTCTCTGTTACTTCAGCTATATGCTCCACAACCTCCACAGCATTCTCCACGAACCCCACGGTCTCGTCTGGCCATATAGAAATAAGAATCTCCAAACTTATCAGTTATCACCGAGCTTAATGATATGTAAATACTTGGTACCAATTAATGTGATGATTATGTTCAAGTCGTATTGTGAATTAGAATGTTATTTCTTCGCAGTTGACTATAGAACATTATAAATAAGCATGAGACAGGAGAAGAAAAACAGTATTAAGTTGATATTATATTCTTATTATGTACCTTCGAGATGCCTAACTCTGTTGTAGAACGGCACGACCGTGTACACCACACCTCCCAGAACCCACCGTGCCCTGGGAGAACAAAAATAAAAGAATAGGATTGGTTGCGGTTCACACGAAAAGAAACCAACAACCACACCCTTAGCTTGTTGCTGATGTACTATAAAGGAATCCCAACTCGTATCATACCAGCTAGGAATCGTTGAAGAGCCTAGACGCTGACCTCCACTGACGGCGGCGGCTGCCAAATCCGCGGAAACAATATCCGAGTTCTTGAGGATAACCCAACTGCGCAGAACCACAACCTCATGAACAAATCATGCGCTAGCTTGAACGCGAGGTATATAAAAGGTACCGCGGTTAAAGTAAACGGACATGAAAGGCGGGAGGAAGCAATTACCCCGAGTCGATGTCACTCAAATCGGTAGCATCCACGGTAGGAAGATTCTCCCCGTTCCTGCATCGAGACCAGGAACACCAGAAATCACAAAACTAAGTCCCCAAACTTGGGTGCCAATCTAGGAAAGGGAAACAGCAAGGGAAGCAAGAAGAGCACTCGCCTCTGGTCTTCCTGCGCAGCCGGGGCGGGGGTGGGACCGATCGGCTGCATGGTGAGAGTTGCCATGGATGGAGCAGAGCGATGGGGATTCGATTTGGGGGAAGCGAAGCCGATGAGGAAAATTTGGGAATGAGATAGATAGACTGGTGGAATGGAATGGCAGGGGGGATTTTTCAGATCGGAGACGAGGTTTGTGTGGCCCGTACGCGAAGGTGTCGTGCTTAACCACCCAACGATCTGAGCCGCTTAAAGTTGATCGGACGGCTCCCGGTAGCTGCGGCGTCGCGATTATCATCCGCGCTGGGTTAACTGATCGAAGGTGGGCAAAATAGACGGAGACGACAACCTACTGGCGTCGCGGCAACCAACGAGCTAGCCTAAGCCTGTTCGCTCCGCCGAATAGTATTTTTTTTCTAAATAATAAATTAACAAATAGTAATACTTTTAGTCTTTAGTCATGGATTATCGGTCAAGTAAGGCCCCCAAAAACCCAAAACTTTACAAGATTTCCCATCACATCGAATCTTGCGGCACATGCATGGAGTATTAAATATAGATAAAAATAAAAACTAATTCATAATTTGTCTGTAAATCATGAGACGAATCTTTTAAGCCTAGTTACTTCATGATTGGACAATATTTGTCAAATAAAAACGAAAGTGCTATAGTGTCAAAATTCAAAAAGTTTTTGGATCTAAACAAGCCCTAAACGTGGCTGGCTAATGCAAGAGATTTGAGTCTGACCGCGTCAGTTAGGCCTTGTTTAGATCAAAAAGGTTTTAGATTTTGATACTGTAGCACTTTCGTTTTTATTTGACAAACATTGTCTAATTATAGAGTAACTAGGCTTAAAAGATTCGTCTCGTGATTTACAGACAAACTGTGCAATTAGTTTTTCTTTTTATCTATATTTAATGCTTTATACATGTGCCGAAAGATTCGATGTGATGGGAAATCTTGAAAAGTTTTTGGTTTTTAGGATGAACTAAACAAGGCCTTAGTACATCGGTGCATTGTTTCTTGGCGGCCTCAACCTCACGCGGGAATTGGTGGCTGCTGCAGTGTTGCTGGGTTGCCAGGAGGTGAGTTTCATGCTGACCGAGGAGATCTGGAAGAATTTTTTGAATGCATTGCGATACCTAGTTTGTCATTTTCGTCCATATTTAATTTGCAAAAGTGAATTTCGAAAACTGGTGTTGGAAGTCGATTGACATTTGGAACAGGGATAAAAATATGTGCCAGCACATCAACTGTGAATGAACTCTGCATCCATACACATACACCGGCACCGTGGACGAGGTGGATGTAGATGCAGCCTGATTTTTCTCAACTCTGCCTAAGTCTGTGTTCTCTGATTCCATAAGACAGACATTGTGTGCATCTCCCTCTTTCCAGTTATGGATTGCATTGCGTTAGTCAGTGGCAACGGCAATGCCTCCTGCTTGCCATCCATTCTCCAATGTTATTCCTTCACCAGTTATTTAGTTCAAAGTAGTACTAATTGTATCGATGTGAAGCGTGTTTCCTTCTAACCATGCATTCATCAGTAAGTAGAAACATGTCATTTCCTACTAATTATTTGTCAGATTTCTGGGTACAAACATGAACGAAATTAAAACGTGATAAATTGAGTAATAAATTAGACATTTTCTTGGTAATTTAGCTAGTTCATTTCGAGATCCAGCATCGTCTTAATACTGCAATTATCTCCCCCTGCATAAGATTTATGTTTTGTTGGTCCAACTCTAGGAATGATTTCGAATGAGAGAATACCCGTGGAAAAACTGCTCACTCAATACAAAGAGGGATGGATTAAACTGGAATAAAGGCAATAACTGACCAATAATTTGGAACGCCTACTATGTTTTTTTTTTCAAAAAGAAAATATTGAATTCAACAAAGATTGTGAAATTTATTAATTCTCTTGTAAGGTAAACATGGTCTAATGCCTAAAGGAAAAAAAACCTACGTTAATGAACAAAGTCAAGGTCTAATGTCATGCCTTCACCAAAGTCAAGGTCTTCAACTCTTCATAATATTGGACGCCCTTCTGCTAAACTCTTTCAGTTTGCTAAAACAGTGATCCATCTCTTGTTTTCGTTTATAATAACCGGTTACTGCTGAACTTACATGTCATGTGCGGGCGCACATATGCCCGGAGAGCCCGCGACGTGCACAGGGACGCCGAGCGCGCGGCTAGGGCCTAGGAAGGGCAGGTGAGTGGCTTGGAGGAATAGGAGGAAAGCTAGTTAGTTGTTTCCTTGTTAAGATTAGTCCTACAATTAAGGAGAGCTTTCTCCAACTATTAGGCCACGGGCCATATATGCTATACGCTGAAACTAATTGAGATCAAGAAAGAAGTTATCCCTATTCTCCCTATCTCTCTGTAAGACGACGACTGAGGGGCATAACCTCGCCGGCGTGACGGACAGCGGCTACGAACTACATAGCCAGGGTCTGGCCAGTCAGGGGTTCAAGGCCCTTGACAACCTGGTATCACGGTCTCGTCGATCCTTGCCCACGCGCTCCGACCACTCGTCCACTGCAGCCAACCACCCGCCACTGTCGCCATCACCACAAAGGTCCACCGCAGCCATGGCCGAACCCACCCTTGCCGACATGCTCGCTGAACTGAAGTCCCTCAGCAACGAGGTGACATCCCTGAAGTCCGACATGGCAGCCATGAAGGACAAATCCTCGTCGTCATCGGACAACGGCGGGGGCCGCCACCCCGAAGGCCAGCGCGACTCGGATCAGTTCGTCAAGCACAAAAAGTAGGATTTTCCCCGCTTTGATGGCATGGTCGATCCGATGCTCTTCATCAACAAATGCGAGTCGTTTTTCCACCACCACCACACCATGGGGGAGGAACGTGTTCGGATGGCATCTTACCATCTGGACGACGTTACGCAGCTGTGGTACGACCAGCTCAAAGACGACGAGGGTGCGCCGTCCTAGGGCAAGTTGAAGGACCTCCTACACCTCCGGTTCGGACCACCCCTCCACTCAGCCCCGATGTTCGAGCTTTCTGAGTGCCGACGCACAGGGTCCGTCGAGGACTATGCCAATCGGTTTCAGGTGCTCCTGCCCCATGCCGGTAGGCTTGACGAAGCCCAAAGGGTCCAACTCTTCACCGGCGGCCTCCTTCCACCCCTGAGTCACACGGTGCACATCCACAATCCCGAGACCCTTGCTACCGCGATGAGTTTGGCGCACCAGGTGGAGCTCATGGAGATCGACAGGCCACCTCCGACTCCGGTCCGACCAGGCGCCCGCGGTCTGCTGCCGCCACCACCAGCTCGGCTGGCCCTGCTCGCAACGCCACAACAGCTGGCCCTGCCCGTGCCTTAGGCGGGTGATGACTAGGGACGCCTCGAGGGTAACCACCGGCGCCTCTCCACGGTGGAGCAGGCAGAATGTCGCCGCCTTGGCCTATGTTTTAACTGTGATGAAAAACACTCGTGGCCACAACAGGTTTTGCAAGCGGATCTTCTTCATCGACAGTGTGCAGATTGACGACACCAAGATGCCGCTGACGTAGGGGACAAGGAGGCTCCCTGCTTTTCAATGCAGGCGGTGGCTGGCGTGTCCATGGCGGACACCATGCAACTCCAAGTGAACCTGGGGCCGCTTCGCTTGTCGCGCTCCTCGACTCGGGCAACACCCACAACTTCATCTCCGAGGAGGCAGCGCGACGTTCCGATCTGCCTCTCCGCCACCGACCCCGTCTCACGGCCATGGTAGCCAATGGCGAGAAGATCACCTGCGCGGGCGTCATCCGCAACGCGCTCCTGCTCATCACCGGTGCTACCTTCCCGGCGGATCTCTTCATCATGCCCCTGGCCGGGTACGACATCATCCTCGGCACCAAGTGGCTCGGTGTGCTGGGACCCATTGTCTGGGACCTGGTCAACCGACGCATGTCGTTCCAGTGCGGGGCCTGCACTGTCTCCTGGACTGGTGTGGCCACTGCAGCTGGGCTGGCTGTGTGCGCACTTTTGGCCGACAAACCTCTCCTGGAGGCCCTCCTCGCCATGTTTGTGGACGTCTTCACCACACCAACTGGCCTCCCTCCCAAGCGCGCCCACGACCACCATATACTATTGAAGCACGATGCGCAGCTGGTAGCCATACGCCCCTATCCATACCCGGCTGCCCACAAGGATGAGTTGGAGAGGCAATGTGCTGCCATGATGGAACAGGGGATCATCTGCCACAGCGACTCACCATTCTCGTCGATGGTCCTCCTCGTGAAGAAGCCCGACGGTTCCTGGCGCTTCTGCGTTGACTACGGGCCCTGAACGCCATGACGATCAAGGACGCCTTCCCGATCCCGGTGGTAGACTAGCTACTGGATGAGCTCAACGGCGCCAAGTTCTTCACCAAGCTCGACTTGCGGTCGGGGTACCACCAGGTCCGCATGTGGCCCGAGGACATCCACAAGATGTCTTTCCGCACGCATAAAGGCCCGTACGAGTTTGTGGTCATGGCATTTGGCCTCTACAACGCGCCGGCCATGTTCCAAGCATTGATGAACAACGTCCTCCGGCCGTTTCTCCATCGCTTCTGTTGATGCAAAAGATGATCTGCAAACACAAAGGGCTAATACCTGATTCAAACGTTAAGGTGTGCCAGCCGATTTGACCTTACAACCGACAAAGGTGGTAACTCGAACACTTTGGTCCCGACAACAGTGATGCGCCCGGATGTCACGGCCAAGAGGTGCTCACACGGAACTCGAGAATTCGTCGAGATTGACTCGAAGAATCCTTAAGAACTCGTAGTAAAAAGAAAATATGACGAAGTCATCGAAAAGTAGATGCTAGAATATGTGTAAAAACTTGTGTTTGATTGATTGATAGATATCTCATTACATTGCCACGGGGTCTAAATTTATACCCTGTCTCAAAGAGCTACAACCAGACACGACTAGGACTCGAACTCCATATTAAACAGAATCTGTATACAAAACAAACTCTAATAACTATGGAAAGCATTAAATTATCTTCCACAACCGATCGGTACACCATCACGAGTCAATCGGCAACCCCTGCGCTTTTCTTCATAACCATCGGCAGACCACCTTTCACAGCCATCGGCAGCCATCAATACTAGTCATCGGCATGAACCCATCACCACTCCTGGACTTAGACATATCCTGCCGTTTTCCCATCGACACCAACCCTCATCGGCAACTCTCCTATAGACTTGTCACCATTTTTCCGCCTGCCGATCCACACCTCATTAACTCCAGGTGCGCATCCGAAGATACGTGTCCAAAAATGGTGTCAACACATGCCCCCCAATTTCGGAGTATAAAATCATTAATGCTCCAAAATTTTCTTCAGTAATGACGCCTTTCCGCAATTACTCCTTCCAATTGGTAATCAATCACCAAATCTGAACAACCTCAGCCTGATTCTCCTGCATGCTCCTCGAATTTCTCAACTTCTCGAACTGAATCTCGCTAGAACACGTTCATCAGCAATGTTTCTGTTATACAAGACTGTCGATGAACCGACCAGGAGATCTTGCACAGTAAGATATCTTCAAAATCATGACCGCTTGCTGTCAAATCACCTGTGCAACCCCTTGATTATCGTGCGAACAGTTACCATATCCACCTGAACACCCTCAGATTTCTCGGATGCAACAAAGAGAGAAGTCAGATTTGCCCCTGCCCTCTTTGTCCTATAAATACTTCCTTCTCCGGTACTTTTCTTCCATCCTGTCATTCTACAGCCTCATACCCACCTTTCTAGCGGCGGCACTGCTCAAGAACTTCAAGAACTCCGGTCAAAGATCTCCTCCGACAATCTTCCGAGTCTTCGAGTTCTTCCTCTCTCTGAGAAGAAATGGCCATCAACTTCATCGTCCCTGAGGTCAATCCAACACCCCCTTCCTTCTTTATACTTTTGTTGTACTCCTATTCATCTACGAATCTATTTACTGAGTACATTTTTTTTCTTCTTTGTTTCCTTTTCTATTCTTCCAACCTTCAAATCTCTTAGGAGTTGGCCGATAAAATTGTAATCCCCACTGATCAACCTCACTTCCAGTGTCTTGGTCCATTGGGAAATCCAGATCCTACCGATTTAATAAATGCAGAGACAAATAGGATCCCCTTTAGGGTTGAAAACTTCTCTTTAGATCTGTGGAAAGATACTTTTCGTTCTTGGCCTAGTCTTACTAAGGGGTGGAAAGACTGGTTCCTGAGAATCGGCAACTCAAATGAAGTCCAATGGGGTGAGCAAAAATTAGACCAATGTATTAGACTATCCATTGCCGATATGGAGAGGAACGAGTCGTTGTTGATAGCCGCTTCATACTTTTGGTCACACACCCTTAATGCGTTTGTATTTGGACATGGCTCTGCTTCTCCTACTCTTGCCGATGTGCTCATGCTCACCGGTTTAGATATATCAACTGCCGATAATAGTCATCTGTTTGATAGTAAGCCTAGCTCTAAAGTGGAAACTCGCAGCATCGGCGGTT
>Ga0182004_10003261_pt1 | contig 12889 bp, 10 predicted proteins | sample Sormic07211540_1_FD_120479 | JGI IMG/M metagenome (GOLD analysis project Ga0182004, IMG submission 120479) | Endophyte microbial communities from Sorghum bicolor roots, Mead, Nebraska, USA - 072115-40_1 MetaG | ecosystem: Host-associated > Plants > Roots > Unclassified | place: USA: Nebraska... | reverse complement strand
TGCCGTTTACGCACTTGCCATAATACAAAAATAATTGCTTACCAAATAGGCCAGCGCAATCTCCTCCATGCATGCAAAACTTTCAAGTAGCAAAAGGAAGCCGCGCACCCGCAAGGGTTGAAGCGGGAAATCGCCGGACCATTCACGCGCATGTCGTGCATGCGCGCCCATTGGCTCCGCCCCGCCCGGCCCGGCCCGGCCCGGCCCGGCGAGGAGAGGCGAGGCGAGCGAGCGCGCGCGCGTGTGGTTCTTCCTTTTCCTCTCCCCAATTGCTTCAACAAGATGGAGATAGCTCAACTTTTTAAGTTGGCCTCACTTCACTTGAAGTAGCAAGGTGGGACTAAAGTCTCCCACCTTTCCATATATATATGCATGTATGAGTGGGCCTTTGGGATTTATTTGGAATTATTTGGCCCAAGGCCCAAAACATCTAACAGTGTACGGCCGTCCACCTCTAGAGTTACTGCCTTATGCCCCCGGCAGTGCGCGGACGGACATCGTGGACTCGCTGCTCGCCAACAGGGACGAATTCCTCTCGGACGTGCGCGCTTGTCTTCTGCAGGCCCAGGAACACGCGCGCCGATACTACGACGCCAAGCATCGGCAGCTTGAGTTTGCTGTTGGTGATTGGGTTCTACTCTGCCTTCTTCGTCACCACCAGTCGCTGGCGCCCGCCAGCAAGGGCAAGCTTGGCCCCAAGTATGCAGGTCCATTCAAGGTGGAGTGGCTGGGCGAGGTGGCTTATCACCTGGAGCTTCCAGAGGGCGCCAGGATTCACGATGTCTTTCACGTCGGGGTCCTAAAGGCGTCTCGAGACACACCTCCCTCGTCGGTTCCAGCTCTGCCACCTCTTCGTCACGGACGTCCCCTTCTTCAACCGGAACAGGTGCTGCGCTCACTCAGTCAGGGGGACTAGGAGATCCTCGTTCAGTGGGCACACCTGTCGGCCTCGGACGCCACCTGGGAGCCGGTGGCCGCGTTCCGCGAAGCTTACCCTTCATTCCAGCTCGAGGACGAGCTGTTTCCGAAGGACAGGAGAGATGTTATGGTTGGTAATGTGTACAAGAGAAGAAACGAGGATGCCAGTGGCTGAGCACAACGCCAGCTAGATGCGCCAGCAGCCGGCGCGCGAGTGTTCGTGGTCACCTCTAGTTAGTCAAGTTGGTTAGTATCTCTAGGAGGTTTGTTAGAAGAGTTTGTTAGCGTTTAGAGTCAGGAGTTGGTTAGCGTCTTGTTATCGGACTATAATAGTCCTCTCTCGATTAATGAGAAGGATCAGCCTGGGATTGTGTCATATAGACACCCTTGGCCTTTGGCCAATGCCACTGCTGAAGTCATGTGGGTACAAAAATTGCTCACTGAGTTGAAGATTCCTCACTCAAAGGTAGCAAGGTTGTGGTGTGACAACATTGGTGCTACCTATCACTCTCAAAATCCAGTATTTCATGCCCAGACAAAGCATATTGAAATAGATTTTCACATTGTCAGAGAAAGGGTAGCACAAAAACTTCTGGATATTCGTTTCATCAGCTCGAATGATCAAATAGCAGACGGCTTCACGAAACCGATCAGCAATGTCAAGATGAAAGAGTTTAGAGTCAATCTCAACCTTGTAAGTGGCTGAGATTGAGTGTTAGAAGATATGGTAGTTGTATTATCTTTGGTAAATATTGTAAACTCTAGATTACTTGGAGTAGGCTTCAAGTCGGGTTAATCCCGTGTACCAATCTGTACTTGTACCTCAAGCCTATACGGCATATATAAGCATACACCGAGTACCGAGGTCTGGTATCTCGTTTCCTCCTATAGTTCTATCTTGTTCTGTTTACACTGAGTGTTTTCTCAGTCACATGATCTGTAATCTTGAAACCCGGTGGGTGTTGCTTGGAGCATAATAATTGGTTAAACAAGTCATAATGCCTAATATACATAGCCACACAGTTTTTTTTTTCAGTTGCAATCTACTGCATCAGACCCTTGCAAGTCATGCCATTTGAATGATACATTCAATAATATATGTAATGACCTTTATGTGGTCTGAGCTTGTCTGCTGGAGCACACAAGTACCTTTATGTGGTCTGAGCTTGTCTGCTGGAGCACACAAATAATTGCAGACACTGCTGTGCATGTGGAATATATGGGAACTTTACAGGGAATTAAATTGTAATTTACCCTTGATGGAGTGGTGCAATTTAATTGTGGGCGAATTTAGTGCAACATTTTTTTTCACATTAACTTAAAACATTTCTTGGTTTAATTTGTTCAAATTATGCATGTTATTTGATTCAATACTATTGTTGATAGCTCTTGCTGAATTGTAGGGAACTGCTGATGAAGTTGTGGATTGGTCACATGGTAAACAACTTTGGGAACTTTGCAAAGAGAAATATGAGCCCTTATGGCTCAGGGGAGGGAAGCACTGTGATTTGGAGCTCTTCCCGGAATACATCCAGCACCTCAAGAAATTTTTCCACACAGTAGAGAAATCGCCATCCCATAGGCAAGCCTGGAGGGAAAGTGGGGACCGGATTGAACCGTCACGGAAGAGCATCGATTTCTTTGAACCCTCGCGAAAGAGCACGGACCAAAGTGAAAAATCAAGGTCAACTCGAGATAGGACGAGAAACAAGGAACATAGATATAGCAACTTCGAGAAGGTAGACAAGCTAAAGATATCATTTGATCAGTTTGAGAAATCCAGGAGGAGTGTTGACATCTTCGAGAGGCCAAAGAGGAACATTGAGCAGCTGGACTGTGGTCGGAAGAGTGTCGACAGATTGGACAGGATTTGGGCTAGTTAAATTTCCTTTTTTTACATGATATACAGGTTATACATGGGGTTCGGTTGTTTTGGGGGATTTTACAGGTGTGGCATAAGAGTTGATTCACCGACACAAAAGGAGCGAAGCATCTTTGAGGCTTTGTGTAGAGATGTAATGGCTTATGTGTGGTGGGAGAAGTGTATGTTGTTATTCAAAGAAATTGTTGCTCTCTTCTGTTAGGGGTGAGTAGTCCATGGCAGCATTGTGTATAATCTGATGCTTTGTAGCAACAATGCTTTTCTTGTATTTCATTGACTTGAACTTCTCTTTTGATGGGTCTTGGCTCCATTTGGGTATGGCTGGTAGGGACTGTGATGCCTAAGGAGGTGTTACTCCTATAACTAATGTATCTAATTTACACGTGGTCAGAACCAATTCAATAAAACAATGTATCTAGATGTGCAATGGAGGTTTTGTTAGGTGCATAAAAGAGTTATGCAGTCTAGGTTCTAATCCTATACTAACTTATCAAACGAAGCTATGAATATAAAGCACACAAGGACCGACAAAGAGGCCCTATTGTTGTTGATATGCTGGTCACACTTATTAAGAGAGCAAAGGAAGCTGGTCAGATAAGTGGTGTGCTGCCCCATCTAGTGGATAGACGACACCACTCTTTATGTAACATGGTCTAGACTAAGTCCAACACTTGAAACTATCACTTTATGCTTTTGAGCAGGCATCTAGTCTCAAAATGAATTTTCATAATAGCAAAATATGTTAGTTTAGAGAAGCGGAGGAGGACAAATATACCAAGCTTTGCGGAGGAGCACAAATATACCAAGCTTTTTGAATGTAAAAATGGAAACTTTGCTAGGACATATCTAGGCGTTCTAATTCACTTTAAAAAGCTAAGGAACACAGACTGACATAAGGTGGAAGAATGTTTTAAGAAATTGAGTAGCTAGAGTGGAAAACATCTATCGATCGGGAAAAATTAACCAGGATTATTCAGTTCTAAATAGTCTTTCAGTGTATATGATATCTTTCTTTGCAATCCCAAGAGGGGTGTTTAAGATGTTAATAGATTATTTCAAACCTTTTTTTTGCAAAGTGACAACAAAAAAAGGAATTATCACCTTGCCAAGGAGAGCATACTGTGCTAGCCTAAGGACATGGGGTTAGGAATCCATGATTTGGTACTGAGGAATATTGCACTCCTAAACAAAATGGTTGTTCAAGCTACAAATAACGGATGAGATTTGGTAGCAAATAATTAGGAATAATTACTTTGACTCAAAATAGTTATCCCAAGTTTATTAGAAAAGTGGGGATTCACATTTCTAGAGAAGTGTCATGAAGGTCAAATGTAATTTCCTTTGATTTGGCTCCCTTATAACTAAAGACGGTTCCCAAGTGCAGTTCTGGGTGGACAACTGGCTTGGAAATTCACATCCGAGTGAACAATATACTTGCCTTTATAACGTCCTTAGACACAAGTAAGGAAAAAGACTATATAACCCTTAAACTACTAATGGTAGACTACTTCACCCCGAAACTATAAAACTGGATTTTCTACTCGCTAAACTTTTTAAAACCGATCAAATAACCTCCAAAGCGGTTTTGGACGGTGGTTTTGCTAGAGCGACGGTGGTTTTGCCTTTTCTTTTTTATTTATTTCCACATAATTTTTGTAAATCATAGAAAAAAATCATAAACTAGAAAATCTAATTTTGCTGGACTCCACGTGCGTGGAACTGCCAAGTGAATATATAATATGATATGCTTTAGTATAAAGTTTTTACTATAAATTTAGATCTATGCTTTTCTGTAATTAATTGGAATAATGCATAACTGCAGCTCCTATGGTCCAACTATGGTGAAATTTTTATGGTGGTACTCATTGGATCATGTATAACTTAGTTATAAATAAAGCTTAGATTTACAAGCACAAACCCAAATAAACATATAACTAAGTTATACATGATCTAATAAGTATGAAAATTTTATTATAGTTCAAGCATACTATTTGCGCCAAATTTTGGATCAAGAGCTAAATAGCAAGTATACAAAGAGAATGGGACACGACGTAGGGTCCAAGTTCTCATGTAGTTTCCAAACTATTGTAACAACTCGTGTTTGACTTAGAGTCATGTTAGGCCCTCAGGTATAAATATAAACCCCAAGTCATTGTACCAAAGGGTCAATCACAATCACTCAAACAAACCGGCCTCAGTGCCACCCTTTTTAGGAGTATGAGTACTTGTAGAATTTGGCGAAGTACTGTGGCATGCTTAGGTGTCATCGGCTGATCGTCTCTTGCCTAAGTATCATTGTAGATTTGGTTCGTCATGTACGGCTTATGCGATTCTGCCTCACACCCCACTGCTTGATGGATCAGGTTAGCAGTTCTCGTACCTAGAGTAAGGCATGTGCAATTCTGCCTCGCACCCCACTCCTTATATCTCATCGAGAGCTAGTTATCGGCTCTACCTAGGATTGACATCTTGGTAGATTCATTAAGTTACTGATGTTGCTTGTTGCTTACATTTTTTATTATTCCAGCAATATCACCTTGCTCGATCAAGATTGATATAGATCGGCTTTATATCTTGCTTTAGCCCGTCGTTTGTTAGCTTAAACAGATCCAATCTATAGCCTAAACAATGTGCTATGACTCTTTTAGCAATTCTGGTTCAATCTTGGTTGGTATAGTGTGCTGTTAGGGGCATGTTAGTTCTTGGGTAGGTTTATCGGCTAATGAGAGTAGTTCCATTGGTCACAACATGTGTTATTCTGCCTTACACCCCACTGTTTAGGTGTTCACGGTCTATGTGATTCTACTTAACACTCCATGATAATACACTATGGAGCGATGAACACTAGCTGGTAGACCCATTCTAGATTGAACATGGCCTTGGCAGCATTCTATACTGAATCGGTTGTTTAGCCTATCTCATGAGCTTTGATAAATACAACACATATTGTGAAGTTGTTAGATAGAGGTGGATTCAAAGATATGTTAGCCCTATGATCTTATTGTTATGCTATGGCCTACAGGACTCGTGCTGGACATGCCTCCCGCCCCACTAGTGCTACGACCTGCATGCTTCTACCTCATGCCCCACTTGGACAATGGTAGATGAGACTAATAACATGTTCACTAGACCTATCTTTGTCTAGCAGTCGAACCATGATGGGTTGCAATCCATACATAAAAGGAAATCGGTTGTTCATAAAATCATTGGCTTAAAATATGATAGGTTCAATTTTTATATCTTATTGCCTAAGATTAAATATCTACTTATGCAATGTTTACCATCTCTGGATATTGTAACACCTGCAGTGTTATGGTTGCATCTAATCACTTGCATAACATGTTTATAAGCATTATCATCTCATATCATAAGCATCATGCCATGTGAGTGTCATCATTTCATGATTAATCTTGCTAATCTTGCTTGTTTTTGCTCATATATGTGGTTGCTCATGTGTAACTTATGCAAGTGTGTTCCTATGATCTTCCTAAACAACCTAACCTTGCTTAGGATGTCCTTAGGAACAATGTTCATGTTGGTCATTAGCTCTAATTATGCTTCTAAGTCATAGTTTGACCTAGGTTGACCTTTAGACCCCTTTTGCTTGACCTTTTAAAAGGTGTAGCTTAAATTATTTGCATTTCTAAGCACCCCTAAGCAAAGTTGTAGTAAATTTGATAAGGATCAAAAGTTGTTTTAGGGTCATCTCATGAAAAGATGCAGAAATTGCTCAAATATGGCCCACAAGTCAGATTTGAGTGTTGTTTCAACACTTAGAAATTTTCTAAACCTGAAAGTTGAAAATAGTTTGCTTGATCATGAGTTTGGGGCTCCCTATCTCTTAATCCAGGCTGAACCAGCTCATGCTCCAATTCATAAAGTTGGAGATCTCACTTAGTTCTCTAAGACTGCCAACTGCACCATCACCTAGTTCTCAACAGATTGGGAGTAGTATGTCACCCAAAATCGTGTTTCAGTCACTAGATATAGGCCTAATGGCCATTTCAGCTCGACCATCGTCGCCGACCAGCAGCGGAAGCTGGCCACCAAGTGGCAACCATACATTAGCATCAGGCCCGCTCATCAGGCTGGCATGGGCTGCATGATGTCCACGGCATCGCCTTGTCCTCCCTCGGTGTCTCCACACTCCCCCTTGCACGCACTAAGCTAGAAAGCAGATGCCGCCATGACCTCCCTCCGCCTTGCTCACTCCGGCAGCCTTGCGTGTGCTCACTATTTCTCCTCCACTCGTCCAGCCACCAGCACAGCTCCACCATCATCTCCTGTCCCTCATCCACCCCTGAGGCAGCAAAAAGATGCCGTAGTAAGGGCACATTTTGCGTTTCTCCCAACCTCATCAAAATCGGGCCACCTTGGTCGATTCTTGGCGAGCTCAATGCTGAGGGAGCTTAGGTCTGAGCAAGCTCTAACCACCCAAGTTGAGCACTCTCCCGTGCTCACCAGAGCTAGAGATGGTGCTTAGCGCCGCTGAGCCCTCGTCAGAGCTCCACTCAGCACGTGAGCAAGCTCGCTGGCACCTTCTCCTTCCCTTTGACCTACCTAGGAAGCTCTACACTGACTTCCTAGAGCCATAGCATCCCTTGCCACATGCTCTATCGGCATGAACGCGCCGACGCATGGCCATGCCGCTCCACTGAGCCACCATTGGCAGCGACAAGCTCCCTCAGGTGGCTCCACCACGGGGAGACTTAGGTCAATAGAACTGACACATTGAGTAGAGCATGATGGTACCCTTAGCTTAGTCGAAGACCTCACCGATGAAAGCCCTGGTTTGGTTTTAGATAATTAATGAAACCCAAAGTAGTAACATCTATGCTAAGTGTGTGTAGATTAGATAAGGTTGGTACATGCTAAGTGGTGAAGCTAATGGATCATTGTGATGGTGGTGATGACCACATGGTGATCAAGTGCTTAACATGGAAAGAAGAAAGATAAAAACAAAATCCTATGGAGATCAAGGCAAAGGTATTGCTTAGGGTTTTGGTTTTGGTGATAAAGACACCTTAGCGGGTGTGATCATGTTTAGGATAGATAGTCGTACTATAAAGAGGGAAATTCTTTGGCTAAGCGGTTATCGAGTGCCACCAAGTTTTATTGTTCATAGGGCATGCATTTACAACCTAGTGTGTTAACTTAACCCTTGAAAATGTTTGTGAAAATAAGCTAGCACATGTGCACAAGGTGGTATACTTGGTGATTAGCACTTTTGAGTAAGGGTTGAAGAGGTGGAGAGGGATTTGGTACTTTTGAGAAAATGAATTGTATGTTTTCAATTGCACAGGGGATGATGAGGACATCGCCATGCTGGATACGTTGACACCATCATCTTTTCCAAGTTGCAATTCATCTCCAACTCAGCTACCATGTCACTCTCGGATTCAGCGGACATATTGTAAGTGTTTTGATCATAACTTCTTCGTACGACATCAAAACAGGGTGATCTTGGACTTGTTGGAAAGGAGACAACGATGCCGTCATTTTGGATATGGTCCCAGCTCTAGAATAGACGTGGATTAATCTATGTGACCACGAAAATGTGCTGCATCACATATTTTGGGCCAACTTAGCCATGTATCGAATTCGGGCCTTAAGCCCAAGTTGTGGGCGCCTTCCTCTAGTCGCCTCCAACCCTAGGTAACCTCTCTTTTATATTCCATGCAGCCACTGCTGTTTAGACTCGGGTTTTGATTAGAGTTTAGTTTTCTATCGAGAAACTGAATCGTTCATTGTAACTATGATGATAAATCCTTTTATAGTGATCCCAGGCCCCCGTTCTTGATCTCCTCCGCTGTGTCGATTAGTCCTTTAGAACCGAGTTCTTAAACCCTTCATTGATATTCACATCATTCATATTTGCAATTTCAGATTGTGTGTTTATACCTTCTTGCTTGTGTTCTTTGATTCGCTTGCAGGAACAGCCGTCTTGGCGAGGTCAATCAAGTTGTGCTTGGTTGATAACCAGCAGAGCAGTGGTGTAACGGTTGTAGGATTCGAATCATGCTGATTTGAAGCCGGATCGCCAACGTCGAGTTCTCCACAAATCGAATTTTCCAACTACCTCTCGGATGATCGGGCCTTAACCTCATCAATTGGTATCAGATATCTTAGGTTTACCGCGAGGTATAATCTCATTTGCCCTAGATTCATATTTTTTCATTACCTACAGTCCACAAAAAGCCCAAAAAATAGTTTAATTTTCTGCTGTCCTATCACCCATTGTGCCTTGCAATTTCATTTTCAGATTTGCTCGTTGAGTTTGTGTCCGTGGTTGAGTCTAGTTGCTTGTTTTCATTGTGTTCATCATCGTAGTTCAAATGCACTGTTGCTATTCTTAATTTCCGATGCTATCCCATCCACTATTTCAAACAACAAGTCGAAGCCACCACATTACTCGACTTGCCCCCGCTAGCCGCCTTGTGTGATCTCTCGCCGCCGCGCTAACCCTAGATAATAGGTTGCCAGCCGCTGTTAATTTGCTTGCTTCGCAGCCCTCCTTACATTACCAGACACATACCTACTGCTGTTAGTCATAGGGATGATTCATCATGTGATCAGTGTAGGAGTTTAGGGACGCTTTGCCCTAACTGCCACCGCCGTGCCGCCGTGTTGTGCTGTTGACACCTGTTAACTTACAAAATTTGTTAGCATTTATTTCTCCACTAGATATGAATATCTACTAGAACAGGGTTATAACTGACAATTTCCACGAGTTTTGTATATTCTGTGTTTTCCAGGGATTATTTTAGAAAGAGTTGAAAAGAGGGATTTAAGTGCTAATCAACCATGAAACTTATCCGCGACGGAAGGATGACACCAAAGGGAGGAATACTCTAGAAGACACCCGACACAATAGGGGGGTTGGCAGCTGTCAGGTGGGGCTGGCTGGCCCCACCCTAGCGCCGGCCGGCGCCCCCCTATTAGGGTTTTGGCCCCCCTTCCAAAACCTTCTTCCACCGCCTCTGAGGAGCCATCTTGGCCGCTTGTTAAGTTGGTTTGATCCAACGGCGCTTATCCATCACACCAGGCTATAAATAGAAGGCTAGACCCCCCTAGAGGAGGCCAGATCAAGAGATGAAAAGTCAGAGCATTAGATAGAGATCCACTAGATCTAGGCTAGAAATCAAGATAGAGATTACAGAGATATAGTAGAGGAGTAGAGATTTGGAGGAGTCTCGGCCTGTCGGAGCTTCCTTAGGAGCTGTATTCATCTGGATTCAGCTCCCTCGCCTGGAGCTGCGTTCTGAGGTAATTTTGTATTTACCATTCTGTTTCAAGTAAGCAACTTGTTTTTATTTGTTCTTTAGATTGCAACTCATACTATATTGATTACTATCTCTAGCTCTGGTGAGCACCTAGGTCGCAGTAGTGATTCGTAGCATAGACATGGTGTCTGGGCTATGGTTGCTTGTGAATGTCCCCTGATCAGCCGAACAATGGTAGCTCGCGTAGGTGACTTTATAGCTACGTTGATTCCTCTGTAGTCCACATCCCGTTGATAGGATCGGTAGGCTTATAGGTGCCTAATAGGAGATTACTCTGTTATTAGAACTAGAGTACATTAGCTATTTTCTCATTCTCAATAGTTTTCTAGATTGATTGTACCCCCTTATATTAAGAGTTATAGGCTAGGTCATAAATCACCTATTGTTTCTTTGGGTTCGATATTAAAACCGGGTTGATCTTGGTGAAGTGTTGATCAGTATATATCTGTGCGCTTGCAGTAATCTGATTACAATCAATATTTAGGGTGTAGTTAATTTATACCAACAACCATTTCTGGCGCCGTTGCCGGGGAACAGTTTGCTGATTTTTGACATTAGTCTATCTTAGTCTATAGTTATCTTTAAATATATATATATATATATATATATGGAAATTTAATCTCAACTTTTATATCAATATGGAGCACCATCGGGATCGTACCTCCTACCAAAGGAATCTTCTAAACCTATCACATCATCTGGCTATGAGCTATCACATCAAATTAGTTCAAGAACATAATTTTTCTGGTAATTCTAGCGAAAACTCCTATTCCCACTTAGCTGATTTTGAGGAGACATGTTCATGTCTGAGTATTAAGGGCATGGCCGTTGAAACTTTAAGATGGAAACTCTTTCCATCTTCATTAGTGGGTCGAGCTAAGAAGTGGTATAATCGGCATGTTGGGAATAGTCAAGGCGACTGGGATATATTACAAAAATACTTTTGCCTTAAATTCTTCCAAGTAGAAAAGTTCACTAAACTTCGGTTTGAAATTATAGGATTCAAATAATTAGACAATGAATTGCTAGGCAACGCTTGGGATCGTTTTGATGGCTTTGTAAATTCTGGACCTAATCTTGCTTTACCAGAACCCATGCTTTTACAACATTTCTTTTTAGGCCTTAATGATAGCAATCAAGAATACCTTAATTTGGTCTCAGGTGGAGCATTTATGCATATTACTATTGATCATGCTAAAACTATTCTGACTAATGTTTTAAATGACCTCCCCGAAGAAAAAGAAGAGTTGTTAGAAGAAGAATCTCTGTTAGCTGAAAATAAATTGTTACCTTATTCATCTCAATCTATAGTTGAATTAGCTAATGAAACGGAGATAACTCCAAATTCTAAATGGATGTTTGAAATTGAGGATGATTTCTTTGATAATTATGGTAATATTACATTTTATCGTAAGATTATTCAACCCCATCAATCTAGGGATTTTAATCCTGATTTTTCACATCCTGATGATTTAAAATTTCTTAGAGAAATTATATGGGAATTAATCTTTATTTTGGGTGATGATTGGTTAATAGAATCTAAGCAATCCCCTGAAGTAATTCACTTTAATTCACCCTCAGTTGCTACAAAGTTGCAAGTAGATTCATATCCTTTTGAAGCTTTGTACAACCTAGTTGTAGGAGTCAACATTATGTCATATACTTTTGCTAAAGAATTGTTGAGGACACATTATTCCTAGCTTAGGAGTTTTGAGTGCACTTTCTATTGTTATTAATGATTTCCGCATTTTGCTAAATTTCTATATATTTGATGTGTGGGATTTCGATGTAATGATTGGAGTACCCATAATAAAACTTCTAGAAAGTTATAATGGTAAATTAAACATTAAATTTGGGAAAGGATTTAGTTTTTCAATACCTATAACTCATGCAGTAAAAGTTAAAGCAGAGCCCCTTCCTAAATTAGATCCAATAGAAGAGATTAAGACATCTGAATTTGATAATTTTAGTCAACTTGATTTAGAAGATGATACCCAGTTCTTCATCGATGAAGAGGAAGAGGACCCTATTGATCCTTGATGAATTACTAGAGCCACTTAAACCTCCTATTGAGCTTAAACCACTACCTTCTGGGCTTAAATATGTTTTTGTAAATAATGATAAAAAATATCCTGTGATTATAAGTGATAAACTCTCAGAGGATGAGACTTATAAACTAATAACTGTTTTAGAAAACACCGTGCTGCCTTTGGTTATTTACTCCAAGACCTAAAAGGGATTAGCCCTGTCCTTTGCACTCATTGCATACCAACCAATCCAGAAATTACACCTTCAAGAGAGCCTCAGTGTAGACTCCAGAATACGATGAGATAAGTAGTAAAGAAAGAAGTCTTAAATCATGCAAGAACCGTTACCCACGACCTTTTTGTGATGCCACATTACAGGGCAAGGATTCATACCCTGTTTATAGACGACGAGACAATGGTAGAAAAGAAAAAGTTCGCAGACATGAGCTTGACAATAGATGGGTTGTGCCATATATCCATACCTCCTACATTTGTTCAATTGCCACATCAATGTTGAGGCGTGTGGGAGCATCAAGGCCGTGAAGTATTTGTTTAAGTATATTTACAAGGGTCATGGCCGCACATCTGTGGTTGTGAGAGAGGCTGACAAGGAGGACAATGAAGGAACATCAATGAGATCAAACAGTACAGGGATGCTGTCGACGAAAGCTAGTTGGCAGTCTACCTTGGGGTATGCCCACGGTAGTAGTTTATCGGTAGACGGTGCGCAAACTACGAACTCGATGGTGACGCAAGACACGGACAAGCTTTTTATCCAG
>Ga0182004_10003260_pt1 | contig 12889 bp, 6 predicted proteins | sample Sormic07211540_1_FD_120479 | JGI IMG/M metagenome (GOLD analysis project Ga0182004, IMG submission 120479) | Endophyte microbial communities from Sorghum bicolor roots, Mead, Nebraska, USA - 072115-40_1 MetaG | ecosystem: Host-associated > Plants > Roots > Unclassified | place: USA: Nebraska... | reverse complement strand
ACTAATTTAGAAAAATAGAATAATACGAAAGCACATCAATACGAATACATGCGAGTGTATGTATTACAATTAAAAAGAAAATAATAAAATTTGAGCATACATGATTTTATTTATTATGACAAACAATGAAGAAAAAGATAGCAAACATCTTACATTATTTATAGTAGAATGAACAACAACTCTAACCTGGAGTGAAAATAAAATCAACGAACGTCCAACAATACAAACACGTGCGTGTCGCACGTGTATATTTGCTAGTCTTGAAAACTTTTTAGTTTTGAGGTGAACTAAACAAGGCCATAATGTGAGCATCAATGATTTATTGTATATGGGACTTCAATGTTCAGAGTTGTCATGCGCAGTACGTGGAAGAGGGAGTGATGTTGGTTCAAACGAATGGCCAGTGCAAAAAAATATTTTTTTTTTGTCTTCTCAGCATTGAGGAACCAACGTGTCTCCGTGCCATCTTTTTTTTTCAACTCAGCATTGCCAACAATGGTAAGCACCGATGCTCCAACACTCTCTCTTCTCTTTCGGCACTGCAAAAATCATATACATTGTGGTTAGTCTCAGATTGCTGGCTAGGTGATTGTTAGGAGCATTTTGTCTTGCCTGACACTGAACATCTTAGTGAACAATATGTTTGAATCGAACTCCATATTGTCATTTGACATGTTTTAGAATTATACTTTGTATCATCATTGGATACATGTTGTTCTAACTCGCAGAGCACAAGCCATAAGCGGGGCATTCTAGGAGCAAGAAAAGAGGTTGGAAGAATCTACACATAGATAAATTGTTATGAGGTGTATTACAATTGTACTCTAAAAACGTGCTATAAGCTCATACACCAAAAGTTTATTTCAAAGAACAGAAATTACAAGTACAGAAATTCTAAAAAACTTCTTGGAGCACCTCCAAGAGTTTCCAAAACAATCTCTTGATCCATGATTCTTTTTGGCAAGATTGAAAAAAACTCCTACAACTCCCAACCACATCTCCCAATATTTTGGCGCTTGCAAAAATTAACGTCGCCGTGCAGATAAATACACGCGCGTATCCATCGCATCAATCAAAGATGGAAGGATGTGATAAAAGAATAAAAAGTAGGACATGGCTTTTGATACAAATGTATAAAAGAGCAAAAAGTATAAAAGTAATTGGGGTGACTATAGATAGTTTAGAATTCCTAATGTAAAATTTATCCTTTATCTTTTAGTCGTGAGATTTTTTTTTTAAAAAAAATCTGTTGGAGGAAGCCGAGAAATATGCTCCTAACTTTTTAAGTCATTTCAAAAAACTTACTAGTTTTCCAAGTGATTTTGTACAAACTGTTGGAGATGTTTTCATCTGAGGCACAGGGATAATTATACATAGGAGGGCAGATTTAAACAGTATTCATTGACCCATTTGCTGTGTTTTTTTTTCTAACAGTGACCCAGTGAGTAATCAGAGATTTAACAGTCACCACACACGGTGACCTTGTTCGTGTCAAAGTCGAACTGTCGATACTCGAAAGGCAGTGCCTCCTTCCACGCATCTTTTTTTTTTGGTCTTTCTGCCCATCATTTCAGATGGCATGGCTCATGATTTTGCTACAACAAGCGGCGGTGGTGTTCTCAAGCTGTGAATCCGCGATCAGCCACGTTTGCCAGCTGCGCTATTCATGCGATGCGGATGATGCTGTCAGCTGGCATGAGGATTTACCACCTACTTGCCGTAGTTGGGACAAGTGTCAGGTCCTCGTGCTGTGGTGTCCCGCTTTGTTTATCTTCTTCTCCTTCTCGAAAGCATACACTGTGGTGCTCTGAATTGCGCTGGCGTTCTGCTCTCGCCGGAACCGACCTTTGGGTGAAACCAGCACGACAATTGTTCGGCTGGATCATTTGTACATCTGATGATGCTGATCCTAATTTGTTATAAAAGAAAAATATTATTTTATAATTAAAAAAAATACGTTTTATTTTGGATATAAGTTTAAACGAACCACCTTTGAGATTGCATCTGTTCAAAGGTCACTAGAGATTTACCTGCCTGTCAGGTCATGGAAAATACCAAACCGTTGGTTAGCGGTGGCGCCGGGTTTGCACGCCAGACAACGGGAGACGAGCAGAGAGCTAGAGAACACACGTGAAGGCACGCAACTCACACGTACGATGCGTTGGAAAAGTTTATTCGGCCGTGCTACGTACCGCGCCGCCTGCAAAGCTGATCGAGCGCGAACGCGTCGATGCGTTACATGCAGAAGACGCGCGCGTGGCGAGCAGCAACAGACGGCGTGGTACACGTATCCGCCGCCCGCCGGCCGGCCGGCCGGCTTCAGCGCGAAATTTATCGGGCAGGCAACGGCAGACGGCAGAGCCTCCGCGGCTCTTCCTGGCCTGCCTGCTGCCGCCTGCTGTGCCTGAGGACGACACGGCGAGCCACGGAGCCAGATAGTTCGGTGCGCTGCACATTTGTCAGCTGCGTGTTCGCTTTGGACCGCCGTCGTACACCGGATTCCTTTTTTCCGTCCGTTTCTTCGACGGCAGGCGGTGGCGGTGGATGCAGATTCTCACGCCTGGTTTGGCGCAATCAGCTTTGGTTGAGCTGGTTAGGAAGAGGTCACGTATTTCTCCTCCGGCTTCTTCTGCGGCATTGAGCCGTCTAATCAAAATATTGTGTTCAAATAAGTCGCCATTTTATCAGACGGATCAAAAAATTAAGATTAACCGAAAATTAAAACAGCTGACACAGAATGATGATTTTCAGGATCAGCAAACGGTTTAGTTGTAACTGTGAAGTTTATTTAGATAAAAAATGATGGATATTAAGGTAAGTTCGGAACTAAGAATGGAAATGGAAATTAGTAATGTACTATGTAAATAAAGAATGTTGTCTATTCTCTATTCGGTTGTTTTGATGTTAACAAAAAAACGAGTGTCAAACATCATGCAAACGTCCGGAAACCATAGCATATTTCAGAGATATTTTACTTTATTATTTAAAACTATACTATAATAGTATTATGAGGAGCTCTCACAGTGAAAGCACCTAGAAATTATGAGATTAATGGAGAACAAGAAGAAAATATGCACAGTAGGATTTTTTGATAGAAAAATTAGAAATGGATAGTCTAGATAAATCATAATTATCAAACAACTAAATTCAAAGTTAAAATTACAAAGAAAAAAAGTTGCTTGATTTTCATATGGGGGAAAAATACAAACTAAAAATTTAGTGTTATACTACCAGTAAAGTCCAAAAGAAGGGATTACGTGCATGCAAAAGAGATACCCAAGTTAGGTATCATTATCTTAGCATACCTTTTTTTTTAAAGAGAAACCTCTGCTTTTTATAGAAAGCAACATGTTTTGGATACAAAACTGGGGAAACCAGTGTCTCAAACAAGCAAAAGACCAACAAAAAAGAAGAGAGCCACTTAGCTAGCCTTTAACAAAAACATTCAAATTTCAAAGACATCCGTAGGCATCACCGCGCTTGCTTTAAAGCTTCTCAACCAGTGTAGCATCATATTCTTCACCTGGGATACCTTCCATTTATCAGCATCTTTTAAGGGCAGTAACCATCTCTGCATTAAAGACAAGGCATTATATAAAATATCAGTGGGCGCCTTGGGAAATTGTTTTTCAATCGCCATCTTGTTTCGGGTAATCCATAAAGTCCAGGCAAAACCAGCAAAGAGAAACATGAGAACTCTAATTGGAAGAGGCCCCTTGCCATGCAACCAAACTTCTAAAAATTCTTGCAAGGAATGAGGAAAATCACCCAAACCAAAAATTTCTTTGATGATAGCCCAAGTCATTCTAGCAAGCACACAATCAAAGAAAATATGGTTTACAGTTTCTAAAACCCCACAGAGACAACATTTCCCATCTCCTCTCCAACCCCTTTTGGCCAAAGATTGCCCAACTGGCAGTTTGTTATTGAAAGTTTGCCACAGAAAAAATTTTATTTTGAGAGGGATTTTGCATTTCCAAATAATCCCGGCAACCCTACTCGGCATGCCCCTATTAGATAAAAACCGATACAGAGACTTAGTTGAGAAAGTTTTTGATTTGTCCAGCTCCCAGTGCACTTTATCCGGAACATCACCATCTAAAGACACATGTTGAAGTTCATTGTAAAGAAGAGTCCATCTTTGAAATTCCTCAGAGGAGAGAGCTCTTCGAAAATCTACAACCCATTCCAACTCAACCCAACAATCAGCCACCGAGCATTCAGGATGCCAAACCATCTTGTAAAGATCATCATACAAGATTTTCAATGGCACGTTATGTAACCAGCTATCTTGCCAAAACATGCAATTTTTGCCATTCCCAATAGTGAAAGTAGCCCCCCATTTGAAAAGATGTTTAACTCTATGTAACCCTTGCCAAAACTGAGATCCCCTTTTAGATTTAGATGTAAAAAAATTAGTATTCTTCATGTATTTGGCATTCAGTAGATGAAACCATAAAGCATCCGGCTCCTGCATAATCTTCCAAATCCATTTAACCAACAGACAATCATTCATCAACCTGGTGTTAATAATGCCCAGACCCCCCTGGTCCTTAGGTCTAGACACCATATCCCATTTTGCCATATGGTATCTAAACTTATCTTCAGTCCCCTGCCACAGAAAGTTAGCTCTTATGCTATCCATTTTTTTATGTACCCCATCTTGTAGCCAATAAAAGCCCATACAGCATAGAGGAATGCTACTAAGACAAGAGTTAGTTAAAATTTGTCTTCCCCCAGAGGTAAGATGTTTTCCTTTCCAGGGGTCTAATCTCTTGAGAAGTTTTTGCGTCAGGAAAGAAAAATCACTGATATGTAAATTCCTGTAGCCAATAGGGATACCTAGATATTTCATCGGCATCTCACCTAAAACACAGTTTAACATATTTGCCATACTCTCTTTTTCTCTCTGATTAGCTCCAAAAACATAAACTTCACTCTTATGATAGTTGATCTTAAGACCTGACAACCATTCAAAACAGTATAAGATCAATTTCAGATTCCTGATGGATAGATCTGAACCATCAATCAAAATAACCGTATCATCAGCATATTGTATGTGAGAGATACCCCCCGGCAAGAGATTATTTAAAACCCCTTGTATGTGTCCCTTACTGACAGCATTGTCCAGCAAAACCTCCAGAAAATCTGCTACTAAATTGAAGAGCAGAGGAGACATTGGATCACCTTGTCTGAGACCCCTAAACGTTTGGAAGTAGGGACTCCTCTCCCCATTCACATTAATGCAGACCTTACCTCCTTTAACTGCATTCATAACCCATTGAATCCATCTAGGAGGAAAACCTCTCCCTTCCATCACTTGCTCCAAGAAAAGCCATCTAACTCTATCATAGGCCTTTTCAAAGTCAATCTTAAGAATGAGGCCCTTTTGATTAGAGGAATGTAGCTCATGAATGACTTCATGCAAAACTACTATACCATCTAAGATATTCCTCCCTTTGATAAAACCTGATTGGTTTTTCCCTACTATCCTTTGAGCAATAGGGACTAATCTATTAGTTAAAACCTTAGTAAAACACTTAAAGTCTACATTGAGGAGACAAATGGGTCTGTACTGTTTGATATTATTAGCCTCCCTGACTTTAGGAATCAAAGTAATAACCCCAAAATTTAGTCTTTTAATATCTAAATTCCCTGTCCAGAAATCTTGAAACATGCCCATGATCTCACCTTTGATAGTCCCCCAAAATTTCTGAAAAAAGATAGGGCTAAAACCATTTGGTCCAGGAGCAGAGTTCACCTTCATGTCCATGATGGCTCCCTTAACTTCTTCTACTACAAAAGGTTTCTCTAAACCTGCTCTTTCCACACCATTTAGACACATCCCTACCGGCCAGAAACAATCTTTGAGATTGATAGAGCACTCATTACTGTGACCAAACAGATTTTTGTAAAAGACCACAATATGGTCAGTAATCTCTTTTTGGCCTCTAATTTCCCCCTCCTCAGATTCTAGGGAAGCAATTAAGTTTTTCCTCCTTCTACCATTAGCAAACTGATGGAAAAAATGGGTATTGGCATCCCCTTCCAACAACCATTTATTCCCAGCTTTTTGTTTCCAGTGTAACTCTTCAGAAATATTTATATCCTCCAATTTATCTTCTACCTCCAGTCTTTCCTCCCATTCCTCTAACGTTAATAATCTGAATTCAGCTATCTTATCCAATTCTTGAAGTCTAAGGGCCAAATTATCTCTCTCCCTTTTTTGATTACCCAGGAATTGTAAGTTCCAGCCTCTCAAATATTTCCTCAAAAACTGAATGCACCCCTGCCACCTATTCAGCGAGCAATTTTGAGTATCTCTAAAAAAGACCCATCTATTATGAACCAGATCAGAAAAGCCCTCCCTTTGTAGCCATTGTTCATCAAAAAAGAAATATCTAGGTTTTTGTTCTCCTTGATCTCCAGTGTTAAGGATAAGAGGACAATGGTCAGAGCCTATTCTAGCCTTCACCCAAGCAAAGCAAGTTGGGAAATGCATTTCCCAGCTAGTAGTAACAAGGATTCTGTCTAGTTTAATCAAGGTGGGATTTCTCTGTTTGTTGGACCAAGTAAACTTGTTCCCACTGCAAAAAATCTCCCTCAACTGAAAACGCCCAATGAAGTTATTAAAAAGATCCATAAGATTTTGATCCCCAGTACCCTAATTCCTATCTTTGTTACTCCTAATTAAATTGAAATCCCTACCCATCATCATAGGAAGACTCAAGTCATTACAGAAAGAGGAAAGATCCACAAGAAAGTCCTTAGACAGGCTGTGTTGGGCAGGGCCGCAAACATTGATGACCCAGAACCTATAGTTAGAAATTCTGTCCCTGACAAGAACCCCCATGAAGAAATTCTCATAAATGCAATCTTCTACTTCCAACCTTTCCCGGTTAACTCCTATCATCATTCCCCCTGAATGACCCTTAGAGGGAGACCAAAACCAAGTAAAATCCTGATTGCCTGCTAACTCTTTAAGTTCCCAATCATCAAAGTTTTGTTTAATGGTTTCCTGTAACGCTACAACCTCCAAGTTATCAGAGAGAATATGCTTCCTAACTAAAGATCTTCTATGTGGTTTCCCCAAACCTCGGACATTCCAAAACATAACTTTCATTTCAAATTTTGTATAGGTTCAGCCCCTATTACCATACTGGAATCCATCCCATTTTCTCTCCCCTTGAGAGTAACTGAGTGGAAATCCCTTTGATCATTGGAAATCACCCCCATGGTAAGATCCAATTCCTCCTCCTCTGTTTGAGGAGCAGTTTTCTGTTTTTGTTTCTCTAAGAAACTGTTATAATTGGCTTCAGCAATCTTAGCTCTTGCCAACTCCTCAGTTTTAAAAGCATCTAGATGCATATCCACATTACCCATCTCCAAATTTAGGTCAGAAATAACAGCTTGCAAAATTGAATTGGGGCAATTATTCAGGATAGTAAAAGAATTTTTATTGGTACCTGATCTTGTGTTCTTAGTCATAACCCTCTGAGCCGCTTTCGTAGCAATTGGGACCCCATCCCTTGGAACTCTAGAACTTGTCCTTGTAGCCATCACCACCCTTTTTGGTTTCCTGGCTTTTCTGACTTTAGAAGCTTGCCATCCCTGACCCCCATTTTCACCCTCACTATCTTTGTCAATGATTGAAGCATTATCCATTAAATCTTCAGCACATCCATTCTTCTTTTGACCTATGTCTTGAGTAAAGTGGAGATCAGACATATTCTCAGTTGTAGATAACAGTGAGTCTTCTTGAGTAAGACCTTCCCCCTCTTCATTCTCTTGCATTTCCTTTTCACCAGGTAGCAACAGTTTAGGCCACATGCATCTGTCCAACAAATACTCTCCATCTCTCCCATGTACCAAGATTTGAGAAGCAGCAGTGATGTCCATACTCTCCACAATATGATCCTGATGGGGATCTGGACCTTTTTCCCCAACCTCCATGTCCAAATCTACCTTGTCCTTGAGATGATGATCTGCCTCAGTCATGACTTTTTGATCAATGTTGACCATACCAATCCCTGGATGGAAAGCAGCTAGAGGAGTAGCAAAAGTGTTCCCATTATTTCCATCCTGAATCTTTTCTATATCTTCTACCATAGAGTCTTCCTGATTAGGATCCATTTCCTTATCAATTTGTCCAACCCTGTCAAATTTACCCAAACTCTTCTTAGCATGCTCATCTTTGCTTGACTTGTCCCGGTCTTTATCAGTTCTATCATCAGGTTTATCTGACCCAGGAGGACCTCCTTTACCTCCTTTCCCAGGCCTCTGCTTTCCTCCTTCTACCTCAAACCTGATGAGCTTGCCAATCCCATTAAAGAAAATCTCCACAGCCCCCTTAATAGCTCCTGGATTCCTACATCTTCCCTGGACCCTCACATGTTCCTCTTTTATAATACTAAGTTCATCAATCACTAGAGGCTCCACAACCAACCCTGCAATTTCTTTTATGGACTCCACATCTCTAACCAAATCAGGGATACCATGCACTTTGACCCAAATAGTTTGAAGGAGAGAAGAGGTATCAAATTCCCTTGCTGTTTTTTCTAATTTACCCTTCAATCCATATAGAGACATCTGGAACTCAGAAAGCTTGGTGAATGTATCCAGTGAAGTTTTATCTGGGAAAACCACTAAATATTCTTGAAGATGAATCTGTTTGACCTTAAAGTCCCAACCATCTCTGACCAGATGTTTCAGTTCCTTGTCCACCTTCTCTTCAGAAGCCTCCCCTGCTAGGATAATGAGTAACCCAGTATTTTGATGAGTTTTGATCGTTGCTTCAGGGAAATTCATTGCATAAAACCCCTGTCCTGGAACTCCAAAGCCATACATCTTTAGTTTCTTGCTGTCAACATTGCAATCTACCGCCATATGGCCCTTCTCCTTGCACTTGTAGCATACAGGCACATTTGTGCATTCAGCTTGAACATGACCAGAACCCAAACATCGGTAACATTTGATATCTTGGTTAGGAGCCCGATTACCTTTGTTGTTCCCCCTTTCTTTATCTCCTATCTTGATAATTTCCTGCCCAGGACGACGATCTGGATGAGACCAGTCACCTCTTCCAACAGAACGTCCCCCATGGCCCATACCTTTGATCCCTTGCTGATTAGGACCTTGGTACCACCCCCCTTGTGGCCCTTGGTTTGAAGATTGAAATCTGTTCCCTTGCTGACCTTGAGAGTATTGACTGCCTCCCCTGCCCCCAACAACCCCTCTACCAGGAAAAGCCCTGTCTTGATCAAGAGATCCAGGAACCATACCTCGAGTATCACCTCCTTCATGCTTTCTCCCCATAGGATTCTCTCCCTGATTCCATGTCTCCCTTTGCAGTTGCCTTCTCAGATCTTGATCTTGTCTGAATTCCTCTTGGAGTAAATCATCTTCCTCCATCCATCCCTCAAGCCGCCAATCTTCCTGTCTCCTCTTCGGAGGCCGGAAGGGCCCTCGGTTCGCCATCCCTAACCCTACCACTGCAGCAAACGACTGAGACAGCGGCGCAGGAGAAGGTAGACGCCGAATCTTTTTGGCTAGGTATCCAAAGCGCCTGACCTCAAGTTGTTGGGCCGGATAGTAAAGGTCCAAAGTTAAATTCCCTTTAGGAATCCAATACCAGCCTGGTCCTGGGTCCAGCCCACTGGGAACCCAAGAGTGGTTAAACCTGTAATCCATCCAAACCCCATTTTCCTCCCGCTCTTCTTCATCCTGTAGGAGAGCCTGTTCATCCTTTGCGCTCCCCCATTGTACAGACAACATCTTTTCCATAGATGACTCCAAATGACGACAAGCATTATCCAATCGATCCAATTCCGAATTACTTGCAACAGAGAAAATATGTTGTCGAATGTCTTCCTCTAATTGCTTTTTTGCCCTCTGTTTTCCCCCAACAGTGGACAGACAGTAACCTGAATGATCCATTAGAGGCACTGGCACAATTTCCAGTCTACTTTTAGTCTTATTCGTCATCGGAACCGTACCAAGCTGAGGCCAATTTTTCTCCCAATCCTTACCCCAGTTGTCCTCATTCAACCTCGGAACAGTCTTAGAAATATCAGACTCAATTCTCTCCCATACGCCAAGACTGGGAAATGACTCCCCTGTCATCCCCACCGATTTAGCAGGAAAAGGCTCAAAACCCCCCTGCCCATATTGTATTTGACCACCAAACTTACTATCAGGAGCACGATCATGTGTCTGTGAACTCTCTGTGCCAGAAGCAGAACAGGCAGTATGGATCGATGACTTAGTGCGCGCATCCTGATTCACCGTTTGTGACTCCTGACTTCTATCAGAATCAGCAAAAGTATTCCCCAATTTCTCCGACAGAGATTCAGGTCTCTCCAAACTCATCCTCTTACCCGAATTCATGCTAATGCGATGGTGATTTCTAGCGATGAAATTAGCATCATGAATTTGTTTGTCACAATCGTCACATAAGCACACATCATCCGCAGGGCAAAACCAGGTCGCAGGATCATCACAAATGGCACAGAGCTTGGACTCCCCCGTCATGACGAACCCTAGAAACCCGCCCCCGAAGCGATAGGAGGAGAAAAACGCACCGGATCTAATTCACCTCGCAGTCCTCCAGACGCCGTACCTTTTATGCGGAAGTCCCTAAGTTCTCACCGGAGAAAGCCCGGCGGTTGGCCGGCGGCGCGTCGCTCCTTGTTTCCGCCCGCGGCGTCGCCTCTCCCCCCTCGCCGTAACCATGGAATTTTACTGTGGCTTACCTCCTTCTGTTTGTTGTCACTTCTTATCTTAGCATACCTATGAAAAAAAATACTAGAACACGTTTCTCATGCCGCACCTTTCCCTTGTACTCTATTTTGCCATCTCATCCTATCCTCTCATAGTATCACTAACATTATCGTGTTACTCTTTTCCCCTAGGTGGAACGTTTTGGTACCACCATCGATATCGACAAAATTAAATGTTAGGTTGATTTGGTGTCGGCAAAAATTGCACATCCATAGTACAATAGTGGCAAAATGAATGAGAGGAAGATCTAAGAAAAAAAATTGGTCAACTACAGCTATATAAGAAGATAGTGCAATTGATGTAGTGAGATAAACAGCTACATTTAAAATATTATTTTCTTCATATAAAAAAGCATGAATATCACATTGAAAAAGCTAGCATCGTCTGTGCTATCTGCGTGGGCAATCCAGCTAGTTTATATATAAACTAAAGGTGTTATTTTTTATTATTTATAATGACGGATGTGGATCATTTAGATGTAGACTTTTGTGTTACTTTGCATTGTCTTTATAATAGTAGAGATGGCTAATTTAGATGCAATATTGGAATATATTTTAAATGATCATTTATAACAGTAAATGTGGATAACTTAGATGTTAATTTTAGGTTATTTCGAATTCTGATAAATGACAAAAATGGGTCATTTAGATCCAATTTAAGGGTTACTTCATGTGTTTCTCATAGTGCAGATATGAGTATTTTTTTTATAAAATATAAAAAATTAACGTATTACTAGAGATGATGAATATAATATATTAAATCTAAATAATATATGTTTCTGAGTACTATAGAATTTCTAATATATGTTTCTCATAGTGCAGATTAAATGTGCATCGTCTCTTCAAAAAAAGATTAAATGTGCATCAAGTTAATGATAGTAAGATTTTCATCCATCCATGCTCAAACCTCCCGACTCCTGTGAAACAAAAGCATGGGCCATCCAAATAACAACCCATAATACATTAACGGAGTACAACTTTTTTTTTAAAAAAAAATGTATTTGTGAAAACATGGACGATGGCTATCCCGCCGGGCCTTGTCATATGCTGATCCATCGATGATCGATCATCCACGATGACGACTCTGAGGTCATCGTTATGACCGAATGCATCTGATCATCGAAACTTCAGTTAGGCCACCTTGCTGGAAGCCTTAGCTTGAATCAGGCGTGCGATGCGATTAATTTGCCGTTCCTTCAGAAGATTATATATAAAAGATACCACTCCAGCGTAATCAAAAGGAACGCACACAACTGTTCCAATCACGTTTTGATGATAAGCATCGGCCCTGTCCCTCTTGCCAGCGAAATGATGATGATTCCCTGGCATCAACTGAACAATTTTCCCAGCTCTACTACTTAAAACTTTTTGACAGGTGCATGCACGATACAGATCCAAGCTCACGTACAGCCACAAGCCAAGTACTACACCTGTGCAGCTCCCGTGCCTGGCCAGTCGCCACCTGTGCAGCGCTGCTCGCTGGCGAGTTGGCGGCCGGCCGCCTTTTGGTAGGCACTCCACTTGCATTACCTCTCGCAGTTTCTGCCTCGACAGGTGTCCGGGGTCACAGGTTCGCTCCATTTTTTTTTATTTTTTTTTGGCGCTCCGGCGTCCAGGAGAGCCGTTGTGGCGGTGGCTTTGGTTCTTGGCGGAGGAGCGCGACACGTTGCGCATCGGTAGTGGCCGGCGACGCCGGGAGTACGCTGGCCGTGTGCCTGGAGCTTCAGAATTTCGTCGTCCTTTTTTGAAAAAAGCAGTGGACGGAGAGGTCCGGAGCATGAGCATCGCAACAAGAAAACGAAGGGCTGCAGGCAGGAGGGTACGGTACCGTTGGAGTGGAGGCAGGAGTACAGCAGCAGTACTCCGTAGGAGTAGAAAACGAAGCGCCAGGCAGGACCGACCGGCCGGAACTGTCGAGATTAGAGAAGAACGGTTATCGGATGGCAGCTGCGTCATGGGCAGCGTTTAGGCCTTGTTTAGTTCCAAAATTTTTTGCAAAATCGACACTGTAGCACTTTCGTTTGTATTTGACAAAAATTGTCCAATCATGGACTAACTAGGCTCAAAAGATTCGTCTCGTCAATTTTGACCAAACTGTGCAATTAGTTTTT
>Ga0182004_10003259_pt1 | contig 12890 bp, 11 predicted proteins | sample Sormic07211540_1_FD_120479 | JGI IMG/M metagenome (GOLD analysis project Ga0182004, IMG submission 120479) | Endophyte microbial communities from Sorghum bicolor roots, Mead, Nebraska, USA - 072115-40_1 MetaG | ecosystem: Host-associated > Plants > Roots > Unclassified | place: USA: Nebraska... | reverse complement strand
AACAAGCTATAATTAGAACAATACACCAAACAGTAGTAAAACAAATATAAAAGTTTATCAAAATATTCTACGCAGCGCTACGATCACACAAACGTAAAGTTCACGAAAATCGGAATTAAAACGCAGAAGTTATGATTTTTCCAAGATTTCCTATAGATAAATAATTAATTAAAAGCTACTACGAAAATGAAAAGTTTCAGAAACAGAGAATTAATACTCCTAACATGTAGAGCTCGTAAATACGAATCTAACAAATTTAAATGGACAAAAACGAAGTTAAAATGAGCATTTTATAAGCAAAACAAACTCAGTGGCATTTCTGTAAATAGTGAAAACGTATTTTGAATGAAGCCGATCAGAAATACGTTTTCAAAACCTAGAAAGCGTAAACAGAGGATACGCTAAGGGACGGCGGGTTGATTCACAACTTTTCCAGGGGTTCTTTAACAAAAGTTACCCCGAAAGGGTATGTTTTAATCTGAGCCATTGATCTGCGAACGGACGGCTCCTGTTCCAAACTGAGGGGGGCGTTGGCCGGCCGGCCACCGGCGCACTGCTCTGGCACAGTGGCGCCATGGCCGGGCCTCGCCGGAGCTCGAAAAGCCGCGCTACGGTGCATCAAACTCAAAACCGAGACTAGGGAAACGAAGAGGAGATTGATGCGGCTCACCAAGCCACTTATTGGGAGTCGGGGATAGCTCAGGAAGGTTCTACCGCGAGAGTGGCGAGAAAGAAACCTCCTGCACGTTTTGGCGTGGATGAGCGAGCAGTGAAACACGTCAGAGAGTACAAGGAGGGTCTCGGCATCCACTTCACCTCCAACCGAAGCCCGGCTCGGACTTGAATTTGTCGGCACAGTGAAGAACAGGGAGCACCACGTCGGCGGGGAACGGTGAGATCCAACGGTGGTGCTGCGGACTCGATTAGGGCCCTAGCTTGCAGTAGATGCAAAACGAAACCTAGGTAGCGCACTCGGGTTTTATAGAGGCGTTCAACGCGCGCGCGAGGGCAACAAATCCCGTCCAAAACGGGGAGGATTGCTCGGATCACGTGGGGATGTCCTGCTCGAACACGGCTTGGAGAAGAAGGGGGCGCTGGGCAATGGGACCAGGGCGTCAGCGGCAGAGAGAGCTGGGACCCGGTTGCCAGAGAAAGGAGGAGGCACGCGCGGGGCGAGACTAGGCCGCGGGGTCTGCTGGGACGGGGAACGCTGGTGAGCTGGGCAACAAATCTCTCTTTTTTTCTTTGTTTTCTGTTTTCTTTTCTAAAAACCTTTTCCAAATAAAATTTTGAAAGCAAATAAATTCTAGCCAAAGGCAATCAACACAAAATGAAATATGCTTCAGCATGAATGCATAAACAAGTTACTATACTTTATGTTGGATTTTAATTTCAATAAAATTTATTTCTTTACTACATTAAATGTTCACAAAAATACTTAAATAAATCAAATTAATTCCTATTAATTAAAAACAAATTTTTGGGTGTTACATAATAAGACTAAGGTTACTGTCAAAGCCTACAGACACATTATAACCACACCCTAGAGTATGGGTTGTGAACCATTAAAACGACATTTGAATGATCGCCTCACAAATGTTCTTCTGCTACCCTGAGTGGGGTCCGAAAGGTGCCAATGCCTTGCGTAGGGGTCACTAGGGCTAAGAGAAGTGTGTGGGCCAAAGGCTATCCCTAATTACCAAGAACCAACTGAATCACACTAACATTGAAAGCAGAGAGCACCTTAGATCTGGCATAGCTTTGTCTTCACAAACATTCTTTGGTACCTCTTGTTGGGTAACATAAACCGGGATACCCTAATCAAAAGGAGAAAAAGCGGCAAAGGAAGACCTTAAGATTAGCAATACCCAGCGAGGAGGCCCAGCCGAACGGAACACTACCCACGACTCGCCCGAGGCAATAAGCGAGCGCCCGAGCCCCGGTCTCGGACGCAATCAATGCCTCACCCGAGCCCTGGTATCGGGCGCAATCAACGTCTCTCCCAAGCCCTGGTCTCGAGCACAATCAAAGCCTCGCCCGAGCCTCGGTCTTAGCACCAGGCTTCCTACGCACGAAGAAACATACTACGGATGCGACGTGGACCATGCCTTCGCCCATGCTGTGGCAGGGGATGACCTCCACTATTCTAACAACTCCCGCTCCTGTGGGTACAGCCGAACAAAGGATGGGACAGGAGATGTTAAATCACGACACTATCACCATAACCCAAGCAGTCACCAATTCGCCGTGCAGGACAAGGGACGAGGCCTCAGGAAGGGCTGCCACGACCCAGAACAGAGCATGGCAAGGCATTACAGGGCAAGACGTGAAGATCCACGGTACGAAGGATGACCCCCACGATCAATAGGGACGACCATACCGCTGCCATTGACCTGAAGATGCGGTGACCCCTAACTATAGCCCCGACGTTGTAAAACCACTGTGCACTAGAATAGCAACTCGAACTCACCCATGTACAACCTGCCTCCCCTTAAGGCTATAAAAGGATAGGAAAGGCACCATCTAAAGGTCAGGTTAAACACGATCAACACAATAGCTGACACACCTTCCATTACGCTCCAAAGAGCACACACGAACACTCTGTCACCCACAAAGCCGAGACCTGGGACTACTTCCCTCTCTTGCAACTAGCTTCTACCCCCTACTACAAGCACTTCAGGTGCAAGATAATGCAGGATCCGACCCCCTCACTGGACGTAGGGCATCATTGGCCCGAACCAGTATAAATTCCTTGTGTTCTTCTTGTATCACCATCTGGGTTTAGGGGCACACAGACTCGTTACTCGTTAGTGTCTGGATCACGTGTCCAGACACCGACACCTCTCATGCACCATCTTGACTATGAAGGTAACAGGTATGTGGATGGCCTTCTCCTAGAAAAGCTCGAAGGAAGAATTTAGAATAAAGCTATTTTGGACATAGCGACTATCTACAACAATTTAATGAAGCAATTTCTATACATGGGTTCAATTCCTCCATACGTGGGACTATAAAATTGTATTCATGGGAGTTCTATTTACAGCTAGCATCAATGGGGGTAATAGGATCTGATGGTGAAGAATCAAGAAATGAAGGATGGGTGGATTCAGTGGTGTAGGACATGGCTCAACCTAGTAATGATATCATGTTGCCACTACCGAGTTAGGATACAACCTGGCATTGGCAAATCACTAGCAGGTTATGGCCTAGCCTGACAATTATATCCCCTGCATCAGTATAGTCTTGTCGTTACTCAACAGTGATACATCACTCTCAAGTTATAGCTTGACTAAGTAGTGAAATGTGGATTCACTATTGAGTCCATATGATCCCCAGTCATTGTCCTGCTCTAGGCTTCTAACCTAGCAATGAAGTCAAACCATTGTTGGATCCATCACACCTGGCAGTGATGGGCCAACACAGATTTTGTATTATGTAGTAGTGTATCATAGGTTAAGGTTTCATCTAACCACATAGTGATACAAAGAGGGGGCTATATATGAATAATGATGTTTAAAACACAAAGATAAGTAGTTTGATTAGTTGTAGGTACTAAATTTACAAACAAACTTCTATTTTTTACTCTATGTCTCATAATATCCTAATCCATGCATTGCATATTGATTGTATGCATACCAATTTATACTCAATGTTTCCAAAAGAATGAAAGCCAAACTTATGTTAAAATGCTCCTTATATCAATCAAAACTAATTTCTTGAATTTGCTGGTGTGTTTCACGTGCATGAAGCTACATAGGTTGTCCTCGTTTAAAAATAATGTAAATAATTTGTAACAAGCATAACATGGGGGTTGCCCTAGATGGTGGCGGCTATGGTGGGGAGGGGCACTGGGTAGGGTTATAGCATGAAGGATGAGGGTGACAGCTAGGGTTTGGGAGGGGGAAGCAGCACTGAAAGAGAGGAGCAGAAGAAGCGATGGCAATAGAGAAGAGGAGGGAGAAGATAGAAGGCACTTGGCCTATTCCTTGCTTAATTAGATTGATGCATCTCCTCTCTTTATTTAGAGAGATTTACTTGACTCCCAAGCAAAGCTTGCTTGACCCCTAAGTAAGCGACCCTTATCTCTAATTAACCCTAACACTAATGGGCTATGCCACGCCTAAGCCCAATAGGCCCGTAGCTAACATACTCTAACATTGGGCCTACCATTAGACGTGTGACATCACTCCCCCTTATCCCATCTGCATGTCCTCATGCTGACATATAGTCTAGGCATTGACATTGTTGGGAGGAGAGGCCTGTCTTGGTAGCATGGCCTTAATCTAAGCATGGAATGTCCATTGACAGGTCGGTGATGGTGATGTTCTCCCGCATGTGAGTTGGTATGGACTCTAGGTAGTAGAGGACGTTGTTGATGTAGCCATAGAAGTAGTAATTGTTTGAGCCCATGTTGTTGTTAGTGCCTGTTGCTTGGCTTCCTATCACGAGGGGTGGTCGAGGTATGGCAACCACAATGGTGAAGTGAAGCATCTGTCAAGGCTAGGTCATGAGGTCATGGATGCAATTTTTGATGGCGGGTGTGATGTGGGCGTTGTCGATGCAGATGAGCTGGCGGGCCAAGTTGTTGATGAAGACCACGATAGTGATAGACACCATGCTACACCCAAGGAAGATGCTCGTCGGTGCACTATTATTGTGTGTCATAGATGGAGGTAGGCGCGAGCTGAGCGTTGGTTGTTCCGTGTGTCTTGGTTTAGCATGCCATAGCACATGTAGTACATTATCTAGAATAGATGGTGCGGCAGGAATATGGAGATAACCATCAAAAAAGATCAGCCCTTGGCCCATAGATTAGGCTAGTGTTGTTGTGTTGTCTGCTATGGTGGCTTTTGGGCACCACTGCTGCTGGTGTGGCTTACGCTAATTGTGTTTTGGGCCCTCATCAGTCATATGTCACTACTCTCCCCTTCTTCGATCAGTGTGTCCTCGCGCTGAGCCATAAGCCATGTTAGAGTGGTGGCGAAGTTGTTGGTGTAGTTGTTCATGTTGTTGATGTCAAGAAGGTGGGTGTCAATGTCGAAGATCACTATGTTGATTCGGAGAAGTGTAGCAAATGCCATAGCTCGGTGAGGGGCTTCATTACTACTTCCCACGATGAAGGTAGTGTTGATGCAGTGCTCTAGGAGGACAAGGAGGCGCATGAAGTTGATGTGGACGAAGTTGTGCATCACGCCTATGTCGATGAGCATGTGGTTGCCGGTGCTGAGGATGGCGCCAACTAGGTACATGGTGTGAGAGCCAAATACGACGTACCATGGGGTGACGACCATCCTGAGGAGGCTGTATTGGGTGTTGTTGGCATCGTTGATGAGTGTAATGTACATGTTGATCTATAGGCACTCCTATCATAGATCACCTTGATTCGAGGGCCCGATGTACTTGGTGTTGCAGGGGGCTAAGTGTTCCCCATTTGTTGCCGCCTTGTTCTTAGCTATGCTATTTCAATTAGATGAAGGATTTCATACCTGACTTTCATGTTGTTGGGTTTCTGTTGCCCTCTGAAGGAGAAAGTGCAGTCGCTAAGCCACAAAAATGGATCTATCACATCATTGTTCATTGGAAAGGATGATTTGTCATGGTGTTGTTGGGCGATTGGTGGCAGTTTTCTTGCCGCTAATTGGAACAACTGTTATGGAGGTATATATGCATTGAGGGGCATCTCTGGTGTTGGTGGCATATTTGATGGTGTCTCTGTTGTAGTCAAAGAAGTTGGGCGCTCTTGGAGTGGTGGTGGGGGCACCTATAATATTGGTAGCCTGATGGTTGGTCAACGAGGGTAGCAGCCTGGTGGTGCCTACATTTGTTGTGTGGGAGCCGGGCTGATGGGGGTTGGCCTATCATGTTGGAAGTTGGCGGCACGGGCAGTGGTGATGCATCTGGGGGCACCTTTGGGATCTACTATCGGATGAAGGAGCAAAAACTGGAGTTGTGCCATAATTGTTACCTCTTGTGTCGTTTGGATGATCGTGCCGGTGTTGGGGATCTCCTTGGGACGTAGATTCTTCTTGTTGCGGCGAGCGTCGAGCGATAGTGGGCTGCTGCTACCATTAGCGAAGGTCGCCTCGAAGGTGATGATCGTAGGATACCCGTTGTTGACGTTGTCCAAGCATGGTAGCAAGGGTGCCTGTAGTGATGGTGGTGCCATGAACATATTGTTCCACACCTCTGTGACAATCTCTAGAGCGCAGATAAGAGGGATTCTTCCCTCATGGTGCTGATGAAGGATTTATCGGTTGCGAGATCTAGCTTGTTGTGTCTCCGCGGCAGGGTTGTCTGTGACGACAGTGACCTCCAGATCCAATCTAGCTCAGACCACAGTGATGGTGGTGCCTCCATGGCGGAGTGCTTGCTCGAGGGCAAGCAGACGCCTTTCCAAATTAGATTGACACTTGGCGTCTATGGTGGGGAGGAGCAGCAGTGCTGAGAAAGAGGAGGAAGAAGAGGCGGCAGCAATAGAGAAGAGGAGGGACAATATAGAAGACACTTGGCATATTCCTTGTCTGATTAGATTGATGCATCTTCTCTCCTTGTATAGAGAGGTTTATTTGACTCCTAAGTAAAGCTTCCTTGACTCCCTAAGCAAGCGACCTTATCTCTAGTTAACTATAACACTAATGGACTATGCCTCTAGCCTAGGCCGAATAGGCCCCTAACATACTCTAACATTGGACATATCATTAGGCGTCTAACACAATCCATATGCCGCAAAGTACACGAATTTCTTGTATATTGTTCAGAAAGTTTGGTAATATATATGGTAGCAATGGGATATATCAAACTTTTAATTTCTGCTACTATCATAGCGATGACAGATCACTTTTGATTTATTGTTAATATCATGTTAGTGACAGATCGAACCTAGAATTTTAATCAAAATATAGAAAATGGTCAAACGTTAGTTTACACGTGATTTGAGAAGGGATTAGTGTGCCTGATGTCATTATTGATTGATGCTAATGAACACCGACATGAAGGCCGACCTATGGATAACGGAGGTGATCGCGTTCACCAACCGATGATTGGGATAAAGAATTAGAACCCCACGAGGTCACCAGTTAGTTGCGATATAGCATGGATTAATGAAGAATCGCTGGCCATCTTCGTTGTATCCTTCGTTTTCCAGACGCATGGCTGGCTAGCTCATATCATTCTCTCGTCTCTAATCAGTTCTCGCTTGGTCTAGTCAGTGACTTACCTGTCATGCACGAGCGAACGATGCGATGCAACCAGGGAAATGTGCCGATCATTCTCATGTGCCAGCAAGGAGAATAATGTCTGATTGCAGCAAAAGCTTTCGCTGCGCTCGGTACTTTTCATTCCCTGCTGACGCTTTGGCTTTGTGCACGATCGCAGCTGAATAAGTTCCTCCTGCTGGGTCAATGCATGCCATGTGATTGGTCGCTGCGACGAACCCCTTTATCAAGGCACAGGAAAATGCAAAGAGCATAAATAAATCGCATCATGCTTGTCAATGACAGAGTGACATTATGCATGTCGATCGATCTGGTAGTATTGTTCCAGAGATTTATAGAACAATGGCCAGGCGGGCTAATTACTCGTTGGTTATATAAAATCTCATACGGTGGAAAAACCAGCTGATCTAGGTTTGAGTCTCCGATGTACTCCCTCTATCCAAAAATAAGTGTTGCTACAGTATTTGTACCGATCAAATTTTTAATGTTTGACTAGGTTTGTAGAACATATTATCAATATTTCTATCTTCATAAAATGTTATTATAAAAATAGATTCAATAATCTATCTAATGATATGAATTGAGCGTAGCTAAGTTAGTTTGGGTTTCTTTTGGTGGAACCTGCCCATCCGGTTCAAGTCCCCGACTTGACATTTGGTGACTTCATCAATCTCGAGATTTTTATCGGTTCAATTCAGTTTCTTCAAAAGTACTCATAGGAATAGGTACATTTAAAAGGATGCATGTGATGACTTCATCAACCTCGAGATTTGTCAGTCCAACTTAGTTCTTCGAAGGTAGAGGTAGGGCGTGCATACATTTATAGGGGGTGAGTGTGCGCCTGTGATGACTCTGTCTCACAAAAATGATTTATCTAATGATACTAATATGTACTGTAAATATTAATATTTTCTTGTATATATTTGGTCAAAGTTAAAAGTGTTTGAATCCTTTTAAAATGAGAATGATACTTATTTTGGGATAGAAGGAGTAGTGCAGATATTAGCATTTCTGTCTAATTTTTTTCTAGGAATCTAGAGGGACTAAAGATGACAACGAGACAATCCCCAACGGGGAGCAATATCCCGTCCTTGTCCCAGACGGGTGTGCCACACCTGATTGTAAGTCGACCATAGCTCTATCTGCGCAGCCTTGCTCATTCCACACAGGCAACATCGATGCAGCGACGCGAAGTAAGCATGGGGATTGGGAAGGAGGTCGACTCGAGCAGGAGAGGCCCGCGCACAGGCGGCTGAGGTACATGCTGATGCGGGGAAGGCTGCTAAGGTCTAAGACAGTCGCTTCAAGCGGAGGAGCACATCGAAAGAGGATGAGGCGCGAGTGGAGGAGTAGGACTACCAGCGATGGAGGAAGAGGAGGGGGTGCAACTGCATGAGCGTCCACTTCGTGTGAAGATGGGGAAGCGGGACAGCCGAGCGGCGGAAGAGGAAAGAGATCAAAGGATGTGATACTGATAATGGGGCACTGGCGGCGGCCGGGGGATTGATAAAAGGGATGGGTAGATGGGTGGGTGGAAACCTAGGGCTATATTGTTTACTTGGTCTTGGGCCAACTCCTTTTTACTGGGCTTCATTCTACTTATTTGCTGTTTGCACAAACACAGTTGGGACCCCAACAGGGAACAGGAACAGGAATGGGGAGGCCAGGAACATTCTGTCCCCTGCTTCACCCGGCGGGGATAGATTTTGGCCCATTAAGGTCCCCACAGAAACAAAAATCATACCATCTTCATCCCCTAATGGATGGAATCTCCATTGAGGATCGGAGATCGGGGCCCCATTGCAATGGTTAGAAGGGACCAGGTAATATATTAAACTAAAAGAAGCAAACAAATACTTCCTCCAGTCTATTTTATCTGGCGCAAGTTAGAACGACACAGTCTCCTAGTTACACTTTGACCATTTATTTGCTTTATATTATATTATTTATGCTTATAAACTTATAATCATATAGTATAATTCCTTACAAATCTAATCATATAAATTTGTATTATAATAGTTAAAATTATTAGCCTAATTATTGGTAAAAGTTTTTAAAGTTTGAATCTTGATATGCGCGTGCGCTAGATAAAATGGACTGGAGGTAGTACAAATTACCATTTAGAAAATACAGAAAATCAGAAAAGTGTACAAAGTACACTAGATTTTGTGTCCGAGACTTTGACTTACTCGGTGGGATAAGTTTCTTAAGAGGATTCTTTGAGACTCTTAAATGGAGTTGAATTCCTTTTGAAAATTAGGTCATTTCTTGTTGTCCATATCACCCAACATAAGACAACAACTACTGCCATAAAGAACTGGGACTGTGTCTAATCTTAGGAAAGTTCTCATTTGGAGGGATGTCTGTAGCACCCAGTTTTCCAGTTAAAACCATGCACTCATCATGTGCCCAAGAAATCCAAACACATGTAGCAACAAAAATAGAGAATATCAGAAACAATGTTACATAGTGAAAAATATACTTATATTAACACCTACATCAAAATATAGTGGAATGGTTACTAATCTTATTTTAGGCTCCATTCTTCATAGGACGGCTGACTAGGGGTAACATTCGCCTAGCACTTGTGGAACTCCACAAAAAAAACTCACTCCATCTAGGATATAAAATAAGGTTCCATATTGATTTTTTTTTTGTATGCCAACTGTATTTGACATAATTCCGCTCGAATTAGTTTGTTTTTAAAATTCTTGATATTTCATAAGTTCATGTTCGTTTTTGTGTCCTGTTTTACCACTTTTGCTTTCATTTTCATATTCAAATGTAGAAGTAGAAAACGGTGGAGAGGTTTTTTGACTGTTTTCATCCCTAATTATGAATAACAATATGACAATAAATCAACATAAAAATAATAACATAAAGTGATCATCTATTAAATAAAAAGTCTAGGCTGCTCATGACCAAGAGCATAGTTGTTATACAAGTTTTAATATGACTTTGCAGAGATTGTATGACTTTCTCCACTAGTCATGATTCCTATATGCCAGGGTTTGCAAGGCCCATATCACCTCTTCCAAGAAAGTGTGGCACAGAACACTAAAAGCTTTTCCAAAGTCCCAATAACAAATTAGTAGCCACTATAAGTTTCGATGACAAGCATATATAGGAAGCTCCCTAATACTATGCCACCCCCTATATATCTCAAAAGTACACATATATAACAACATGTCCTATGCCCAACAAAGCAAGCCCCTTTTGCACCTTTCAGTATCCACTAACTAGCTAGAGAAGTTCAAAGTACTTAGACAAGACCAGAGCCATGTTGTTCTCATGGTTGTACAGTAAATCCTAGATTGGTTCTTAAAGATAAATCCTTAGGGAGAGCAACTAGAGCATCAAGAAAGTAGCCACATCCTATTTCCATGTTTCTAAAATTATCTTTTAAACATTCATTGCATAAGCCATTAGTCAGTGCTAAAGAGCTCTCGTCGTTAAGTAGAGAAACCAGCACATATGCCTATATGCATAAACCCCATAGGTATGAAGGATGAGGAAAACATAAGACCTTAAAGGTTAATGAAGTTAGACACATGCATATATGAAGATAGTGACATTAAGGTTATTAGGTATCAAGGAGAACATCATATTATACTTTCCTTCTTTTTACACTTGCTTTCACTCAATGGTCAACTCCTCATCAGTCTTTATCTTCAGATCTGCAACTTCTAGTCTTTCTCCTTCTACACGTAGCAAACACTAAGCATACATATACAAACACACAAACAAGCAAAGTAGAGACAACCAAGGACAATACATAAATCATGACCAAAGTTATAAAAAAAACATTGTTCTAGAAGAGAGGGGTCGTTACTATGGTTACAAGAACGCGAAAAAAGAAATGGCTACTTGAAGATTTACTTTATAAAAGTAAAGGCTATATATTTGATTTATTTCAATTTAACAGTACAATGTGAAGGATAATAATTTAGAAAAGTCGAGTTAAATCTAGTCAAGTTAAATCTAGTTAAAATTTACTTTGTAAAAGAAAAGTATATGTTAAAGAATATCTAATCGAGTTCATGTAGTCGTGTTTAGATTAAATCAAGTTATACATTAAAACACATTTTAAGTTGACATTAATCATTTATTGATGAAAGAACGTTGTAGTATAAAACCTGTATTGTTTTTTATTATAAAGCAAATTGCATAATCATTAATCAAATTAATATTTAATTCCTAAACACATAACATGTTCAAACATTGTTACTAACACATATATTCGATGCTATGAATCTAACACAAAAAGAACTGACTTAAACAGTAGTGAAAGAAATTAAACAAAGTATTCTAGCCTGAGTCACAGACTCTCAGTTACTTGGAGAAGAAAAACTCTTTAGTCCTTATGTTGTGATAGCATTATTATTTGGGAGAGCTAACCATTCTTTCATTCCGAACTCGACCTGACATTATCATCCCCTCAACAGAGTCAAAAGGCAGCCAGATTATTACTTAATTAAGGTAGATTATTACTTAATTAAGGTGCGTCAAGTGGTCGTTAAGACCACCAGGCACCGGTCCAAAGAAAACATAAATCAATCTCATTTATCCACCTCTCCCTCAAACGAAGAGGATTTTTTTTCTCAATCCCTTTTCTTCCTATATCACTGACATCTCCAGTCCACCCAGTGGAACAACCGTCGCCACATCGAGGCCGCGCAGGAGCCCGAGTGGGCGAGCCTTGGAGCAACTTTATAAATTCATCAATCTCTGACACCGTTTAAAAAAAAACAATCTTTACACTATCTGATGTAGAGGCTCTACGGCCACATCGCGTGTGGCAAATCAACTGATCAACACACGGTTCACATACGTCGTGTAAATGAAAACCCCAACACACAAGAAAAAAGAAGAGCATCCAGTTCTCGATCTAGCAATGTTTTAAATAGCGCGATATTTTCACGCTATAGCGGCCAGAATAAGTCGACGCGAAGCTATACCTCTTTTTTACGCTATCAGCGCTATTAGCGCTATAGCGCGCTAAACTAAAATAGCATCATAGCGCCTCTATTTTGCGTGCTATTGCTGTTTATCTGTGATCATGTTGTCATGCACTTATTTGTTGTGTTGTGCTTATGCACTTATGGTTATGCACTATGCAGTCATGCATTATGCTTATGAGTTAGTTATGTATTAAACATTTAAACTGTGAAACACCTATGATTTGTGATTGTGAAATATTATGGTTGTTTGAACTTGTTGTCTATTATATATTTTTGCATGTTTCCAAATAAACAGCGTGCTCGCTATAGCGCAAATAGCGTTAGGAAGACACTATTTTCTATAGCCCGCTATTTAAAACATTGTGATCTACATAGTAGGACGATAAACACGGTGTCCCTTTGAGGATAATAAACACAATTCAGCGGCTAGGTTTATGAAAAAGCACAAGCAAAACAGTGCAGACTGAAAAAAAAAAGTAAACAGACTACAAAATGCAACAACAGGAATAGAGAGAAACTGTGTAGCTATGACATCTCCTTGAATCTTGCCATGGCCTTCTTCTGGATGATGGTTTTGTAGCTGTCCCCAGCTTGGGCCTCCAGGGATGGATCAGCCTTCCGCTGCTGACTTCCCAGTCCAGCCCTGACGTCCACGGATTTTGCCTGGACTGGTTCCTTGATACCGCTGCCATCCTTTCCGAGACCCTGGATATTT
>Ga0182004_10003258_pt1 | contig 12893 bp, 10 predicted proteins | sample Sormic07211540_1_FD_120479 | JGI IMG/M metagenome (GOLD analysis project Ga0182004, IMG submission 120479) | Endophyte microbial communities from Sorghum bicolor roots, Mead, Nebraska, USA - 072115-40_1 MetaG | ecosystem: Host-associated > Plants > Roots > Unclassified | place: USA: Nebraska... | reverse complement strand
GGGGGCGTGGGGGGGGGGCGGCCGCGGCAGAGACGGGCGGGGGGGGCAGGGGGTGGGAGGGGAGGCAACGGGGTGGGGGGGGGGGGGGGGGGGGGGGGGGGGAGGGGGGGGGGGGGGGGGTAAAGTGGGAAAAGGGTCGATCAGAATTTTGCAGCTGTAATTGCTCTCGGTTCTTGACCTCGCAATTATGCGAGTTTTTATATGGAAGTAGACAGGTAGTCCAGGACGGGCCCTCACCGCGAACGCGAAGCCGCGGCGCGGCGCTGGAAAAGTAGCCGTTAGCTTCGAGGTCGCATCGCCGACGCGACCTGGGAAGGTGGGACCCCGTGCTTTGTGCTGGCAAACCAATTCTGCCATTTGGCTTGACAGCGTCTCGACGTCGGTTCAGTTCGGTTTGCCACTGTTTCCACCGTGTCCATTTTTACCATTGGATTGGAGCAAATGTGTCCGCCACCGTTTCGACCTCGCAACATCAGAGACCCCTTCCCTATCTCAACACACCGTTTCGATCATGTTACATGTTGACAGATCATAAAAGGACAAAGGTAGCACAATTACTTATTTTCTAAACGGAGATAGTACTAAATGTCAGTTTGGTTTCCATTGCTAAATTTTAGCTAGCTAAAATTATTTTAGCTATTTTTGGGTGACTAATAGAATGAAACTATTTTAGCTCTTTTTAGTCGATGTGTTTAGAACTTTAGTTACTAAAATGACTAAAGTTTAGCTAGCTAACAAAACAGGGCCTAATTGTTTTATATATCAAGACAAAAAAAGGGACTTGGCCACTTGGGTCTTTCCGCACGTGGTGTGCTCCGTCGCAACCGTGAGAGAGCACGGAAGAAGCCTCTACGCACACGTGCACCGTGGAAGCGAGGAGAACCGAGACACGAAAATGTCGCCAATTGTAAAAAGATCCTTTGGCTTTCGCGAGGGGCATCGTCAAGGAATAAATGTGCCGACACCAAGCGTGCATTTACCCCAGTAACGACGTCTCCTCCGCTGTCACTGTTGCTAACAGCTAGTACAGGTGTCATCCAAAAATAATACTCGGCGGCATCGACACGGCGTGACCCGGCGGTCTCGAAGCCAAAGCTGTCCGTCGGCATGCTCCAGCCTTGCGTTTTCCGCTGGCCCGGCAGGTGGAACCCCTGTTTTCATTTCGGAGGCCCACGTCATGGAGCTGGTCACGGTCAGCTGGACAACAACAAACCTTTCTCTGTGTTTTTTCCCCCCGGGGCACGACCACGTCGACCGGCAGCTTGGATCGCGCACCAACCAGGCAACAAGGGAAGGCAATCACCTGCGACGTCGTTCTCGCTTGGAGGGTGAGTGCGAGACTACCGATCGAGCGTGTTGTCTCTGTACGTACTCGCGATGTCAAACAAGCCAAGGACTCGAGAAAAGGAATCGACCTGGGAAATCGTCAAATTGAAATTCCAGTTCTCATGCCAACTTTGAGCTGGTTGTCTACCGTCGCGCAGCATTTGTGGGCTGTTGTGACCATCCTGAAAATTACTCTGGCATTGTTTAGATTCGATTTTTTTTAACACTATAGTATTTTTATTTTTATTTGATAAATATTGTTCAATCATGAAGTAACTAAACTTAAAAGATTCGTATCGTGATTTACATGCAAACTATGCAATTAGTTTTTTTTTCATCTATGTGATGAGAAATCTTGAAAAAAAAATTAGTTTTTGGGTAATTAAACAAGGCCTCAACTTTGACCTACTTGTTTAGTGGCCCCCTATCAAAGTCCAAGCTTCGACCACGGACCTAATAATTTTTTTAAAGGAAATTAACACATCATGTTGGTTGGTACATGTGTACTCATATATCTCACGCAATACTCTGTATATGCTTGGATCTAAGGCCTATCCGCAAGGTGGTTGTATACCTCATGATCCACATCTTTTTCACCCCTTCTATGTCACATCAAGCTATCTTCAACAAGCTTTTCAAATAGCCACATTATTTAGAGGTGAGAGAAGAAGGGTAAATACAAAAGTAACACTCCATGTAAAAAAAAAGTGATTTTAAACTTTAATAAACGAGTCAAATTTTATGAACATTAACCAAAGATTTATTATGAAACTATATTTTCTTAAATAATATGACAATGCTTATTCCGTATCATAGATTTTTACTAGTATTTTCTATAGATTTGATTAAAAGTTTTAAAGTTTGTCTTTTCGAAAATTTGACTCCGGTCAAGTGTCAACCAGCAGAACGGCATCCGCATCGGCATCGCATCTCGACTTGAGTGCAGATGTACCTACCCTCGGTGAGGCAGGCAGGCAGGCCGCGCGGCCAGCGCCGGGCACCAGCCACCAGCCCGCTCCCGCTCCCCAGTCCCCACTCCCCGCTCCAATTTCTCCGCCGCGGCCCGCTGACCCCAAAGCTGACGCGAAGCGGAGCAGTGACCAGCGAGCTGTGAGCATCGAAACCAAACGGAAACGGGGCAAAAAGGCTCGCCAGAAAGGAGAGGAGCTCCTTTTCTCCCTCGTGCTCTCGCCATTCGCCCGAACCGAACCCCGGAGAGCTGGAAGGTAGTAGGTGCGCGCTCGTCTCCTCCGCTCTCCACTGATTCCGCTGCCGCTGCATTTCCCCCCGGATTCGCTCCGGTTTCAACCGCCGTAAAGGTCGCGCCGCCAACTCTCACGCTTGGTAGTAGTCAGTAGTCATTGATCTCCGTTTAGATTCGCAGGCGGCGATGCTACTGGCGGCAGTAGGCTACTGCTTGCTTGATGGATCATGGATTACAAGTCACTACGTTGATACGTTCTGCGTAGAAGGGGCTGCGGTGCGGGGCTGTAGGTTTGGTATGTGTTGGCTCCGGCCACGATCTGGGAAATCTAGTTTGAGCTTAATCCTGGGTGTAGGAGTCGGAACAATAAGGGCTCGTTTCTGGTTTCGATAATCACATATTTTAGAGCTGTATACCGAATCCGAATAGCATAGTTAGTAGTACTACTACTTAGTCTTGTGGGTTTACGGATTCATTTGTTCAGCGTCTTGTTAATTGGCCAGTGTGCTGATTGTCATGATGGAAACATCTACATCTCTGAACTTTGGTATATTGTTCTGAGTGCCGCATTGGTCTTTGGTGCCCGGTACTTGGCGTTGAACTTTTACACAAGTCAACTTGGTGGAGTTAATGGGTTTGATTTCTTTATGTTATGCTAACACTGTAACAATGTATAATTTTTGTGGTGCTTTCTGATTATGCTGTGTTGTGTGTACCTGTGGTTTACCTAGGAAGTACTGTAAGGAGGTGTTTGGTTGGGGGTATTAAAGTTTATAGCATTTTCGTTTTATTTGACAATTAGTGTCCAATCATGGACTAATTAGGCTCTAAAGATTCGTCTAGCAAATTATTCTCTAGCTTTGTTTTTACTTTCGTAAATAGTCTATATTTAGTACTCCATGCATGTGTCCAAACATTCGATGTGATCGGAGTTAAAAAAAAACAGGAGGAACCAAACAAGGCCTAAGTACTTCAGTTTTGGACGAGGAGAGAGCTTTCATAGGTCACTTATTGCTAGAGGTTTGTTTAGCTGGTACTGATGGAAGGTTGATTCAGTGCTTGGTAATTTTGCCTGTGGAATTAAATATAGTGGCCTCAATATTGAATCCTCAACCTATCTAGCTGCTATTCGTAGTTTTCTCACCTCTTCCATTGCTCATAGAATCTTTCCTCTCATGTGTCATTATTAAGTACAAGGGGTTGGAGCTTAATTTCGTCCCTCTACCCTAAATGCACCAATGTTGCTTTACTTGTTTCATGAAATTTGTTTTCCTCCATGATTGTCGTGTAGCAAACAGCTTCTTGTCAATCATGTAGATCCAGTATCACTTTCTAATTTCTCCTGATAGACCAAAATTGTTTCATCAGTTAATTTCTAAATTTGTTTTTGTCATGCCTTGATTTAAGATTGTTAACTGCAAAAATGTATTACCTGAATTTCTTCTCCAGGTTACTAGAGGACACCGCTTTGAACTTGTGAAATATCTATTGATGGCTTCTGCTTTAAAAACAAATGGCAGTTTTTGTAGCACACAACAGCAGCAGTTTCTGCAATCAACAACGGATCAGTTTTTACATGGTTCTTCTCATTTAAATTTCAAACATTGCAAAAGCAAGAAGACAATAAAGCCTGCTCCACTGTGTGTTAGAGCTACTTCCTCGAAAGTGGAATTAGACTTTCATGATCCATCTTGGAAGCAGAAGTTTCAGGAAGACTGGGAAAGACGGTTTAATTTGCCAAGTATTACTGATATATATGATTTGAAACCAAGGCCAACTACATTCTCACTCAAGAAAAACAGGTCTCACTTACCCCTTTATTTGGCATTGCTTGAATTAACTAGCTTTCTTCTTCTAATCTATTAAATATGTAGAACATCACAACATTTTCTCATGCAACACTATCTGCTATTACCCTAGCAGAACTCTTACAGGTGATGAAAACGTGGATATGTGGAATGGTTATGTTAACAATGATGATCGGGCACTTTTGAAGGTCAGTGTTCCCTTAGGACAATTAGCATGATGTATCACAGGGAGAATAACTTTAAAATGACTAATCGTTGTTTAATAATTCACAGCTCATAGCCATCTCAAAACTGTGTGAGGAACTGAGGATAGTTCACCACTCTATTAATAAAGAGGAGATGTTGCTCTAAACATCAGCAATCTGCAATGGGCAAATTTGAATGTTAGCTTTATATTGGTATGCCCAGTGGAAGCTATAAATAATGCAACTGAAGCAGTTGAAAGCAACTGTTACACTCATCATCACTGCATTTAGCATCTCAGGATCCTACAGTTCATGAAACAAAATAGCTACGTTCTTATAGGATATACTGTGAACTTGACATAGCATTCTTCTCTAGGTGATAAAGTATTCCTCGCCTACTTCTGCTGGAGCAGAGTGCATTGATCCTGACTGTAGCTGGGTGGAGCAATGGTATGTTTTCTTTGACACCTGCTTCCGTGCTACTCTTATCTCATCAGCTTTCACCTTTTCGTTTTCAACAAGAGAGCGCCTGTGAGTAGTTTATTTAATTTATTAAATCATTAAAAAGCTAGAAGGGTGGAGCAGTGATGGCAGCTTTCTGTAGGGTGCATCGAGCAGGACCACGCAAGGAGATATACTATGAGCCAGCGGAAGTAAAAGCTGCTATAGTTACCTGTGGAGGTCTATGTCCTGGTTTGAATGATGTCATCAGACAGGTCCTTATCTTTAAGAAATGTCCAGACATTTCTGCATTTCAAACCTAAAACTCTTGACATTCATAGCAAAAATCAACTTGAATAAGGTTAAATCATCTACGACCATTTTAACATTAGGGCTATGGAAGTGTGCTTATCATATAATTGCTACACTTCGCTAGATATACATAAAAAATATGAATTATTTTTAATTTAATTCATGCACATCTCTGATGTGAATTGCAAACATCAAGTTGGATCAGTATTCATGGCTGCATAAGATCGATTCCTAATTTATTCCTTCCTTCTTTCACCTTATCCTGAACCAGAAATGCAAGTATAGTAATTTTAAAATGGCTATGGTGCTATCAGCAGATATGTTCTATATTTTGTTAGTATATGCTTTCTTTTCAATGGATGATCTTTACTCAATGCTTTGGAACAGATATTCTCCTTGTCCAACTTTCTTAGTAGCAGAGGTGTTTGCCTATGATTTAACAAATGTGTTTGCACTTGCAGATAGTATTCACCCTAGAGACCTATGGTGTTAAGAATATTGTTGGAATTCCATTTGGTTATCGTGGATTTTTTGAAAAGGGCCTCAAAGAAATGCCAGTAAGGATGCTTCTCTTTATATATCATTTGCAGAAACTTATTGCTCATGGTGTTCTCAAGTTTCATTTTGATAAATCACTCAGCTTTCACGTGGTCTAGTGGAGAATATAAATCTTAATGGTGGAAGTTTTCTTGGGGTTTCTCGTGGTGGAGCTAAAACTAGTGAGATTGTTGATAGTATACAGGTAAGGAATCTGAGATTCTTAATATATAATAGTTATTTCTCTTTTATAATGAATTAATGATATGAATATGATTTGTAGGCCAGAAGGATTGACATGCTTTTCGTACTCGGTGGAAATGGTACCCATGCAGGAGCAAATGCTATCCATGAAGAGGTTATTATGTCTCTATCATTCTTTTCATCATTTAATAATATGTATTTTCCTGCCTATATGTGACCTGTTAAGGAGTTAAATGTTTGTAAATGAATTATCCGTAAGTGTTTTTGGGGAATCCTTTTGAGCCTTGCTCACTGCAAACCAATTGGGTGCAGACACATGTATGTGCAGAAAAAAAAGCATGTTTTCCTGTAGTTCATCTTGCCTTCTTGATTTGTCATATTGAAGGTCTTATATTCCTGACAATTGCAGTGCCGTAAGAGAAAGCTGAAGGTTTCAGTTGTAGCAGTTCCAAAAACCATTGATAATGATATACTTTTGATGGATAAAACATTTGGTTTTGATACAGCTGTGGAAGAAGCCCAACGAGCCATTAATTCCGCATATATAGAGGTAGGCCGATGATACTTGCTATGCAGGCTGTTCTGTAGTTGACATTGTTTAGAGATACAAGGTTTACAAAAAGATGTCGGATGTAGATGATCTTTGTTTTATTTATGATGCCCTACTCTTTTTAGGCACGCAGTGCTTACCATGGTATCGGTTTGGTCAAATTAATGGGAAGAAGCAGTGGGTTTATTGCAATGCATGCTTCTCTTTCAAGTGGGCAGGTTGATGTTTGCTTAATACCTGAGGTAATAGAAATGTAACTTTTACTATGTTTAAAACTGCCATATGTTTTCCTCGCACATGGATGCAGTAACAGAAGCTTACACTATGAATGAAGGTCCCATTCACTCTAGATGGAGAATTTGGTGTTTTGCAGCACCTTGAACATTTGCTAAAGAGTAAGGGATTCTGTGTGGTTTGTGTTGCAGAAGCTGCAGGACAAGTAAGCTGAAATTCACGTCTGACTGGCCTCTATCTACTTCTGTTCCATGTATATAGTGGCAATGTAGATAAGATGCTGCAAAATCCTATAGCTTGACTCTTTTTCCCCCTTTCTTTTTTTTCCTTCTGTTACAGGATCTACTGCAAAAGTCAGGTGCAACTGATGCATCAGGAAATGTGATATTTAGCGACATTGGTGTTCACATGCAACAGAAGGTTTCTATTTGCTAAGTTTTTTCATTGGGTAGATTTTATAATTTATTAGTAGTCCTGTCGAATAGACTTGTAGATGATAATGATTACAGTTTACATCATAATTTACTACTATCTGCTCATTCGTGGTTGCTAAACCAATGATTTCCCAGTTTCCTTCTGTTACCATTTCTTTTCAGAAGTCATCAATCATGTAATGAATTTGTCTGCACTTTACAGATTAAGACCCATTTCAAGGACATTGGTGTTCCAGCTGACGTGAAATACATTGACCCAACTTACATGGTTCGTGCATGCCGTGCCAATGCATCTGATGCAATTTTGTGTACCGTGCTTGGACAAAATGCTGTAAGTTGCCCCTTGTCCTAGCACACCTCGGGTGAATACCTTTTCAATTCTACAAGTAGATTGCACCTGCACTATATAGTTTCTTACTTGGAATTCGTATGAGATGCCCACAGGTCCATGGAGCATTTGCTGGTTTCAGTGGCATCACTTCTTGCATCTGCAACACACATTACGTGTACCTTCCCATCACAGAGGTCATCACGGCATCGAAGCGTGTGAACCCCAACAGCAGGATGTGGCATCGGTGCCTCACGTCCACTGGTCAGCCTGATTTCCACTGACCTGCCATCGTCACTGCTTAACCAAATTTGCATACTTTCAGGCACTAGATGATTTATGATTTTTTTGCTGATGTGCTCCATTCACATCACGAGGTTCCAAGATTAGATAATAATGCTAAACTGAGAGTAGACTTGGCTGGTTTGTTTGCCAGGGTGTCGTTGTCCATGGTTCTGAAGCCCTGAAATTTGAGAAATTTGCATATTTAACACTGAAGATGTGACTTCACACATTTGCCATTTTGAAGATGGGCTTCACAAATTTGTCATTTATTTCATTGTCATCTTGATTACACGCCATTTCCCGGCCAGAACCGATCCAAAACTATTTAAATTATTGAAGGAAACTCGGTTGGGAATCATTCCCAACCCCAACCAAACGAGGCCTTACTTATTTCTGTTCCTTTTCTTATTTTTCTGGGCCTTTACTCATTTTCTGTTCCTTTTTCTTATTTTCTGTCTGTTTTCGTACCCGTGCCGGAGTTGTAGTGGCCTGGAAGAGCATAGCTTGTTAGGTTCTTCTGAATCGAGTGGATACATTTTCAGTTTCAGTACAGTTTATGGAGCAAGAATGGCATAATTGGTGGTTCACTGGTGTTTAACTGTTTATGGACACTCCAGATGATGAGAAAGCCCCTGTTTCTGCAGGAGTTGAGAGACATACGTGCCGTATTGCCCATGGCAGCTGGCTTATTGGAGGATATTTTAAACTTATCATCAAGCTGAGGATAAGAACAATGCCAACAGTAACCGGGCACTGATGGGACATTTCAGAGGCTGTTTTTTCAGATTATGCTTAGGCTTAGCCCTTGTTTAGTTCATCCCAAAAATCAAAAACTTTTCAAGATTCTCCATATCAAATCGTGCGGCATCAGCCCGTTCGTTTGTCTTATCAGCCAACAGTAATTTCAGTCATGACTTTTTAGACCGGCGAACAGGCTTGGCACAGTTTGCCTGTAAATCATGTGATAAATCTTTTGAGCCTAGGTAATTTATGATTAGACAATATTTGTCAAATAAAAACGAAAATGTTAAAGTATCCAAAACCAAATTTTTTTTTAACTAAACAAGGCCTTATAGCTAACATACAAACTGAAAACATATGGCGACCATCTGATTCGCATTGCCGGCCCGGTTAGGCCTTGTTTAGTTCACCCCAAAAACCAAAAGGTTTTTAAGATTCCTCGTCACATCGATTATTTCGACACATGCATGAAGCATTAAATATAGATGAAAATAAAAACTAATTGCACAGCTGTAAATCACGAGACGAATCTTTTGATCCTAGTTAGTCCATAATTGGATAATATTTGCCACAAACAAACAAAAATGCTACAGTAGCGAAATCCAAAATCTTTTCGCATCTAAACAAGGCCTTAGTTTCAGTCTTCGAACAGGAATACAGTTGGAATTGGAAGCATTCGAACTTAAGTTCAGGTTTGGTGGGTCAGACTTTTACTACGACTCAAGCTACATGCCACAAGGACGCAAACAAGGTTTGAACATATGGCGCATGACCATCTGAAGAGTTGTTCAAACCATTCAGTTTTTTATCGGTGCATTTGTTCAATCATACTGGTACGCAATGCTGTTAGTTTTCGTGATATTCATGCATTGACAGCAACAGAGAACTATCGGTGCAATGTTCATACATTGATTTCAATGGCTAGAACACAATATTAACTGTTAATTCACCTTAGTTATATCTTCGAGTCAGCCAGCCGGAGAGCATCTGGCTCAAAATTTGATTTGCTCAAAATTATACGATTTTGCGAGCAAATCAAATTTCGAGCCAAGGCAATGGATTCCGTGACCAAACTGAAGCCTTGTTTAGATTCAAAAATTTTTAAATTTTAACACTGTAGCACTTTTATTTGTATTTGATAATTATTGTCCAACTATAGATTAATTAGGTTTAAAAATTTCGTCTCCTAAATTGCAAGTAAACTGTATAATTAATTATTTTTTATCTATATTTAATGCTTTATGTATATGCTACAAGATTTAAAGAGAATTTTAAAAACTTTTTTATTTTAGGGTGAACTGATGGCCAACTGATGGCTGCCTGGCTGAGAGGTGGCACGTGGGCCTTCCTCGCTCTCTAGTCTCTAGGCCTTTACTTCGTCTCAAAATTCTAAATTTTTTAAAATTTTCTGTCATATCAAATCTTTAGACATATATAAAAATATTAAATATAGATAAAAAGTAGTATTGAATTGTACAGTTTATCCGTAAATTACGAGATGGTCAAATATAAATGAAGTGCTACAGTGTTCACTTTTTAAAAAAAATTGGAAGCCTTGTTTAGATCCAAAAAGTTTTTGAATTTTGACACTGTAATACTTTTGTTTTTATTTCATAAACATTGTCCAATTATAAAGTAACTAGACTTAAAAGATTCATCTCGCAATTTACAGATAAACTATATAATTAATTTTTTTTTTCATCTATATTTAATGTCTTATATATGTGTCACAAGATTTAACATGAAATCTTCAAAAGTTTTTGGTTTTTTTTAACTATAAACAAGGCCTACAAGGCTCAAAGCCAGCCGTCTCCTCTCTCTCACGGTCTCACCGTTCCGGCGTTCCCCAATCCGTACCAAAACCAAATCCAAGCCTCGGCGGGCCGCCATGGCGCCGCCGCCGGATCTAGTAGACGACGCCACCGCCGAGATCCTCCTCCGCTTCCCACCGGATGACCCAGCGTGCCTCGTGCGCGCCTCCGTCGTCTGCAAGGCCTGGCGCGAGCTCCTCTCTAGCCCCGCCTTCCTCCGCCGCTACCGCGCGTTCCACGGCGCGCCGCCCCTGCTTGGCTTCCTCCACAACATCTACGACGAAGGCCCATGCGCTCGATTCGTCGCCGTCGCCGCCGCCGACGCCACCGCCACCACCTTCCCCTTCTCTGGACCGGCGTTCGACCGCTTCGGTTGGTGGTTCGTCGAGTGCCGCCACGGGCGCGCGCTGCTCCAAACTTTCGAGCGGCATGCGCCCGCGCGCCTCGTCGTCTGGGATCCCATCACCGGCGACCAGCAGTACCTACCAATGCCCGTCTCTGGGCACCCTTACTTCTGTCGCTCCGCAGCTGTTCTCTGCGCTGTGGACGGCTGCGACCATCTTGACTGCCACGGGGGCCCATTCCTCGTCGTCGCCATCGGCGGTTTCGAAGAAGATACTCACATTTGGGCGAGCGTCTACTCATCGGAGACTGGCGTATGGACTATGTCATTCCCCATTCAACTTGATGCCTACATCGAGGAAAGGCCCAGCCTCCTTGCCGGAGACGCGCTCTACTTTAGCGCTCAGCAAGGCAAAATGATTCTCATGTATGATTTCATTGGACACAGCCTACATGTGATCGATGCGCCGGATATGTTCGAGCCGACGGAGGGCATTGTCGTGACCGCGGAGGACGGTGGTTTGGGACTCGCCGGAGTGAAGGATGGCAACCTCCACCTGTGGTCATGGAAGGCTGGTCCTCACGGCATTGCGGAATGGGTGCAAGGCAGGGTCGTAAAGCTGAGGATGCTGTTCCCCATTCTTAACCCACTGGCCTCACTCAATGTGATTGGCTTCCAAGAGGGCACAGATACCATTTTCATTAGTATAGATATGGATGTCTTCGCAGTGATGCTGAGGTCGGAGCAGGTGAAGAAGGTAGGCAAGACGGGGTCCAAATATGCCATGGCACCCTATGTGAGCTTCTACACTCCAGGTACTGCCCTTGCGCTCATCTTTAACCTGCACACCTTATATATAGATGTTTGTGTTGTCTGTGATCTGCAAATTTTAGTCAAACAGACAAGATTTTACTACCAGCATAAAAATATGAATCATGGTCTCTGTGCCTAGGAGTCAGCAGCAATGTATTTATGAAATTAGAAGGCTGCATTCTTTAACCCTAGTGTGTACAACACAACTTTGCATCTGATTATATGTTTTCTCGTTGTGACGTATGTAATTTAAGTTATACTATAAGAGTTAGCAAAACCAGATTGTGATTTATGAACTTATAACTTTTTGTGGTACCTGTTCTAAGAAGTGAATTTGAAAGGTTGCGATCTCATATACTCCAAGATAACCTAGTCTTGGTCTGGCTGTAGACATCATTCATGAAATTGGCTAGCTGTTTATGGAACTTGTTCTTTTACTTACTTTATTTATGCCTCAATGGCCTATCTGATGCATATTCCAAACCCGGTGTATTGATGTACATGTCTCAAATATGTGTAACTGTACATGGCTGAAAGTTTTCTGCATCTTTTCAGATCTTGCAAAGGGCAGATTGCTATCACCATGAAGATGCAGTGATCCATCCATTAACATGACTGTGGTACTATTGACTTTTCAAGGAGATGATGAGTCAAGTGTTTTGTTTTCAGTTTGGATGGTTTATGGAAAAAAAGTAAGGTACCATGTTCAATCAGAAAAGTTTAGTTTCTTAGCTGTGCAGTTTAAGGAACTGTAAGAAATGAACTGGATATCATGGTCAAAATGTCTAGTCTGTTAGTTAAGCTGTTCAAGAAATTGGTTGGTTTCATTTTGGCCTCTTCGCTATTCTTTTTGTTTACAAGGCATGCCTTTTGTTTATACAAAGTGATTAGAAGAACTGTACAACTCTGGTCTGAGCAGCTTACATTCAGAGCACCATGGCTTGGTTCGTGTGGCTTCACACATCTGCCGTTGCTGTCATTGGCTTCGCAAAATTGTCACTAACTTTGTTGACACCTTGTTTACCTGCCATTAAGACCTCTTTTAGGGCTTGTTTGGATGTAGTCGTTGTCATGGGGGGCAGGCAGCAGGCAGCCGCCTGGGGACTCGAATGGTCAGCAGTTGCATGGGGACATGCAATGGTCAGCAGGCGTGCAGGAGCCCAAGGAGGCTGGTGGCTGAAAGGGCCAATGTCATCAAGGCTATTAATAGCAACTAAGGAGCAGCTGAAGGGGCCTCAAGTGTGAAAGGGCCAGAGTCTATGCGCCTAGCAAGGAGCTCAGCTCCTATATATTGTAACCAACATCAATGGAATGAAGGAAGCAATGAAGAATGAAGT
>Ga0182004_10003257_pt1 | contig 12893 bp, 16 predicted proteins | sample Sormic07211540_1_FD_120479 | JGI IMG/M metagenome (GOLD analysis project Ga0182004, IMG submission 120479) | Endophyte microbial communities from Sorghum bicolor roots, Mead, Nebraska, USA - 072115-40_1 MetaG | ecosystem: Host-associated > Plants > Roots > Unclassified | place: USA: Nebraska... | reverse complement strand
GCTCTCCTAGCAAGATTAATTATGAAAGATAAAACATTTATTGGGTTTCTAAGATTATTCATCTTTTTATCTTGTCATAACGCACTAGGAATAAATAGATAAGTGAGTAAGGGATACTTAGCTCGGTGTACGGGGGTTGCTCTCCCCCAAGCTGGATATTGACATAGTCTGTTGAGATTGCTGATGGGCAGTGAAGACGTACTTGTTGACACCGTTTTTGGAACGGGTCAAGTTAGTTGAGACAGACCGATTGATGACAGAATGGTTATTGTATTGTGGCAGAAAGATGCCGATGAGGATCAACTAATAAAGATAGTGCCGATGATAGGGAATGATCGGTAGGAGATTTCTGCTGATTCAGTATTGGTATAAGGTCAAAAATGATGTTTGCTGATTATTGCCGATAAAACTTATGGTTGCCGATGCCGATGGAGAAGGGCGTGGAGACTGCTGCTAAAAGGGCGTGTATGTGCTGATGGGGCAAAGGCCGATGAGGACTTAAGGCAGGAGCCGATGAAGACTTTATCGTAATTAGGGCAGACATAGGAATAGGTAGTTATTGTTTCTTTTTCTATAATTGTTCGAGTATGTCTTACATATAAGAGTCTTGTTTACCTAGTCGTATTTGGTTGTAACTCTTTGGGCTAGGGTATAAATATAGACCCAGCAACAATGTAGAAAGAGACCAATCAATATCAAATACAAGTTTACATCTACTTTTCGGCGACTTCGTCAATTCGTATACTTTTCTTTTTATGAGTTCTCATTGTTTCGGCGAGTTGCATGTTCTAGTGTAATACTCGACGATTTTTGAGTTCCACGTGAGCACCTCTTGGCCGTGACATCTAGGCACATCACTGTTGTCGGGACCAAAGTGTTCAAATCTTTATCCTTGTCGATTATTAAGTCAAATCGACTGGCACGTCTAGATATCAAAATCGGGTGTTAGCTCTTTGTGTTTGCAGATCTATTTTTGCATTAACACATCTTTTGACATGCCCAGTGGGACAAATCAACGAAGATCGATATGACTACTTCTGAACTTGATGCGGACAACGTCATCGGCGTGACAGAAGTCGATCTCAGGGAGGAATAGAAGCAGGCCATGGAGAGGGCTATGGAGGAATACAAGCAGCTCTGTTTGAAATCCTTCAACCTGAATAGGAGCAGGGAAGTTATACAAAAGCAAGATTTGCCGTTGCCTCGGCAAGTTACCTTTGATCCCAATCCTGGTAAACTGCAAGATATGGTTAATTCAGCAATTAATCATGCTTTGATTAATCACTCCAATGTGTTGTCCAACACCGTTTATAACACTATGGTCCGAACTTTTAAAGAGGGACATGCACCACCACTTAATGCTGGCCCAGCCTATCATCATCCAGGATTATCATCGGTTATAGCTCCATCGGCTCCTTCAGCCGTTGCGGGTATAGAAGTCACTTCTCTTTCAAGTATAGTAGGATTGGCTAATGAGCAATCTACACCGATGAGATCTGATCCAATGACTTTAGGGGGACGGGTCCAGCTCAACATAGATCTATCGACATTGGCTATGTCAGGATCTGTATTTCAGAATTGTCAAGTTCCTCCTAATTGGTGGGGATATGGTATGCCTCCAGAATTTGTAGCAAATAATTCTGGATCGCATCAGATGTCTGACATAGCGGAGAAAGCTCATATGCCATCGGCACCTCCAGTCTCGCCGATGACTCAAGTGCCTCAGTATTCCACGACAACTACTGCGAGGCCAATTACTGGAAATTTCTAAATGCCAACATTCCAGATGCCTAATGCAAGCTCATCAGCAAATCCATTGCTGACATAATAGAGGTTTGTGTCTTAGGCAGGCTATGTCAATCCAGCAATGATGACTAATTATCAGCCATCGGCAAGTCTTGTGCCGATGAATACCAGTAATGGTTGGACAGGACAGTTGGTCTTTCCACATACAGCACAGTAGAATCATCAAGTTGCAGGGGTTCAACAAGGTCATATGTAGGCTGGCTTTCAGAATCAGGCACCGTTAGTTCAGCCGATGAATCTTACTCAGCAGATTGGTGGTCCACAAGCAATGGCCAATATGATGTTTGCTAGAGATCGTATACCCTAGAGACACGTGGAAGTATATCAGCAGGTGCCAGAAGCTCAACCAGTGCATCGGCAAGATGCTGATGCTTATTGGCCTGATAAGATAGCAGAGGTCATGAGAGATCAATTTGGAATAAAATCTAAAGTCAATACTTATTCTTATCGGACACCATATCCTCCTGCATATGATCTAATTTTGCTTCCAAATTGGTACAAGGTGCCAGATTTTACTAAGTTCTCTGGACAAGATGATACCTTGACAATGGAGCATGTCAATCGGTTCATCATTTAATCTGGAGAAGCTGCCAACAGAGATGAGTTAAGGGTTCGTTTATTCTCATCATCCTTGTCGGGGTCGGCCTTTACCTTGTTTATTTCATTACCTCCAAATTCAGTCATTACTTGGGCCGATCTAGAAAAACAATTTCATAAATATTACTTTTCTGGAGTTCATGAAAAGAAGCTTACCGATTTAGTGAGACTAAGCTAATGTAATGATGAATCAGTGGAGAGCTTTATGTAGAGACTGCAAGATGTGAAGAACAAATGCTATAGTCTGGTTCTGGATGATCGGCAGCTGGCCGATTTGGCTTTTCAAGGGTTGTTGCCACATCTCAAAGATAAATATGCTTCTCAAGAGTTTGAAAGTTTGAGTCATTTAGTGCAGAGAATTTTTGATCAAGACACTAGGACTTTCGAACCTAGAAAGAATTGGAATAAAAAGGTATCATTTGTCGATGAGGCAGAAAGTTCTAATGAGGAACCAGTCATCGGCTTAGCAGAGTGGGTGAAAAATAAGAAGCCGATGTCTTGTCCTTTTGGCCAGAGAGAACCAGAGAAATTTGCTTTTGATATCACTAAAACTGATAGGATATTTGATTTCCTAATTTAGGAAGGGCAGATTAAATTGTCACCTAATCATGTGATTCTATCGGCAGAAGAATTGAAGAAAATCAAGTATTGCAAATGGTATAACGCAACTTCGCACAATACAAATGAATGCAAAGTATTTAGGCAACAGTTGCCATCGGCTATAGAATCTGGGAGAATCAAATTTGATAATACTCAGAAGTCGATGAAAATTGATTAGCAGCCTTTCCCCACAAACATGTTAGATGCCAAGGGTAAGACTAAGGTCTTGATGTCAGAAATGGCTGAGGAGAAGGCATCGGTAGATCCCCAGCATCAGATAACTACCGATGATGCCAAAGGAAAGGGTTTGTTGAAGGAAAATAGTAGTTCTGGACGGCCTCCCCGATCTGGCGTTGTGATCACTCATAGACGGCAATGGGAGAATTGGTAGCAGCGTGAGGATCGGTATTGGCGTCAACAAGAAGATAGACGTTGGGAAGAATAGAATCGGCATAAAGATCATTGGGATTGCCCGTTCTTTGTTCACTGTTGGGAACGAGATATCAAATTGCCGACTGTTGAAGATTGCCCTGAGTGTAATGGTTACCAACGATATGATCGACCAAATCGGAGATTCCAATCCGACGATCGACGTTCTAATGAGCCGATCAAAGAAAAAGCATCAGTTCATGATCGGCTAGGGGGCAGGCTTAATGTGCATGAAAGGCTTGGTAGACGCGTCGGTTACTTTCCAAGGAATCAAGAAGAACTTGAAGAGATGGAGAACGCACGTGTTCCCGATGAATTCATATTCTACAAAGATTTTAACATTCATCGTGTGGAGTCAAAGGAAGTTCGCTATCAGCCAGTTTGGAAGACAAAGCTTCCCCATTGGTGTCCAGAAGGTTTGACAAGAACACAGAGGAGGAGGATGCAACGGGAACGTCAAGAAGATTTGTACAGAGAGGAAAATTCTTCTAAGTCTGAGGGTCGACAGCAGTCGGATCGCAAGGGGAAAGGTCCATCAACGGATGTTAATATGATATTTATGTTGTCGATGGAATTTCTCGCGCCCTCTAATGATGACGAAGAAATTAGTCTCCCTAATCAAATAGCTCAATTAGCACTTGATTCGATGATGGCTGTGTTTGAGAAACCATCCGATGATGAGAGGCAGCATCTCAAAGCTCTATTCGTTAAAGGTAGGGTTGATGGGCAGCCAGTCTCTAAAATACTCATCGATGGAGGAGCTGCCATTAATATTATGCCCTATGTGATGTATCAGAAGCTTGACAAAGGAGATCAAGACTTAACCAAGACCAATATGATGCTGAAAGACTTTGAGGGCAACGTGTTTCCAGCTAAAGGAGCTGTGTGTGTTGAATTGACTATCGGTAGTAAGACCTTGCCGATGACTTTATTTGTTATCAGTGGAAAGAGCGCATACAACCTACTGCTAGGGAGAGATTGGATTCATGCCAACTGTTGTGTCCCTTCCACAATGCATCAATGCCTTGTTCAATAGGTTGGTGATAAAATTGAAGTCATCCTTGGAGATTATTCCTACATCATTGCATCGGCAGAGTCAGATACTTATGAGTGAACCAGGTGCATATGAGGAGAAGCCTGGGAGAAATATTTCCTCAAAGTTGCCGATTATGAGATTCCACCGATCCAAGCAATCGGTTCTGATGAAGAGTGTTAATGGATAGGTTCGTCGATGATGGAAAGTTAGGACAAGGGTTTACATCGGCTGATGATTTGGTAGAAGTAGATATTGGTAGTGGTGATAGGCCGAGGCCTACTTTTATTAGTGCTAAGTTAGATTCTATGTATAAGCAACAATTAGCTGATTTGCTAAAAGAATATAAAGATTGTTTTGCTTGGGATTATACCGAGATGCCTGAATTAGACCGATCAATTGTTGAACATCGGTTACCTATTAAATCTAGATTTCAGCCACATTAGCAACCAGCGCGCCGATGTAACCCTAATATCCTTCCCAATATTAAGGCTAAAATAACCAAATTAATTGAAGCTATGTTTATTCAGAGTGTCGGTATGCGGAGTGGATTTCAAATGTTGTTCCTGTCTACAAGAAAAATGGAAAGCTTCATGTATGCATCAATTTTAGGAATCTCAACAAAGCTACGCCAATGGATGGCTACCTGATGCCGGTTGCCAATCTACTGGTTGATGCGGCAGCTGGACAGTGGATTATTTGTTTTATGGATGGCAATGCAGGATACAATCAAATATTTATGGCTGAACAGGACATACCCAAAACTGCTTTTAAATGTCTTGGCCATGTCGGTTTGTTTGAATGGATAGTTATGACTTTTGGTTTGAAAAATGCCGGTGGCACTTATCAAAGGGCTATGAATTTTATTTCTCATGAGTTCATCGACACACTGGTGGAAATTTACATTGATGATGTGGTGGTTAAATCTGGAGATTTTATAAAACATGTAGCCGATCTACGAAAAATACTTGAATGTACAAGGAAACATGGTTTGAAGATGAATCCTAATAAGTGTGCATTTGGTGTATCGACAGGCCAGTTTCTGGGTTTCATGGTGCATGAGAGAGGAATTGAAATTAGTAGGAGATCTATTGATGCAATTAATAAGGTAATTGGTCCTGCCGATAAAATAGAACTCCAGTCTTTGATCGGCAAGATTAATTTCATGAGGAGGTTCATATCCAATCTGTCGGGTAAGATCAAGGCTTTCAGTCCTTTGCTCAAATTAAAAGCTGATCAGGAGTTTGTGTGGGGGATGGAGCAACATCTAGCCCTAGATGAAATTAAGAATTATTTGATGAATCCTCCAGTACTGGTTCCACCTCAACATGGAAAATCCTTGAGATTGTACTTGTCGACCGATGATACCATTGTTGGTTCGGCTCTTATTCAAGAGTTTGAAGGAAAAGAGTGTGTGATTTATTATTTAAGCAGAAGATTGGTGGATGCTGAGACAAGGTATTTGGCCATTTAGAAATTGTGTTTATGTCTGTACTTTTCTTGTACTAAATTAAGGCATTATTTGTTATCGGCCGAATGTACTGTCATATGCAAAGATGACATGGTCAAATACATGTCGTCGATGCCGATTATGAGTGGTAGAATCGATAAGTGGATTCTAGCATTGTCAGAGTTTGACCTACGTTGCGAATCGGCTAAGGCAGAGGGCAGGTTATGGCCAATTTCGTTATGCAGCATTGCAGTTCAGTAAATTCTTTGGAAGTTGCTCCTTGGACACTTTTCTTTGATGGATCTACATGTGACCAGGGAGCAGGTATCGACATAGTGTTAATTTCTCCCTGAGGAAAAAGGTATGAATTTTCATTGCCGATTGTTGCTACATCGACAAACAATCAGGTTGAATACCAAGCTTTAGTGAAAGGGTTAGAGTTACTGAGAGAAATTCATGGCGATGCCATTGAAATCTTTGGTGATTCTATGCTTGTTATAAATCAGTTGGTTGGAGTTTATGAGTGCCGAAGTGAGGTTTGAGTCTCATATTATGAAATATGTTTGCAATTGTTTAAGGGACTTAAGGATTTCCGTCTGGAGCATATTCCCCGACTACATAATGAAGAAGCCAATGAGCTAGCTCAACGCGCTTTGGGATATCGGCCTATCTTCGAGGTATTTGCATCAACAATCGGTGCCGATGATTGGAGAACAGAGATCATTGACTACTTGAAGACCAGTCTAAGAAAGTTGAAAGACGCATTAGGTTCCAAGCCACCAAGTATGTGCTCCTAGATGATGAGCTATATTATCACACTTTGGATGGAGTTTTACTCAGGTGTCTTGGTAGAGATGAATCAAGAAGTTTGATAGGTGAAATTCATGAGGGAGTATGTGGAGCACAACAACCGACTTTTAAAATGAAATGGATGATTAGGAGAAATGGATACTATTGGCCGACTATTCTTGAAGATTGTTTTAAATACTTTAAAGGATGTCAAGGGTGTCAAAAGTTTGGCAATATTCAAAGAGCGCATGCATCGGCCATGAATCCTATTATTAAACCTTGGCCATTCCGGAGATGGGCTATTGATCTCATCGGTCAGATTTATCTGCCATCGAGCAAAGGACATAAGTTTATTCTCGTTGCCACTGATTATTTTACTAAATGGGTTGAAGCTATTCCTTTGAAAAAGGTGACATCGGCCAATATGATTGATTTTGTAAAGGAGCATATTGTCTACCGATTTGGTATTCCTCAGATGATTACTACCGATGAGGGTACTATGTTTACATCGGGGGAGTTTGATGAATTTGCAATCGGTATGGGCATTAAAGTTTTAAATTCTTCTCCTTATTATGCTCAAGCTAATGGGCAGGCTGAAGCTTCTAACAAAGGGATCATTAAACTCATCAAGCGTAAGATTGAAGAAAACCCTAGACGATGGCATACAGTGTTGAATGAAACCCTGTGGTCTTATCGAATGGCGTGTCATGGTGCGACTAAAGTGTCACCTTATCAGTTGGTATATGGGCACGACGTTGTATTACCTTGGGAGATCAAAATTGGATCTAGGCGGGTATTCTCTCAAGATCAACTAACTATCGATGATTATGTTACTCTGATGAAGGATGAATTAAAGGATTTAGTGGGTCGTTGGTTAAAATCTTTGATTAACATTGAGGAGAATAAAAAGAGAGTAACTAGATGGTATGATAAAAGGGTAAAAGCTAAGGAGTTCACCAATGGAGATTTAGTTTGGAAATTAATTTTACCGATTGGAACTAAAAGTTCAAAATTCAGGAAATGGTCCCCTAATTGGGAATGTCCCTATCAGATAAGTCGATCTCCTCCTGGCAGTGCATACATTCTAGAAACTCTCGAAGAAGTTGAATTTCCCAGAGCATTAAATGGAAAGTATTTGAAAAGGTACTACCCTAGTATCTGGGTCGATGCATAAGAAGTTTAAGTGCCGATAACAATCCTATCGGCTGGACAAAATACTAGTGTTTCTAAAGGAACTTAGGTGACATGTTGCTGATAAAGAATTTTATAGATTTAGTAGAGCTTAGATAGCTGATATTGCACGAAGATGAATTTGGTTGGTCTCCTCTATCTCTTTAGTGTCTTCATCGGCTGAGCCTTCCACTGGCTTGAGCTTCTTCTTCATTTGCAAGGCTTTGCTGGCTTGAGAATCCCTTTCTTGCTGAAGATTCTTTGGGAGTTGGCTCTCTTCTTGCTTGGCCTAAGTCAGTGCTTCTTCAACTTGTTTGAGCTCGGCGAGTAAAGCTTCTCTTTTGGCCGATAGATCAGAAATCTTTTGCTTCAATTCAGCACCTGAAGATTGCAAAGTGCCAATGCTTTTGTGCTTTTCATCGGTGATGTGCTTCACTTGCAACATTTCCTCTCTAAGATGGGCTTGAGCAGTTCTATCGGCAAGGTGTTGGTTAGCTTTTTGGTACTGGAGCTGGCGACTCTCCAGATGGGCAACTTGGAAGAGCACCTCTTCGACATCGACAGGGATCTGACCACGAAGAGTCTTGAAGATAGCTTTAGCTAGGTCGGAGTCATCTACCAGTTGAGCTGTATCTTGCTGCAGTAGACCCAATAGATCTTCCAGCTTGGATTTGATTTCCGCCGATGTGATCCTGAGCATGAGGGAGGAGCTTGCTTCTTCCCCTTCATCATCAGAAATGTCGATGGTGAAAGAAAATAGACTATCAGGGGAGCCTTGTTCCTAAAATGGAAAAGAAAACAAGTTAGTCAGGATTAAGTATGAATAGTGCAGAATCGACTAGGCCGGGTAACTTACTTGTTTCAAGGCAATTTCTTGCCTTTGGCTGGGAGATACAAGTTGAATGGTGCTCTGATTGGTTGGATCTACCGATGAGATATCTTCAGCTGCAAAGTTGGTTAAATACCGAGAATGACAATAATTTTTGTATAAGAGTTCATCGGTAATGACTTTATGATTAGTATTTTACCTTGAGAAGAGGCGATTGTTGTTTGCTCAGGAATGATGGCCGATGACGTACCTTGGTCAGATGGATCGATTGTCTTCTCAGGTGCATCGACCGGTTCGGCTTGACTTTGGGGTGCCAGATGAGGTGGAGAAGACGGTGCTGCTTTCTACCGTTTCGGCTGCGTCTTAGTGCTTGTTGGAGCTTTCTTCTTGGGTTGAGCTTTACTAATTGTTGGCTGGGGGCATCGGCACCTGATAATTGAATATCTTGGGCCCATGCCAATGCACCGGTTTGTTGCTGCAAGACGCACAAGAGTTTTGTGAGTTGAGTATCAGGACAGGAAAAAATTACTTGTGGAAATTCATCAAGAATAAGAGTATCCTGTGTAAGACAAAGTTACCGATGATGTTTTAGTCGTGGTCGATACACCCTGAAAAGATAATGTGAGTACAAGTTGAAATCGGCATGTTGAAAACAATTAAGGATGTTTTACCTTGAAAGCCTGTGCTAAAGTAGCAGCCGCAACCGATGGAGTGGCCTTTGGTCACTTGTTGGTCATCTTTTTGAAGTGAATTCCTCAATGCATCAAGGCTGCTAAGCTAGGGGCGTCATGGCTGATCAAGGAGATCGGGGACACTGGTTGAAGATTGAACGGCCACCCACTTTTGCTCACCGATGGTGCTGGGTCATCAACCTGTCAAAATAAACGAGCCAATTGCCGATGAAGTTAGAAGTAAAGAAATAATTAAGTGTTGGGAGGAGACTTACTGTGTCATTGGAGATTTCATGTTCAAAGTCAATCATATTCTAATATACATGAGACGATGCTGTGAACAATTGGCCCTTCCATTCTTACCACCATGACTTGTAGGATTCAGTGATAAAAGAGGCTGGTACCTAGGTCTACAAATTGATGTCTGCCGTATCGGCATCCGGTGGGAGTTGAGCTACTCTAATCTAGTTGAGGCCACTGGTAATTGTCTCTCTTGGTTTAATTACGTCGGCGTAGCAAAGCTTGATCGGCAACTGACCAAAGGCCAATTGACAGGATAGTGCCGATGGATTGTAGAACTCATAAGTGGCATTGGTGTTCTTCCCGCTACCAAATGTGTTTACTAGGATCACCCTAGGAGTGATGATGGCCATCATCAAGTCATTATCTTTGTTCAACGCTTCATCGGCAGGATGAAAGAGAAGAGGGAATCTGAATTCCTCGTCGACATAAGGCATCCAGGCCCATTGTTCCCGAGAAAGGCCATTGTAAAAGGTTTGAAAAATCTGCCGATTTTATTCTCGTTTGCTTCGGTCCCGGGAAGAACTATGATAGCTTCGCCAAGTTGAGGGGCGAGCGGCTTGCCGATTCTTCCTCTGCCAACTCATGATCTTCGGCAATGTCTCGTGGAAACTATTGAGCAAAGAAGTCCCACTGCATGCGCTTGTGCATATGGGCATTTAGCCACATATTAATGAACCACCAGGGGCCTCCCAAATTGCCGATGGGTTCACCCAGTAGAAGTTTCTCAGTCACTTGATGGAGAAGATGGTAAGGAGAACTCAGAAGATATTGACCAAGGAGAAATTAGGAACCTTTGGCCAATTGCTCGGTAGCTGCGAGGTAAACACAAGTCGGCCCTACCGATCGGCCGCAAAAGATGAATTTATCTAGCCACATATTGAAGAAGATAGCATGTTCTCTCTAGCTGACTGATCTAGTTTGCCGATACTTCTGGACATATCCTGTCCAAGAGCCGATGTTGCAGGTGTCTACCTTGTAATCACATTTTCTATTGAAGAGTCTACCATCATCGGCAGTTGAGATGTCTAAACCCGTAAGCATAAGCACATCGGCAAGACTAGGGGATGCTGGGCCATGGCCAAACATGAAAGCATTCAGGGTATCTGACCAGAAATAAGCGGCTGCTATCATCATCGACTCATTTTTCTCCATATCGACAATGGAGAGTCTGATGCATTGGTCCAGTTTGCGTTCTGCCCAGTATACTTCATTGGCCCCACTAACTCTCAGAAACCAATCCTTCCATCCCTTAGTGGTTTTGGGCCAGGATCGGAAGGTGTCTTTCCATAGATCTAAAGAAAAGCTTTTAGCTCTGAAAGGGATTCTGTTGGTTTCTGCGTATATTATATCGGTTGGATCCAGATTGCCCATCAGACCCAAGCACTGGATGTGCGGTTGTTCGGTGGGAATAACTATTTTATCACTCAGTTCCTAAGTTTGGGGAATAAAAAAGGACAGAAGAAAAGAAAGAAAAAATACTGAGTATATGAACTTACAAGAATAGTAGGAGCTACGGTAACAAAAGGAGAGGATAAACACAGGATTAACCTCGGGGACATCAAAGTTGATTGCCATTTCTCCTAGAAGAGAAGAAGATGAAGCCGAGGGCTTGAGGGCTCTGCCGTGGGACTTCTTGTTGGTTGGAGACGAGTTCTTGCTTGATGAGATCGCCACCGGAGGAGTGAGTCTTGGAGATGGAGGAATGGCAAGGTAGAAGATGAGTACCGGGGAACGATGCATTTATAGGTTGAGAAGAGTAAGGGCATTTTTGACTTATCTCTCTGCCGCATCCATGAAATTCAAGGTTGTTCAGATGGATATGGTAACTGTTTGCATGACAATCAAGGGATTGTGCAGGTGATTTGATGACAAGTAATCATGATCTTGAGGATATCTCACTGTGCGCAATATTTTAATGAACCATCAGCAGCGTATCTTGATATCAAGTCTTTGCCGATGGGCGGTTTTCCCTATGAGCGTTGATTGGAGTACGGGTGGTTGAGAGATGTATGGTGTTTACTGAGATACAAAAATTAAGGCCGGGTTTGTCTAGATTTGGTAATAGATTTTTGTTAAAAAAGAAAGAGAAGATAATTATGCAAAGACAATCATTATCTGGAGGAAATTTTGGAGCATTAATGATTTAATACTCCGAAATTGGAGGGCATGTGTGTTGACACCGTTTTTGGAACGGGTCAAGTTAGTTGAGACAGACCGATTGATGATAGAAAGGTTATTGTATTGTGGTAGAAGGATGTCGACGAGGATCAACCAATAAAGATAGTGCTGATGATAGGGAATGATCGGTAGGAGATTTCCTCTGATTCAGGATTGGTATAAGGTCAAAAATGATGTTGGCTGATTATTGCCGATAAACCTTATGGTTGCCGATGCCGATGGAGAAGGGCGTGGAGACTGCTGCTGAAAGGGCCTGTATGTGCCAATGGGGCAGAGGCCAATGAGGACTTAAGGCAGAAGCCGATGAAGACTTTATCGTAATTAGGGTAGACATAGGAATAGGTAGTTATTGTTTCTTTTTCTATAATTGTTCGAGTATGCCTTACATGTAAGAGTCTTGTTTACCTTGATTTAGTCCTAGTCGTATTTGGTTGTAACTCTTTGGGCTAGGGTATAAATATAGACCCAGTAGCAATATAGAAAGAGACCAATCAATATCAAATACAAGTTTACATCTACTTTTCGGCGACTTCATCAATTCGTATACTTTTCTTTTTACGAGTTCTCATTGTTTCAGCGAGTTGCACATTCTAGTGTAATACTCGACGATTCTTAAGTTCCGCGTGAGCACCTCTTGGTTGTGACATCCAGACGCATCGCTGTTGTCGGGACCAAAGTGTTCAAATCTTTATCTTTGTCGATTATTAGGTAAAATCGACTGGCACATCTAGATATCGAAATTGGGTGTTAGCTCTTTGTGTTTGCAGATCTATTTTTGCATCAACAGTACTGATCCTCCTAGAGTATCGTAGGTACTTGCTCTTAGAAACAACACTTGCCTCGTGCAAACAGTACTCCGACAGGGCACAGGACGTCCTTCTGCCTGTTAGTTCTTTTTGATCCTTTGAAGCCTATGAAGCTCAAATAGACGACAAAGCTTGTGGAACTGATCAAGCGTTCGTAATAAACCTCTAAGCTTTGAGAGTCTAGAACTTTTTTATACCCATTTATATTTTAGCAGGATATATATATATATAT
>Ga0182004_10003256_pt1 | contig 12894 bp, 6 predicted proteins | sample Sormic07211540_1_FD_120479 | JGI IMG/M metagenome (GOLD analysis project Ga0182004, IMG submission 120479) | Endophyte microbial communities from Sorghum bicolor roots, Mead, Nebraska, USA - 072115-40_1 MetaG | ecosystem: Host-associated > Plants > Roots > Unclassified | place: USA: Nebraska... | reverse complement strand
TGAAAGCTTAATGTAGGAGTATATATATGTTCCTTTCCAATCCCCCCTCTGGACTGGAATACGAAAACACTTCGTTCGATCAAAATACGAAAAACACATTGCCCGTACTAGGCCGTAGGAGTGAGTATTTCCACATCTCAACCACGGCCAAATTCAAATTCCCACGGTATCGCATCAACTCTGGCAAATACCATACCCACCACAGCACACAGAAAAACGTCACCGCCATGTGGGTCCACTCCGCTCCACCGAAACTGGCTCCACGCGTCATGCACTTGGACGGTTCGACGACCCACCCCCTCGTCCCCTTTCGCCTTGCCCCCTCCCTCCCTCGATTGTCTCCGTCACGCGAGCGCGCCCGCACCCCCGCCGCGCGCGGTCCGTCACCCTCAACGCGTACTACGTTTGCCACTGCCGGGTCTGCAGCTGCTGCCGCAATTCATTTTTTTTCCTCCCCTTTCCTTTCCTTCCTTTTCCCGTTTGGTTTCGTCACACCACCCTCCACAGCCTGCCTTCCACCTCGTCGCCCCCCCCCCTCGTCCACTGCATTAATACTGCCACTCCCCGGCCCGCCCCCGCCCCCGTTCCCTTCCCCCCTCCTCCTCGCACGCTTCCGGAGCTATAAATCTCGGCACCCCCGGGCTCCCGTACCCCGCATTCCCGTGCGCGAGCGAGCTCCGGTGATCGCCGGGACCGACAGACGGACCGGCGGCCATGGGGCAGTGCTACGCGAGGAACGTGCACGGCGTCGACGCGGACGACCGCGGCGGCGGCGGCGGCGTGGGGGCGACCACCATCACGGTCTCGGCCGCGTTCAGGGTCGGGTCGGAGGATGCGGCGTCGGGAGCGGGTGGAGGAGGAGGAGGAGGAAGAGGAGGAGGGAGGCGGAGCGCGCGGCCGTCGCCGGCGGGGACGCCGCGCGCGGGCAGGGCCGGGGCCACGCCGGCGCGGTCGTCGGCGGCCGGCAGCCCCTGGGCCGGGAGCCCTTTCGGGCTCCCCGACGGCATCGCGCCGTCGCCGGCGACCTCGGCGTCCACGCCGCGCCGGTTCTTCCGCCGCCCGTTCCCTCCCCCGTCCCCGGCCAAGCACATCAAGGAGTCCCTCGCGCGCCGGCTCGGCCGCCGCTCGCCGGCCTCCGCGTCGCAGGTGCCCAGGCAGCCCGTCGAGGTCCCGATCCCGGAGCACGGGGCCGGAGGCGCGGGCGCCGGCGCTGGTGGGGTGGAGCGGGAGCTTGACAAGAGCTTCGGCTACGACCGCCACTTCGCCGCCAAGTACGAGCTGGGCAAGGAAGTGGGCCGCGGCCATTTCGGCCACACCTGCCTCGTGCGCGCCCGCAAGGGAGACATGAGAGGCCAGGTCCTGGCGGTCAAGGTCATCTCCAAAGCCAAGGTTTTGCCATTCGTGATCTCACACTCCTCTTTCACTGAACGCACGATCTTACCTGTTTCAATCGGGCTCGGTTCCTCCAGCGGATCATGAACCAACTATGTGGGGGGAAATAATTGCCATCCTGTTGTGATATTTTTTAACTCTCATTTCCTAGTGGATCATGGTTTGGTTATTAGTTTCGCAATAAGAATTCCGTATCTCTGCAGTGCCACTAGCACAGATGTTGCAATCATAAGTTCATCACTTGTTTCTTGGCTGCCTTCCAAGGTGATCAGTTTTTTTTGCGACGGTATTGGCATTGGCATTGCCCTGCAGGGTTAGAAAGTACATTGTAGAGATCTTGTTTCAGCAATGCCGCATTTAATGCTTTGTCCTTTTTTATGATCTGAGTGTTCAACTGTTCATCCATCGATGACCTGTTTCTTGCTTTTTTGTTCTTTATCATGGAATAGTAGTTTATGCAATGGCAGTCACTGAGTGAGTTCTTTAGTGAGACCTCAGAGGGATTGTCAGTGTAGTCCATGAGGCCTTGCCACTCATGAGTTCGAATTCGTGTAGTCACTGAGGTTACACGTCTCGGCGCCGTGATTCACGACTCTAGGATATTGTTGTTCACTCCAAGAGTTCAGGATTCCCTTAGTCCATTCTGCATCATTTTATTATATGATCATAAGTAGAAGAAAAGATAGGGAAAAGTATAGGAAGTAAAGAGATGTCTCTTCCAGATTTTTGGTGCCAAAGCTGAGGACATGTTGATATTGGGGACTGCTTTCCACTGACATTGTCCTGATTGTTGAATTATTTAATTTTGATCTGAGTTTTACTTGGCATCTAAAATGTAGGGGACACAGAAGAAATCTACGTGCAGGCTGCATTGATGTTTTCATGCATGTGTATAGTCGCTTTTGTGAGAGTTACGACATAAATTAATTAATGACTATTTTGGCCTGCTATATTTTTCACTTGTGCTATGGAAATTATTTGAGCAGATGTATCTAGTGAGATTAATGTGTTTCTTCCTTCTGTATATTTCTTTATTTGAATTGCGTGCAATTTCTTCCTTGTTACCACATACATACATACATGGTATAGACTTTTTGAGGCTAGAAGCTAACAGATGCTCAAAGGATCCTTTCAATTAGGATTAAGGTTGCTCTTAGACAACCCATCAATTAGCGCTAAATTCACTTTCCTAGCTCATTAGTCATTACACCAGGGGAAAAAATATCTCTTGGCCTAGATTTCATATTTAAGTTTGCAAAAGTCACCTCAATCCTTTGGTTTTCTCTTGCAGATGACGACAGCAATATCTATTGAGGATGTGCGTAGAGAGGTGAAAATTTTGAAGGCGTTATCTGGACATTCCAATCTTGTCAAGTTTTATGATGCTTGTGAGGATGCCCTTAATGTCTATATAATCATGGAGTATGTTTTCCCTCCTCGCCTTTGCATAATATTGATCTATGTAAAAACTGTGGATATTGCATGTGCTGTTTATCTTGAAACAGTATGTATCATAGTGCTCAAAAGTCACATTGTCTACCTTAGGGTTGATGTTCTCTTGCAGCACATAACATTATATATGAAAGGACTTGCTAACTGTTACTCTAGGCCTTTTCTTTCCAGCTAGATTAATAGGAAGTTACATGATAACTGATGTTTTCTTCACCTCTATTGATCAGGCTTTGTGAAGGTGGAGAATTATTGGATAGAATCTTGTCCAGGTATTACATTTTCTTGAGAAATGTTTCGCGAAAACCGCTACAATGTGTAGCTTTGTTACAGTACTGCCTGCTTTTTGCAGAGGTGGAAGATACAACGAAGGGGATGCGAAAATTATTGTTGAACAGATATTAAAAGTAGTTGCCTTTTGCCATCTTCAGGGTGTTGTTCACCGTGATCTGAAGCCAGAGGTCTGTGGACTCTGTTAAGTATAAGTGTATAACGGAATGTGATTTGTCTTGTTGAAAAAACTGTGGTATATTCCTTCTGATAAATCCACCCTTGGATGTTTTTAACAGAATTTCCTATTCAGCACTAGGGAAGAGCGTTCTCCTATGAAGATAATTGATTTTGGTCTCTCAGATTTTATAAGACCAGGTATTACATACCTCCACACAAGGACCATCCAATAGTAAAGGAGTTCTGTTTTACAAATATGTTAGAAGTCAATTGACATAAAATGAAACATGATATGACCTTCCTCCAAAAAATGTTCTAAGGCCTGATGCTCCTGATGCTTTTCCCCCCCTTTACAGATGAAAGGCTTAATGACATTGTTGGAAGCGCATACTATGTTGCTCCAGAAGTTTTGCATAGGTCATATAGCACAGAAGCGGACATGTGGAGTATTGGTGTTATCACTTATATATTGTTGTGTGGTAGCAGGCCATTCTGGGCACGAACTGAATCAGGTATTTTCCGCTCAGTGCTGAGAGCTGACCCTAACTTTGATGACACACCATGGCAATCAGTATCTCCTGAGGCTAAAGATTTTGTCAAAAGACTTCTTAACAAGGATTACAGAAAAAGAATGACTGCTGCACAGGCACTCTGTAAGTACTCTCAGTCTCACTGACAGTTCTTTTTTTCACTTGTAATGTCTGTATGTCAACTGTATTCAACACTTCTTTTTGAAATTTCATTTTTGAAGGACAGAAGTTTTCTTACGTGTCGTTTGCCTGCTGCAGCTCACCCCTGGTTGCGAGATCAGCACGGACAAATACCTCTGGATATGCTAGTATTCAAGTTGGTTAAAGCATATCTTCGTTCGACGCCTCTCAAACGGGCGGCATTGAAGGTTGATATTTTGGTTTCTCTGTCCATTTAACTATGGGAAATGCTTCATGTATGACCATTTTGTGTACAACTCAAGTATAGCCATGCATCTAAACCATTTGATGTGTCTAAGTCCATTGATTGTTCATGATTTAGAGGAATTATAATTTCTTTTGAAAATTACTTAGATGCTTACGGCTATGTTTTTACATGGCTTCCATTTGAACTAGACCATCTTCTACCTTGCAAAACTAGCTGGTTAGGTTTAGTAGACTAGATGAAGGCAGTTGGGGAGCTGAAAATCATTGCATTGGTCTTGCTGAAATCACATTACCCAATTTGTAGTCATATTAATTTTATTTTCGACGTTCATTTGACAGGCCTTGTCAAGAGCAATAACAGAAGATGAGCTTATCTACATCAGGGCACAATACAACTTGTTAGAACCAGACAGTGGAGATGGTCGAATATGTATCGATAACTTCAGTACGGTAAGCACTTATAAATAATAGTTTACCATTTGCTTGTCCGCATTCTTTTTTTATACATGTGTCATGATGCACTGAAATTCTTTCCGTGTTTGGCACACTGAACTCAGTTTTTCCTTTTCTTCCCTTTAAATATGCAGGCTCTTTTACAGAACTGCACTGATGCTATGAAAGAATCTAGAACACTTGAGATCTTGAATGCGGTATGAGATATGGACTATATAGCCAACCTTATCTACTCCCCTTTTGTATGAAATATAGTTTGGTTCAGCGTTTCATTTTGCCTGTGTAATTACCTTCAGCTGGAGCCACTCGCATATAGGAGAATGGACTTTGAGGAGTTCTGTGCAGCTACAATAAGCCCTTACCAGCTTGAGGCTGTGCCGCGGTGGGAAGAAATCGCCAGTACTGCATTCGAATACTTTGAGCAGGAAGGCAACCGTGCTATCACAATCGAGGAGCTTGCTCAGGTACAGAAGATATATACTGAACTGAGTAATGGAATATATTTGATCTCACTTAGATGTTGATCTAGTTATATCCCTTCTGGTATACAGGAGATGAATCTTTCCGCAGCGGCTTATTCCATTGTCCGTGACTGGATTAGGCCATCAGATGGCAAGCTTAGCTTTCTAGGCTACACCAAGTTTTTGCATGGACTGACAATGCGAAGCGGCAACGCAAGGCGGCACCATTGATTCTCTTGCTGCCCTGGTAGTTGCCTGAATTGGTTCCATTGGTTTTGTTGATGGGGAGCTGGAGAGATGGTGTTTTGTCTCTCTTCTTTTGTTGCCTTAGATTCTTGTAGAATGCTTGTAGAGAGAAAGGGAAAAAGGGAAAAAGGAAACAGAAAGTGATAGCTCAAAATTGAGTTGTAGAAGAAAAAGGTCATGTTTTGCGCCTTGGTTCTGGTACATTGTTCGGTTTAAGCTATGAATGGGCATTGTACAGTTGTCAGTTGGCCCATGCTACATGGTGTGCTATGGCCTATGGCCGAACTTGGTTTGTCAGTTGCTGGTCATGGTCGCAACAGCCAACTGGAATTGGTGTTGCGATTTTGGTGAAACTGTTTGAGGCCATGTGGTCATCTTAATGCTTGAGATGGATTGTCTGTTGGGTTTGCCAGCATGTTGCTATCATATGGCAAAGCAAAGCTATCTTAATGCAAAAGGGGGAAGCAGAAAATATCATGCCTTGCTTTTTCCGGACACTTGTACGGCGCATTTTTATGGTCTTGAGGACAATTAACAAATGCGCCCCAAGTACAAAAGGTGCTTAGCAGACGCACTGAACTCATCGGCGAGTAAAGGGTCTTTATCCGGGGGGTTTTGGGAGCCCACTTATAACTTTTTTGGGTTTGGACACTTAGATCTCTGGATTGACATGGAAATCGATTCGTTTCTCCTCTCAATTCAAAGAGATTAGACATGCATCCTCCCAATCTGAACAATTCATCATGATCAACACATGAGTGTTGTACCCAAGCCCAAAGTTGGGTTCCATCTAAGACCATAATATGATTATGTTATTCATTGATTGCGAAATATATGATGTCTCATATTATCTTATATACAGATCTTTATAGATTATTAATTTTTTTCAGAGTATGTATGTTTTTCTTTTTGAAAGGAGGAATATCTCTGCTTTTAGAAAGCAAGTGAGTACAGAGTTCTTACAAACAAGTACGCTAGGGATACCCGTTCAAGAGTATCTCCAAGAGACTCCATATTCTTCCTAATGCTACTCACTCCGTTCCGAATCATAAGTCGTTTTGACTTTTAAGCGACTTATAGTTTGAAACGGAGAGAGTAGGAGTAGAGATTTTGATGAAAAATTATCCTTCAATAGCTTCTCTCTATTTCGAATTTTTCGCTAGCCAAATATAGAATAAGAGAATAGCTCTCTAGAGTGTGCATGAGATATAGAAAAATGTTAGAGAGTGAAAAGATATAGAAATCAATTTTTTATGCAAATGGCTTTTCATATAATAATTCAGAGAGTGAGATTTAGAAAGTCTCTTGAAGATACTCACATTGGGTATATTTTTTCTATGTTAAATTTTGGACATTTGGTCAAACATACAAAATAATTAGGGAAAATCATGGAATTATATTTCCAGTAGGATGTAGCAAGAGGCGGGCGGCACTTTATTATTGAGTCATGGACTCATGGTATACAGTGTGCGACTTCCGACCCTCCGAAAATGAAATGCTTCCATTTTTTTTTTTTTGAGAAACATGGAATGATGGAAATGCTTTCAGTAGACTGTAGCCGCCTGACTATCGGGAAATGAAGCCCAAAAGGTATGGGTCGAACTCATTCGGCCCTTCACAGCTTACAATTTGTAAGGTAAGGCCCATAGTTAGCAGGAACTGCTTTGCTTCTGAGCCCGTACGAGGCCCTTACGTGGGAATCTGCTCAGCGTCACAGCGTGGGCCTTTGACCTGGGCCATCGCGTGCTGACGTGGGCCGCAGCTCAATCAGAATCACCACGTATGTAGGGATGGTGTGGATGATGAGAGTGCTAATCACCATGGAAAAGCTTTGGGCTGGGGCTTGCCTTTCCAGGATTGCTGTTTACTTTGTCAATGAGCTCAAAGCCTGGGTAGGGCTTTTCTCGATATTATGGCAGCCATGGCCATCTTTGCGCCTGCCCATTGGTGACCCCTGGTTCCACAAGGCCATCTTGGAAGATCAGCAAGGAGAGCTTATTTAGCAACAACCTGTCTGAGCTGCACTTGGACGCCACCCTTGCCTTGTTGGTTTAGGCTTATCAGGCGAATCTGCCAGCCATTGACGTTGTCTACATGGGAAACAAAAGCGAGTTCTGCCTTGTGGAGGGCATCAGCATGGGTTACAGGTATATCATTGAGGGGCCACCCAAGCCCCAGTCATTTGACCCTCTGTTGCAGTTCGGATAGTTTGTTTCACCCTCTGTTGAGGCTGACGATGTTCTCTCTTATGTTTGATGAGAATGGAGACCTAACAACCGGCGACACATGCCGTTTCCAGTACTACAGCGTGCCTATGTCAGTTACTAGGTCTTCTGTGCAGTGTCCTGTGGTGTTCTCGCTGTGACCAAACTATCATGCTCTGGGTGGTATCATATTAATTCTGTGTTGGATTGGATGTAAACCAGCAGTTACTTTAGTTTCCTTGCTTTGATTTATCATCTCTTATGTTTTAGCAAATGGAAACAATATCTCAGTATGTGTGGTGTTTTCTCAGGTTTTGTACCTGTGCTTGTATGGTAATGCAGTTTTGGTTAAATAATGCTTCTCTCTTTGTTACTTATTGTTGGTATGAATGAACTTTAGTTTGCTATATCTTGTTAAAAATCCATGAAGTTCGCATGTCCACAGCAGCAGTACTGTTTTGGTCAGTTTAGATCAGCCAGCTCGCTGCTGAATTCTTGCTTCCATACACTGCATAGCTCGATTTCACTGTTCACAATCTACTGCTTCATAGCCTGTTTTCACTGCTGATACTCTACTGCTTCCCATCATATACATACACGAACAGTTAAGGAATCTTGATCTAAACATGGTTAAATACTCTGTTACTGCTTCCTGTTATTTTTTCTTCCACACAAGCTGCAGATACTGAACTGACTTGGAGTTTGAATGATGGGGCAGCTCCCGAGACGACTTAGGCCTTGTTTACTTCCAAATTTTTTTACAAAATATAAATAGTAGCATTTTCGTTTGTATTTGACAAATTTTATCTAATTATAGACTAACTAGGCTCAAAAGATTCGTCTCGTCAATTCTGACCAAATTGTGCAATTAATTTTTATTTTTATCTATATTTAATACTTCATGCATACGTCTAAAGATTCGATGTGACGAGAAATCTGAAAAATTTTGCAAAATTTTTGGAAACTAAACAAGGCCAATTATCCCGTCTTCCAATTGTTAGAAAAATCGAGAGGGTCTCTATTTCTGGAGAGGCGGTAGGGGCGGAAGATGTAAATATGTTCATTTTTGTTTCTGTGTATATAGAGATTTTTTTAATTGAATTTGTATATAGAGATTTGGTGAGTTTACCAGATGAGATCGACGGTCAGTGATAGCGCGTGCCACGCAGCCTTGTTGCGAACCGCTTCCTGATGCCGGCCGGCCACCATCTCCTGCTCCTGATCCATCCTCGTGGATCTCGCACTCGTGGCCGAGCTCGATTCATAACTAGGTTGAGCATGCCGCGATACCTGACCTCGACCATGTCACAAATCTAACGTTAAGTTTTCTTGTTTCTTCTTCATACAAATGTTGAGGCTCTGAATTGAACTAGGAGTTTGAATATTTCTATTCCTCAGACTTTATTTCGCAATTTGAATATTTCTAAATCTTAGATCAGTGATTCCATGTTCCACTCATGAGCTCAAAAGTTTTAACTGCAGATATAGACTTTAATTAAACTCTAGCATGCTTTCTTGATGGCGATGGTCTGTGCTAATGCTACGGTGTAATCTAGAAACACAATTTAACCAACCAAAAAGGTTGTAATATATGCATCTGCAAAGATCATATATGGCAAATATTTTATACTGAATCATATGATATTTGACACCGTTATTCTAGATTTCTAGCCACAAACATACTTTGGATTGTGCAATGATTTTTGAAGGCTCCGCCGCATGCTAGCCCTGCTGTACCATAGACAAATTTAACCATTGGAACAACGCAACAAAACTAAAAGAGGCATTATTCGACCCTTACACCAGTCAGAAGAAAACATCCGAAACAGCACAAAAATACTTGATGTGGCTGTAGTAGTATAAGTCACCAGTTCACCAGCAGCGTAGATGTGCATGTGTGACAGAGACTCATTCCCCTCTCACTGTCAAAAAAAGATGTTGAATTCTCATCTCTTCTTACTTATCCATCAGCTAGGAAAAAAAATAGTGAATCAACAAATTACCCTAATCTACTGCTAGCACAACAACTCATTACGATCGGTCAATTTTTTTAAATCAGCTAGCTCGCTCCTACTTTGCCGATATAATCCCCGAGCAGAACATTGATTTCACATGGTTGCTATTTCGCTAGAGCAGTACATCTATTTGTTTCAGTTGCAAAAATAAGGAAAATGACAACCAAATCAGTTTTGACCAAGTACTGAACTCTTGAAACACACTAGATTTGGATATGAATAGTCTATTCGTTTGAGCTTATCTGTCGAATCTACTAACCACTTAGCAATGTTTTTCTCTCACAACAAATCAATAAATAGTACTTTCAGCCATAGCTTATCAGCTAAATAAACAAGATAGAAGACGTTGAATCTAAGATACACATGGTTTGGTGAACACAATATGTCATACTAGACTTAGCACATGCAAACAAACGAAGAAGGAAAGAAAAATACAGCTTGGCCATCATGAAAAACGTAATTATAGGAAACATTTCAGTCAAACTAGCTCAAGTTTAACCAAGTTTATAAAAAATAATATTGTTATTTACATCTCTAAATAAATTTATACGAAAATATATTGTATAATTGATCCAATGAGATTTATTTTGTTTTACGAGTGTTTAGATTTTTTTATTCCTAGTAGATGCCCTATATATGTGTTGCAACGGGAGTCTCAAAAGTGAGTCAAAATCAACAGACAAATAAATGAGTACAAACTTATCTTTTTGCTTGATTGCATACACAGACAACACAAAACTCTTGCAAAAAGAATTGACTCTACCATTTAGCACCAGCCCATGATTTAGAAGACTAACTAACAAGTAACTTGGTACAATATTAGGCCTTAAATCAACGGCTATGACGATAGCAGAAAAAATATTTAATTCGAATTAGACAAAATAATTTATTTTCAGTATTTTGATAACAATATTTCAATAAATATAGTAAAAAAGGCTACCCAATGTCTTTATTTGCCATCTATTTTTTGAATTCAAAAAAACTGCTATACATTTCAATGCTCAGTCATGTCATGTAGTTAAGGTGCATTTTTTTTTATACGAAACAAGTTTGAACATCATCATATTCCCACGGATTTCTTCAAGTCTATCTTTTCGCGTTCATTCAGGCCTTGTTTAGTTCGCAAAAAATTTTGTTTTTAGCTACTGTAGCATTTCGTTTTTATTTAACAAACATTGTCCAATCATGGAGTAACTAGGCTTTCTTCAAGTCTATCTTTTCGCGTTCATTCAGGCCTTGTTTAGTTCGCAAAAAATTTTGTTTTTAGCTACTGTATCATTTCGTTTTTATTTGACAAACATTGTTCAATCATGGAGTAACTAGGCTTAAAAGATTCATCTCACAAACTACAGATAAACTGTGCAGTTAGTTTATATTTTCGTCTATATTTAATGCTCCATACATGCGACCAAAAATTCGATGTGACGAGAAATCTTGAAAATTTTTGCGAACTAAACAAGGCCTCAATTGGATCTTGCTGTCAGCAGTACACAAGCTTGGACACTAAATTATATTAATTTCATATCTTGGTAGCAGCAGCATATCAGGGCCTTGTTTACTTCCCAGAAAAAAACGCAAAATTTTTCACATTCTCCGTCACATCGAATCTTTAGACGCATGCATGGAGTATTAAATATAGACGAAAATAAAAACTAATTGCACAGTTTGGTCGAAATTGACGAGACGAATCTTTTAAGTCTAGTTAGTCCATGATTGGACAATATTTGTCAAATATAAACGAAAGTGCTACGGTGTCCATTTTTCAAAATTTTTCGGAACTAAACAAGCCCCAGATCCCTTCAACCGCAGTCAAATCAAATGAAAGTTTAGGCCTTGTTCAGTTTCCAAAAAATTTTGTAAAATTTTTCACATTCTCCGTCACATCGAATCTTTAGACACATGTATGGAGTATTAAATATAGACAAAAATAAAAACTAATTACACAGTTTGGTCGAAATTGACGAGACGAATCTTTTGAGCCTAGTTAGTCTATAATTGGACAATATTTGTCAAATACAAACGAAAGTGCTACGGTGTCTATTTCCCAAAAATTTTCGGAACTAAACACGGCCTTACACAACTCGAGGGAAACAAAATCACAGTAATTAACCACCCCTTTGTTCTACAGTTCTTTATAATGAGCTGTCCTTAGTACAGCATGTTATCAAGAGTTTCAGACAACAGACAGTTTAACTCCAGTCGAAAATTCTGTAATCCAAGAAACGGGTCCATGAACCCTCCATGCTCACAAAGTTCTCTCTTCGATGTCCTGTGCTTAGTTCCAATAATTTTGGCAAAATGGACACTGTATCACTTTCGTTTGTATTTGATAAATATTGTCCAATTATGAACTAACTAGGCTCAAAAGATTCGTCTCACAAAGTACATGCAAACTTTGTAATTAGCTACTGTAACACCCGGCCCAGGGCTTAATAGGATTAATAGGAGACTTATACCAACAAGTTGCATCTTCTTTTCCGGAAGCCCATCTCCGAAGAACTCTAAAGTTAAGCGTGCTTGGCTTAGAGCAATTTAGGGATGGGTGACCGACCGGGAAGTAGTTCCCGGGTGCGCGCGAGTGAGGACAAAGTGTGCAGAAAAGACGAAGTGTTGGTCTGTGGGGACTGACTATGTCTTAGAAAAGCTGCCATTCCCGGGTGCGCGCGAGTGAGGACAAAGTGTGCAGAAAAGACTAGTATTGGTTTGTGGGGACTGACTATGTCCTAGAAAAGCTGCCAGATGTAAGCGGACCCGGCCTCGTAGAGACGGGACGTTACAGAGATGGGCTTCCGGAAAAGAAGATGCAACTTGTTGGTATAAGTCTCCTATTAATCCTATTAAGCCTTGGGCCGGGTGTTACAGTTACTTTTTTATCTATATTTAATGTTCCATACATATGCCGCAAGATTCGATGTGACGGAAAATCTGAAAAATTTTATAAAAGTTTTTGAACTGGCCTTGTTTAGTTCTCACAAAAAACCAAAAACTTTTCAAGATTATCCGTCACATCGAATATTACGGCACATGTATAGAGCATTAAATGTAGATGAAGACAAAAATTAATTGCACAGTTTGTCTGTAAATCGCGAGACGAATCTTTTAAGCCCAGTTACTCCATGATTGGACAATCTTTGCCAAATAAAAACAAAATGCTACAGTAGCGAAATCCAAAAAAATTTCGGAATTAGGCCTTGTTTAGTTCGCAAAAATTTTCAAGATTTCCCGTCACATCGAATCTTTGGTCGTATGCATGGAGCATTAAATATAAACGAAAATAAAAACTAACTGCACAGTTTACCTGTAATTT
>Ga0182004_10003255_pt1 | contig 12894 bp, 7 predicted proteins | sample Sormic07211540_1_FD_120479 | JGI IMG/M metagenome (GOLD analysis project Ga0182004, IMG submission 120479) | Endophyte microbial communities from Sorghum bicolor roots, Mead, Nebraska, USA - 072115-40_1 MetaG | ecosystem: Host-associated > Plants > Roots > Unclassified | place: USA: Nebraska... | reverse complement strand
TCTATGTGCAGTGTGACCTGCTTCATGCTCAAATGGTCTAAACGGGCACAAAGCAAGTTCTTGTATTTCAGGAATCAGGAAAAACATACGAGTGAAATTTATTGATTACTGTTTTTTTTTCTTTCAGCGCCTAGCAGTTGGCATCTTTATTTCTGGATTTGCCTTTTCTGAGGATGATTATTCAAAGCCTTGGGAAGGATGGAAAACTAACTTAGAGAGGTACCTATTTCTTTAGCAGTTAAATGGTGAACATTGCATTTCTTATGCAGTTCCATATTACAGAAATAAAAAAAAATGTATCTTGAACAGAGAGTTCAGATAACATGGATAGAACTGAGTTTCTCAAGGTCATTATATGTGTGGAAAACAGTTGGCAGTGCATTATTGTTTTGAAGATTGGCTTGTATAACTAGAGCGTAGCTGAATTTTTTACTGATATGATATTTGCAGGTACATTTTGCAGTGGGAGTCTAAGCATGTAATTGGCGTCAGCACAGCAATACAGGATTGGCTAGCATCAAGTAATTTTCACGTGAACCCATAATTTGCATTGCATTATTCCATCATTAATTGCAGCAATCTGGTTATAACTGTAGGATTAGCAATTGAGTTGATGAGGGAAGGTGCAATGCAGACTGTGTTAAGTGGTATTATTTCAGCATTTGCCTGGCCTGCTACCTTGGTGTCTGCTGCAGACTTTATCGACAGCAAATGGTCTGTTGCTATTGACAGGTAGCACTACAAACACTAGTTAGCTAGCATTTTCTGGCTATTTTTTTGTGCTCTTCTTTTGTACAGTTTTGAGCTGTGTAAAACTGAATGTCACTATTGAAACTTAAGAGCTCTACTATGAGGGCTCTTTCTTAAATTTAGCCTCCTCTAATGGAATGGCTGATCTGTTCACTAGATAGATCTAGTGCATGCTTCGGCTTGATTAATCTGGTAGATGCATCCAGGTCAGATAAAGCTGGGAAAATGCTTGCTGAGGTTCTGCTCAACGGATTGCAAGGAAGCAGGTTCTTCTGCCTACAATGTACAGTACTTTCTTCAGTAAACTTCCTTTTCTCTACGGAGCTAATGCTGGCACCGGCACCAAAATGATTCCAGGCCTGTCACTCTGGTCGGGTTTTCGCTAGGAGCTCGTGTTGTTTTCAAGTGCCTGCAGGAGTTAGCGCAACTGGGAAATAACGGTACATCTAAACTGCTGTCTGCACATTGGGAAGTTAATTTGTTGTAGTTTATTCTGATGGTTTGTGACTGACAGTGGGAATCGTTGAGAGGGCCGTGCTCATAGGTGCGCCGGTTTCAGTTCAAGGTGAGATGTGGGAGCCTGCCAGGAAGGTATGATGAATCCGAGAGCTGCTATTCTGAAATCTCTCCAGACGACATCCTCAGTTGTCAGCATAATCGCATGGCCTTGCCTCATTAATTGCAGATGGTCGCCGGAAGGTTTGTGAACGTGTACTCCACGAACGACTGGATTCTCGGCATCACTTTCCGCGCTAGGTACACCCCACATCCATTCTTCCAGTATGCAAGCCACTTCGGCAGTTTGTGCTGTGGCTGTGACTGACAAAATGTTGTACGCTGACTCAGCCTATTCACACAAGGTTTGGCCGGCATCCAGGACGTACATGTCCCTGGAGTAGAGAACGTAAGTGCTCTTTGGCACCCAATCTGTTCCGTAACATCAACAAGTTTGTTTCTAACTGCACCCGTTTTACTTGAATGAATCGCTGCTGAACATACAGGTTGACGTTACCGAGCTCGTTGTCGGGCACTCTTCGTACCTGTCGCTTCTCGAGAAAATTCTCGACCATCTTGAGCTAAACACCTACTACCCTGTGTTCCATCCCTGCACAGAATAAAGAGCGCCGTGCAATGCCCATGCATGGGTTACATACTGTGTTTCAGAGTTTGCACAGCCGGCAGCTACAGCTACCCTGAATTTAGCGATAGACTATACAGTAAATAAAGGGATGTTCTGCTGAAGTGCCTCTGGGATTTGCTGTGGTGTAATGTGTGACCGGACGGCACGTCGTGGGCATCACTGTGGCGGCACCCGCGAGAGAGTCCAGTGGCACACCACGACACGACGAGGCAGCATTCATATAAAGCGCCAGCATCCGTATAAAGCGCCGTGCAGGCTCGGCCAGGTGTGCTTGGCTGCCGGTGCCGCGTCAGTACGGGTACAGGGACGCATTCCGTTCTTTGCCGCCGGCCGGTCACCGTTGGCCGCTCTTCTGTAGGCATTCGTACGATGCACAACACCCTGACCAGGGATTGTAGATGCCCACAACTCCGTTTAGGCCTTGTTTTTTTTTTTTAGAAATCAGCACGATAACATTTTTATTTATATTTGATAAATATTATCTAATCATAAATTAACTAGGCTCAAAATTCGTCTCGTAAAATATAGACAAACTATGTAATTAATTATTTTTTAATCTATATTTAATGTTTTATGCATGTGCTGCAAGATTTGATATGACGGAAAATGTTGTCCATTCTGCAAAATAGATGAAGAAGTAAACACGGCCTTAACTGAACAAAAGGGGTGCATTCCTGCACCAAAAGCCATCAGTACCTGTGATAAACTTGAAATCCTAGTTTAGCCAAGCTCCTCCCCTGAAGGATATGTACTACTACCAGCTTACTGGTGCCGACACGGTTAATAAGCGTTCTCCTATACTTACTACCACGAAAGCATATGCTGCTATACAAAAATGTGAGGGCGACCAGGCAATTGGGCGTTCCGCTTCCACGGCAATGGCAATCACCGGTGCAGGTACGAGCATTTCGAGCCCTTCCAGCAGTGGCCATTCTCGTAGTATTTACATACCCCCCTCTGGGACTGCCCTCTTGACGAGGGTCTTGACGAACCACCACTGCCATGGTCATGACGATTGTCAGACCTCCTAGGGTAGTTTGAGCCACCTCGCCGCGAATCACTGCTGTGAAAATGCCTGTCATGTTGGTGATTCCCCTGGCTGCCCCGACTGGGGTTACCAGACGATGGATGCCAGCTCCTGTTACTTCCGAAAGCCTCTCCCCAGCCTGCATTCTTGTCGCTGATTCCCTGTTGTCTCTTTGATGCTTCCAAAGAGTTTCCTAGAGCCTCTTCCCAACCAGCAGCACCCTTGTCGCTGCTTGCCTGTTTCTTTGCCAAAGAGTGCCTCCCTGTTGGTGTCGTCGCTTGGTGACTAGAAGACAATTTACGGTTTTCGCTGGCACCAGATGTAACCTTTGAGCTCTCACGACCTGATGAATGCCAGCCTGAAGCTTTTCTGCTTCCCTCTGGTGATGAACTTGTTCGTTGCCAGCCATCAACTTTTGCACCCCGATCTGTAGAAGAACCAGAGGGTTGCCAACCTGCAGATTTTGTCCCCCCCTGGGTAAAAGAACTTGATCGTTGCCAGCCATGAGCTTTTCCACTCCCCTCTGGCGATGTACTTGACCGTTGCCAAGCAGAGGCTTTTCTGCTCCCATCCGGGGATGAACTTCGCTGCCAACCTGAAGATTTTGTGCTCCCTTGTGTAGAGGGGCACGATGCTTGTGAACCTGCAGCATTACCAATCCCTGCAAGTGATAAGGCTGGTGGTTTCCAACCAGAAGCTTTTGCACTCCCCTCTAGAGATGAGCCTGGCGGTTGCCAACCCAAAGCTTTTGTGCTCCCATCTAGAGATAGACCTGATGCAGTGCTTGCTTTTGGTTTTACCTAAAAGTGTCAGAAGCAATACTTTAGCTAGAACATTGTGTTACTAAGTTTTTTCCTCTAGTCAAGAGATGAATCAAGTTGGAATCTTACACCAGTTAGATATATGATTAACATTACCTGTTCTGGCACTAAAGAACCTGAGGCACTTGAGTTTGCATGTTCCATCTTTTTATCCCCTTGTGTTGGTAATGTTTCGACAAAAGCACCATCTCCTTGGTCCGCTCTCGCCTCCTCTACGATGCATGAAGTGTCTTTTCCATCAGCTCCAAGACCTGTAGAAGATTTTTGTAAGACTAAAAGTTGTGTAAGGAAGCAAAGACAGAAAAAGATAGGCATCTTAACCTGATGAAGTCTGGAGACCAGGTGTTGGTGAAGGCATTGACCACATGTCATTACCAGGGTCATCTTGGACGCCCCATAGAGCAGAATCAACAGCTTCACCCTGATAGTAACTTGGTTCACCCCAAGGGGACAATGCAATAGGACTAGAGTATTGTGGTTGTTCTTCCTCAGCTGAAGCTGGCATTAAATTTTGTAAAGAACAATCTTGTTCTGTTAACGATTCCAACACATCTGATACAGCAATGCCTTCAGCATCAGATACAGGATTGACCACTTCATTATTTCTCTTTGTCACATTATCTTCAAACAGATGCTCTAATTGATTGACTGAGCCCCTATCTGTTGGACATGATCTCTCCTTAAGTGGTTGCAAGCTATCAATTTTACTAGTAGGTGCACCGACACATGTCTTTGTAGCTAAATTCTCATGTGCTACTGATGTTGATCCTGACTGGTTCACGGAAGTCTCCTTCCCCTCCAGTTTTGGTATAGGATTAGGGTACTCGGACAAAAGATCTTGAGTTTTCAAGGAAAACAGTGAGCCACTTTTAGGTTCAGGAAGCCGATCAAATGATTCACTTGATGCGTCAGGTTGGCATGTTTTACGCTGATCCATGCTTGCCTCGATCTTCCTTGAATTTGATGTAGATGTTGGATCTGGTTGGGGAATGCAGGCAAGAGCCCCTGACTGACAAGACATAGCAGAAGCAGAACTCGAATTTCTGTCTTCAACAGGATTTGTTGGAGAACAGCTCTCTGGCTTTGCTAAAGCAATAGATAACTGAAGGTCATGAGCTCCAGCATTTGTAGCTGAACTCCACGAAGAACCTTCCTGCAGGCACATGGCTTTGAACTCCGGACGACTTGTAGTACTAAGGGAAGTGGCAGGGTCTCTCTCAGATTGTTGTGGAGTAAGAACTGAGACATGCGAACTACATTTAGATTCAGTTTGCATTTGGTGCTTCCCAACGCAACCATCAGGATGCTGCTGCGCATTACTCTTCCGACTATGATTCGTGGTTGGACTCCAAACACCACCATTGTCCTGACTACTGTTCCATTCACCAACCCTGTCTCTTGAGACCCTTTCATCATGAGAACCGGGTGGTACATATGGTCCAGCTGAAGATAGAATTGTGGATGAATAGTTAACCTGATTCTGGACCTCATGCAAAGCATGAGCATCTTTCGGAGATCTTGATGGCGAAGTTCCACCCAGAAGCTTTAGATCTTTTGTTGGACCATAACACTCAGCAGATGAGCTAGATAATGCAGAAGAATAGACCATGTTATAACCCATAGGGGAGGAAGAGTTATTTGCATTTGAGTTTATTCTATCTTCACCACAGCCTTCCCATATTGATTTATCACTGGTAGTAACTGCTGAAGGCTGAATAAAATCTTGCTGCTGCTTTGGGAGCACTTCAGTCAACAGTAGTGAGTTTTCCTCACTCTCAAATGTAAGCCATATTCTCAGGTCACGTGGGAAAAAACTTGCCCACCTGGATAACTGCAAAAGAGTAAATGGGCCCTGAACATTTCCATTAGGGTCCTTGTAGTGCCAAACTTTTTCTGGTTCAGTGTCATTTGATAAAACTCCAAGTGATGCAGGCTCAGGAGCCATGTTGTTTAAATTAATGTTACTTCCTGCACCTGATCTGTGGTCCACATCCTCTGTAGGTAGACTGCTAATGTGACCGCTTGCATCCACACTCTTTTGTGCATGATTCTCCACAGAATTCAGTTCTGTCCCTTTTCTTCCTGGAAATAATTGATCTGGTCCATTCCGATGCATGGTCCAATCAACTGCATACAAATCAGCAAGCAAGTTCGCAGAAGTTCAATATCACTGAACACATCATTATAGAATAATACAGTTCAAGTAAATTAAGTACCAGCTTTCTTATAATCTGGTTCTTCAGCGGATTCATAACTTGGATCCATCCGGGGATCAACATGTACTTCTGGAACTTCATTAATCATGCGTTCTTTTTCTTCAGGAGTGTTCAGAACCTGCAACTTTTCTACACACTCTCTCAATGTATGATATAGTTAAGGATCATAAATAAAACAAAGAAAGGAACCCTGGCTGATAATTTTTCTCTAGCAAGATTCAAACCGCAAAATTATGGTAATAAAAAAGAAGGCCATAGCATAAATCTTTGAGCTTTCACAGATGTGTCACATCAAATGCAACAAAATATGAATCATATTTGTCAAAAGCTGCTTTTATAGAGAATCTTCTCTATAAAAAAAATGGTGCAAAAGTTCATTTTTGAACACTCAGAATTCGAGGATGACAAGATTTCTATGCTCTTCCACAAAATTGCAAATCAATAAGGCCAATCCAAAGGCACAAAAGTGAACAAAAGAATAAAAGACAATTTATATGAAACCTAAGGTACCTTAGAAAACCTATAAAGTATTTCAGCACAGGTTTCACTAAAACTTTAGAACCTCTAATAGGGACAATTGAAGATTTCTATGTCAACTTTGCTTGAATAGTATATCCTCATGGATTAATTCTTTACCAAAATACCAAATAACAGTTCTAATGACAATATTAAAATGTTATCTCCATCAAGCACACACAACTAGGCATCCCAGGTGGTATAAGAAAAGGCCAAGGGATAATGTATCCAAAATAAATGGTCCACGTGGGCAGAAGCTGAGGCAGTGTGATTCCTGGGCATTCCCAGGAATACCCAACTTATTTTGCAAAAGGCCATGTATATGTAAAATATATGCATGTATGTACATAGTTTTATGTTTGACCAAAATGATTTTTCAGCTCCTGAGCAGCCCATCAAGCTCTAGCTACTCTCTTTCTAGTCCCACACTCCTGCATTAGCATGTTGGCCATCCTCCTGCTTATATATGGGGTAACGTATGTCAACAGCCTTATCATAATATAATTAATGACTCTAGGCGTGTTTGGAAGCTATTGTCCACTTATCCAACATGTTGACAGGCCAAACATTGGCGAAGGACTCGGTTGTCTAAGTTTGTGCCAACGTTTCTTTCTTCCTTTCTTTTTTTTCTTTTTTTTTTGTCTTGTGTGCGCGCATTTGGTGCCAATCCAAACAACCACGCTGCCACCAGTAAATAGACGCAAATTGATTGTGCAAGCTGGTGGCAACATCCAAACGTGTCTTCAATCTTTTTCTATCTCTCAAGTCTTGGCGTCGCCTGGGATCCCTATCTCCTTAACTCTTTGTCTGAATCAAAACCCTAGGTTAAGGTAGGGCTGCTACCAGCGCAACACCCAAGCGACAGCCAAGAATATAAGGATAACCAAATCAAAACCCTAGGTTAGGCCTGGTACCGGCGCAGCGCCTAAGAGATAACCAAGAGTATAAGAATAACCGATTCGTGAACAATGGAGTGGTCTACCAGCAAGTAGTGCTAGCACCCAACATGCTGTAAGACCACACACAGCCTATAATGTTTAGTCTACCATGCAGCACACGAATGTTTAGTTTCATGTAGATCCTAATAGAGTTTTGAAAAATGAATAACAAACCAATTAGCATGAATTATCTCTATGGTGGTATCTAGAATGTGAATCATTTGTGCTCATATTTATCTTATCACATATTATTTTGTGTTTACGTCTTTTATGTTGGGAATACCCAACTTGAAAATCCTAGCACCGCCACTGATGGTCCAGTGTAAGCAATAGAGATTTGAGGGGCAAGACACCTCCCTGGAGGCAATAATAATCCTAACTACCAAATATACTCTAACACACAGGAACAAAGAAAATGTAAGAGCAGCACATTATTACGAGAAAAAGGATATTCCTTTCGACGTCCAGTTTCACTAGCACGGTCACGGAGATGGCTCAGCCTCTGTTTCTCATTTTCCAACCACTGGAAAAGAATTTAACAAAGCATGTCAGGTTATAAGTAAAGCTAGAGGAATTCTAAAGTAATCAAGGCTCAGCAAGCAGCAAATGTTCCTTTAAAAGATTTTGCTTACATCTTTAAATCGCAGAGATTGGAAGATTTTAGCTTTCTCATAGACATCTCCCTGATTGATTAAAAAGGAAAGAGGAGATATCAGATTATGTAAATTCGATAGACTTGGAATTCAGATGTGTCATCATATATTGAATCAAAGCAGTACCACTTTTAACCGAGCAGTTAGACCGAACTTCATACTCTGACGTAAGCGCTTGCATTCCTCCTACACAATATATGCAAATGAACAGTGTAAATAGCTGGTTATATTAACAGTCCAACATGTATATAATAGATTCAATATGGGTAATAATGAGAACTAAACATTTCAATAGCTAGCTAAATTAAAATGGTGAAAAAAACAGTCCAGCATGTATACTCCCTGTCTCTTTTTATTTGTCACTATGGTATTCGTGCTGGTCAAACTATCCTAAGTTTGATTAGGTTTGTAGAAAACATTGGCAACAATCGTATCTCCAAATAAGTTTATTATGAAAATAGATTCAATGTTCTATCTAATGATACTAATTATATACCATAAATGGGAACAATATCAGAGTACCCCTGGAGAGCCAAGCACCTGTACGTTAGATATCTACCAATATTAATATTTTATTGTATGTATTTGGTCAAAGTTGAGTACATTTGACTTCTCGTGAAGTGAGAACGACAGATAAAAAGGGACGGAGAGAGTACAATATATTTATCATGGACGATTTCTACATTATCAGCAACTTCCAAGAATGTAAACAGTATACCACATCATAAAGGTATTTAGCCAAAAACAAGAACAAATTAAGAGGCCAAGGAAACAAGCAACATACTGCATTTTATCAGATCGAATGGAATAACTGAGATCAAATTTTGTACAACTGTGTTTGAAAAACATATGAACTGTATACGATGACATTCAACACCAATCTCTTACTGAACTCTTGTGATTTTAATTGCATTAAGATTTAAGATCCAAATTGACTTTACCGTAATTTTAGCAAAGAAACATGGTATATTCAATATTAGGAGTAATGATTTTCATTGCTGAAGTGAACTTTAAAGTAAAGATAAGTGCTAAAAAAACATTACCAACAGAAAACCCAAGTATGATATTTTTGGTATTATAAAAAATCACAAACTGAACTGTAAAATAATCTCTAATATTTTTGTAATAATGCTGATTTGTGCTAAAGGTATATAGTGAGTTGATTAAACAACAAAGGGGAACCGATATATAATATATATCATAATCAGGAAGGTTCATTCTACAGTACTAGCCTACTAGGCCTCGAAAAGTAAATGTTTGCACTACATATCCTTGGATGCATCATCATAGAATTGTTGTCTTATATTTAATTACCTCTGTGAAATCCTGATTTGAGATCGTATCCATTGTGATAATCTCTTTTTTTTCTAAATTAGAGATCTCAAGAGCATAATCTGTTGTCTTCTTACCGACAGTGTATCGCTCTGCAACTTTATGTGTACCTACATATAGAATTAAACCCAGGTAGTGTAAGTATTCAGCATCACAGGTCTATACTCTGTAGTAGTAGTAATCTTACCAAGAACTTTCACTAGTCGGTACATATCTTGCTTGTTGCCAAGACCAGAAATTCTTATCCTCACAAAAGCGCCAGCAATTTTGTCAGAGAATGCAGTAACCTCATCAATAAGATCTTCCATCAAGCTGCGACGCAAGTAAATTAGATTGATATTGTGCATGTCAATGGCTGCATAATCATCTGGATTAATTGTCAGTTCTCTTTCAATCTTCTTATGAGCCTTCCTCTTCTTATCAGAACCTAATTTATCGGTCAACTCATTATATCCTCCATTGTTTACTTGAGCCGAATCTGAATCAATTGCTCTCTGACTATCTGCATTCAATGTTGGAGCCTGTTTCACAAGATAATGCATTTCCAAAAGCTTTAGCATCTCAAGATGACCGACACGTGGTTTTCTAAACAAACTGCTAAGCCTTGCATCACAGATAATCTGACTTTTTCTGCGAGGATCACGGAGGTTATTTTGCTTTATATATTCAAGCAAAAGAACCTGGACATCAAACTGGGAAATATAAGAACTATCACCATTTCTCATGTGTCCTATGAATTCCAATAGCTCAGATGATGCCCATTTTGTGTCACCTGGCAAGGACACCCCTTCACCTGTTGATCCATTTGGTAAGCTTCCAGCACTGTTAATTGAGATTCCACACTTCCTTGAAGTAATGCCACCGTCTATTTTACGTTTTCGTCCTCTTTTTCCTGAAGAGTTATTCTGTCTCCGTTTCTTTGAGGAAGTGTCAAAAGTAGCATCTTGGCTTGCATCATATAGTTCATCAGATGACTCCTCTTTCTCTCTCCTGCCAGCAGTAGTTGGAACAGTCCAATGGGTCTTGGCACTTTTTAGCTCTTCAATCGTTAGTGAATGCTTCCCTTTCAGATCCAACCAATATAACTTGAAAAGATACTCCCAGCTATTTTGATCATCAAAATCAACACCAACCTGAAAGGGCAAAATAGGATCACCAACAGACCTAGGATGGAACCATTACTTGCTCAAGGTATTTGTATGTCAACAAAGTAGTACTGCTTGTTTCAGGCAGGTGGTTGCAAAAAGCAAAAGCTTACAAGATTGACCAGCCAATACAGTTGTGTCATGTATCAGGATCAATGTCTATTTGGTTATGTATCAAGATCAATGTCTATTTGGTTAAGGCATGAGCTACTAAAAATATTATGACATTTTGAGTTTTATAGGTGATGCCAGTTTTTTTTTTTACTCCACGTACATTATCCACCATTCCTTCAATCTAAAACTATTTTTTCAAACAGTAAATTGAAGCCAACACCACCCGTACCAAAAACTTAGAGCTAATACACTGGATAGATCAACTAAAAAAAAGGTACCAACAGTATATGCACAATATGCCATAGCGAATTTTGAAACACAAATGTAACCGGACTAGACAAACATGCCTTCAGCCCTTCACTACCGGCAACTGACCCAGCCCATCTTCTCACATGGTGGGAGGAAGCACAATCTAGGATAGCCAAGAATGACAGGAGGCGCTTCAATGGTCTAGGCATCTACACCATCTGGAACGTCTGGAAAGAAAGGAACAGGAGAATTTTCTCCAACTCGCCTGAGACGGCGCTGCAGGTGGCTTCAAGAACAAAAAAGATATCCTACAGTGGAGGAGGGCCCAAACTTGGAGCATATAATCGTTTTTAAGTGCATTTGTATTTTGTTTTTCGTCTCCCCCAGATCAAGGTTGGGGAGGGGGTGGCTGCAAAACTGCTGTACATAAACTCTTTTTCCATTCTTAATTGAGAGGCAGAGCTCCTGCCATTTTACTTTCAAAAAAGAAACACTAATGTAAAAACCTCAGGAAAGGCATGGCATTTGATATGACAATTGAAAATAGCATAAAAGATGCAGAATAACAAGGGATCTTAACACAAAACCATGGCTCGGTAGCAAGATGAGAAATTTGTTGTAGAAAACTATCAATAAGAAATTAAATCACAATGTATGCCAAAATATCCCTTATCAATTATCAAGACTTGTCTTCCAACATTAACACAACTTATGGACTGACAGTCACATGCCTTGTGGAGCCAATTTATGACTTCTTGATGCCATGTCAGCCTGCTGGTTGAAACTATTTATTTAATCATATCCTGAAGGTTGAAGGCTCAATCGGAAATTTTAAAAGTATAGGTATCCAAATGAAGCTTAAATAAGCTTGGGACCAATAGTGATATTTATTAATTTATTTTTACTTCTTCACTGAGAGCAGCACCTAACATTCTTTCTATACATATCTGTGTGTAAAAGACGCTTCTCTAGCTAAAGAAGAGGAAAGCACAAATAAGAGTTAAAAGTTGGGTACCTTTGCACCATCGTCTTTGGATTCTATCAACAATATAGTACCATAACATGTGTCACAGAAGCCCTTGTTCCCTCTAACGCCAAAGAATTTGCCTTGTTGGATACATCCTTTGCAGACAGAGTACGTACAAGTATAACACATATACTGTACTGCCTTTTCGCAGCTGCTGCATATGTGCCACCCTGATATGTGTGTCATCAAGAAGTAAAGTGCATATGAAACCATCACATTTGAATTGTAACTACAACTCGTACATGCACATATCCATCATTGTACTTCTATAAAAATATAAAATCATCACAACAAGATAATTTTGTCCTATCCAAATACCATATAATGCCAAAGGACATATTCTTCTCTCCTATGCCAAAGTACAATAAATACCTTTTGGCTCAGTCTTTAAACAGAAATCTCCAACAAATCACATTGCAAGAGCTATACTGCTAATTTTGTCCTCTTCTAAGTTCTAACAATTCAACATATACATAGTAGTAACACTGAAACATTTGCATGCTGGAGTCAAATGAGATGGCAAGATTACCATAACTGACAAACTCATTTAATTTGGGAGTATATATATATGCATTAATTACCATCTGTTTCTGCTTGAATGTTGGTATACTTATTTATTTCAAACATTTCCTATTTCTTCGACAGCTCATGACTTGCAATATCTCAAAAGTTATGGTATGTCAAAGTGCTATAATACCATCTACTTAAGCATTAATATTTATTTAGTACTAGCCAGTATCCATTCAAGAAATGAGTCCACATTAAACATTGAGAAGATGCAGTCCACAAGAGAATAGCTCACCACAATCCCACTTGCCCCGACACCGAAAGAAGGATTCGTCTCGCTTGATGCATGCAGGATGGTACACCTTCGGGCAACCCCTAAAGGCAAAGTGAAGCTTATCAGCACCCGCAGTGAAGTGGAAGCCCGCATTACTGTTCCGCACGTAATACAACAGCTAATC
>Ga0182004_10003254_pt1 | contig 12897 bp, 4 predicted proteins | sample Sormic07211540_1_FD_120479 | JGI IMG/M metagenome (GOLD analysis project Ga0182004, IMG submission 120479) | Endophyte microbial communities from Sorghum bicolor roots, Mead, Nebraska, USA - 072115-40_1 MetaG | ecosystem: Host-associated > Plants > Roots > Unclassified | place: USA: Nebraska... | reverse complement strand
TAGAAATTCTCCCTCCCATTGGAGTCCCTTCAATGACGCTTCAGTGTTTTAGTATTACGGAATTGAGGTGTCCTTTTACATTTTTTTTCAATAATTGGCTATCATTTTTATTTCTGCATTTTTCATCTGCCTTCTTTGTTTCTTTAACCAGACAGTTACTTTTTTGGGGTGGTTGTCCTTATATTGGTATACAAGGAAAAGGCCAATGCTAGTCTACTATCAGCAGCTTCAGTGTGGACCTCAGGATCCTAGTTCAACAGTGGCAGACCACACCACAAGCACTCTACTGCTAGGATGGAAAGATGAACTCTCTTGATCATCAAAAAAAAAAAATCTGCTCGGAGTTTAGCAAACGGCCTTTCTCTCAAGTTCAGGGAATGGCTGCGAAGTGAAGATTCAGATGATCAAACTTCAGAAAATTAGGAAAACACATTGTTTGTTATGTTGTCAGAGAGATTTGAGCTATGCGTTTCAATGCTGCCCTGTACAGCTAGATTGAGGACACCATTTGCTTGACAATGAGGTATGATATTCTTAGGGGAATCTGCAGGCTGCCCTTATCACGCGGTTTGTGCATAGCATCTGTATTCATTTTGTTTTGAACTGATATTCATGCTAGTATATGTTAATCTGCTATATGCATCAGTCACAACTCACAAGTAGTTAATTACTCCATCAACAGTTGCCAGTTACCTGTGAAATAGCGATGTAATCCTTTCTTACTTGCAGTTTTAATAATGCATGAATGACTGTTCTCATCTTGGATTCATCAACTCCAGATCGCAAGGTTCTTCATGCTATCTTTGACACTACCATATCCGGCCCTACTGCACTGCCATTGTAAGTTTTGTCTCAGTCCGAGCAGTCTCTTATGTGATGCTGATTAGTTCAGAGTTTGTACCTTCCTGAACCTGTGTACATAGTCTATTCAATGCTCAACTAACTTGTCTGGGAAATCGCTTTGAAGTTGTATACTTGCAAGTTAAAACCAATCACATCTCTTATGTGAGTCTTGAAAGTTGTAACTTTCTGACCTTGCCAATCGATATATTGCAGAATCTAAATCACTACTGTTACTATTTCTGGTTCCTGGGTTAGTGTGCTAACATGACCTACTTCTATTATTCTCTGTTAGTCTATTATAGATGTGTGCTCTGTGCTCCGATCCATATGTGCTTGTAATTTGTAAAGCTCGCGGCAGTGATATATGATAATGTCACTGGGAGGTGTGGGGAAACAGTTCTGGTTCCCACTCTATAGGTCAGGTCAGCACTGCCCACTGGTCCACACATTCCTTTTCCCTTTTTCCTTTATGTCTCTTTGCCTTTAACATGATGCCTACCCCTGCTGTCCTGCTTTTGGGCAATATAGTTTTCATAATCTGGATCTATGTTCTTGGTCAGACTCATTGGGTCATACTAAAGATTTTTGGACTAATCAATGGATTTCAAGGTATTGGTGTTCACTTGACAGCAGTACTGTTTGTTGAACAGAATTTTGAAATTGCATGTGCCATTCACCATTAAAAATGATAAAATATATTAAAAAAACTAGAGATTTGCACTAAGATGCATGGTTTTTTTTCTTCTTCTAGGGTTTCAATTTTCAACATTCAACCAATTAATCAATTTCACTCTATCTGGTGCGATTTTTTAATGTTAAAAACTATTGCTATTTGATTCTGTGTTGTATGCCTGCTATGTTTTTGAACTTCCTAGATCTGCATTTTCTAGCCACCACGCCCTTTTGGTACACAATTGTTGCTCGCCTTTCATGGTGTCTGGCCTTCTGTAGATCAATATGAGCTGTCTGCAACAATAATTCTCTGAGCATCGCTTGCTCCACGATCTCCTAGCCATATCCATTTCGCTTAGCATTTTCATATCATTACTGCCACAGCATTTTACCTACTACTGGGACATTTTGAGAATCTGAGATAAGATTTGGTGAAGAGCATGGATTTGTCTGTGATATTCTATATAGTAGGTAGTCTTCTTGTGACTAGCATGTTCTTTGTACTAAAGAATGGGATGTACAGTTATCACGGCAATTATTCTACATGGTCAATTGTTCTTTGGCTGCTAGTTCACTAGACTCTGGTCTGCTGCTACCTTGCTTGAAGTTGGTCCAGCATTAATTCCTCTAAGCATGACCTGGAAAGCTGCTTGGCTGATGCTCTAACATTTTGGTGTCTCTGTTTCCTGCTTTCTGGAGGTGGTAACTCTCTTTGGTGAGGCTTCTGGTTAAATTTGTTTCAGTGGTGATGTTACTTTGCTGAATAAAGAAGATGCCAAAGGTGCAATCTCTCACAATGCTGTCGTATTATGATCTGCTTTCTCCCTCCTGATTTAATCAGGATAATAATGGCATGAATGGATAGCCTTTTGCTACCAGAGCTAACAGAAATTGTCATGTTCCACTTTCGTGTGATGTGTAGCTGAACTTTGGGGTTGCTAAACCATGCATCCAGAATCGGAGTTTAACATTTGCAGTTCCAAGTGGTAGGAATGTGCTCACAAAGCAAATCAAACCCCTTTTCCAAGAACAGGACCATGTAATAGTATCCTTTTCCCTTTTATTTTGACCAGAATCTCCATATCTGTCATCTGCAGAGTTGAGATACTTGCAACTATCCATAATAGAATGTTCTTCGAACCTTAAGCTACAGCTCTTGCTCCAACTATTACTTGCTTATTACTCTCCTTTTCTCTATTAATGCTCGCTGACTTATTGAAATAAACCAATCTTCCCTTGTTTGGTTTCACATTTTGAGAGCTTTTCTTAAAAACAGCCGGAGGCTGGACTGTGTGCAAAATATTTTAGAGACCGAAATAAACTTTCTGAAATAAACCAAATACGAATCCAACTATTTGTAATATACGAGACTATCTTAAAATAAGGGAGATATAGGTGCTTGATTTTTCATTTTTTTTCACGTTTATTATCCAATATGATCATGATTCATATGGCCCAGGTCATGCTAGCTACTGAAGCGTCTTCTTCTGTCACCCTCGTCTGGGGCTGTTCGCTAGTTTGAAAAGTCATGGCTAAAATTATTGTTGGCTGATCCATCGTGAGAAAAAAACACCTGCATAAGGATAACAAGCAAACCTCCGTCTTCTTCCTTCTTTTGGGCTGTGGGCTCCCCCGCTTCTCCTCTTTTTCGGCTGTCTCCAATGGTGTGTCCATTACTGTGCTGGGTTTGTCACCACCTCCCCGTGTCAAGGCTAACCCTTCCATTTCGATGCCCCACAGCCCTGTACAGCCTGCGGCACTAGTATTGCTGTTGTCGCCTCGTTGCAACGTCGACTCGCCAAGCTGCCTCCCTGTAGGCCCACCAATGGAGAGCACATTCTAAACCCAAAGTAAACCTCACCTTGCCTAACCAAGCTGGAGTTTTCGCGAACGACGCTGCTGTGTTTTATTTATTGCTATCGCATAATGAACTTGTATTGTTTTAGACATGTGAAATCTCTCAGGCCATCAATCCATATATATTGAGGTGGATTGGAGTGGAACTTGAACTGAATTTCACCTCAATCCACACCAATAGACATGGATTGAAGTGAATCCGACAACATCCAAACAATGCCTCAGTTGTGCTAAAATAAGGTAAAAACCTTTCAGATGTTCCTTCGTACTTTGGTTCTAATGTGAAAAGAGTGACTGATTGGATTGGAGATGTGTTAATACATCTAACCATCAAGATGGAGTTCTCTTCAACTCGAATTTAGGTGTATATTTTCTTCTTAATAATGAAAAACGCTTGGTTCCTCCTATGTTGCTCACATGATTTTTTTTCTCACTGTCAGTGAACTAACAAGATGCATAAAACAAGTCTGCACATGCCACCTCCACAAACAAAGCAGCTACAGAGTACTCCAGTACGTTTGCTCTGTAAAGTCAATTAGTAGAAAATTTATCTTTAACAATAGCATAGTTTAAAGCAAGGTGACAGAGCCTGCTATTGAATCATTCTTTGAATAAAGCAACAGGCATCTGCATGTGGGTGTGGATCTCAGAAGGTTACTTGTGCAGAAAGACTAATTGAGACACATTATAATGAGAGACATCAGCGACACAAGCAGCCTGTGGGGGACACCATCAGCAAGCCTACTGCTCCTGCATCATTCTCCCCTCACCGCAAAGCATTCCGGTTTGCCGTCCCGCACTCCTGCCTTTCTCATACTGCATGTATCCTAATCCCTTGCGTAATCTATGTATGGTACAGCTGCATCATGCATCAACGAAACAACTGTATCTTGGATCCACATGTCAGCAAATATAGTATCATTGTCTATTCGATTATGTTATAATAATAATAATAATATACTGTCGTTGCTTACAACCCTTTGTTTACTTATATAATACTCCTTCGATTCATCACAAAAAATTTGTAGTGGCATTGCAAGGAATCTGATCTCACTTGACATACTGTTTATTTTAAACTTAATTACTGACTGACTTTGGCGGTAAATTTTGAATGTTTCAAATAGGTGTCCATGGCTCACCAACCGGGGCGTGGGGGGCGTGGCCGCGTGGGAAGCTGGGCATACCTGCCCCCGTGCTGCGATGCCATTGCTTCCCTATGCTCCCCTCCAGATCGCAATAACTTCACATTGAATGCCCCTGTTCCTGTTCTGAACAAAAGCGGCCGGCGTAAATGAAAGTTGTTGGGACACATTGAATACAAGCAACCTTCAGACACTGCGGACAAACGTAAGGTCTGGAAGCTGGAATTTGGAATCATAAACTGCGTAAAAGATTGAAAGTAGATCTTAAAAAAGATAAATTACATAAGTCGACTAAAAACTAAGAGACAAATTTATTAAATCTAATTAATTTGTCATTAGCGCATGTGATTTCGTAACAATTATAGCAAATTATAGGCTAATTAGATTTAAAAAATTTATTTCGTAGTAATTATTTTTTTGTCTACATTTAGTATTTGGATAGGTGGAAAGTTTTTGGGCGTTGAAAAAATTCCAACGCCGATTCCTATGGTTTTGAACTGCCATAAAAAAATGGTTAGTTGCTTGGAATTGACTGCAGCTAGAATTGACTTTTAGTTAGCACTAGAATTGACTGCAGCTAATTAAGTTTTGAAATCAGCATCTCTGGTGATTATGTACCTTATTATTTTGAAGGCTGTGATTATATGCTTGTTGTGGTCTGTCTAGGATGAATCTAACAATAAATGATAGATTCGAGATATAAATTTATATAAAAGTGTAATAGCAAATTTAGTCTCTCTAGTCTTTGCTAACAAAGAAAAATATAGAGGAATTCTAATGGATTGAAAATCTTACAGAAATATTTCCTCTGAAGCTATTTGGAACAATTAGTTATTAAATAATAAAACAACGAATTAAATAATAAAACAATGAATTTTCAGGATCTAAGTAGATATTTTTAACCGCAGAAACACGAAGATTTAAATGTTTATAAAATAATATCCATTAATTAAGGCAAAAGCCGCAGAAAATGCGAAGATTTAAGGGCCTGTTTAGATTGGGAACGAAAATTTTTTGGGTGTCACATCGGATGTGTCGAAAGGATGTCGGGAGGGTTTTTTAGAAACTAATAAAAAAAACAAATTACATAGCTCGTCAGGAAACTGCAAGACAAATTTATTAAGCATAACTAATCTGTCATTAGCATATGTGGGTTACTGAAGCACTTAAGGCTAATCATGGAGTAACTAGACTTAAAAGATTCGTCTCTCGATTCTCAACTAAACTGGGTAATTAGTTTAATTTTTTATCTACATTTAATGTTCTATGCATGTGTCTAAAGATTCGATGGGATGGATGAAAAATTTTTGGGTGGGGAACTAAACAGGCCTAAATGTTCATAAAAATCATATCCATTAATTAAGGCAAAAGCTCATAGAAAATGAGAAAACAGATCATTTTGTCCGTTCCTACTTGTTCTACCCGTAGCACATTAATAGCGCAAGGGGGGCCTCCTCTCCTACACGCTTCTTCCCTCTCCCCACTGGTGACGGGCTCGACTGCTCCACGCCACGACCACGACCACGCCCACCACCTCGCTGCACTGCGCCACTACCCCTCTCCTCCCCGCACTGCCCCAGAACTGCTCCGCGCAAATGGACAGAGCACCGCTGTGATCCCTCCACCGTCCTCGTCCTTCTACTGCCCGCCGTGTCGCGATGGCCGCCGCCGCCGCCTGCCCTCTCCTGCTCCTCGCCGCGCTACTCCTCGCGGTGGCCGCCACCACGAGCGCGCTCACCGACGACGTGCTCGCACTGGTGGTCTTCAAGACGGACGTCTCGGACCCGTCGGGCCGCCTCGCGACGTGGACCGAGGACGACGATCGCCCCTGCTCCTGGCCGGCCGTTGGCTGCGACGCGCGCACGGGCCGCGTCACCTCGCTCTCGCTCCCGGCGGCGTCGCTCTCGGGCCGCCTCCCGCGCGCGCTGCTCCGCCTCGACGCGCTCCTCTCCCTCGCACTCCCGCGCAACAACCTCTCCGGCCCCGTGCTTCCAAACCTCCTAACCGCGCTCCCGCGGCTCCGCTCCCTCGACCTCTCCTCCAACCGCCTCGCCGCGCCCGTCCCCGCCCAGCTCTTCGCCCAATGCCGCGCCGTCCGCGCCATCTCCCTCGCGCACAACCAGCTCTCGGGCTACATCCCGCCCGCCGTCGCGTCCTGCGCGTCGCTCGTGTCCCTCAACCTCTCGTCCAACCGCCTCGCCGGCCCCATCCCTGACGGGCTCTGGTCGCTGCCTTCGCTCCGGTCTCTCGACCTCTCCGGCAACGAGCTCTCCGGGAGTGTGCCTGGCGGATTCCCCCGGACCAGCTCGCTGCGGGAGGTGGATTTGAGCCGAAACCTCCTCGCGGGGGAGATACCGGCGGATGTCGGCGAGGCGGCGCTGCTGAAGTCACTGGATTTTGGGCATAACTTGTTCACTGGCGGCCTGCCGGAGTCGCTCCGGAGGCTGACCGGCCTGCGGTTCCTCGGCGCCGGCGGCAATGCGCTTGCAGGTGAGCTGCCGGAGTGGATCGGGGAAATGTGGGCGCTGGAGCGCCTTGATTTCTCGGGCAACCGATTTGCCGGCGACATTCCCTACACCATAGCCAACTGCAAGAACCTTGTGGAGGTCGACCTAAGCCGTAATGCGCTCACCGGCGATCTTCCCTGGTGGGTGTTCGGCCTACCGCTGCAGCGCGTCTCGGTGGCAGGCAACCAGCTGAATGGGTGGGTGAAGGTGCCCGACGACGCAGCTATGGCGCTTCGTGTGCTGGACCTGTCGAGCAACGCGTTCTCCGGCGAGATCCCGCTGCGGATCACTGTCTTTGCGGGCTTGCAGTCTCTGAACCTGTCCTCGAATTCCTTTTCGGGGCAGCTGCCGGCCGGCATTGGTGGAATGAGGCTCCTCGAGGTGCTGGACGTGAGCGCCAACCGACTTGAAGGAACCGTGCCTCCGGAGATCGGCGGTACGGTGGCGCTCCGGGACCTGCGGATGGGGAGGAATTCGCTCACAGGACGCATCCCGTCACAGATTGGGAACTGCAGCTCCCTCATTGCACTGTAAGTAAATTCTTGTTTTCAAGATTCAGTATTATGTTGACGAAAACAAAAATTAATATGAGACGAATTTTTGAGTCTAGTTAGGCAGTGATTGGACAACAATTATCAAATACAAACGAAAATACTACCATAGAAGCCAAAAAAAATTTGGCTAACTAAACAAGGCCTTCTACCCATATTCTGAAATGAAAATACTTCTTCCCATATTCTGAAATGAAAATTTGACGTCATTGGGATTGCTTGCTACTGAAGTTGACTTGGCGTATTTGTTTTTCCTTTCATGACTGCTTTGATTGATTCCGGTTTCCTAGGTTGCAGAGACGTTGTAGAAAGTGATGATGTCGTATTTTCTGTTTGGAACCCCAAACCGAAAATTATGGGTCTGTGTTTGTTACCTTGGTTTACTCACCCAGCATCTCCTTTTCTTTTCCTGGATACAGTCAAAACTGAAGTCAAATGTCTACATCAGCATGATTTTTTTTTTGACGGAAATACATCAGCATGATTTGGAACGCTCGTTCTCAAATTAGCTAACTGTTTAGATTAATTTAAGCTAAATGCGCTGTACTACTTAGTTAGTATGACCCACCTTAGAAATCGTTATGACTGATACAAATTTTGCTGTTCTAATGCAGGGATTTCTCACACAATAACCTCATGGGGCCAATTCCTAGCAGCATGGGAAACCTGACGAGTCTCCAAGTGGTCAATCTCTCTCAGAACAAGCTGAACGGGACCCTACCAGTAGAGTTATCCAATCTGCCTAGCCTCCATATCTTTGACGTCTCCCACAACATGCTGACAGGGGATCTGCCAAATAGCCGCTTCTTCAACAACATCCCTGAATCCTTCCTCATGGACAATTCTGGTCTGTGTAGCTCACGGAAGAATGATTCATGCAGTGCGGTCATGCCAAAACCTATTGTGCTCAACCCAAACTCCTCATCAAATCCCTCGTCACAGGCTACACCTAGTGCCCCTAGCAACATGCATCACAAGAAAATCATATTGAGTATCTCCACCCTCATTGCCATCGCCGGTGGGGCGGCCATTGCTATTGGAGTGATCACCATATCTGTGCTTAATCGCCGCGTCCGGGCCCGTGCAGCTGCCCCACGCCCAGCACCTGTTACTGCATTGTCTGATGATTACCTTAGTCAGTCCCCTGAGAATGATGCTAGCTCCGGTAAGCTTGTCATGTTTGGCAAGGGCAGCCCTGAGTTCAGCGCTGGTGGGCATGCATTGTTGAACAAAGATTGCGAGCTTGGACGTGGAGGCTTTGGTGCTGTCTACAAGACAGTGCTCAGAGATGGACAGCCGGTAGCCATCAAGAAGCTTACTGTCTCTAGCTTGGTCAAGTCAAAGGACGATTTCGAGCGACAAGTGAAGACGCTTAGCAAGGTGCGGCACCACAATATTGTCACACTCAGAGGCTTCTACTGGACTTCATCGCTGCAACTCCTTATCTATGATTACCTGCCTGGAGGAAATTTGAATAAACACCTACACGAGTGCAATGAAGATAACTTACTTTCCTGGATGGAGAGATTCGACATCATCCTCGGTGTTGCCCGGGGCCTGACATACCTGCACCAGCATGGTGTCATCCACTACAATCTCAAGTCAAGCAATGTGCTGCTGGACAGCAACGGCGAGCCAAAGGTGGGTGACTATGGCCTTGCCAAGCTGCTGCCGATGTTGGACCGGTATGTCCTGAGCAGTAAGATCCAGAGCGCACTTGGGTACATGGCACCAGAATTTGCATGCAAGACAGTGAAGATCACCGAGAAGTGCGACGTCTATGGCTTTGGGGTGCTTGTGCTCGAGGTCTTGACAGGCAGGAGGCCCGTCGAGTACTTGGAAGACGATGTGGTTGTCCTGTGTGATCTGGTCAGAAGCGCGCTGGAAGAAGGCAGACCAGAGGACTGCATTGATCCGCGACTATGCGGTGAGTTCCCCATGGACGAGGCCCTACCGATCATCAAGTTGGGCCTTGTCTGCACCTCCCAGGTCCCGTCTAACCGGCCTGACATGGGTGAGGTCGTGAGCATACTCGAGCTGGTGAGGAGTCCTCAAGATAGTGCCGAGGATGAGCTGGTTTGAGCCCTATCAGAAGATTCTGTTCTAGTTCACCTTGAGAGCCTTTTTTTGTTTTTCTGATGAGATGCATATAAGATTGCCCGGTGGGGAAGAAAGGAGAGGGGTGGTGCAGAGAGTGGAATGTTTGTAATGTGTTGAAAGCTGTAGGGATGCAAGGCTGTTTGTTGCTTCTCTGAAATTCTTTGATTTCGTAGGTCATGTAGGCATTGACTCGATGCAACGCAAGCCAGGTTTGGTAATTGGTAGGGGTTTTGTGATACCTCGGCGTAACTGGATGGCCGGTGTTTTGACTGTTCTGCTGATAGTGCGACTTTGTTCGACCGATTAAATGGCTCATGATTCCTTCATTTAATCTGTCTGCTTGCACTGTTTCCTGTTAGTTTAAATGATCAGTTGCTCAGCGTTTCATTCTTTAACTAGAAGCGTCATAAATCTTTTTGTACTTGTTCAGCGATAAATCAACAATCTCCTGTGTAGTAGTACTACTAGAACAGATCAGCAGGTTCAGACCATGCTCAAATTGAGCAGGAGCCAAGTGTCCATAGAAAATGACCTGCCCTTTGATCATCACACATTCACGTTACTGGGTCACTGCTGCCACGCCGGCGCCACCAGTATTCACCGCGGTAATTGAATGGCCATATTTCAAAAATTAAATACGCCACCAATACTTCTCATCCCACTGCACTCCGCCTCCACCTTGTTGTGCAATAATCCCAGCAGCACCGCAGGCCGCATTCACCTCGCTGCTGCCCGGGCCCGGCGCCGATCTGTTGTTGTTCCTGCTCGCTCTCGCCTGCCTGGGCAAAGGCCTCAGACTGGCGCGAATGAGGCTGCCGGCCGAGTGGATCTGTGGAGATTGGAGAATGGCGCCTTTTTGGCCATGGAGATGGAGCACACTTTCCAGTCCACACGGCAGCACCCCGCCATTTCCGAATTGCCAGATAGGAATAGGACTACAGAAGCACACGAATCGATGAAAATCACGGACGTCAAAACTGCCAAGTCAAAGCACAAGATCGATCTCTTCTCGTAAGGTCGATCTTTGAAATTCGCCAATGATAAAGATGCACCCTTTTGGCTGACGGAAGCTGGCCACCGTCGAGGACCCAAGATCGATCTCCTTCTTGAGCGGCCGACAGGACCAAGTCTGGGTACTGATGAGGCGTGAGCGTGGTCGTTATGATATGAAGATTCAAATACAGTCAACAGCTAGAGTTCATAGACGGAAAGTAGGGGTAGGCGTGTAGCCGAAGCATGTCATGTCGAATGCATGTATAGAGTAAACTCGCGTTTGCTTAAGCTTCCCACAAAATTTTATAAAAATTTTCAGATTTATCGTCACATCGAATCATGCGGTAGTATATCTATAATTTGCAAGACGAATTTTTTGAGCCTAATTAATCTATAATTAGACAATATTTATCAAATACAAATTAAACAACTATAGTGCTTATTTTGCGACTAAACAAGGCCTTAATCACGGGAAATTGAGTACACTTGCCAGTGCCAGCTAGTGCAGCCTACGCCCTACAGAAAAAGGTTAATAGTATACTGCTGTCTGTGGGCTGTGGATCGCTTTTGATTTACACAGAAGCAACGTTTATTTACATACACAGTCTACAAGTCTCAAAATTTTTTGCAAAATAGACACTGTAACACTTTCGTATGTATTTGACAAATATTATCTAATCATGAACTAAGTAGACTCAAAATGTTTGTCTCATAAATTACAGTTAAACTGTATAATTAGTTTTTATTTTTGTCTGTATTTAATGCTTTATGTATGCGTTTAAAGATCGATATGACGGAGAATGGGAAAGATTTTGCTAAAATTTTTAGAAACTAAACAATGCCCTAGTACTTATTTCGAATTGTGCAGTACCAATGCATGTGGATTCAGGCCTTCTTTAGTTCATTCAAAAAATCAAAAAAATTTTAAGATTCTCTGTCACATTGAATCTTGCGATATATGTATGAAGCATTAAATATAATAAAAAACAAAAACTAATTGTACAGTTTGTTTGTAAATCACGACACGAATCTTTTAATCCTAGTTAGTCTATTATCAAACAAAATTTATCATAAATAAACGAAATAGCTACAGCAGCCGAAAACTTTTTATTTCGTCAACTAAACAAGGCCTTAACCTAGTTTGCAATTTGCACTGTGTGTGTGAGACAGTGTCATTGTGCAGAGCGAATCGTGGTTAGCGCGCGCCGTGGGGATCGCCAGACAGCTTTGTCGCGTTGCTGTTACGAAGATTCGGAGCGTAAATCCCACGCACACGCACCATGTGATGTGGTTTGACCCGTACATGGACACACTGCCGTAACGAGAAATTTGTAGAGCCCCGAAGTGCGTGTCCTCCCTCATTCAAGGACGCTGTCCCAGGGTGTCCCCGTGCCGTTAACCAAGGCTTAGTTTTGAAAAGCGAAAACTTTTCGATACCGCAGCACTTTCGTTTGTTTGTGACAATATTATTCAATTATAGACTAATTAGGATCAAAAGATTTGTCTCGTAATTTTCAGCTAAACTGTGTAATTAGTTTTTATTTTCGTCTATATTTAATGTTTCATGCATGTGCTACAAGATTCGATGTGACGGAGAATCTTGAAAACTTTTTGGTTTTCAGAGTGAACTAAACAAGACCCAACTTCACCTCCTTTCTTATTGGCTCAGCCGATCGTTTATCTGTTTTAGGCCGTTCCTAACAAATTTTGTATTTTTTTCAGATTTCTAGTCACATATCTTGCGGCACATTTATAAAGTATTAAATATAAATTAAAAATAACTAATTATGTAATTTGTTTGTAATTTACAAGATGAATCTAGTTAATTAATAATTGAATAATATTTGTTAAATGTAAACGAAAGTAATATAATATCTATTTTGTAAAAAAAATCAACTAAACCAGGCCATAGTATATCTGACTTCGATCCGAGCACAGGTAGGAGTATGCCCTTGATGGCTTGATGTCCGTTTATGTTGAGAAAATTGCCATTCTAGGACTCCCAAACATGTGGCTTTGTTAAAATAGGATTCCTAACATTGACATCGCTAAAACAACATTCGAAACGTTTGCACTTTGTTTTCCATGACATTTGGTGTATTAAATCTTTTTTCTTATCTAAATACATGTATTTCTCTTCTCTTTGGACTCTTTTATCCTTATGTCATTTGGACGTTGATTACGTACGGTAATTTCATCGGTGTTTCATCTAGCCACCGATCGATTCATCTC
>Ga0182004_10003253_pt1 | contig 12899 bp, 13 predicted proteins | sample Sormic07211540_1_FD_120479 | JGI IMG/M metagenome (GOLD analysis project Ga0182004, IMG submission 120479) | Endophyte microbial communities from Sorghum bicolor roots, Mead, Nebraska, USA - 072115-40_1 MetaG | ecosystem: Host-associated > Plants > Roots > Unclassified | place: USA: Nebraska... | reverse complement strand
TAATAAATAACTTTAGACTCTATGATAGAGTCTGCATTGTGAGTGCCCTAATACGAGTAGTTGATTTTATAGTATTAGTGAGCTAGGGACATTAAATATACCAGTAAGTAATGGTGCTTTTGTCCTGACTAGAGTATGGATTGATGGAGTGATCGATGGGTGCACACAAGTGTAATGTGTTGGTGCAGATATTTTGCAAGCAAGAAAGCGATGGAGAGACAAGAGTGGGACATGCATGGTACGAGAAGACCAATAGCGCCCACCGAATCTGTTTCTTCCTTTTGGGATTGGGATTATTGGGAGTGCATGAGGAACTCAACAGTCCAGGCCGCCGGCCAGTTTGCATGCATTGTGTGAAGTGAGTGAGATGAGCCCACTGCCCACACAACACAAAGGCCTTGTTTAGTTCCCAAAAAATTTCAAGATTTCTCGTCACATCGAATCTTGCGGCACATGCATGGAGTATTAAATTTAGATAAAAACAAAAAGTAATTACACAGTTTGTCTGTAAATCGCAAGATGAATCTTTTAATTCTAATTAGTCTATGATTAGATAATATTTGGCAAAGACAAACGAAAGTGTTACAATACACAAAATCCAAAATTTTTTCCAACTAAACAAGACGAAAGCCTGGCTGCCTGCTGGCTGGGGCTGCATGCTACCTCCTGCTGCTCGATCGATCCAACTCGATCTCCTCCAAGGACAAATTCAGAGAAGAGCGAGCGAAACTGAAACTTGCATTGGGTGGCCCATGCATCCGAAAGCAGGCTTCTCATCGTCGTCTGTCCTGGAGGCTGTAGCGACGATTATTGGAGCATGCATGCAGTGTAGTACTACAGCCGAGCTTAGGCCTTGTTTATAGTTCTCAAAATATTTTGTAAAATTTTTCACATTCTTCATCATATCGAATCTGGCAGCATATACATGAAGTAGATAAAATAAAGAACTAATTACATAGTTTATATGTAATTTGCGAGACGAATCTTTTGAGCCTAGTTAGTATATGATTGGACAATATTTATCAAATACAAACGAAAGTGCTACTATTCATATTTTGCAAAAAAAAAATGAAAATAAACAAAGCAAGTACGTAGCTAGATGGAGTACAGTAACTCCTATTATTGTTATTGACCTTTCCCCCTAGTCTTTGCCCTTTGGGTTGGGCCACGCCAATGGGCCCCTCATGCTTGCTGCTTGAAAGCTTGAAGCTTGAAGCATGCATGAGATGAGATGCAGGCCGGGCTGCTGCATGCGGTCATCCATCATAGTAGGGTACAAGTTTAACAGTGCCAATAATGACAATGAACAGCTGCAGTTAGCTGATGTTACAGCAGCTCTAGCAGGAGTACTTACTACTGTAGGAGTACGTCAATGCAAGTAGCTAGCGAGGCGCCATAATAATTCAGGTCCGTCCGGTGTTGCAAAAGCAAACAAAACACATGCATGATGCGTGCCATGGTTGCTAGCTACCAACGAGGCCACGATACTTCATTCAGACAATCATTGATCTACTAAGTACAGTACTAGAAATGCAGTTGGATAAAGATGAAGATTAACCAGCATGAATGCATGATGATAAACGTTAGGAGCCAGAGCACACAGCAACCACTGTCGGCAACTGCAAGGCTGCCAGGTGCCAGCCCAGCAGCTGTGCAACGAGAGGCTGCTGCGGCGGGGTCGGGGTGCGGGCGGCGGAGGCCCGGTGGCCGAGAGACAGTCGCAGTCGCAGGTGGCACGCGCTCCTGCAAAGCAGATCTGCTCGCTGATGCTGCAGCCAATACCGCTAGTACGAGTATACTCTCCGTACTTTTTCAAAACGGTAGCAGCAGCAGCAACGACGCTTGAGCTTCAGCAGCAGCCGTGGCCACCTGTCAGTCAAGCATTCGAGGCAGCTTGTTTTGCCCTTTTGGGAACTCCAGCCAAGCAGATGCTCGCTCGGCGCTTTGGCAAAAAAGGGCCACCACATCTTCATGTACTACTAGTTGATGGAATGAACTTGTTTAAGCACTCACTCACTAACCAGGGGGACAGCGAAATCCGGTCGACCCCTAAACAAATGGGAAGCATCAACCTTTTATATACTCCTAGTCAGCACTCAGTAGTGTAATTTCTGCCTGTATTGGGTTGAATTGCTGGCAGTGAGCTAGTGACCATACATTTTTCTTTGTTTTACTCGTACTACATAGTATGTAGTATCTACTACCTCTCTTCTAAAAAAACACAATTCTATTCTTTGTTAAATTCTAAAGGTTGACCAAACATATAGGTAAAACGTAAATGTTTATCATATCAAATAAGTATCCTACCAAAATATATCTCATGAATAAACCTGAAAGTGGATTATGATCCACGTCCACTAAAATTGATCTACACGTTGAGGAACCTGTCCAATCCAAACCAAATACATTTTCAAAATATTCAACCCAATCTATTCAGCCCAATCCAGTCCAATCCAATCACCCAACAGCTTGCATGTCGAACACCTTGCACGAAGAGGTCGAAGCCAAACCTGAGGAGGACGGCATGGGCGTGGATGCTCATGTCGGCGCGGAGCGCGGACAGGTCCGCGCAAGTCTTGGCGACGGAAGCGCCCAGGGGCATCATCATGCGCGGGCACCGCCACCATCTCGCCATTCCGCAACCCCCTCTCACTTCTCCAACGCGCCAATCATCAACGATGATGCCATTGCCAAAAGCTTCTGTCGCCATCCCGATCTCCCTACTCCAGCCATCTCGGGTCCAGCCTCCATTTCTTCTTCATCAGCATCGCAGTATCACAACGAGACCTCGACACCACTTCCTGGTGTCGATCCGTGCACATGGCGCCGTCTCCCGAGCCTTGTCGGAGCTCCAACGTCGCCCGTGCGCCTTTGGCCATGGTCGTCTGCCATCAGGTTGCCCCATCGACAAGAATTCGACGGCTAGGCTTGCTGTGGGCCCCTCTGCCACCTCCAGCACTCACCGGTGCTCCGCAATCGCTAGAGCTACACCCCTACATCATCCCCGGCCGATCTTCGCACGGGTCAAGATGCCCAACAGTTTTTTTGATATCCAGTCCAATCCAATGGGGGTCCTGTGGTAGCAGATATCTGCATCCAGACATCTTCCATTTCAATCCAAAATGGGTTAAGCTTGTTTGGACTGTGGATGATCCAAGTCCGCTTCTAGGTCTACTCATATCATAAATATCAATGTCTACCATACTATAGTTGGTCAAACTCAAGAGATTTCAATTAGATACTGCACTAAGTTGTACTCAAGAGTACTCTTTTCTTGAATGGAGGGGAGTACAATAATGCTTTATGCTTAGAGCTTGTTCACTCATGCTCTCACAACAAATTAGCGAATAATACTGGCCCAGTCATATGCATCCAAGCTTAACACAAGGGTCCGCCAGCATGCATGGACTCGTGTCTCCTGCTGCTCATGTGATGCCAAAGCTAAGCCATATGCATGCGCCCCAGAATAAAAGCCTACCAATCTTTTTCGCCCCAACTTTTGTGAAAGCTCTCGACTCTTTCAGCTAGGCGTAGCGTAGGAGCCTCCCTCGAGAGTTACATTTTCTATTAGTGAGGTGGCACAGTACAATGATGCGCTCGCGAAAAAAAGAGACAGTACAATGATGCAACATCACTAATCACTATAGTTACCATGCTCGCTCGTGTACCGTTATAGCCATTAGCTAGCTGCAGCTTCATTTGATTTAATTTCCACCTTCAGCTTCCAAGCGGTTTGGTTCTATTTGTCCCTTCAAGACTCAATATTGGTTTTCAAACTAACATGGATTTTTGCCACGTCGGCTACCAGCATCGTCACAATTTAACCATGCTAGATCAAGTATAATAAAACCATGGGTATCCTCTATTTTAGTATACTTTATACCGAGGCGAATCGGAGAAGAGAGAGGAGAAATTGGTTGTAAGTTTATAGCCAACTCATACACAACAACCAACAAACTTTATAAGAGAAAAATTGGATAATAGATAAACCAACTACTATATGAGTGAGCTAAAAAGTGAGATGCAATAGAGGGTTATATTATTAACTTTGCTCTTATTGGTAGCCACGTCAAAGGGCCTTATCATTTACTCACTCCATCCCAAAATAAGTATATTTCAAAAAAATGTTGAAAAGACCAATCATACTATAAAAATTATATGGGATGAAGGGACCTAGTTAAAATGCTAGCTAATTGTTAGCTAGGGAATCCAAAGCTATCTTACTAGCTATCCTAACTATACTTGTAAATTAGATAAAAAAAAACTATACTTGTAGATACCATTCCAGAGATCATTCTAGCTTTTGGTTTGGCAGGTAGTATATGCGAGTCGGCCAATACGGTCTACCATTTCGAACTCTAATGAAATAGTGGTTTGTATAAATTTCATATAAGTAACTGTATATTTAAATATAACTTTAGCCATAATAACTCTAAAAATACATGAAGTTGTGTTTATGATTCAATAGATGCATACAATGGAACATCAAATGAGAGGTTACTTGATTTTTTTGGCTAGCATCTGTATGACCAGAATGACCACTATTTGCCGGAATGATTAACGGTACGAGATATATCAGCCTTTCCGTCGTGTAACTGACACATAATGGATACTTTTGGTCCTAACACAACTAATATATATCCGTCTATCCCAAAAAGAATACAAGTTCTAATAAAGTGTCATATTTTAGGATCTTATAAGTTTGACCAATTATAAATAAAAATAACTAATATTTATGATATTAAATATATATCATTAGATTAAGTACGAAATATATTATTATTATAATATGCATAATAAATATCATTAAATAATTATTGAATATTTTTACAATAATCTTATGTAGAGATACAAATGTTGCTAATATGTTTATAAACTTAGTTAAATTTTAAAAAGTTAATCTGCACAAAATCCTAGATGACTTTCTTTTTTTATTAGGATAGTATGTTCGTTTATTTGAAAAGTCATGACTGAAAGTATTATTTGGTAATTTGTTGTGAGAGAAAAAACACTCTAGCAGACCTTTATTGTTCAAAAATGTTGCATGGTTGCACATGCCCCTCATGCTACTTTTCCATCCAGAGACTAGCAAAAGGCGAGTAAAAAAATGACGAAGCAAAGGCTCGCTGGCAGATACGCTCCCTGCCAATCACAACTCCCGCCGCGCCACAACACCTTTGGCAGATCACTCGTAGCACTAAATTTTTAATTTTTTTATCCTCTTCTTCCGTACAGTGGCATTTACATTTGAAACTGCACGATAGTACTGGACCAAAAATTCATGATTCTTCAGCAGTGTATCCGCCTTTGAATTTGGCTTTCGTATATATAAGTATTGCTGTTTGCAAAAAAGAGTGGACGCACTCATGGCTGCCTGATCTCACTGAGCTTGACTTCCACAGAGGGCAAAGACTATGAAGAGTGGAGCCTTAGCAAATACTGATAACCTCTTTTTGAAACGAAAGAACAAGTCACAACTTGGCATAGAAATATAGGTCTCGTTGCTAGATTGGAGAGAGTATGCTGCAATATTGAGGGAGGGGTGATAGGCCGGTCAAGAATTCAAGTTCCAATGCATGTACTCGACATATCCCTTTGTCTGCCTAGGTAGGGTAAGTTTCCTCCCTTTTATATGATAAAAAAATACTCCACTGGCCTCCAACCTGGCTTGGCTTGAGGGTGTACATAAACTTTCAAAATGCTTATAAAAGACATGTCTTAAACTTATTAATCGTGTCACCATAATGTGAGTTAATCCAATTGCATGGCACACTAATTGTACAAAGACTCAAACTTTGGTTAGACTTCATATGATCTTAATAAGTTTAAAAACATAGATGTACATCATATACTCTTATAAAGCTAAACCCCACTAGATGAATTCTCTCTTCATGCAAGGTGTCCACATCATTCCCCACTAAGTCCATGTCATCCCATATTAATTACAAAAAATGACCATGTCATCTATATCATGTAAAATGCTTTAAATCTTTAATCTATTAACTTACATGTCATGTACATAAACTATTTGTTTCATCACCGATTCCTCTATAATATAACTAAATATTAGTTTTTCTTCTATTAATTTAGCAAATTTTTACCTGATCTAATACAATAAAATACATGCAAGTCAAGTTCATACACATGTATACATATACAATATACTGAATACCATATAGTAATGCTATGTATTAATGTATATAATAATTTATTTTTAATAAAATCCCGCAACAACGCGCAGGGAATTCACCTAGTTATGATAGTTTAAGAATCTAGATGGCACCTCGAGCCTCATATACTCTTATAAAGCTAAGCCCTACTAGATGAATTATCTCTTCATGCAAGGTGTCCATATCATTCCCTAATAAGTAACCCACTAAATGTTCTATCTCTTCATGCAAGGTGTCCACATCATTCCCCACTAAGTCCATGTCATCCCATTTTAATTATAAAAAATGACCATGTCATCTATATCATGTAAAATGCTTTAAATTTTTAATCTATTAACTTACAAGTCATGTACATACACTATTTGTTTCATCACCGATTTCTCTATAATGTAACTAAATTTTAAGTTTTCTTCTATTAATTTAGCAAATTTTTACCTGATCTAATACAATAAAATACATGCAAGTCAAATTCATACACATGTATACATATATAATATACTGAATACCATATAATAATGCTATGTATATAATAATTTATTTTTAAGAAAATCCCGCAACAACGCGCGGGGAATTCACCTAGTTATGATAGATTAAGGATCTAGATGGCACCTCGAGCCAAAATTAAGGACCGGCTGGTAATGCATTTTACTCATTTTAGGGTAAAAAAGATGAGAATTTTTACAATGGTTGTTGAAAAATGGACGGCTCACGAGAGCCTATCCGATGGCTAAAAAGACAAAGGAACCAATTGGAGAGGCACCAAATCGGTACTAAATGGTGGGACCATATGCACTAAGTGCATCTTAAAATTGGTGGGATGAACCCGGTGGAATAATTTTATTTTCGAGATTTCTTTAGGTAATTAAGGGTAGAATGGTAAATATATAATAGAGAAATAATGTCTGAATAGTATAGGGATGACTGGATTAGTATGTTTGTCACATGTATTTCTCTAATCACCACACCAAGTTACGAACTCTAGCCACTTGTCTCTCTTTTCTCCGTTCTTAGATACTAGGTGTTGCGGCGGCGCCGGCTGCCAAGGCGAGGGCGAGCCGAGGCTTGGGCTGCGGGGCGAGATCAGGCCTGGCTGTGTCCATGCTCCCGTTTTTAGACAGCGGCGGCGGCCGTCCTCGCTGCCGAAGGGTGTGGATGGCGAGGTGCCGCAGGAGGACAAGGCCACGACGCGCGATGGCGAGGGCAAGGTGGCTGCGGCACTGCATGAGGGCGATGGCAGACTGCCGGTGGCGGTGGCGGCGACTGAGGGAGGGTGACGACAGATGCGCGATGGTGAGGGCGAGGGCGAGGCGGCGGCGATTGAGAGTGCAAGGGTAGGGCGGCAGCCTCGCGTCCTTCTGGTTTAGTGACCTCTGGGCGAGTGCGTCCAGGTTCGCATGTGTGTGGGTGCTGGCAAGGGATTGTTGGGGAGAGGAGGCACAATTACCGTATTGATCTTCTACTTATAAATTAATTAGAGCTAATAAATTATTTAGGAACCAAGAGAAACCTAGAAAGACCCCAACCACCTTAAAAGAGCTCAAAAAAGATACCACTCCAAAGACATAGTGAGAAGGGGTAGGTGGGATTTACTAAGTTTAACCCAAGGGGAGACATTGTCAATTTTGTATGAGGTAATAATAGAGTAGTTTATCCAGTTTCTAGACTCTTGCTTAGCCAAGGGTAGACACTCCATCTCGAGAGCTACGAGGAGGACGAGGAATTGAATAGGATATATATATAGATTAATTAATTAATAATATTAATAATAGTACATAAAAAGCCGGCTCGTCAGGGAACACCATGTCCGGATTTGAGAGATCCACATAACTCATGACCGTCATCATCGCACACCCACTGGATGTATCATTAACAACGCAGACGATTATCATGCCTGGTAAGACGAGTTGCCCGGCAGTTTGATGTGCACCATTTTATTTCCAAATTGCTCCAATTTATATTTTGAAAAAAAAAATAATCTCAATATATACCTAGTGCAATGTTGTAAATGTTTGGGCAGTGATTTACCAGAATTAATCCATTTATATACTCTCTAGATTCTGAATAATCTGCACTATATTCTCTCCGTTCGAAGTTAGAAAATATTTTGACTTTTCTAAATACATTATTTTTACTATATATTTATATCTAAATATGTAGTTAAAAGATGTATTAAAAATATCGAAATGTTTTATAATTTAAAGCTGTTAGAGTATCTCTAGGAGTTTGATATAATTTACTTGCTAAACTAATTAATTTATAACAAGTTAACAAAAGAAATATCAATTTAGCAAATTAACAAAAGAAACTGTTAAAGCATCTCCAGGATTGCATTGGGCCGGGCCTCCATCAGAACGGCTCATCTCCAATCGTGCTATCATTATCAGTGGTGACCAAAAAAAAACTCTGTTCAAAAACTAAAAAAAAAAAGAAAAGAAAGGAAGAAAAATCGAGTTGCCGCCGTCAAGCAAGCAAATCGCAGAAGCCGCCCTCGCAAAACCCTCCCCGTCGATGGCCGGTGTGCCGCCGCCGCCGCGGCAGCTCGAGGTGCGGCGCTTCGCGGCCGCCCGCGCCGGCGAGCTCCGCTCGCTCTACGCAGCCGTGTCGTCCCGACTCGACGACGCCGGCGGTCGGCAGCAGCCCCGTTCCGCGCGCCGCCGCACCACAGGGCACCTCCCTAACAAGCGCCGCCGCCGGGGACCCGGAGAGGTCGGTACCGAGGACGACGGGGGCCTCCCGCCGCGGAAACAGTCGAGGAGGGTGAGGCGGCGGCGGGAGCTCGCCGGCAACCCCGCGGAGGGGTTCTCGGTCGCCGGCGACGGCGCGAGGCGGCTGCGCACGCACCTGTGGTATGCGAAAAGGTTCTCCATGGAGAGGCGGTGGGGATTCATCTTGCCTGTCGGCACACAGGGGAGGTGAGCTACAATCTTAAAATAAAGCAATAGTGCCGACTGTGCACTGAAGCATAATTTTAAGTTGTTTGCTCCTTAGTAAGAGCAACTCCAAAAGCCTAGCTAAAATTAATAGTCAAATTCTATTGTTTAGCCATTTTGTAAAGAAGAGATCCACAACAGCCTTGCTACTTTACAAAATCATATAGCTTGCGTCAGTGGTTGGCTATATATGGCCAACGAAAATTAAGGAATAGCCACTTTCTATTTTACAAAACTAAATAGCACATCTGTTGGAGTCTACCTTTTGTTTTGCAAATTCTAAAATAACCTCCACAACAAAAATAGCCAAGCTGTTGGAGTTGCTCTAAATTGGCAGTAGTGCTGCCCGTGTAGGAAAAACAAAACTTTCTTTGTTTTAGATCCTACTGCACCACGAAAGAGTAATTCTTTCTGAAATTGTATTTATCTAATTGCAAAAAGTCCTGCCTATCATTACTATTGACGACGAAGAGGTTGTGTGTCCATTTTGTTGTTTCATAGAGTAGTAATGTTGGGTTCAATCTTACTAAATACATATACAAATGGGCATTCCTGGTAGAGGAAGCTAGACCAATCTCAAATGCATGTATGTTGTGAGATGGTCAGTCTGGTACCTTTCACCATCTGCTGCGTCTGTTAATAGGTGAGGAGGAAATTCTTTACTCCATTCCCCAGATTTGTATGCTGTGGATATGTAGATGCTCGTGGTGTAATTGAATCTTTGCTGCCCTAACATGGTTATACATTCCCAGTGGGAGGGGCTCAAGGAATGTTCTCAAGCAACTGAAAAATGGCACGACTATCCTTGATGCTGGCTACTTCATTCCAATTGAGCTAGATGGTCCAGAGGTACATGCTCCTGTTCTCTTTCCCTTGCTTGCTTGTAATTTTTCCCCATCCTCTGCTAGCTGTTATGATTGGCTTTTCATCTTCAATGGTTCAACAATCTTACTGGGTGTGCTGCTTACTACAGGATGCCCTGTTATCCATTCTCAGAATGGTTCTGCGCCCATCTCCTTCAGAAAAAACACCTGATTTGAAGCATCTACAAGATCAAGTTATGCGAGGTGTTTGCTATGAGAATGCTATGGTATTTACATGTTCACCACAGACAGTATAGGGTACAAGTGTTTAAAGCGACAACTGTGACTTAATTGTTCTTTCCAGCTTTGGGATGTTAGGAGTCTGCATTCTCAAATTGTTGGACCAGTAACGTATATGTGGCGTCCATTCGCAAGAGCAGATGACAAATCTGGGATTGAAGGAGATCCGTGCCCTTCTCACTGCATTCACGACGAAAGCGGCAGTTCCTCACGACGCCAGTTGTGGATATGGATTCATCCTGCTGCACTCGATGAAGGAATTAGTGCAATAAGATTTGCATGTGAGAGACAGGTGGTTCCTCAATTTCTTATGTAAGGCTTTAACTTGCAGTTTCAGTGTGCTAAAATTTGAAAATAGTTTTTTAAGTAGTTCGCTCCTTGAATCGGTAGTTTCACTAATTTATAGGAACTTCTTATACTTATAGTGTGAATTCAAGGGAGATGTAAGTTATGTAGAATACTTTCTTTGTCACTCTTTTTTTTATTTTTGACCACCACAAATATATGACTCCAACTGTATTTATACTTCCTATTCAGATTAAAGTGCAAACTGCTCACAGAAAATACAGGATGCATCACTTTTGGGTTTAATAGGAGGAATGACAAAAGGGGAAACCTCGTGCCCCCCTTTTTTGTTGGTAGCTTCTCTAAAGAAACATATGAGTTGAGTGCTGTGTTTTGAACTGTTGACCAGAAAATACTAGTCATTTTGTTCTTTTCATGGTTGAAGGTATCATTTACCAGTTTTTATATCCTAATGAGAAACATCGACCTGCTCAGTACCTAAGCACTTTAGAAATTACTGCTTCTATGATCTGAATATAGGAATTAAGATGCTATTTGGTGAGCATAATTTATCTTGTGCAATGTAATCCTTACTGCTGAGTAACAGTTACAATTAGCAGGTTTCCTTGTAATACCATTCCTGCTTTCATCTCACACTAGAATGTCCTGCCCTGCACTACAGATTCAAGATTCTGGTGGTGTGGTCAAATGTTGCTCATTAGAGGGAAAAATCGCAAGATTGGAAGTCAATGGATGCAAGGCTATGCAATCTCTTAAGAAGATTTTTCATCCAACGAAGTAAGTCTCTTCTTTTTGGGAACTAAGTTACTGTTAGTCTGTTACCAGTGAGAAAACAAAGTTGCCAAGGCATGCTAATTTATGTCTTTTTAATTAACAATGCAGTGCAAGTAAGATCAACATGATATCAACAAGTGATATCTCCACATCAACTGATACTCCCCTGGATTCCTCTACTGTCCCTCATCTTTTGAAAGCTTCTGTCATTGATAATGCTGAGACTCTTCAGCCTGGTGCTATACTATCCATGGTAGTTCATGACCCCAGGGAGGTTTCAGTTAAGGGAATAGATTCTTCTCAATTGGTCTCCCTTGGCAAGCAGAGCAAAGATTTGGGGGAAGATGTAGCCCCAGATGCTAATGAGGCATCATCAGAGGTTGCAAATATATTGCCATTGATGTGGATGCACCCTGGGAAGCATGATATATTCCTTTCTGACTGTAGGGAACTGTGGGACTCCAGGCAAAGCATAAATCCTCCTGTGTCAGATGAGGTTCTTTGTAAGGAGAAGCACTGTGAACGTATTAAGTTTTTCTGCTTGGATTCACGAAATGATCAAGGGCAAACAACCCAAGAGAAGGATAACCTCATTCGATCCTGCCCGGTTATTCTTTTGAAACATGCCAGAGAGGGAATGCCTGCTCTAGGGTAAGGCCTATCTTTTGTCCTTGAAGATGTCACATTATTACATTAGATGTCCTGCTTGCAAGAGCATATAAAGAAATTGTTGACTTCTATGTTAGCCTTTATACTGTCCCATTACAAAGAAAAGGGGCATTTGCATGGTTGCCCCATGTTGCTTCCTAACTATGAGTTTGCCCCTCCTATCATGTCACCTGAGTCTATGTATCTCATGTTGGTTTCAGATTTAAGTTGTTTTTCGTTTTGCTTCTTAGAAGAAATATATTTTAGATCAGTTATCATGAGTTTTGATTTTTGAACTCTTTTTTTTTGTCTCGAATTCCTATATAATGTGCTATTATGGTTTGCCTACTTGCCTAGCGAGTTGGTGCAGTAGTGTTTCAAATGATGAAGTTGTGATTTATAATTTTATATACTATATATTGTCATCATCATGTAATCCTGCTAATGATACTGTCTTATTGTCCACATTGAATGAATATACAGGTGGTCCATCATTCTACCTTTGAGTTGGGTGAAACCTTTCTGGCTCTTTCTAGTATCTCATGGTGCCCGTGCAATTGGCTTAAGGGAGAGACGGTGGATTGCATCAAAGGTATTTGCATGTGTAATACACTAATACAACGAGAGGCTAATTATCAGACACTAGCTCCTTTCCAAATTATCACTGGTTTTTTCTTGAATGGCAACTATTTATGAAGCCTTAAATTTATCAAACTGTTATTGCAGTTGTTCAACTTAGCAACAAAGCTATCCATATTATACAATGACCTTTTGTTGACAGAGGCAATAAATGTCAAATCTGTTCATCAAGGAGCACACAGTAGGTTTAGCAGCACCATTTTTTTTGAGTAAAGTCCATCACCGGTCCCTAAACTTGTTTGGGTGTGTCATCCCGGTCCTTAAACTCACAAAACGATTGTTTAGGTACCTAAACTTGTTCAGCTGTGTCAACCTAGTCCCTAAACTTA
>Ga0182004_10003252_pt1 | contig 12900 bp, 10 predicted proteins | sample Sormic07211540_1_FD_120479 | JGI IMG/M metagenome (GOLD analysis project Ga0182004, IMG submission 120479) | Endophyte microbial communities from Sorghum bicolor roots, Mead, Nebraska, USA - 072115-40_1 MetaG | ecosystem: Host-associated > Plants > Roots > Unclassified | place: USA: Nebraska... | reverse complement strand
CGCAGAACCACCGAGCGATGGAACGGTGATGGGGGGTTGGTTGCCTACCTGGGTTTCCAGGAGATCTGGCGGGAGTGATGCGGGTAGACGACGGCCGCCGGGTACACCGAGCTGCCCTTGCTGCCTCCCCCGGCAGCGCCGCCGCGGCCGACGAGGTGGGCGAGGAAGAGGAGGAGCTGCACGACGGCAGGACGGCGGGCCCCCGCCCATGGAGAACTCTTCATTGCAACAGAGGAAAAAAAAATCACTCGCCCCCGGGGAAGGAGAAGAGGAGGAGAGGAGAGATCGCTTGTCCCGGGAGAAGAGGGGGGAAGAGCGGGGCGGGCGGCGGCGCGCGGTGACGCGAGCACAGCGGCGGCGAGTGGCCCGTTGGAAGTGGTCGCCACGTTCCACGGGTAGAGAGACAGGACAGCGCCCCGCCGCTCAAGTGCGCGCCCCGTCGGCCGTCGATCGAACGGCCAGCGCGCGCCGGAAGGAACCGAGCGTCCTTTGATACTCTTTACAGCCTCTCAGGCTTTGCTTGGATTATTATTTGATTCGTTTTTAATTTGAAAAAAATCGTTTTATCATTTTGTAAAACATCACTATAACTGTAGCAAATATAATAATAGTTTTATAGCCAGGTTAGTTATTATTTCGATCTTATAGTCGAGCTAGTTAATATTTTTTTGCTTATACCAAGAAGAGAAACGGGAGTTTGCCTCTCATGCCACCACCAAACTGGTTACGAGACCGTATATAGTGGTGGATATAGGCACCGCTTGGCGTAACTTTTTACCTGATCGGTCACTTAAAAAATGGCTCATTGCGTTGCGAGTCTGTAGGAGTCGGAGACGCTGAAATGTGCTTCTGGCTCTTCTCATAAACCTAACACAAATTAATACAAAACTGCCGTTGATGCCATTTTTACCAAACATTTAAAAAAAAAGGACTTCAGCTCCGCCGAAGCCAGAGTCCTGCCAACGAGGCCATAGATACCAAGTGCAAGTACAAGGAATAGAAAAGAAAATATGAGATATGATATTACAACATAATAGAAAAAATATTTTATAAACAAATAGAAGATAACTAACACTTGCTTTATTATTAACCTTGTTCTCATGAAAAAAGATGGTTACGAATGTTCGTAATAGCAGCTTTGTTGAGTCCACCATCTACTCCGATTTGCCCGATTATTTCAAAAAGATTTTTGAAAGCAAGATATAAACACAGATAAAATGATATAAACACAGTCCTCTGTCCATTCATAGTAGATAAACCATTTACTCCTTCCAGTAGATATAAACACAGATAAAATGTTATAAACACAGTAATAATCAAGATATGGAATAAATGATATACAATTAAAATAATGTCTCCTTCCAGTGAGACTCTGTAGTCTGTCCTAGACAAACTCAAAACTTGACCCTACAAACAAAGGTCAAAATACAAACTTTGTACAGTACAGAAAAGAAAGGAAAACATCCTTTGGTTACTCTGTTCAACTTTGAAAAGTACAAAAGAAAGAAGTACAGAAATGAACCAAAACAACCTTGTGAGGGAAATTTTACAGGTATACAATATAAACTAATGACTAGCTACTCCTTTCGAAACTGTACGCGATTACATGTTGTACAACAACATAATAATAATCATATGATATCTAATCATACTTCTTTGGTCACATAAAATTTCCCTGAGGAACAGATACCTAGGCGTCCTTGCGAAGGTTCTGCAGTGTTGTGTTCCCGAGTCACACAAAAACCTAGTTTTAATCGGTGATTTAGGCCCCAGCACCTGCAGTGTCATATCCATAATAGTAGTTAGCCATAGAGTATGCTTTACTAGTCTAGTCACTAGTGCAGTGTTTTGTGCTCTGCTTAAGGACATGTAAATTGCTGCAGTGCCTGCAGAGATTAATGCAATATCAAGAAGACTGAAGAAACATACCTTAGTTATGCTTGTTGCTTGTCGGTAACAGCTCTTCAGCACCGATTCTAATGTTAGTGTTTGATGAGCGCCTCTTTGATTTGCCATCTAGCCTTTCAGCATCAACAATAAATGTTCCACAAACAGGACGATGGTCAGAGAATTGAGACTCCCCCCGGAAGTACGATAACTGTGCAATACCATCTCCATGCCATAGTATTCTATCACACCTGGATATTTGCAACAAACCGGTCATTCAGTGGCGAAGCTATATATAATGTGGTGGATGCGGATGCACCCACAAAATTTTTAAATATCAGTGAATAGGATTAAATTTTCACCATGGTTATGACTCAAATTTATGCATCTACAAGGCAACCGCACCCCTCTCGGATTTGCTCTAGCTTCGCCACTGCGGTCATTAACTAGTATTATGTATTTCACAGAAGAGTTGATTGAACAAGTACCACATTATACTCATAGATGGCATGAAAAAGACGGTAGTGACACATGCAGTCAACTGTGTACCCAATTTTGGGAAGTGCAATTCATGAATACAGAATATGTGAATCATCTTGATTATTTTTTATTTACCGCACATGAGAATGATTCCTCTTTTATGTTACCACACTTACAACTAGCTTACTGTCCAAATCTGATTTAACTCATCTCAAAAGATGGTTCTTGTGGTACAGAAAGAGGAAATGCAAGGTTTTCGAGTTGCAAAGAGGTTTGTGGACTCTAGGATACTTCATAGGCACCAATAAGTGTTTAAATATGAGATCTGAACTTTCTGAAACTATCTCAAACATTGTACTACATACCAGGCTGGGGTTCTCCTCTTTTTCTTTGATGTGGCAGTCTCTCCAGCATAAGAATCTGAGTTGCAAGAGTACTTGTATGTGGGAGCAAAATATATCTTCTCTTCACTCCACCCCTTGAACACACTTCCAGACGCACGCTGAATATTGAGCTGAGAAAATGTGTACAATGTCAGTGAACTCTAGTATCATTTCACCATAGTATAAAATAAAAACCAGACTGGTTTCTTATTCTATAACTAGTCTTCCTTCTAGAAAAAAAAAAGCTTTATTTTGAGGAGTTCACCTGATCCTTTTCAAAAAGGGCATCCCAGTTATTTTCAGTCAGAAGTTTTTTGGTATCTTCATAGCTCAAGGAAATTCGGTAGTTCAGGTCTCCTAACCATATCACCCGCCTGAAAAAAGATCATGTGAATAAAAAAACAGTAGGCAGTAAGAAAAACTTAAAGCGTTTGTGGGATAACTTTCTTACTCATGGTCGAGAATTTTCTCAGGGATTCTTCGCCCAGCTCTTCTGCAAATCCTTCGAAATTGTGTGAGCCTTAGAATCTCTAACACATCTAAATTCCGCCTCAATTCATCGCCTTCCTTTTCACCTGAAGCCAAATGGCTGCAGATGAAACAAAAGCTTGTCTGGTACAATGTCATGCTTACTGATATACATCCCTGTATCAAAAAGAATTCTATCACTTAAGGGATCTGCTACACTCTATAGAAAATGCTTTCAGATAATTCCTTTTTGCCTCTTACCTTGTTTCCAAGATATCCCATTATTCCGCGACCAACACAGGATGTTCTCACATGTCCTATATGCTGCACTAGTTCTTTCTTTGCCCAGACTGTGACAAAAATACCAACCATTTGTTTGCAAGATATGAGGTTATACTTTAGCTGGTCCCTGGAGGCAGAAGCAGACGAAGTAACATCATCATCATTAAGGCCAAAAATATCATTCAATTTGTCATCCAATTCATCCTCTTCTGAAGAATCCATTTCATTGGCATATGCTTGTGGCCGTGGGCATCGAAAGCAAGCATCTTTGTAGGATTTCTTGGCCATTTCCACTGGGCAATTGCAGAATTTGAGCAGTTTTCTCTGGGATGGCATGTAAGATTTCCTGATGGATTTCAAGGACTTTTGGAAGATTACAGAACCACTGGCTGTTCTTGAACGGTTGGAGAACGAACCATCAAGGCCTGGTGTTGACTGGGATGAGGTTGAATCCAGGGAGGGCGATGGTTTGTGCTGAAATATATCAGCATCAGTGTCAACTGGTTGATTTAGTGCACGGTTTATAAGAGCAAGCCATCTTGCAGCTGGTTCGTTATCTTCTATCACAAGGACATTACCAGCATTGAGAGGCACAATTTCCTGAAAACTGTTAAAAGATCAAATAAAATAAGTATTAGGATGATATCTTCCATTAACTTATGAATACCAAATAAATTCCGATCCTTATTAGGTTTCCTTTGTTTTTATATTCTCCATGGTTATGTTTTTTCAAAAATAACTGGCATGATTATGCCAGGCATATATTAAAAAAAGAGGACTATTCTCCATGGGTTTGGAATCGGATTATTTTCACCTTCTCAATACAGTGACTTGTTCGTTAAAAAAAATGACCAAATTCTCCTTCAAGGGAAGTTAAAGCCTCATTTGGAAAGCACAAATAAATACCAGAATGTCAATTGCAGTCAAATAGACCAAGATAGATAAGAAATCAAGAAAATCTTGACTACACTGATTTTTTTTTTTTGAAAGTTGAACCGGGTTGGGGGCACCTGGATTGAGTACACTGAATACTAAACGTAAGCACGAAATAAGGAACATAACATACAGGGTATTACCCATTTTTCTGAGATAATGTTAGCACCACAATTGACAACATTGACATGGATAAGGTTCAGAGTAATGACGAAACTGGTTACCCTAAAACATAAATATCTGAATGGTCATCAGCAGGAAGAAAGTCATCCAGTTTCAACTCGGCGGTAGGCGCTTTTCCTCCAACGTTCCATGTGGAGACAAATATCCTAAACACAGAACTAAAGAATAATAAGGAGCTGTTCTATGATTCATGTATAATTGAACATGCAGCATTAATTCTCTTACCTAACATGTTCATATTTTGTAGCATTTGAAGAGTGACTTAGAAAATGGCTGAGACGTATGCTCCTAACTTCTGCTCTCATTTAGTCCAAAGAAACACACAAAAAAAAAATTCAAATTACATCTGTAGTTCTGTACTGTCAGTGCAGTTAGCTCATGAGCAAAATTGGCAGATAGAAAATCAACCTGAAAGTTTCCGGAAGGGGGATGAAGATGGTGACTTTGAGTTGCTTGATCCACTCTTAGCTACAATATACAAGAGAAAATGGACAGTTGGTTACTACTATGTTATCAGGATAAACTAGCAAAGTTGTACCACATCCAGTTTGTATAAAATGTTGAACTTCTGGAATGAAGATATCAAGTGCAGTACTGTATGTACATATTTGAATTCAGTTTGATCTCTTCGTTTCATTTCAACATTTGTACAAACAGAATAGTTATCCACAGTTCTGCAAAGTCCACATAGGTTCAATCGACAATATCTGTGTGGTTGCCAACTGACTTCAGCTTCAGCCATTACTCCTTTTGATGGGATGAAATTTGACAATAGGGTACTAAGATATATATTTTCCATTATTACCGTACGACTCAGCATTGACTGCTGATACAGTTTTCCGAAAGAAAGAAAGAAAGAAAGGATGTACTAACATGTGGAGCAGCCTGCACGGTCTGTCCTCTTGGCGACTTTCTTATCCTTTGTCCGAAAAAGGTTTGGCTGACAGCCCTATAGTACAAAGCAGAACACTTTTAGGTGAAATGCTCCATTTAATTGCAACTATGCAAGTGCAATCAAGATGTAGTTAGAAAAACAGAGGGAAGAGAAACAAGGATAGAAAGTTCAGAAACAATATGACCATGATATGAACAAAAGTGAAACAATAGGCACACCAATTCGTACCTTCATCTTTCCGTCATCTGAAAAAGACATCCCCTTTTGAAGGCAGAAGAACGATGGAAGATTTCCCCCCAAATCCAACTCTGAACACATAACTTAATAGAATGAGAACATGGTAATAGATCATCAACGCTAGCATGTATGACAGAAGCACCAAAGAAAAGAAGCACAGAATTGGAATTCTGACAGGAAATATAAAAAAGGGAACAGTTGTACGAAACCTCCACTTTTTTCAAGCAAGTACGGAAACTACGCCGGATCCACACCGTTATTTGGAACGAAGTTTCTCCACTGTTCGATTACAAATGACAAAGGAAAAAAAAACACACCGAAAATTTAACCAAAAAAGCATTTTTTACATGAAAAGTCAAGCATTATTCCTACAAGTTCCTCAACGAAGAATTTCCCTTTCAAAATCCAACCATCTTAGGATCCAGAACTCAAGTGCACACGCAACAGAGACACCGAGAAACGCAAGAGAAGAACATGGCGAAACTACAGATTTCCCAGCAGCAGAGAAAGCCAGAAACCCACCACCACCAAAGAGGAGCTCCAGCGCCCAATCCGTCTCGCGCCCGGCAGAACCTCCCTCCGACCTCCGCTTCCACCCCCCCTGCCGAGACTCGAGAGCCCCGGAATCCTCCTAAAACCCCAGCGGAGAATGAGAACCCACCAACTCCGCAACCATTCCTCCCAAACGCAACCGGAAAGAGCGGCGGCGGCGGCGGCAGAGGAGGAGGGAGAGGGACGCCTCAAACCCGGGAGTGGGTCTGCAGGAAGGCGACGAGGACACGGCCATCCGGGGCGGCCCCCCGTCCCGTTCTCCCCCGAGGATTAAACTACTCGGCCGCGGCCGCGCGCGACAACTGTACAGCGGGGCGTGGGCCGGCGCGCTTCCACGGCATTTCTTTCTTGGTGTGGGGGGATCCGGCAATTGTTTACGGGCGCGACTGCGCGAGCACGGTTTCCAGCGGGTGGGGGTGGTTGACCCGACCGTGGGGAGGAGAGGGAGAGGAGAGGAGTGGGAGGGGAGAGCTTGAGTTGAGCGGCGCACGTGCGGCTCGCCGGATTGGGTTTGGCGCGAGGGAAGCGGAGACGGTTGGGCCGGTCTGCCGTCTGCGGATGGGGATGGGGAGGTGAGGTCGCCAGGACAGGCGCCATGGGGTCAGCCCCTGTCCTTGCGTGCTTTATACTACCACTGCTGCTGCTCTGCATGCTTCCATGTAGTTTGGGAATAATCTCCAGCCTTACCCAAAACAGTTTGGGAATTAGGAGCTTCACCAGTCCATACGATCCGGTAATTATTCAGAATTTCATCAGAAGAATGATATGTGGATTATATTTACTTATTATTAGTTCGTACCAGCATCTTGTTCCATATTACTACTAGTGAGCTCTAGAACATCGAGGTAGGGTTAAAAAAGACCGTTTTGCCAATGAGTGGGGGCATAGAATATACGGAGTACGGCACATGTTTTACCGCTAGGATTATTTGAACAAGCGGGGTGAACGTTGACTTTGCCTTTAGACTAAATCTTAGGCATTGTTTAGTTCATCCAAAAACCCAAAACTTTTCAAGATTTTTCGTCACATCGAATCTTGCGGCACATACATGGAGCATTAAATATAGATAAAAATAAAAATTAATTACACAGTTTGACCTGTAAATCGCGAGATGAATCTTTTAAGCCTAGTTACTCCATGATTAAACAATATTTGTCAAATAAAAACGAAAGTGCTACAGTGTCGTTTTCTCAAAATTTTTTGGAACTAAACAAGGCCTTAATTGGAGAGGTTTATGTTGCTTTCAAAAGTGCCACATCATATAGACTCTAGAATCATTTGGTGAATTAGGCCTTTATTGTATCCCTCCAGTTTTGTCAGTTTATAATAATATGACTTTTATAAATTAGGTGTGATATGATAAGCCATGGCGGAAAGTATTGTTGGCTGATTTGTTGTGAGAGAAAAACATTGTTGAATGGCAGATTTGGTTGATAAACTCAAGCGTAATATTTCTAGTTTTTGCTGCCAGTTTTTGTTGGATTCTTAAAAACTAGAAAACGATTGATATCCATCTTTTGCTAGTTTTTATGACCTATAAAGCAATAAATGAAGCTAGATTTTTAAAAGCTAGGAGAATCCAAACACTCTACCGGTTTTTGCTCAGAATCCAGATTTTAGAAACTAGATATAAAAACTAGTTTTGAAGAATCCGAAACTGATCAAATATGCCCTTAAACAATAATCTTTTATGCATTATTTTCATTTTGCTATTTTAGATGCTAGTCATGACTCACGATATTTAATACATGTGTGACGCGGGATTGGATGATTGTTGGATGAAATGGAACCTTTTTTGTCTCAATGCTGGTGTTGAATACTTTCTAAGTGGTAATGGTATATACATAGTTTTATCTCAAATGAAACACTTTCTCACTCATCAATAATAACTTTAGTGCCATTTATGTAACTCCCCATTTAATGAAAATGAGACATTTTATTGAGATTGACCTTGGCCCGTGGATCGCCTATGGTGCCCTGCCTCTCGGTGTCGGTTCCGCCACGGCAGTGTAAGGCCCGCAGGTGGCGGCGCAACAACTCTGGCGGCATCGTTGTGCAAGGTCGCGAAGTCAGCGCGGTGCTTGAATGCTCGGCGAGGAGAAGGATGGTGGCGAGAGGCGTGTCTGTTCGACACAATATCTTAAAGAGGGTGAACTCACCATCTTAAAGAATAGGTGACTCTATGCAAAGCAAGCCAACCAACAAAACAAACATATGTTGTAGCCAGGCTAACACAATGCAGACAAACAAACAACACTAGGTTTATCCAACGATGGTGCAAGTGAGAGCATATGACCTCAAAAAAACAAATTTTCAGCAACAAGCTAGCGTGCATGTCTCCACATAGAACCACCCATTAAAAGTGGTTGTTACTAGAATGGTTACTCAAGTTCTTTTTAAGAGGAAACAACAAAAAAAAAGATGGAAGAAAGGAAAACGCCGCCTCCCCTACTCGATGATGATTAAATTGAATGCGCACGAAGGGATATGGTACGGTGCTGTGGCGCATTTAGGCCGTAGTGCAGATCTGTGTGTGAAGCGCAATGGTCCAAACGCAAGCTGCATACGAAAGATATGATTCGGGTAATGAGGCCTTAGCTCGGAGCTAGCTGAAAGGATGCCATCATCGTTGCCATCATTAGAGGCGAGACCACCACTCCCCCACTCGGCCGATTAGTGGGGGGCCATGCATTGCATTGCATGGTGCCCATTTTAAAACGGTGGTGACAGTGAGCTAGTCCGATCTTCCACGGCAGGCGATCGCCCGCCATGCATATGCATATGCATATGCTTCATCTCTACAAATTACGAGAGCAATAAACAAAAACCCCTTGTTTGTTTCACAGGGAAGGAGAATGGCCTTTTGGAAGCTTATTACATGGTTGACGTCAAAGTTGTACTATAGCTCTTACATCAACCAATGCGTCTTTCACACCTTGTATAACTTGAAAATTCTGTAGAATTTTTTTTAACATCTTCTGGAAGCTTATTACAACTTTGTAGGGAGAATGACCTCTTGGAAGCTTATTGTATGCCAGTGGCGGATCTAGGATTTTAATCATGGGGGTACGGACAAAAACGATATAGTTCATCAATATGAACATAACATAATTATATCACTAAACGGTGATAAAATAGTTGTGAATGTAGAATGTTAAGGTTGTTGTATGGGCTGAGCAGACTAGCAATTGTATATAACAATGTATTATATATGTACATGTTACTAAAGAGTATTATATACTAGATGTTTTTTAAGAAATTTTGGGGGGACAATTGTACTCCCATGCTACTACTATACATCCGCCCCTGTTGTATGCATGGTTGATGACTTGATGTCAAAGTTGTAGCTCTATCTTTTACATCCAGGGGCGGAGCTGCGTTGCACCCCAAAAAAATTCAAAAATAGTAGATTTGATTAAAATTTCACCGTATATGCATCCCCTACAAACCATCTTTATGAACCCACAAGGCAAGTGCATCTCCCTCCAATTTACTCTAGCGATGCGTCTTTCTCATCTTATATAACTTTATTCTGGTAGTTTTTTTTAAACCTTTTGGAAGCTTATTACCTTGCAGGGGAATGACCTTTTGGAAGCTTATTACATGGTCGGTGTTACAGTTGGCAATTTGCTTCCAAAAATGTAGGGAGAATGACCTTTTCGAAGCTTATTACATGTTTTATTATATTTTTTTTACCTTTTGGAAGCAAATTGTAGGCTAAGTAAAAAAAACATACGGATGTGTCCTTTTCAGCTTTCACCTCATATAACTTTAAAATTCTGGTCCCTACAATTTGCACACTCACTCGAGTGCGTTTGGTGGTAATAATATTATGAGTGCCTAGTACATCTGTGAAAGCTTAACCGCTAAGCTACTATTATAATGGCCCAGGCTCAGTAATCAGTGCTCCTCCCAACGAAAACACACGATCACCCACAGGAATTTGACATGCCCACAGGCCCTCTTGCGACAAAAGCAAAACACGGATTTTTTTTTTAGCATACAACTTTTCGATTTGACGACTTCCTATGTCTTTATCGGACCGAATTCGATCGTCTGAACGTCACATCCCTGCCCTTGCAGTTGTCCGGACTAGTTCGAGAAAAGAAATTTTTTAGATATTATATAACATATTTATAATTATAGTAATTAGTGTTCAATTATAGATTAATTAGGTTTAAAAATTCCATCTTGAAAAAATACTTGTAAATTGTATAATTAATTATTTTTAAATTTATATTTAACTTTTATGTATATATTAAATATTTGATGTGACAGGATGAAAAGTTTTAAGATGCAAACTAAGGCCTGTTTCAGTTCACAAATTTTTTTAGATTTCAACACTGTAGCATTTTTGTTTTTATTTGACAAATATTTTTTTATCCAATTATAAAGTAACTAGATTTAAAAGATTTATCTTGTGATTTACAGGTAAACTGTACAATTAATTTTTATTTTTATATATATTTAATGCATCATACATGTGCCGTAAGACTCGATGTGATAGAGAGTCTTGAAAATTATACAAACTAAGGCCTTGTTTAGTTCCAAAAAAAATTGCAAACTAGGCACTGTAGCACTTTCGTTTGTTTGTGACAAATATTGTCCAATCATGGACTAACTAGTCTCAAAAGATTCATCTCATCAATTCCGACCAAACTATGCAATTAGTTTTTATTTTCGTTTATATTTAATACTCCATGCATGCGTCTAAAGATTCGATATGACGGAGAATCTAAAAAATTTTGTAAAATTTTTTGGGAACTAAACAAGGCCTAAACAAGGCCTAAGCAGGGCCGCCGAGAACGCACTGCCTGCCACTTGGTCTCCTGTCTGCTGTGTGCTGTCCCCTGAGCACGAAGCAATCGCACGTACATGTACGGACACGCCATGAAACCATGTAGCAGGAGCCAAGAAGACGACGACGAACGCCTTGGTGTCACTGGCCATCTATACCTGCACCTGGCGCGTAAACGAGCGGCTTGAGATCGCTGTGCTGTTCGTGTTTCGGCCTCATAGGGCAGGAGCTGCAACCAACACACCACCTGCTCGCCTGTTTGCTACCAAGCCTACCCGTATGTATGCGCACGCGTCCATTGCTCTGCAAGAACAGAGATTAACACATCTGCACATGCACAGTTTTTGTATTTGTATGACGCGTCAGAATGACGCAAGTTGGCACCGTGTGCCGGCTCGGAGTGACAAACGATTGTGTTGGGGGGAGAGGGTGCAGTGTAACCACTGGTAACATTGCAGATATGAGGCAAAAAAATGGCGATGCCAGAAAACAAAAATAACATGTCTTCATTGGAGCAGCGATTGCGACGACACGAAAAATGGCATGGTACAATAATGTCCCGACACCAATACAGATTAGGTAGGTACTCGCGGTACTCCTGCTTTCATCCAGGTACGATGCTCTGAACGGCATACTTCGTCTGTTTGGAGCTATATGGCGACAGGATCAGGCTTCGTCTACTCAAAGTCTCAAAGAGGCAAAGAAACCTGTCCCATCGCCGCTTATTTTGGTATTGGTAGAGAGAATGCTTAGAACTGGAACTGCATCTCCTTCGTGTAACCGAGATCGTCCAGGTGTGCAGCCATGGCTTTGTTCATGGGAGGAGGGCCACATCGCAATACCTGAAAACGGAAAACCCCCTAGTGTGTGACTTCACCGAGCAAAACTGATGGCTTCCAAGTTCCAGCAAGTGCTTTCAGTAACTGGAAAGCTTACCTGAATGTCGGCAGCGGGCGCTGGGCAATGAGTTTGGATCATTTCCTTTGAGACGAACCCGACACCACCGTCCCAGACTTCGGGAGGCTGCACGGAAACAATGCCTATTTAGTAAGACACGGACAAGCAAAACATAGGGTATCCACTAATGACAGGTGACTGGCCAAACTACTAACTCTTAGAACAGAAATAGACCTGATTCAAGACATAGTAGATCTTGAAACGATCAGGATAGTTTTTGGCCATACTGTCAAGTTCTTCCTGCATCAAGCAAAATATAAGCGCACAAAAACGATACCGTACTGTATAATTTTTCTTCTATTGTGATGGTTTAGTTTAGCAAACAAACAGGTGTCTATAAGAGTAACATTAACAGACTACAAGGACTGTAGACAAGAGTTCCTAGTTATACTGTGGAGGAACAAATCCATAATTATTTCTCGAAAAAAGAGTGCTGCTTACACATATTTTATAGAGGCGTATATAGAATTCTAGTAGCAGAATACAAATTGCCTGGTATTCTGTCACATGTTTCTGCTCTTCATGACATGATCCGTAATTTTTGCGCAAAAAACCAGATTATTTCCTTATCTCAGAATTCAGAAACCAGTCCTACTAGTTTTCTATTCGTAATGTAAGATGGACAGATGGAGAGTAATGATATCAGTGTCTCACCAAATAGGCATCGTCCATTGAACCAGGCCCGTTTACATACAGGTATATAACTGCTATCAGGTTAAGATTCAATGAAGTCTGTCAGCATAAAAGGCATACCTTCAGAAGAATATCATCATATGTGACATTTGCATAGATTAAGTGTACTTTCGTATTGTCTTTTGGGTTCTCAAGAATTGCCCTTGTGACCT
>Ga0182004_10003251_pt1 | contig 12900 bp, 14 predicted proteins | sample Sormic07211540_1_FD_120479 | JGI IMG/M metagenome (GOLD analysis project Ga0182004, IMG submission 120479) | Endophyte microbial communities from Sorghum bicolor roots, Mead, Nebraska, USA - 072115-40_1 MetaG | ecosystem: Host-associated > Plants > Roots > Unclassified | place: USA: Nebraska... | reverse complement strand
GGCAGCGAGGCAGCAGCGGCACTTGGAACCGGAGGCGATCATCGCCGATCGGATTCGGACGATTCGCATCCAACGGGCCGCAGGGCCTCTGCCACGACCTCACTACCTCAGCCTGCCGTCCGATCCATCCTCCACCTCACTCGGCGACCCGCGACCGGTGGTCACGACGCCCGCGTTAAGCAAACGACCCAGCCCGGCCCCCGCGTCGCCAGCGCGTACTCTAGTTAAAAACGCGGGCAGGGGCAGCGCACCCGTCGCTTCCTGGCTGCTTCGTCCGTCCCCCGTCCGTCTCGCCCAATCGCCCTCTCGTCTCGTCTCCGCTCCGCTCCCCAGCAGGACCCGCGACGCCTCTCCTCGCCCAGTGCCGCCACTCCCAGCCTTGACTCGTTCGCTGGGACCGAGCACCGCCTCGTGCTCTTCGCCGTGCTTCTGCGGGCTCCTCCTCCTCTCCTCCGCGCCCGGCGCGGCGCCGTCCTGGTGGTTCCGCGGGGCGCCGGTCGGGCGCGATCGGACGTGCGGCCAACCCGCCCGGCTCCGGAGAGGTGAGCCGATCCCGTCCTCGCCGTGCCGTATCTGTTCGTCCGGTGCTGGTGGCCTTGTCGGGTGCTGTGTTTCTGGTGGGGTTCCTCTGTTCTACGCGTCCCTGGCGCTCGGGGGGCGACTGCACAGCGTGTGCGGTGCGGCCACGTTGGTGGATTTTCGCTTAGGGTGGGGGCGGTGTCTGCTGATCGTGGGACTCGCTTAGTTAGGGTTCGTGGCATTTATTTGGTCGGTTAAAGTTTCGGCTGCCGATCCTAGGGCTTCGCGTTTTTCGTCAACGGGAATTTCCTGTGACTTTTTGAAGGGTTTTGGATCTGATTGGCGCCGGGGTCAATAGGCTGGGGATTCTTCTTCTTCGGTGCGAAATCTGGGGTCCTGAAAAATCGCATCAAACGTGGATTCTGGTGATCGTGCCCAGTGTCCTCCTTTCTTGCCTTCGGTTGCATTCTGGCAGTGGAAGGAGCAGGAGAGCTCTGCTTGGAACTTGGTGATTTTTGGTGGCGGGTTTTGAGCTCCTCGAGCGAATTTGCAAAATGTTGACTCCTTATCTGGGTTCTGGATAACTGCTGTTACTAGCACTCGGAGTCATTGATACTTGTGGTTGTGGGATTCAGAAGTTCACTGAAATAATTAGATGATGAAGTTATTCCCTATTTATCCATAGAGAGAACAAACAAATCAGTGGTACTTTTTATAATTAATTACATCCTATCGTAATGGATTAGTGCGAACACACATGTTTAGCAGGCTTTAAGCTTCCGTGATTCTTTGTGATGGTGGCCCTGTTAAGTCTTAAAAGGAAAACATGTACGTTAGATGGAAAATATTGTTCACAGAGAAAAGTGGATCTGCTGGCTCCCTTGGAAATGGGGCTTCTTCTCTGTCTTCAGTATTTTGTTTTTGTTACACTATATGCTGAAAATGCCTTCATTTTTTAAAACAATTAAATTGGTCCTTTTTAGTTTCGTGGAACTGCTATTGTGTAACTACCTTTGTTCTTTGACTAAATGCTTTGGTGGATTTTTTTTTTCACTAGCAAAAGTTTACTTTGCCATATAGGGGGGGGAAGAGTGAAGAACTCAAATCCTTATTTTTTTTGTTGTAACACTTTAGAAATTTCTGCTTTGTTTTGAGAATCAAGGCCTCAAGAGCTTCTTCTACTGGAAGAGTTAATGAGCTCAATGTATATTCTGCCTTTGCTAGCATGATTATTGACAGATCAATATATACTCTGCATTTGTAGGCATGGCTGTTTACATCAATCATTTGCGAATCCATACTTTTGAATTGTTATGGTTCTGATCATGCTTGTGCTTTTGTGGTTAATTCAGATATATTGTAAAATGGAAGTACTGCGTGATATGCACCTGCCACCAGGATTTGGATTCCATCCTTCGGATCCTGAACTTATTTCTCACTATCTGAAGAGGAAAATACTTGGCCAGAAAATTGAATATGATCTTATACCAGAGGTGGATATATACAAGCATGAACCATGGGATTTACCTGGTAGGTTGACCATGCTTTCATAGTTTTTTAGTTGAGTTCGTGGAGAACTTTGCCAAAAAAAAGTATCTCAAGTTTCATCTATGAGTTTGGCCTAGATGTGATATCTAGTTGAATCCTATGAAGTCCTTGTGAATCTTAGACAGCTACACGAGAAATATTTTTCAATCAAGTTTACCACTGATGCAGCTCTTTTGTTTTAGTACATTAAAGTGATTCCTGTCAATCTGTATCCTCTTTATCTATTATCTGTTCTTTAGCTCTGTGGATGAAGCTTTCTGCTATTTGCACCACTTATGAATGCAATTCAAATGTTCTCTCCTAATGAATGGCTCATATCTTCATATTTCCTGATCTTCTGAGTTCTGATGGTTTTTTGCAGCAAAGTGCAATCTTCCAATCAAGGACAACAAGTGGCATTTCTTTGCCTCTCGTGACAGGAAGTACCCTACTGGCTCTAGGTCAAACAGGGCAACACTCGCTGGTTACTGGAAATCAACTGGGAAGGACCGAGCCATAAAGCTGAACAAGCGAACTCTAGGAACAAAGAAGACTCTAGTTTTTCATGAAGGCCGGCCTCCCTCTGGCAGACGCACTGAGTGGATTATGCATGAGTACTACATAGACGAGAATGAATGTAAAGTCAGCCCTGATATGAAGGTATTGCACTATTGATTGTAATACATGTTTCTGAGTAATATAATAGTGGTTTCAGAGAATTATATCTTGAAGAGTATATATTGGATCTTGCTTTGTGGATTTATATGTTATTATAGGAATAGGACTCACTCTAGATGGCATAGGTGGGCTATGCCACATGGGCTGGCACCAGGTCGGACTTACTGTGTGCTGTGCGCCTGTGCCTCCAAGACATCTTGCAGTCAATTTGCTTGGTTATATGATTATCCTGTATTCTGTTGCCTAAGGTTGAGGTCCAGTATGCTAATGTAGTTTTTCTTTTTCTGCAGGATGCCTTTGTCCTCTGCCGTGTTACTAAAAGAAGTGACTGGGCATTAGATAATGATAATGAGGTGGGCAACAGGAACTCTCATCTGGAACAACTAGATGATGCTGCTACATCAGTTGTCAGCACTGTAAAGCCAGAAGATGCTGCTGCCTCAGTCATCTGCCCAGAAGAATCGAATCATGCTGCTACACCAGTTGGCAGTGCTGAACTATGTAATGATGTTGCTCAGGCAGCTATCACTCCTGATTCAAGATCTCCAAATGGTGGCATTGAACTGGAAACATGGCTGGAAGAACTGTTGGATCCTTCACCTTCATTTAACCTTGTAGCTGATACTGGTTCTGCTGGCGTGTCTCTGACTGAACAATGTGCTGAATCATCGGTAAGTTTCTGAGACTCACAGTAGTTCTAGACTTTTTTGAGTAATTACGCTGGCAGTCCATAAGATTCTCCCATTGTGGTCATACATGTCCCTAAAAAAATTAAATATAAATCTGGGTCCTTAAACTTACTAAGTGTGCCACTTGATCTCCCTACTCATCGCATAACTTTCTTTTTTGCGAACGGGATGTGCCCGTATTTCATTAAGACAATAGGAATTGTTTTACAGCGTTGTTAGTCCTGCTACCTGAAGCCGATATCCTGCAATGGCATGCCAACATAGCCATCTCCCTTCGCATAACTGTCTACATGGCATGCCAACATAGCCATCTCTGTTCTCTTCCCCTCCACTGCTGACAAGATATCCTGCAATTGACAATGAGGCAGCCTTACCAAGATGTTACTGTGAGAAAAGTCTGGGTACCACTGGTGTAACTCTAAATATTTAGGGGAATTTAGTTCCCCTGTAAGAAAAGTGATAATTCGCAGGACAACAGGTTGCTGGATGAAGTTACAAGCTGACATTTTTAATTATATATTTAACATACTTATTCTAGATTAAATTTTCCTTTTAGGATTACAAGGTAGGTGCACACACAAGCCTGGTGTGCATGCAGAAGAAAATGGGCCTCCCAAGCACACATCCATAATAATTCTAGAGGCACTAAAAACCTTGATGCGCCACCTAGCACGCAGAAGCAAACCTAACAAGCAGTTCTTCAATTCTCCCTGTTTGTATGTGCTGAGCAGTAGTAGATGGTCGGCGCTGAGTAAGGTTTGCATCAAAGCACTTCTGCCATGGGAATACTGAAGAAGTCTGCCAACATGTGGATACCAATTACATCACTTCCATAATTTTTTTTGATGTTTTCTAAATCTAATCCGAGTTACACCAGGCCCTACTTTGTCTTGGTACTAAACTACCAGTTGGCTCATTGCAAGCTTATAAGTTATAACCACACTGATTGACTACTAAAAGTGCAGGGACACCAATATCTAGTATATTGTGGGGCACCCAAAATTTGGATTTGTATTTTACTTTTTTTATATAGTTGATGCCCTGTTTGGTAGAGCTTCTATGTAAGGGCATGTTTGGTACAGCTTCTTCTGCCCTTGATTCTCTGAGAGAAGTAATTTTGTGGTTGAAAGTGGATTCTCTAAGATAAACTATATGTAAACGGTGATTCTGTGCGAGAAGTGAATCAAGATAAGCTACTTTTTTCAGCTCCTAGGCTCTTGGTTCATTTCAGAAGATCACTTTGCGGAATCAGCATAGAATCACTTCTCTGTAAATTACTGTTTGGCAGAGTTTCTCCTGGATAGAATCTGCTTCGGGAGCTCTGCCTAGTAGAGATGGCAACGGGTATAAACCCGCTGGGTTTTGTTAGTCCAAACTCATGCCCATGAATATAAAATTTGCCCGCTAAAAAACCCATGACCCATGACGGGTTTAATTTGGTGCCCAGACCCGTGCCCATCGGGTCATGGGTACTCATCGGGTTGCCCATGGGCACATCCACATAGCAACAAAGAAAAAAAAATAGAACATGAAAATCATGTCTCAGAACATGAAGTTTTATTCATTCTTCTCATTTTTCGCTTGAATAGACATATCATCTTATATATGTCTCTGAACGTAGTAGTTTAGTAGAAAAAATTAGGATGTTGTGCACTGATATGGTTCACTATGATGGATCGGGTTTTAAAAACCCATGGGTTTATGAGTTTGGGTACTACATCCCTAGACCCATGCCCACAAACCCATTGGGTCTGGATTTTTGCCCATTAACAAACCCATGGGTAGAGAAATTGACCCATACCCTTACCCTAATAGAGTAAAAACCCATCGGGTTTAGGGTATTGCCATCTTGACTGCCAAGCAAGCCCTTAGGTTAGCATAATGTTTTTATTTTCATTGAGAAGCTCTAGAATAAAATAATTGATCTCTGCAAAAGTATGAAGAGTGAACTAAAACATAAAGCGGCCAAGTTATTTTTAGTTTGTTTGATCTTTGAGATTTCTGGATATTTCCTGATTGGGTAAACTAAACCTATAACTATGCATTCAGTTCCCTTTCCCTTCAGTACTTCTTTTCTCTTTGGACCATGGAAAATTCTTTCTGCGAATTGTCAAATTCCTTCTCTGTTGTTGTATTGTCCATGCTTTATTGTATTTTGACTGGGAGTTTTTATTCACTGCTTTCAGAAATGGTGTGCTTGTTTTGTAGTGGTCCATCACCCTTTGCATCTGTTTTCCTTGCAGAATTTGCAGAATCCTGGTTTCATGGCTCCAAATATTGGACCAGGCCATGCTAGCCCTATCCAGGATGGAACAGATGCCACAGACTACCTATTCACTGATGATCTTCCTGAGGATCTTTACAGTATGTTGTATCCTGGTACTGACCAGTTCAATGATAATATATTCTTGGAACAAGTTGGCCAGGAAGGTATTGCTTTTCCTACCAACCAGGCATACTACATGATGGGAACAGATGCTTATGCTCTTCCAAACAACTTTGAGAATGGAACTCCGAATGTTGAATTGCAGTTAGACCAGGAAAATGACCAGATGAATCTGCCAAATGGAAATGTTGACACTGGAATTGCAATACGAAGTCGCAGAGCAACAGCATCTCCTGCTAACATTTCACTAGCATATGGCAATATTAAAATGCAGGTTGGAATTAAGAGGATGGTCACAAGTAATTCCGAATCTATCAACCAGACTATGAAGTTTACACATAACAGTGGTCGTCGTCTTGATCTCAGGACTGATGTTGAACACCAGAAGAAAAATACAAACAATGTCATTTCTGCCAAGCAATCTGATGCAGCCAAGACTGAAGGCCACAGCAATCAAGGTTATCTCAAGGGCTTCAAAAGATGTTCATCAGCTGGGTTCAAGTCATACATATTTGTTGCCTTTTTTGTGGTTGGAGTTGCTGCTGCAGCTGCAGCGCTGCATTATCACCGCTCTGGTGCCAACCTATAAATTTGAATCATCAAAGATCAGCACGCTTAGTTGTAGCTCTAGTGATCAGCGGCAGCATTGGCTTGAGCTTAGAATCTTCCCGGCTTCATCCTTGGAGTAGTTCGTCAGCTTGGGGTTACTGGCCTTCTGGGGATACATTTGTGCGACCACTGATTCCCAGCTATCTCCACACGTTTTTTTTGTGGTGCTGTACATATTAAGTTTTTTCTTCTTTTTTGATCGTCTAGTTGCTACCAACGGGTGCCTATCAAAAAAGAAAAAAAAAGGGAAAAAGGGTTGGGGGTGTATGAACAAAAAAAGATGTAGCTTTGGCTTTTGTAATCTGAACCATGCTCATAAATGATAGTGGATGACTACATTATTATTACACAGACCACTGCATTCATTCTCTTTCATTATAGCATCTGTTTGAACAAGTGAAGATGATCTCTCGCTTGACAACAGAATTGTACTCCAGTGATCCATGTGAAGTCTGCTGTCCAAGAGTTTGATAAGTACTTCAGGTTTCAGAATTTCCTATGATATATCGTTTGTTTCATGTGCTGTATTTCTGGTTGGCATAAGCTGATTGCTGCTGCCTGCTTGCATAGTTGCATGCAAGAGCTACAATTTTGGTGAAAAGTTACGCTAGTAGGTTGGTTACCGTGTGAGTGTGACTTCAGGACACTATACGCTAGCTGTGTATATACCCTGGAGCAAAGTGCAACCCTGTCCTTATACTTGTTGGGGTGTATCATCCTGGTCTATGAACTCTCAAAACGGCTAAGGTGATGTTTAGTTCTCCATAAAATGTAAAATACCAACTATATTGAAATGATGGAATGCAAGATATTAAAATTTTTAGAATTTAGTTCCATTCAAAATACAGAATTTATTGCTCTCATGAGGACCTCTTGACGCTCTTTTGGGCTTTTTTAGCCTCTTAAGACCAAAATCTAAAATAAAAAATAACGAACATATCCGGTGGAAATCATAACCTTCGTGAAAACTCGTGCAAACTACATTAAAAAAGTCATCTAAATTTACAAAAAAAATTCACGCATGTAGATAATATGACGATGCACATCTTGTAAAATATCTTGTCCAAACTCGACTTCGTTTGTGAGATATAAAAATAATAAATTTCAAGCCAGAAAGCTGTCCACAGGATTTGTTAGAAATTTGTTATTTTTATATCTCACAAATGAATTCGAGTTTGTACAAGATATTTTATTAGGTTGTGTAGCATCATATCATCTATATGTGTGATTTTTTTGGTGAATTTAGACTTAATTTTTTACCGTGGTTTGCACAGATTTTCACGAAGGTTGTGGTTTCCACCGGATACGTTCCCTAGGAAATTACCACCTTTTGTTAAAAACTTTGTATGATGTTTAGTTCTATTATGCAAAATGATGAGCCAAAACCCAAAATTTTTTAAATAGAAGTGGAACTAAACACCCCCTAATTAAGTCGGTAATCTCTATTTTTGTGTCGTTTAAATCCATAAGCAAGGATGGTGTGGCATGTTATTGCAATTAGGCCCCTCACTTATGTAATTTCACCTACATCCCTTCGTGACCCTTTGGATTCATCGTCGTGGTTCGCGGCGAGGGCGGCTACGAGGCAGGTGACTAAAGAGACGACATCGAGGGCAGTGGGAGCAGCGAGGGCCTATGCGCTACTGGAGTAGGAGAGGCGGGCGACTGAGCACTGGAGCGGTGACGCTGCGGCTACAAGGATGGTCGCGTCGTTGTGGCCAAAAGGGGCACCTCTCCCCTTTGTATGGTGAGTTCTGATTGGTGCTTTCTCTTCTTGATTCGTCTGATTTGGTAGGCTAAGAGGATGCACATGAGGTAGAAGGCAAGACTTTGACATGTCCGGACATCGAATTAGAGCAAAGTTTTAGGGTTTTGACATTTTTTTGTCTTCACTGCAATGTACCTTGTGTTGATTTTTGTCTATTCTCTATAGGTGATTGTAGAGATGTATTCACAGTAGAGATTCACCATGATAGTTTTTTTGTTGGTTATGGAAATCTCATATCATATGTGGATGAAAGGGTGTCTTGGTTTGATAATATAGAGGTAGATACATGGTCTCCTTTATGGTTTCCGGACTTTTCAGAGCATGCAGTTAGGCCACCGGAACAATCTAAACGTGAAGGTACATTGGCTGCTACCAGGGAAGACAGTACCAGATGGTCTTCCTCTCATACTTTCAGATGCTGACACCAATGTAATAGCAACATATGCAGAGGATGTGAAAATTTTGGTAGTGTATTTTGATCATCAAGACTTGTACGATGAAATTAATTGGGATGATTTTGTTGCTAATCCAGTGCCTGAATTGTCTAAGGTCATTAGCCCATGCAAATCCAGTGCTTGAATTGCCCAAGGTCCTTAAATGGCACAAAAATAGAGATTACAGACCTAATTAGTCTTTTTGAGAGTTTATAGACGGGTTACACACCGCAACAAGTATAAGGATTGGGTGTGCACTTTGCTCTATACCCTGCGATGAGACTTCGATAACGAATTTTGTCTGTCCCAACTTCGCTTGCAGCGCAAACTACCTAGCAAATCTTCTACAAACAGGCAGAAGTGGAGCTCACATTTGCTAGCAATTTTGCGTTCAAAAACATCTAGTAGCATTTTTTCTTCACTGTCAGCTGGGTGGTGGATATGCGAACAAACAGATACTCAAGCCTTGTTTTGGTAAAAAATTTTAGGTTTAGCTAATGTAGCACTTTTATTTGTATTTGACAATTACTATCTAATTATGGATTAACTAAGTTCAAAAAATTTGTCTAGCAAATTATAGACAAACTATACAATTGTTTATCTTTTTATCTATATTTGATGCTCCTCCAAAGATTCGATGTCATAAAGAATCTTAACAAATTTTGGCAAATTTTGGAAACTAAACAAGGCCTCAGTTCAGCCTTCTCAACGAAAAATTCTACCACTCTAGCCTTCAACAAAAACGCATTCCATCGAACAATAAGTACCTTAATCAATCATAAAAAAGCTGCGAGTACAATAAATAATCTAGCATGCTGGTTATGTATAATCTTGCAACCCAGCATTGGGCCTTACACCCAGGAAGGCCACACTTTCTGTTAGAATGCTACTATTACTAAAGCTGCAACTGGGGCCTACAACAACCCTGTCTCGCATGGTATAAGAAACCTTGTTATTCTAGTATCCTGGATTACTGGAACCTGCGCTACCATGCGCTCTGCACCAGTAACCGAATACGATGGCTGGGAGAAACTTCCAAATATGTTGGTTGCTCGGCAGCCCTTGTGCCAGTCTGAACTCCATTAGCTTGCACGCCGAAGAGTTCACCTCCTCTTAAAAATCCTTCCTGTGAAAAGAACACAAATTCAATTAATAATGTTGTCCACTTAAAAGTTAAAACTGTTCAGAGATGACATGAGAAATTTCAAATGCGACCCTGATTTGAATGCATCCCCGTGATGACAAAAGGAATAGAACTAGTAACCTCCTATATGAAATTGAACTTACCAAAACATAATAATGGAGACCAGCCCACCTAATGATAATTGCAAGCTATTCTACTCTCTCCAGTGTCTTGCCCAGAATCCCTTCTTTCTTGTCGAATCAGTTTCTGAGACTGACCGAGGTGGTCGAGATCCAATGGAGAAATGTCTCCTCAAAAATGGACGACTAAATGGGACCTTCATGCTTGAACTTGTACCTAACCTGGGCTCTCTTCTACCTTTCTTCTGGTGCTTATTACCGTTCCCATCTGGATTCATATCAACTGCAACATTTTTTGGTATCTTGTTCTTAATCTTTGATTCGAGCTTTCCAAATAGCTTCACTGTACATTTCTCACCATGGGTACATACAGGGCAGGGAGGATCATATTTGTCAGCTTCTGTAGTTATGCTGTCCAGACAGTCAGCATGGTACACATGTCCACACAACAAAACAGCAACAACAGCCAGCTCCTGAGCGTTCCATGTCGATCTCTCTTTTAACATCTTTAAACACAGCTTGCACACCTCTTGGTCAGGGGGAAGTGTAGTAGAATTCGAAGCACTTGATCTTGTCATTTTACTAGAAATGGATCCCAAGAGCTCACTGTCAAGTGACCACCTCTCTCTTTGGGATGTTGCGACCATTTCAGAAAATGTGCGCATTGACCAGCCATCTGATGACTCACCATAGGATCCTGCTGCTGATAAGTCATTGCTGCAGACTGATAACATGGAAGAGGAAGGCCTTCCTTCAGGAGAGCTTATCTCATTGAGAGATCTGAGAGATGGAATTTTACTGTCCGAAACCTGTCTGTATAATTGATACCCTGGTGATCGCCGTGCTTTCTTCGTCGAATCTGAATCTGTAGGTTGAGAATGCCCCCTGGAGGATGATGGATCTGCTCTGGATACTAAGGGTGGCGTTGAAGGAACAGATACTGATGTCTTCAAATCTGAAGCAACACTTGACATGTCCAGTGATTTCCTGGAAAGCTTTGCCTGCACAGCATATTTAAAAAAAAGGTGTCAGACAACAAATGCAGTGGTATTACAATTACATGGAACCTAGAAGGTAATAACTTCTTGGCAAGTAGCTTGATGACGAATACCTCAGGAGAACAGTTACTTGCTGTGGTGCGGTCAGCTGAAAATAAGTAGAAATCAGTAAACAAAGTCCATCAGGTTGGGAGATTACAAAACACTCCCTCTGTTCCAAATTATAAGACGTTTTGGACTTTTAGATACATTGCTTTTATGATGTATCTAGTATGGTGTATATTTAAGTGCATAGCAAAAGCTATGTATCTAGAAAAGCCAAAACATCTTATAATTTGGAAGGGAGGGAGTATAAAGGATTACTTAATGAAAGCATAGGCCATAGCAATGAATTGTTCATTACCTCGAGGATCAACCTTTGTAACCTTCGGTGCTTCTGTTTTTTTATCAGATTTGTGCCACTTTGCTCCGTGAAACACATTGGAAGGGCTAGTTCCACGGCTATTTCCATTAGAAAATCCTTCAGTTGGGGCAATTGAACCACTCTTTGTATCAGGCCGAATGCTTCCACTACTATGGTTGGAGAACAGAGTAGGGATATCCATTATGTCTTCTATATGTGTGCGATTGTCCCATCGAAAGCTCCATGATGGCGAGTGCCTCACATTCCTGTACGCTGATACTTCTATTGGAGTGATGCATGGCTGTGTCCTCTCCTTTGCAGCAACGCAGCAATTAGCTCCCATATTGCTTAAAGAAGGGGAATTAATATGCTCACAGTTTTAACACTGAGATGCTCATGTGATACAAATGTTACAACCCAACACTGCTTAGCTGTACAGGGAGACAATAACAATAATAAGGTCGTTTTCAATAAAGAAATGGGCAATATAAAGTTAAAGACGATAGTATACAGGTGCACTCTAAGCTTACAGAGGGAGCTAGGAGTACCACATAGAAATAAGAAAGCAACCCTGAAGGGGAAGCTAAGGGGCATCCACAGCAAGATTGTCAAAAGAACTGGTATGATTGGAATTACTAAGCTTTGTTAAATAAAAATGCACATGACAATCTTGTAGCCTTTGGGAATCTACTCCATTCCAAATTATAAGACGTTTTGGCTTAAGCTATGTATCTAGAAAAGCCAAAATGTCTTATAATTTGAAATGAAGGGAGTACTAGAAATGCAATCCACAATGAATTGGGCAGCATACTGCAGGTGTTGGGCTACTGAAGAGACTGGAGAGAGGCAATGGAATGTGACAAAGCCACAAAAAGGAGACACGCAAACTAATGAGTCCAACAATAAGACATTGATCAGGTAGGGGTCATAAGCCCAAACTAGGATGAAAACAAAATGCTTCTTGTTCCTGCTGCATTTAAATTTATTTGGGTAAGCAATTTTTGTAGCAAATAGAAGAACACTAGTAGCATGCTTTTAGTACATTTGCATTCCCTCATATATCCCTAAATACTTCCAGGTGGGAACACATCAACATCTATAAAGCAACCACTTCACTTATTCACAATAAGAAAGCTAAAAGGAATTAAAAATAGATGCTTGTTTATAATTCAAGGCACAAAGTTAGGGGAGCTGGCTAACTACAGTCGGGTGAAAATGTGTGGAGGAAGAAAGCAGCTGTTAGGTAGACCAGCATCAAGACATTCCAAAACTAAAGTACACTCAAAGGCCACATCCTTCGCCCCACACAACAAAATAGCATCTCGCATCTATCCTTGCTGCCCAATACGCACTGTGCAAAACCATGGTAGGATGGAACAAGTATAATATTTTTTTTGTCCGGTATCCGATTAAAGCAAAATAAAGAAAATCCTGCACCCAGAGCCAGAATACAATACGATGTGCAATTCGGACAGGTCACGAATATATTGCTTTGAAGCCACAATTATTCTCCATGCAAAATTTTTCCCGTTGATTTGTAACTAAAAGTCTCGACGGTTATAAATCACCAAAGAGCCGATGCTAAATCTAACTGATGAAATTGTGGCAGGAACTAACACAAAATAT
>Ga0182004_10003250_pt1 | contig 12903 bp, 18 predicted proteins | sample Sormic07211540_1_FD_120479 | JGI IMG/M metagenome (GOLD analysis project Ga0182004, IMG submission 120479) | Endophyte microbial communities from Sorghum bicolor roots, Mead, Nebraska, USA - 072115-40_1 MetaG | ecosystem: Host-associated > Plants > Roots > Unclassified | place: USA: Nebraska... | reverse complement strand
TTGTGTGCCTAGTGATTATAGCAACTAGAATTGTTGGATAGGTGGCTTGCAAACTCCCCATTAGAGCTAGAGCAAAAAGCTTCGCTTTGTTATTTACTAACCTCTTGCTCTAGTGAGTTTGTATAATTTTTAAATAGGCTATTCACCCCCCTCTAGCCATATTAGGACCTTTCACTATGGTGCTTATATATAAGAAACTCTAATTTTGTTGTTTATAAGATATCATCCGCAATAGAATGATAGAAGGCAAGTTTATAGGGATTGGAATTAGATAGACCTTAGTGATCTCCTTTACTCTCCCTATTATTTGATCTTGGTTGTGAAGTTGGGTTAAGCATAGTACTTGAAATAATCATCACCTACTGTTTCTTTAGGTTTGATATCAAAATTGGGTTAATCTCGGTGAAGTTCTACAACGGTGTAATATCTATGTGCTTGCGGATATCTATATTTACTTCTGTGCATTTAATTTATACCAACAAGCATTTCTGGCGTCATTGCGAGGGAATGGTTTCCTGAGATTAATTTTGAGTCTAGCTTAATCTTGTATTACGCATTTATCTTTTATCTTTTAGTTATCTTTCCTTTTTTATCATGGATCCTATATCCACACTTTTATATCAATACAAGGCTCATGCCTAAAGCCAGCTGAATCATCTAAGCCCATCCTATCACTGGTTATGAGCTACGCATGCAACTAATTGAATTAGTTCAGGAGAATAGTTTCTCTAGCAATAATAATGAAAACCTCTATACTCACTTACGTGACTTTGAGCAGACCTGTGCATGCATACACATTAAAGGCATGTCTGGTGAAACTTTAAAATGGAAGTTTTTTTTCCTTTTTTTAAAAAGATGAAGCTAAACATTGGTATAATCATCATGTGTGGAGTAGTCTGGGAGATTGGGAAGCCTTATGTTCAAGTTTTTGTTTTCAATTCTTTCCAATCTATAGGGTTCCTAAACTTCGTTTGAAAATCTTAGGTTTTAATCAACACTAAAACGAGGTTTTAGGAAAGGCCTGTGACCGATTTAATGATATCTTGAGTTTAGAACCTAACCTATCTTTGCCAAAACACATTCTTCTCCAACATTTCTTCCTAGGCCTTAATAAGAAAACTAGAAAATATCTTAATACAGCTGTAGGAGGTTCGTTCTTGTATACCACTGCTGAACAAGCCAAAGACATTCTTATGAAAGTCTTAATCGACCTTTTTCATGAGAGAGGAAAGTTGTTAGATGAAGAGCCTCAATTTGATGAACCAGAATCTTTTTCTGAACTATCTCAACCTTTAGATACTTTAGAGCATGATTTATCTAAGGAAGAGGAGGAAACTCTTCCAGATTTCATGCTTGAAATTGAGGATGATCTTTTTGCTAATTATGAAAATACCTCAAAGTAGTGGCGAATCTAGGATTTTATCTTAGGGTACGCCGTCCAAAAATTTTCATATACAATTCACTAAATTCATCTAGCAATTCAGTAACAATTGTAAATTTTGCAATGTGATTTGGTAAATTATAGGTATAAATTAGTACTAGAGACTTACCATTCTATTTTCTCATTGCTTTATTCGATACTTTTGAAGGTACATGAATATCTTGACTATATCATCTTCATCAACTTAAAAAAAATATCGCGCTCAATAAAATGACTAGATAATCATTCAAAACTAAATATAATAATTTTCTATAAAATGAAAAGAGCAAAGATTAATTTTTACCTAATAATAAGTAAAATAATGAATCAAGATAATAAGCCCTAATTATGATGACCGTAAAAACTATAGATGAGACTTACAAGAAATAGATCGGTGATCCTCCAAGGCTCCAATTCAGAGCTGGGTGAACGGAGACTCACCGGTGAAAGGGCATCAGGCGCGGCGGTGTGTTCCTCCATAGGCTCCATACTTAGGCCCTGTTTGGTATGGTTGGTAAAGTTTAACTCCCATCACATCGGATGTTTAGATATGAAGTACTAAATATAGACTATTTATAAAACTAAAAACATAGTTTGAGAGCAATTTGCGAGGCGAATCTTTTAAGTCTAATTAGTCCATGATTAGACACTAATTGCCAAATAAAATGAAAAAACTACAATACTTGTTAAACTTTAAGACCTCTAACCAAACACCGCCTCAGATTAGTAATTTCAAACATCATGTAGAGTCAGAGGCTCGGAGTGCATATGCCGTATGGGTTCACTTAACGAGTGGGGCTTGTTACATGGGCCTCCCGTCGTCATGTGATGGTGTCCAGGTTTGTTTTTTTCATTTTTCTTTTTACAAATACAATGTATACACTATATTATATAGTATATATATTGCTTGCCACTGGTTTTGTAGGGTATGCCGGTGCATACCCGACATAGCTTGTGGCTACGCCACTGCCTCAAGTATCATATAATGAAAAGATCTCAAGGGATTAAGCTTAAATCCCATGTTGAACTACCAGACCATGAGGAGCTTTTTATTAAAAAGATACCAAAAGAGTTAATAGTTGTTTTAAGTGATGGGTGGTTAGAGGAGTCAGAGCTTTCACCTAAAATAATCTGGTTAGATACACCCTCTGTCATTATTCAATATCAACTCAATAGTGCTCCTTCTGACACCTTTATAATCTAATAGTAGATGTTAATATCATGTCTACTACTTTTGATCAAGAATTATTAAAATACATGTCATTAGCCCCAACTACCAAATTGCTGAAGAGTCTTACAGGACACATTATTTCAAGTTTAGGAATTTTATGTGTCCTTCCTATTTTGATAAATTCACTTCTAGTCTAGTTAAATTTTTACATCTTTGATGTCTGAAATTTGATTTGTTTATTGGACAACCAATAGAAAGACTCATTTGACAAGGACACACAGGGAAAATAAGAACTAAACTTGGGAAAAAGTTTAAGTTCTTTGTACCTTTCACTCATTCTTTAAATGCTTATCTAGAACCACTTCCTGAGCCTGACCCAATAAAAGATGTTAAGGTTGCATGTCTTGATGAATTTGTAGAAACATACTTAGAAGATGATGCTTAGTTTTTCACTAAAGAAGAAGGTGTTGGGGATCACTTTGATCCTGAACCTCTTGATGAGTTATTAGAACCACCTAAGCCCTCTATTGAACTTAAACCCCTACCTTCTGGACTTAGATATGCTTTTCTAAATAATGATCAGGATTCATCTGTGATCATAAGTGATAAACTCACTAAAGATGAATCTTTGTGCTTAATAACTATCCTAGAAAAGCATATATCAGCTTTTGGCTATTCACTCCAAGACCTTAAAGGAATTAGTCTTGTTCTTTGCACCCATTGCATCCCTACAGATCCAGATGTTACACCTTCTAGGGAGCCCCAATGTAGGCTTAATAATGCAATGAGGGAGGTTGTCAAGAAAGAGCTTTTGAAACTTTTGCATGTTAGGATTATTTATCCTGTGCCACATAGTGAGTGGAGTCCTATTCAAGTTGTACCTAAAAAGGGTGGAATGACCATTGTTAAAAATGTAAAGAATGAATTGATTCCTAAAAGAACCATCACTGGTTGGTGAATGTGTATTGATTATAGAAAACTTAATAAAGCAACTAAAAAAAGACCATTTTCCGCTACCCTTTATTGATGAAATGTTGGAGTGTCTAGTGAACCACTCTTTTTTTCTTTCTAGATGGTTATTCAGGCTATCATCAGATTCCAGTCCACCCAGATGATCAAAGCAAAACCACTTTTACATGTCCATATGCTTATTGTAGAATGTCTTTTGGATTATGTAGTGCTCCAGCTTCTTTTCAAAGATGCATAATGTCTATATTTTCTAATATGATTGAGGAAATCATGGAAGTATTTATGGATGATTTTTCTGTTTATGAAAAAACTTTTGATGATTGCCTTGAAAATTTAGACAAGGTTTTGCAAATATGTGAAGAAAAACACTTAGTCCTTAATTGAGAAAAATGTCATTTCATGGTTAGAGAAGGTATAGTGTTAGGACATTTAGTATCTGAAAGAGGAATTGAGGTAGATAAAGCTAAAATTAAAGTAATTGAACAGTTACCTCCTCCTATAAATTTTAAAGGAATTGAAGCTTTCTTGGTCATTGTAGTTTTTATTGCTGATTCATCAAAGATTTTTCTTATATTGCAAGACCATTGATAAATTTGTTAGCTAAAGATGTCCATTTTGAATTCAATGTTGTATGCTTGAAATCTTTTAATATTCTTAAAGAAGCACTCATCTCTACACCAATCATTCAACCCCCTTATTGGTCTTTACCTTTTGAAATCATATGTAAAGCTAGTGATTAAACTGTGGGGGCAGTATTGGGACAAACAAGAGATAGAAAGCATCGTGCAATTTCTTATGCTAGCAAAACCCTGATAGGAGCTCAACTTAATTATGCAACAACTGAAAAAAACTCCTAGCTATTGTTTTTTGCTATTAATAAGTTTAGGTCTTACTTAGTCGGAGCAAAAGTAATTGTTTACACTAATCATGCTACTCTAAAATATTTGCTTACTAAGTGAGATGCTAAACCTTATTTAATAAGATGGATTTTACTACTCTAAGAATTTGATTTTGAAATTAAAGATAAAAAGGAATAGAAAATATTGTTATCGAGCACTTGTCTAGAATGAACTACCTATTAATGACTCATTGAGGGACAATATGCTCTTCAAAATCATGAGAGCAGACCTTGGTACTTGAATATTGTCAATTTATGGTTGCAGGATATGTACCACTAGGGGAACACATAAGGAAGCTCATTTATGAAAGTCGTCTCCACATATGGGATCCACCGTACCTCTTCAGAGTGTGTGCTGATGGCTTGCTCAAGATGTGTGCCTATAGAATAGGGCATCCAAATTATTGAGAGATGTCACGCATCACCATATGAAGGACATTATGGAGTATTCTGCACTCATGCAAAAATTTGGCAAAGTGGGGCTTGAGAGATGTCACACATCACCATATGAAGGACATTATGGAGTATTTTGCACTCATGCACTCATGCTGATGGCCAACCATGTATGAAGACACTAAGGATTTCATCAGAAAATGTGGGGCTTGTTAGAGGCATGGAAAAATTAATTCAAGAGATGCTATGCCACTCACAAACAACCTCCTGGTTGAACTCTTTGATGTATGGGGAATCAATTACATGTGACCATTTCCAAAGTCAAAGAACTGTGCGTGCATTTTAGTGGCAGTTGGCTATGTCTCCAAGTGGGTACAAGTTGTACCACTAAGAAGAGCTAATTCTCAGAACTCTAAGAAATTGTTTGAAGAAATTATATTCTCAAGATTCAAAGTTTCAAGATTGGTGATAAGTGATGGAGGAAAATATTTCATTGATAAGACATTCCATGCATACTTGAATAATCACGGGATTCGTCACAAAATTACTACTCCATACCATCCTCAGACAAGTGGCCAGATAGAAACATCAAATAAGCAGATCAAGAATATCCTACATAAGACAATTGGTGAAATGGGGACTATGTGGAAAGATCGACTACCCAAAGCATTATGGGCTTACCGAATAGCTTATAAAACACCTTTGGGGATGTCGCCTTATCAACTAGTATATGGAAAGATCTATCATTTACCACTTGAGCTAGAGCACAAAGCTTATTGGGCTATCAAGCATTTGAACATGGACCTTGAAGCTACAGAAGAAAAGAAAAAGATGCAACTCTCTAAGTTAGAAGAGTGGAGAGAAAAGGCATATCGTAACTCAAGAATCTACAAAGAGAGAACCAAGAGGTGCAATGATAGAAGGATAAAGAAAAATGAATTTGCACCTAGAGATAGAGTACTACTTTGCAATTCTAGGATCAAATTATTTGGGCATGGTAAGTGGGAAGGACCATTTACGGTGGTAAGTACTTAATCACATAGAGTGATAACTCTACAAACAAACAAATGTACATTATTCAAGGTAAATGACCATCGTCTTAAGATCTTTCTACAACCTAATAGACCACCTAAGATAGTAGATGTGATAAATTTTATTATTTTACCATAATTACACTACTGCCATCCTCCGTTATGGATTAAAATTTGAAATTATATTTTTCATGTAAGAAAAGGAGTCAGAAGCACATACAAGAAAATTCACCCCGAGAAGATGACATGTAGTGTTGGCTGGCCCTGCCCTTGTGCCGACCGGTCTCCCACTTCCAGCTCTCGTGCCCCTCCAATTATCTTATCCCTTCTACACCTTTCCACGCTAGAATTTTGCAACTTTAACCGAAAATTGAATACTTTTCCATATGGAGTCTATTAGGAGAGAGTTCTGACCTCCTGTGCTGCTTAGTCAACCCTTTATATATATATATATATACAAACCTATGCTTGCCTTATTCTTCGTCCCATCAAAGCCTCCTCTCTTTCCCATAGAGAAATTTCCCTTTCTCTCTCTCTCTCTCTCTCATGATCTAATGGATAGAAAGGAGATCATCCCTTTTAACCTCAACAAGATCCCACCGAAGGAAGATGCACTGGCCATCGTCCTTGTTCCAAAGACACTACCCCTCGCTGTCTTCCCTCCAAAGCCATTGACTACAGTGCCACCAAGTCGGAGGTATGAGCAAGCATACTTCACTCAAGCTTGTCATCCGCCGCTTCCACTGCTACATGAGCAACTACTTCTTGAAGATGCACCGAAGAGCTCGAAGATCATCATACCACAAGACACCAAGTTGCTTCCTCCTAAGCCTTAAGAACAACTTGTTGGTGTGAAGACTAACAAGTTTGGAGAGGTCATCTGTGCAATGTATACCATTGCTTCCTGAGTTACTCTTGAAGCGATTCGTGCTTCGCCGAGTCAGATCAAGTTCATACCTCCAAGAGAAGCTCCCAAGAGATCTGCACCACTGGTGGAAAGAGATGCAAGGCACTAAAGTCGATGCCCTCTCCAAATTAGTCTCATCCATTAAGGAGAATAACACCCTCCTTAATAATAATTTACGCGTCACGAGTAGGCTAGCGGAGGTGAATATGGCTAAAATCAAGAAGCTTAAGGAGGACAAAGGCACTCATTAGTGAGATTGCCCAGCTTTCCAAAAGAGATGGAAAGTGATTAGTTATCTTAGTAATAAGGCATAGTTATGTTAGGTCAAAGTTTTTAGGTTTGTACCCTAAGTGTTAGGTTCAGTTCTAATGGCTGAAGCGGCAGCCCCTTGGAGGCATCAGTAGTCTCTGCAATGGACATTCAAAGTCCAATCTTCCTAACAGACAATCAACAGTTGGTGTCTTGGTGACTTTCTTCAATGGACCCGATCACTCATCGCCTCCTCTCTGGGACATCAAACATTACACTTAGAGATTCATCAACTACAATACAGCAAACAACTACAAGATCTTCAAAATAGCAAGAAATCAAAACTCCACGGCGTACCTGCTAGCTAATCAAGCTTGTCATTCTTCATCTTTGTATCCTAATACTATATGTCCATAACCTGTTCAAATCAGGCTCATGTAACCAGATGCCCCTTAAGGGAGGCTCTGACTTCTGTATCTTGGAAGTGTCTTTCCCTCAAAGTAGCTTCTTGGTGTTAATATATTTCCCAGTGAAAAAAAACATGCTAGAGCATGTGTTGATTAGCTAGAGTTAGCATACTCCCTCTATCTCTAAATATCTGTCATTTACGCTTTTTGAGAAACAACTTTGACTGAATATATATTAAAAAATATTAATATTTATAATATATAATTAGTCTTGTTGGAACAATCTTTAAATCTAATTTTTTATTAAATTTATTTAGAGATATAAATGTTGCATACGACAAGTTTTTCAGGGACAGAGGAGCAAGTGAGACGGTAGCCTGACCACATCACGTGGTTGATTTCCACATGACCATGTCACACAAATTTCAAGTTTGTGTAAGTCTACAACACTCTAAACTCACACCATTTGTGCCTCACTCCATTTCAGCTATTTCCGTTGCACACCTTGACGCTTCCCTAACGCATGACCCCATTCTCCGGGCCTCCCCAAAGCAGTATGCCAAGAACTCCCAAAAAGGCTTTCTAGCTAGCTCACACCAATGGCGACTCTGTCTCGTCCTCTACACACCAAGGCTGCTGCCGCTATCTGTCGACCACGGCAACGATGGCATGGTTCCCTTGAAAGGACCACCAGCAGCTACCCGGTGAAGAAGCATGCCTGGAGATTGCAGGCGAGCTACAGGGGTCTTGAGGCACTGTATGACGATGGGTACCAGACGGTGAAGAACCTAGATTACTACTACGAATCACTTGCCGAGCTGGTGGAGCATGACAGTGGGCCGGTGCGCTGGTTTTGCCCTGTCGATGCCGGCTCGCCGATCAAGGATGCTCCTCTAATGTTATATTTGCCCGGTAACTATATATGCCTTCAATTAATGTTGTGCGATCAGTGGTATAGTGTGTGATGCATCAAACGTGTTGGCGTGAGAACTTTTCAGGCGTAGATGGAATGGGGATGGGACTCTTCATGCATCACAAGGCACTTGGAAGGTCGTCATCAGAAATAATTTGTTTCAGTTGGGAATAGTTTCACTTGGTCAAGCACTGAAGCATGTTTAACCTCAAAATTTTCCACATCTTAATACAAAGATACGCAAGCCATTTGTGTATTTGAGAAAAAGCACTGAATATTCGAGAAAAAGCACTGAATAATGTTGGATACGTACTGTTCCCATGTGCAGGATTTTTGAACTAAGATGCATGCACGTTCCTCTTCATGATCGCACGCCATTTGAAGGTAGACATACATATGTTTGTGAATTAAATTTATTGACGAAGGATTGTGGATCGAGGCTGTTTCATTCCATCATATCGTAATAGAGGATTTTCATATGAAGAATAACTTGCCAATTTTGAAGTTCTCGAGATTGTAAGCTGCTTTTATTTTTCAGATCTTGTTACAATGGTAGAAGATGTTGTAAGAAAAGAGAATACCACTTCTCCCAGTAAGCCCATCTATCTATTGGGGAATTCTTTTGGAGGTTGTTTGGCACTTGCAGTAGCTGCTCGTAATCCACATATTAATTTGGTATTGGTACTAGTGAATCCAGGTATATTCCAGAATAAATGTTTTCAATTGTATGATATTCCTAATTTACAATTGATAATTCTTTACTTATAAGTTTTCCTTCCTTTGTCACTGCAAAAGCAACATCATATGAGAAGTCAGGCATACAACAACTTCTATCGCTTCTCAGCTTGTTCTCAGATCAAGCATGCATGGCAGTTACAGCTCTATTGAACTACAACATCGGTAAGAACCTAGACCTTGCTGTACAAAATTTGTAAAATAGTAGGTGTTATAGTAGGCAACACCTACCAGCGCTGGCGTCAGCAAGGGGGCTGAGTCCTGGCGCATAGGGCTAGAATTTGGATAGTTTGTTAGAGTTTGAGATAGATAAGATTAGATAGATTTTGGAAAGATATCATAGAGTTTGGGTTAGAGTCCAGGTTTGATAAAGAAATCAGAGTTTGTTAAGAGTTTGTTACCTAGATTGTAATAGGACTATAAAGTCCAGTCAAGTTAATGAATCAAGCTCAGCCTGGGATTGTGTCTAAGACACCCTTGGGCGCCCAGCACCCCTTCCATGTTCCCTGTATGTCTTCCTGCTCTGCTAGTGTCGGCTCTCCGCCGCCGCCAATGCTCAAGCCCTCAACCTCTCCACTCCCCTCCCTACAACCTCTGCAGCAAAGCCCAGCGCCGTAACAACGTGGTATCAGACTCCATGGCAACGACCGAGGATTCCTCCGCGCCGCTCGCACCGTCGACCAACGTGTCCGCGGCCACGGCTGCTTCGCAGCCGCTGACCGCCACCACCGGCGCTCTCCTCCCCACCACCCCGTCGTCCCAGCCACCCACGCTCGCCTCCATCGCCGACTCGCTCGCTCGACTCACTTCCGCGTTCAACGGCATGCAGCTGCAGATGTCAGCAATGAACCATCAGCTGTCTGCCCAGGGCGCCAGACTGACTGCCATGGACGGCCAGCAAGGGTACCCCCAATTCGGCCTGCCGGGGTTCGGGGGTGTTCCCCAACTACCGGCGACCTCGGCACCGCTGATCACGGAAGTCACGACGGCTGTCGAGGACTCATCTACGTCGGTGTTCCCTACACTGCAGCAGTCGTCCACAGCTCCGCAGGGACAGCAGTCCGCACTGACGCCACCACCCATGGGAGTTCCAATCACACACATCCAATTCCCTCACTCTCCGTCGCTGATCCCACAGTTTGGCTCGGTTATGCAGAGTCTGCCCCTGCCGGCTTCTGCCCACATGGCGGCTTCTCAGCTGGTATGGGAGTCTGCCGCTGTCCCCAAGTATCACAAGATCTCCTTCGAAACATATGACGGCAAGGAAGATCCGCTGGGTTGGCTCAACAAATTTGAGCAATTTTTTTGGGGCTAACTCACGCGCGAGGTGGACAAAGTCTGGATGGCATCATACCACCTCAAAGGGGTAGCCCAGCAGTGGTACCTCGTCCTGGAAACCGACATCGGCTGGCCATCGTGGCCAGACTTTCGTCTCTACTGCCAGCAGCGCTTTGGGCCCGCCATCAGCACTAATCACTTGGCGGACTTGGCGCGGCTGCCGTTCGGATCCAACGTCGACGCATATATAGAGGCGTTCCAAGCACGGGCCGTGCACGCAGGCGATCTCTCCTCGCTGCAGCGTGCCCGGCTATTTACGGGTGGACTGCCGGACTACATCCGCGTGGACGTCGAGCTCCAGGATCCCCAGGACCTCCAGCATGCTATGCGCCTGGCCCAGGCATACGAGCGTCGCAATGCAGTCCTGCTGCCCACCTTACCAGGACCCCAACGCCCGACGCGACGTCCACCAGCAGCCTTGTCGGCATCTGCACCGACCAGTGGCTCGCCCTCTTCTGCACTGGCGCCTCCGACGCCGGCCGTGTGCCCCTACAAGCGTCTCACGCCGGAGGAGATGGCTGAACGTCGCAAGCTCGGCCTCTGCTACAACTACGATGAGCAGTTCGATCGAGGGCACAAATGCGCCCGCCTATTCTATCTGGAGGTCCCTGATTATATCGTCGAGGAGCCCGACGAGCCGGACGACGACCCACCAACCGAGCAGCCAGCGCTCGACCCAGAGATGCCGATGATCTCACTGTCCGCGGTGACGGGCATCCGGGGGCGCGACACCATGCAGCTGCATGTAACGATCGGCGCCCACGACTTCACGGCTCTTCTTGACTCAGGGTCGACGCACAACTTCATCAACCCAGATGCTGCTAGCCGTGCAAGCCTGTAGTTCACAGACAGCAATGGCGCCCATGTTATCGTCACGAACGGTGACCGCGTCGCGTGCCAGGGGCTCGCCCGCAGCGTTCAGCTCCTCATCGGCAATGAACGCTTCACAGTGGACTGCTTCTCGATCCCGTTGGCACCCTACGACATGGTCCTAGGCCCTCATGTGGCTGCGTGCTTTGGGGGCCTATACTTTGGGACTTCACAACGCTACGGATGGCGTTCACCCTCTGGGGCCGCCGGGTGGTGTGGACAGGAGTGGGTGCGCCCTGCACTGCCGCATCTGTGGCCCTGTCTTCGGCCAACCTCTACACCGACAAGGGGGCTGAACACGCCCTTCTGGAGCAGCTCCTGGACGCTTACCAGGATGTGTTCACTGAGCCTGAGGGACTGCCCCGGGCTAGAGCCTGCGACCATTGGATTCATCTGAAGGCCAGCACAGAGCCCGTAGCGGTGTGGCCATACCGTTACCCGCAGCTGCAGAAAGACGAGCTAGAGCGGTAGTGTGAGGTGATGCTACAGCAGGGACTCATCCAGTACAGTACCTCACCTTTCTCCGCTCTGGTCCTGCTGGTCAAGAAACAAGATGGGACTTGGCGCTTTTCCGTCGACTACAGGGCTCTCAACTCGGTGACAGTCAAGGACAAATTCCCAATTCCGGTTGTCGAGGAACTCCTGGACGAGCTGCATGGTGCAAAGTTCTTCACCAAGTTGGATTTGCACTCGGGATATCACAAGGTTCGCGTTTACCCCGCAGATGTCCACAAGACGGTGTTTCGCACGCATCATGGCCACTTCGAGTTCTTGGTTATACCTTTCGGCTTGTCCAACGCGCCATCGACGTTCCAGGCGCTTATGAACTCTGTTCTCAAGCCGTTCCTTTGTCGCTGCGTGCTCGTCTTCTTCGACGACATCCTCATCTACAGTTCCTCATGGACGGAACATCTGCAGCACCTGCGCGCCGTCCTCGTCGTCCTTCGCGCTCATCGTCTGCACCTCAAGCGGTCTAAGTGCTCCTTTGGCACTGCTGCTGTCCACTACCTCGGCCACATCATCACGGCCGAGGGCGTGGCCATGGACACCGCCAAGGTGGCAGCCGTGCAGTCTTGGCCACGGCCACGTGCAGCATGCGGCATCCGCGGTTTTCTCGGACTGGCCGACTATTATCGGCGTTTCATCAAGGATTATGGCATCATTGCAGCGCCCTTGACGCAGCTGCTCCGCAAGGACGCATTCTAGTGGTCGGAGGCGGCCGATTTGGCCTTCTCTGCTCTATAGGCTGCTCTCACTTCGGCGCCAGTTCTACACCTGCCTGACTTTGCTGCCACCTTCATCGTCGATTGCGACGCCTCAGGCTCCGGCTTCGGGGCAGTGCTGCACCAAGATGGCGCGCCGATTGCTTTCTTTAGTCGGCCGTTTGCTGCTCGTCATCTCAAGGTGGCTGCCTACGAGAGAGAGCTTATCGGCCTCGTTCAGGCCGTGCGGCATTGGAGACCCTATCTATGGGGGCGGGCGTTTGTTATCCGGACAGATCATTACGCCCTCAAGTTTATGCTGGATCAGCGGTTATCTACAATTCCTCAACATCATTGGATAAGCAAACTGTTTGGGTATGATTTCAGGGTCGAATTTCGT
>Ga0182004_10003249_pt1 | contig 12908 bp, 11 predicted proteins | sample Sormic07211540_1_FD_120479 | JGI IMG/M metagenome (GOLD analysis project Ga0182004, IMG submission 120479) | Endophyte microbial communities from Sorghum bicolor roots, Mead, Nebraska, USA - 072115-40_1 MetaG | ecosystem: Host-associated > Plants > Roots > Unclassified | place: USA: Nebraska... | reverse complement strand
TCGTCGTCAAGGCCGCCGCTGCCGCCGCCGCCGCCGTCGTCCTTCCCGGCGCACGACGGGCTCGGTGGCGGCGATCAGCCAGCAGGAGCCGCCGCCGGCGGGATTGGTGTTGCCGAGTTTCTCGGCGCCAAGAACTTCCTCATCACCGGCGGAACTGGTTTCCTGGCGAAAGGTGATACGTGCTTCGTTTTGTAAATTTTTTTCCCCTCTATGCGTGCTTTGGATAAAACCCCATATCTTGTCCCGGCTTCATATATATTTTTTTTCTCTCTCGCTCTCTCTGCTGACAGTTCTTATCGAGAAGATCTTGAGGACAAATCCTAACGTCGGCAAGATATATGTGCTCATCAAGGCCAAGGACGGCGAAGCTGCATTGAGGAGACTGCAAAATGAGGTGTGCATGGCGTCCATCCATTAATTTGGTAGCTACTAGTCTACTACCCCATTTGTTGTTGATCATCCAAACGTGCGTGTCTCTGCAGGTCGTAGACACGGAGCTGTTCAAATGCCTGCAGGAGATCCACGGGGAAGGCTACGACAGCTTCATCGCAAAAAAGCTGGTCCCCGTCGTCGGCGACGTCAGGGAAGCCAACGTCGGCATTTCCCCCGACCTCGCCGACGAGATCGCCGACCAGGTGGACGTCATCATCAACTCGGCGGCCAACACCACGTTCGACGAGCGGTTCGTGATGATCGATGCTGTGTCAAAACTTCCTCGATCGTTGTTCAGTGATGCCCCATCGCCATGACCGTCTCCACTTTTGGTTGGTCGCATGCAGGTACGATGTCGCCATGGACATCAACACCGTGGGGCCGTTCCGGATCATGAGCTTCGCGCAGCGGTTCCGGCGGCTCAAGCTCTTCTTGCAAGTGTCTACAGGTAGGTCTTGAAATTAACTGGAGCTAGCTTGTGTTTTCCACTCCCCAAATCAAGCTCTCAGCACACTTTGCTTGTGTGTTTGGCGAGCAGCCTATGTGAACGGGCAGAGGCAGGGCCTGGTGCTGGAGAAGCCGTTTCGCATGGGAGACACCATAGCCAAGGAGCTGGGGTCCTCATCATCAGGATCTTCTGAACAAGGGCATAATATCCCAGTGCTGGACATCGAGGCAGAGATCAAGCTGGCCTTTTACTCCAGAAGACACCTCGATAATAATTCTCCCTCGTTTGCTCAAGAGATGAAAGATTTGGGCCTAGAGAGGTAAATAACTAAATGAGGCATCTACTGTTTATTTACTAGTATGATACAACTGCAGCAAACGAGGTAGAATGAAGTATAGCTTAATAAGACGGCCGGCGATGTTTAATTTGGGTTGTGATTGCAAATTGCATTGCTAGGGCAAAACTCCATGGGTGGCAAGACACCTATGTGTTCACCAAGGCCATGGGAGAGATGGTCATCAACTCCATGCGAGGAGAGATACCGGTGGTCACCATCAGGCCCAGCGTCATCGAGAGCACCTGGAGGGACCCATTCCCTGGCTGGATGGAAGGCAACAGGTACCAGTATATATACATGCATGTGTAATATCTTCAGTGACCAAACCTTCAGATATGTATGTTTATTCAAGGTCATGATAGTGATCTCTCTTGCCATGGACAAAATTGTCGGTGAACACAGGATGATGGATCCTGTGATCCTCTACTACGGGAAAGGCCAGCTGAGCGGGTTCCTCGCCGATCCAGATGGTGTTCTTGATGTGGTAATAATAAGCTGCTATACTAGCTGTTGATGAGACGTAGAACTCCATTAGATTAACCGTTGAACAGCTAACTAATGTCCATCTGCTGCTAAGCTAGGTACCGGCGGACATGGTGGTGAACGCGACGCTGGCGTCGATGGCGAAGCACGGCGGCGCGGCGGGGCCCGGGATGCACGTGTACCACGTGTCGTCGTCGACGGTGAACCCGCTGGTGTTCGGCGACCTGAGCCGGTTCCTGTTCCACCACTTCACGCGGTGCCCCTACAGCGACGCGGCGGGGCAGCCCATCCTGGTGCCGCCCATGCGCCTGTTCGACACCATGGAGCAGTTCGCCAGCTACGTGGAGACGGACGCGCTGCTGCGGAGCGTCCGGGCGTCGTCGTCCTCGTCGCCGGCGGTGGCGCAGCGTGCCCGCGACCTGTGCGCCAGGTCCGTGGAGCAGACCGTCCACCTGGGCAGCATCTACCAGCCCTACACCTTCTACGGCGGCCGCTTCGACAACGGCAACACGGAGGCGCTGTTCGCGGCCATGTCGCCGGCGGAGAGGGCGCGGTTCCACTTCGACGTCCGGAGCGTCGACTGGAGGGACTACATCACCAACATCCACATCCCGGGCCTCCGCAAGCACGTCATGAAGGGCAGGGGCGTCGCCGCCAACCAGCTGCTCGCCAGCACCTCCGTGTGACCGTCGGCCGGCCGGCCGGCCGGCAAAGGGATGCGCGACGGCGGGCTATCTGCCAGGCCCAGACTGTTGCTGTTGCTATATGACATGCCACTGCCACAACACGGCCGATGACCGACGACGCCCAATCTTGCCTCTCCATTTCCACAGTACGTAGCAGCAATCTAAGGTTGACTTGGGTACGCCATGCTTGCATCGCATTACTGATAGATATACGAGATTGTTCATGTCTCCTCCGTCTTGAGTTGTTGATTCTTGTACTCTCGTGTAGTCAAAACAAAAAATGAAGGCTGTGATTATCAGTGACCGAAATTCATCAAGGTTGCACTCATGCACATATCACTCACACAAAACACTAGCAATCTGAACATGGTGCTGTCTGCTAGTGCCATTCTTAACACTGTAAGCCATTCTTTACCAAAATTTAATTTACTGATGAGAAGGTGTTTAACAGTGGCTTGCCATTGATGAATGATGATACAAATTAGTACACGCCTATTGGTACAAGCTTACGCTACACAAGTACAAATGGAAGTTGAGTCTTTTTTGCCAATTCCACGCCTCTGTAAAAAGTGCATAAAAGGGAGGGCGGCAAGAGTTGTAAGTGGATGGCCGCCCTTATATATCACCTGAAAGCTGAAACTCGGGCATGGCTTGGCACAATTGCTTTCTCAGCTCAGGATTGCAGCATCTCTTGCACTGACCAATGGCAATGGGGCCCTCAAGTTTTGCATAGTGCTTTTGTATTCCCCTGTTATTTCTGTGTGGCCCTTGATCCAGCAGATGTTGACATAGATTATCACGGCACAAGCTGGGAAATGGCAACATCGACAGCTCAAAGGAAATAATCCGGTGTTCTTCGCGTCACGTCTGGTTCACCTCTCCTAGGGGCTGGTTCAAACTGTAATAACAGGAAAACAAAATTGGTAAGTCGTCCGCAGCAGTTTAGACACACATCATAAGATGATAAGAAGTCTATTTGGGGAGAAAAAAACATATGGATGCTTTGCAGGAAAAAAAACATCTACATGCCACAGTAGATAATACATTCATATCAGGGTGATGCCACAAAAATGAGCCAAATAAAACAGAAAAGTAGCAGAATGATGTGGTAAAATTACCTGGATGAATGTGTGACTGTTGCAGTCATCGACTTCCAAAATGGATGCCATATTGCCACATCGATAGCAATAGTTTGGAGCACTGAATATGGTGACAACCTTTTGTTCCTGTAAATACATGCATCATGCATGATCAGAAATATTACTTCACTCAAAACTCAGCTCATTAAGCATCTAGAGGTAAAATCAGCTTACATGAGCCCAGTTATATCCCTCCATAACTAATTGATGAGCCCGAGCTACAAGTTTGAGATTGTTCGTGTGATTGAACTGCTCCGATATGTCCTGGAGAACCAAAAGAATAAATGAATAACTTCAAATTAAAAAAGGTATAAAAGAGGTAACATGAAAACAGATGTGTAGTACCTGGCCAAAAGTGTAGCCAGCACCACGAGGGGATATGCCCCAACCACATCGATCATCTGGATCTGACCATAAAAGATCGCACATAGGCCCCTCATGAGGAACCTCTTGGACTCGATCTAAGCTGCGCACACTATCAAGATTTTCAATTGATGGAGATAAACCACCATGAAGGCAGAAAATCTCAGATTCCACCTTCAAGAACATAAATACTGAATCAGTAGAGTCCATGGATGGACAGACAATGCCATGATGTTGAGAAAACACAAGGGATATAGCTACTTTATGGTATAGTACTAGGGTGGTAGAGACAGAACAACAGAATTCTTTGAATGCATGATCAGTATTTATCATCGTTTCAAATATTTGAACAATTAGTTCATACAATTTGATAAGTAAAGATTTACAGAGAGGGAAACATATTCGCGATGGAGACAAACCACAACATCGCCATTCACCAGCCTCTGTTCCATAGAACAGTCAACCACAACACAACCAAGAGTAAACAACACAAAGTACAAAAACCAAGAATAAACAACAGAAAGTATAAAAACCAAACTGAGAAAGTGAGAAGCAACATAGCACAGCATAGTTGCCACCATATCACAACCATTTGATTCTACAACTGCTGGAACCTGGAATTGACAAACAAATGAAGACAAATGATGTTCAACAGGGTGTTCCAAATAACTGGAACATCTGAATACAGAACACAGACTCTATGGTTCTCAGTTTCTAACATGCTCTAACGGGTTAAAAGAAGTTGGTCATAAGTCATAACCCATAAATATACTGCCGCCAGAAGAATCTGAAATTAGTGAAGCTACTAAGCTATTTGTGGTTCTAGTGTTTTAAGATTCGCATGCTGCATATTGAGACGATGGTGCATAGAAGAGACGCTCCAGATACAGCTGAAAAAAAGGTGATTCCAGTCTTAAGAGTACATACCAGAGCTGTCAGAGGAAAATAATCAAAAAGATCCGTAAATGTCTTCCATACATTTGCATTGCCATACCTGATTTAAAATGAAGAAGTTAGCAACATAAATGACAAGAAGCTAGGATTATATTCTGGACTTGTAGGAAAAACCCCAAGCTAGGATTATATTGTGGACTTGTAGGAAAAACCATTCTTACAATCAACTTACATGAACAAATGAGTTTATATAAGATAACAAACAATATGATCATTCAACTTTCATACCAGCTCCTAAGCATAGTGATGGTGCGCCATCAGCCGAAAGCTATACACAATGAAAAAGAAGAATCTAGCAGTCCAAAGAAGTCTATTAATGCAGTAATAGAAAATACACAAAATGCCTAAGAGATTTTGCATATGTGAGAAAAATTTGGATGACTATACTAAACTAAATCTGAAGCTAATATACAACTCTGATTAAGAAAAAAGATTAAACATGGATCTCCTCACAAAGGTAAATATACAGTATGTGCTATGTAGGACATGCTACGCCTGGAAATGTTAAGCACCTATACAAACTCACTTTCGTAGGCATTCATCGTAAAATCCATACACCTGTGTGATCTGCAACCATAAAATAAGAGTTTCAGTTTGAACCAGAAAACACAGAAAAAAAAATGATCATTAATGGGGATGGCATCTAAATTATAAGCAAAGAAAATTCTGAACAGGAAACCGATATGGGGATGGCATCTAAACTGTAACAAAGCAAATTCTGAACAGGAAAATAATATTCACGTATCAACAACTAGAGTAATTTTCTCTGATCTCCATTAAATCGTGGTAACAGTAGCTAAAAAGTAACATGTCATAGGCATCAAGAAAGTAGTATTTGATTGTACCTGCCGACTCTCGTGGTTTCCACGAAGGATCGTAATTCGATGTGGGTACCTCACTTTTAGTGCTACTAGCAGCTGGAGAAGGAACATAAAGTAAATATATAATGCTTACTCATAATATGAACTGCAATCAAGACCATAAGAAATACATTAAAGCATAATTCATAAATCAGATTTCCTATTTTCAGCACACCTACATGTGCAACAAGACAATTCTGCAAAGCAACAAAGAAAACTAGCTTGACAAAGAAAATAAGTAGTGGTTAATTTCTTACAGTGACAGTCTCAACAGAATAGTAGCCACGATCTACATAATCCCCCATAAATAAGTAATTGGTGTCTGGACACTGGAAACATGAGAGAATAAAACTGACAGGGATTAGAGGATGGTGGTGGCTTCAATCTTGGGTAGAATTCATTTTCAGGAAAAAAAAAGAAGAAGCAAAGTTGAGTACACATAGCTGGTACCTTCCCGCCAATTCGGAAAAGCTCTACAAGATCATGGAATTGCCCATGTATATCACCACATATTGTCACTGGACTCTTGACAGGCTGCAAGCAAAAGTTACAGAAGCTTAGAAGCAAATACCGGTAACCTTGCCAAAATACAGAACACATTAAAACGCAAATACATCTAGGAGACCTTCACATCATGCCATTATATGCATGCATAACAAGGTAGCTATTCGAGTAAATTTCTGTTTCTAAGCCAATGATTGAGCAGAATGAAATGGAATAAAATGGGAGGAAAGCCTTAACTTACTGTGTTTGTCCAATTGTTACTGTTACATTCTACAAGGAACAAGATCAAAACAAAAGCACTGAAACTGTTACTGTCAATCAAAACTAGAGCAATGAGACTGAAAGATTTGAAGTTCAACTCCTTAACCATAACATCATGAATTCATGATACGTAGGACCACAATAAGGGCCAACCAAAATGGAGCATCACAATAAACAATGTTGCTCATACGGTGCAGCGGCAAACATTGCATTATACAACATAGTTCAAGAGCCTTCAGAACAAGCAATATAGGTACCCTCCTACACCTATAGTGAAACTGTGAAAGATACCCAGAACAACAGTGAGAGGTAAACTGCCAGCATACGGTACCTGAACGTTGCTTTCCTCCATCAATATCTCCTTGGCCTTCTCGCACAGTGCCTTAACCTGAAACATGTAGGACCCGTTATTGCCTATTCCAAGAATGTTAGAATATCAACCTGCAGTCCTGCATATCTATGCACCAAGTATTTCTGCTTTTGGTCAAGCGGACTCATAGCACGCAACCATATATCAGCCCAAATAAGTACATGTACCATCACACCCTAAATATGCACCTTTTATGGTTACTATTGATTGGTCTGATTAATTTGTAAGATTACAACAGATACATCTTTCCATTTTTGTGCTACTTTTCTGCGAAAATAAAAGGAGATCTATTAACACGAACCAAATCTGAATCGCAGCATCGGATTGATTCGAAGCTGCACTCTCTAGCCACAAGCTACACACCAGATCATCCCTCTATGCCACCGAACCACCAGACACCAAAAGAGGTTCAAACATCCCCAAAATCACCGGAATACCGGATCACACTTACAACCCAAACAGTGCGCCAAAGGGAAGGCGAGAAACCCTAGGCGCGCCCTTGCAACAGATCAAAGGAAATCTGCATTCGCCAGATCACGCCACGAAATAGGAAACCAGCGAACCGTAAACCCGAATGGAAAGGGGGCATAGCCGCATAGCTGGGCTGGATCTCACCTCCTGCTCGGCGAGCGGGCGACACTGCATCAGCTGCTCGATCTGCGCGTCCAGGCCGCCGCAGCCGCCGTTGTCTACGTTCATGGGCTCCATACCGCGGTGGCCGTCTTCTATACGAGGAACCAGCTCGAGCTCGAGCTCGTCGCCGGCGGCGAGGCGAGGAGGGAGGGAGGGAGAGCGCGCGCGCGCGCGGGGAGTGAGACTGACAGAGTGGGGAAGGAAATCGGGGAGAGGGGCAGAGCCGAGAGAGAGACGGGAGAGATTGGTCGGGAAGGCCGCCTGCCAGGTGGGCCTCCCTGCTCCACACATGGGCCCGCTCGCTCCACGCCGCGTGCGCTGTGGCAAGTGGCTGGGAAACGACTACGCGTCCGTGGCTGACAGGTTGGTCGGCGTGTGGGTCCGTGCTGTCAGTGGTTCAGAACATTGTGGGCGTCAGGCAACGTGGAGCGAGAACCGAAAGAGGAAGCGCTCACTCACGGCCCACAGGGACCCATCTGTCAGGCCGTTTTGGCGTGTAGAGTTAGGATGGGTCACTGGCTCGATGGTCCCAGCTTGTAAGGGGCCCATCTTCCAGTCGCATCCAGTACCAGGAGGACTCAGGTAACGGGCCCACGAGTCGGAGGTGAAGTTCATCTGCCGACCAAATTGAGCTTGCGATGGCGAACCAATCCCTAGTCGCCTGATCTGGGGAGAATGCATCTGAGACTGTGATTTTCCAGTCAAAGCTACTGCTCGTTTGAAGGGGAGCCTCCTGTCCGTCCTGTGCTCCTCTTCGCTCGTGTTTGGGTTTTGGTTCAAGAGGGGGAGGCCTTTGTGGAGAGTGGAGACCGGAGAGGAGGGCCAAGATCAAGGGTGTTCCTCGTCCACTCTACTCGATCCGGCAATGCGTGCAGCCGCCGGAGGTGCCCCGCAGCGGCGTGCGGGGGGTATCCGCGTCCGCGCCCCACTGGTGAGCTCAGCTCCACTCCCACCTTTCTTGGCCTCGAGTAGCAACCGCGGCTCCTAGCTGCGAGAGAGGTAGGTTAGCTCAGAGATGGTGGTTCCTGTGCCAAAGGCGCCACCTTTGGCTTGAGGCGGAGGCCTTTCTTCTCGAATGAATCTGGCGTTTTCGTGCGTAAGGCTTGGAGGATTGCAGGCTTTGGGGATGGTTGGAACTTGGATGTCTCGATCTGGGTCCTTAAGGCTTGGTTTTGGAGTCTAGATCCAGTTATCCGTGGAGTGTTTGGTAATATTTTCTGGCTTAGCACTAGAAGTCTTCTAGGGGTTAGTTTGCTAGCTGTTTTTGCCTTGAGTAATGTTAGCTGCGGTGTGGATATGCCACTTGTTATTCAGGAACAATGTTACAGGGAATGAGTATCACCAGAAATCTACTGCATTTTATTATTGGCCCCACTTGCCACGAAGTCATCCTCAGTTTAGTAACAATGGACTGAGCTTAGAAAAATTTTAGCTACAAGCTAAGATAGTCTCATTGCCCTGCCTATACTCTAGACTGCTCATGAGCCACAGACAGAAGGCATACTATCAAAGAATAAGTCAATCATATGGAATGAGTAATGAATGATAGCAAGAGACATTTCATATAATCATATGCGACTGAAATTATAGAGCTAATCATTACAGCATTATATTTTGCATACGCACCTTATTTAGCAACGTTACCTTAACTGGTAACACTAATATAGCAATGCTAGTACATAATTAGCATGCATAAGCATAACTGTTGATGGAAACATAAGGGGCATCAAAATGGATATTATTAGGTGTCTGGAATTCCAGTAGCCTTGATATTGGTAAAAATTGTTGGGGTACTTAGTTGCACTGTTGTTCCTCTTAACCTTTTTACATATGTTTTGAAAGCTCTAGAGTAAAGCACCCCAAACGTTCATGCATTAAATGACAATAGATAGTATAGATGAAAAAATGATCGTCAGCGGCTTGGACAAATTGATTTTTTACTTAATACCATCAGAACTAAAACATGGAATTATGGAAAGTGAATCATGGCACATTGGATGCAGGAGGATAAGTCCTATATCTCCTGTATCTATTTTTGGTTTCTGCAAGCAAGAGAGGGGGGAGATCTCCGTTTTTTAGGCAAAGTTGTGATTCATTGCAGTTTTACTCAATCTTGAGATTGAATTAGCTCACAGATCAAAGGCATTTACCAACAGAACTCATGTCCTTCGATCACTAGTGAGATTTGCTTGCATGTCTACTTCTCTATCCTCAAGTGCTGCTCTTATTTTCCCTCAGTGCGATGTTTTTAGGCCTGTAGTCAGGGTTATTGTTTCAGGAGGCCGTACCATTGATTCAGTGTTATCATGTTCCTCTCAATCTAGCATTTCGCTTTTTAGCAATTGAGTTTCTGTGATTTGAGTTTGGATCTTGGTCCTCAAGGTTTGTTTCTGGAGTTTGGGTTCAAACTTGTTGTAGAGGTGATTAGATCACCCCTCTTTCATAGAGATGTTTCTAGAAGGTGCTACTTTTGTAATTTGCAGCTAATTTATACTGGAATTCGATATCAGTATGTGAGCACCATTTAGCAGTTAGCACAGCGCCATCTGTTTTCACATGAAAATGTTATGTGCCTAGGAATATTTGATGCATCTGTTAATGAGGATGGAGTGGAGGTACTTAGCAAATTTTACTAATATAATTTTATCAAATGGGATTGTAAGCAAAACAAACCCTAGTGTAATTTCAGATCTGCTGTACTTGTAAAGTTTTTAATTGTAGAACCACTTTTTTTTCTTTATGAGGAGTTCAGTGGAGTAAGGATATACCCAGATTTTGAACTACTAAATCAACTTACAGTTATCAAATAGTTTGTCCCAATTTGTATGCTGAATGATCTGTTCCCTTGATTTTGTATTTTGAAACTCCCAAGATAGATAGTTTCAAACATAGTTAGTCTTCCAGCACTAATTGTCTGAATCTCATCTGCATAACATTTTACTAGTAGGTGGACAAAAAAATCATTAATTTCATACCCCAGCTAAAAGTGTGGTTGCTTCGTTTTAATCTCCTTCTTTTCATGTTCAGGTCAATATAAGTGTTCTAACTTGATTGGTCAATGTTTCTGCAGGTAGAGTCTGTCTCCTGCTACTGCAGGGTAGATGGGGGTCTTAAAACAGTTGTAAGTGCTAGGAAGTTTGTCCCTGGTGCAAAGCTGTGCATGCAACCTGATATCATACCAACCAAGCGCAAGTCAAGGAGCTCACGCAAGGAGAGGTCTCAAACTCAGTCACCACTGCTGCCTGGGCTTCCTGATGAACTGGCTATTTCCTGTCTCATGCGGGCTGCTCGGGTCGAGCACCCAAATATGCGGTTAGTCTGTAAACGATGGAACCGTCTTTTGTCTGGAAATTATTATTACTCCTTGCGTAAGAAATTTGGCATGGCAGAAGAATGGATTTACGTCTTCAAAAGGGACCGTGATCAGAAGCTATCTTGGTATGCCTTTGATCCTGTGAACCAGCTCTGGAAGTCATTGCCTCCAGTTCCACCAGAGTATTCTGAAGCTGTTGGATTTGGTAGTGCTGTTCTCAACGGATGCTATCTGTACTTATTTGGCGGCAAAGACCCAGTACATGGGTCTATGAGGCGTGTTGTATTTTACAATGCTCGGATAAACAAATGGCTTCGAGCTCCAGATATGCTGCAAAAACGGCACTTCTTTGGTTCTTGTGTCATAAACAACTGTCTTTATGTTGCTGGTGGGGAGTGTGTAGGGATACAGAGATCTCTAAGGTCTGCCGAGGTATATGATCCAAACAGGAATAGATGGTCTAGCATTGCTGAAATGAGCACAGGAATGGTGCCCTCCATTGGAGTAGTACATGATGGCAAGTGGTTCCTAAAAGGTCTCAATTCTCATCGCCAGGTCGTGAGCGAGGTCTATCTTCCAGCTTCTAAAATGTGGTCAACCACCGGTAATGAAATGGTCACGGGCTTGCGGAATCCAAGCATTTCCCTCAACGGGCGACTTTATTCTGCTGATTGTCGTGATGGCTGTAAGCTTCGAGTTTATAATAGAGAGCTGGGATCGTGGACAAGGTTCATTGACACCAGACACCATATGGGAAGCTCACGGTCTCTTGAAGCCGCAGCCTTTGTCTCCCTTAATGGAAAGCTATGCATCATCCGTAACAATATGAGTATCACCATTATTGATATGTCAGACCCAACAAGAGTAACTGAGGTTGACAGTGCGCGCATGTGGGAGGCTTTTGCTCGAAAGGGGCAGCACAGGTCTTTCATGGCAAACCTATGGTCAGCCATCACAGGTCGTAATCTGAAGACAGACATTATGCATTGTCAGGTGCTCCAAGTTTGAGTTTGTCCATATATGAAGTGGAAACATACTTAGATTTGTAAACAACCTCAGAGCCTGACTTAGAAGCTGGAATGGATACATGAGTTGTAAGAGACCAGCTTTGAACTCAGTAAATATCCACTGATTTCGTCCTTTGGAACTTTCTAATTTTGGCGCCTATTTGTCAGTAAGGCTCCGAGAGATTGGTTCTGGGGACTGGAGGAAGAATATGCCATGGCTCATGAGGCATTAAGGGTTGAGTGGCAGGCTGGCAGCTCGGACCCCATAAGTCAGAAGCACATGAAGCACTGACAAAGGATGGTCTAAGCCTAGAGCGGCAGCGGCAGGACTATGACTAAAGCCTGAGAGCTGTTACTTCAGTTTGGTAGAGTGCAGGTCTCCAAAAACTTCCATAGATTGATGCTTGTTTCAGAATGGTAAGCTGATGCTTCAAGAATTTGCACAGCTGATACAGTTGATGTAGGCCAAACAAGTTACTGTCATGCTGTCATTCATTTTCAGGAAAGGAAGGATAACAATCCTCTTAACTGTACATATCCTGATCTTGGTTTATCTGCCATGGGAAGTAATCTTATGCTTATGCCTTGAAATCTTCCCTGCCTGGTTATTGTTTGCTGAGAAGCTGTAGAATCTGATCAGTGCTATTTCTGAAAGAAATTTCTAGACACCATCTGCTTTTGTATCGTGAATAATGTGATCTTGTAAGAACTCCTGAAGGTTGTCCTTTGAACCATGAACATAGCGACTCTATGAATGCCATTGCCATTGAATAACATTTATTTATCAGTGGTTTGATATACTTTCTTAATTTCCTTCCCTATAGGCATAGTAATGCACTGATGCTACATGCCCAGTCTTCAGCTGGTTTGGTCGATTTGCTTGAAAATTTGTTCGTATGCATAGTAACAATGATGGTCAAACATTTCAACGTAAGATGCCTTTGTCCAGTTGTTGTCAGCATTGATCTGAAAATTATTTGTCAAATTTAGGACACATGGTTAACACAGGGTTGAGATGTTTATCGATTGCTTAGCTATCGTTTTCAGAGGCAGGAATCGATAATGATGATGTTGAACTAGCGATTCTTTTAATACTGATTTGAGGCCTTGTTTAGTTC
>Ga0182004_10003248_pt1 | contig 12910 bp, 11 predicted proteins | sample Sormic07211540_1_FD_120479 | JGI IMG/M metagenome (GOLD analysis project Ga0182004, IMG submission 120479) | Endophyte microbial communities from Sorghum bicolor roots, Mead, Nebraska, USA - 072115-40_1 MetaG | ecosystem: Host-associated > Plants > Roots > Unclassified | place: USA: Nebraska... | reverse complement strand
TTGGTTTTGGTGATCAAGACACCATAGAGGGTGTGATCACATTTAGGATAGATAGCCGTACTATAAAGAGGGGAATTCTTTGGCTAAGTGGTTATCAAGTGCCACTAGGTGTCATTGTTCATGAGCATGCATTTAGAACCTAGTGAGCTAACTTAACTCCTTTGAAGAAAGTGATTGTGAAAATGGTAACACACGTGCACATGTTGGTTTACACATTGTGGTGTTGGAACACTTTGAGAAGGAGGTGGAGTTTGAAGGGTTGAGAGAGGATGGGTTTTTGAGAAATTGAAGTGCATATTTTCTATTGCGCCAATGGGAAATTTGGAGGAGTCTCGGGAGTGTTTCTTGCTGAGAAACACTCACCGGACACAGCACCGGACGCTAAGCCTAAGCGTCCGGTGTGCTGTTGTGCTTGACTAGGCTAGGGTTAAGCACCGAACGATGAACACCGAACGCAGCGTGACTCCTATTCATGCATCCGGTGCTATCTGTCCTCTGCGAGTAATCCTAACTGAGAGCACCGGACGCTCAAGGTGCGTCCTGTGGGGTGCGTCCGGTGACCTCGCGCGTTTGCAGACCCCTCTATGTTTAAGTTCGATGTGCACCTCGCGCATTTGCAGACCGGTCTAGCACACTTGACATCCTTGTGAGCCTAAGCAAACACCTCCCACTCATCTCTTTCATAGATTAAACATCTTTATGAGATTGGGAGTGATTCCAAGTGCATTTGCTTTAGTGATTGCATCTAGTGGCACTTGGGGATCATTCTAGCTGTGGTTTTCTTGTTACTCTTGGTGGTTGCTGCCACCTAGACGGCTTGGAGCAGCAGAGGAGCATTGACACGAGTTGGTGATTGTTCGTGGCCATCTCCCGGTGATTGTGAGGGGTCTTGTACCTTTCCCGGTGGAGAGCCGAAAGATAACTCTAGTAGATTGCTCATGTCATTGAGTTACCTCACTTGTGGGTCGGTTCTTGCGGTGTCCTAGTGAGGACGAGGTTCATGCTACACCTCTTAGCCGCCGAACCACCAAGTTTTGGTCGACACAACGGGGACATAGCGTGCCGGCAAGCACGTGAACCTCGGGAGAAAATTGTGTGTCTCCATTGTGATTGTTCATTGGTTTTCTCTTGGTGATTGGACTTCAAATTATTGAATGGTTCATCCTCTCTACGCGGCGGTATAAAGATCAAACCATCTATTTTTACATTCCCGCAAACTAGAATAGCTTACTTACTTGTATAGAAACTTTAGGTAGCTTTCTAGTGTAAGTTGTGACATAGCTCTTTCGTGCCTAGTGATTATATCAACTAGAATTATTGGATAGTGGCTCGCAAACACCCCTTTAGAGCTAGAGCAAAAAACTTTGCTTTGTTATTTACTAACCTTTTGCTCTAGTGAGTTTGTAGAATTTTTAAATAGGCTATTCACCCCCCTCTAGCCATATTAGGACCTTTCAAATAGGACTGCAAACAATTTGTACAAGCTATAATAGGATTTTGATCCTTTTAACCATATTTTCCATCTCCTATCTTTCTTATTGACCATAGTGCCCTTCTAGAAAACAAACGATTGATCGATCGATTCTGCTTGCCGTAAGAAAAAAAAGATACATTCTGGCTGGCTGTCTGCCGCCTTGCCTGCCTGGCTTGCTGGCCGCCTTGGCTGGCTTGCTGGGGCTGGCCGCCGCCTTGCCAGGCTTGCTGGCCCCCGTGGCCTTCAGCCATGATCACGATGTGGCCACCAGAAGCAGGAGCCTCGGCCACAAAGCCAGCAGCCGTGGCTACCAACCCATCACCTTGGGTTTGCCCAGGGGCGGTGCCTCCAGTGGTGTCCTGCGATGCTGGATCAGTGGGCGGCGGCTCTCCTTCGTCCATGGAGGAAGCAGCGTGGAGGAGGAAGTGGAGCCGCGGCATGGAGGAAGAAGGGCTGCGGCGTGGAAGAGGAAGGGCGGCGGCGGGAGCCGAAGAGCAGGTCATGTACGGGAGAAAGACGGAAGGGATGCTGAGTCAATTTTTTTTCGACCGGAAGAAGGTGAATCGACTGATCGATCAATCGTCTTCCCTCAAGGGCACTATGCACATTATAAAAAATAAATATATCTAGGAGATGGAAAATATGGTTAAAAGGATCAAAATCCTATTATAGCTTGTACAAATTTGTTTGCAGTCCTATTTTAGCGAAACCCATGTTAGGAGTCCTATTCTAGCGAAACCAAACGATTGGAGTCCTATAATAGCCATTTTCTCACTCACATTTGGTAGGCTTACCACCACATGGTCAACATTCTATCCTCATCGACATTTCATGGAGCACCTGTCCTACTCTGGCGATCCGGTCCTCGACATGCGCCAGCAGCTCCGCAGGGACGCCGTGGCCCGTGAGCAAGAACGCGCCCCATTGTTCGGCGGCGTGCGCCACTTGGGCCACTACCGTGGCTCTCGGCTCGTCCGCCACCCCCACGACCGCGAGGTCCACCACGGGGTCGCCTTCGTGCTGCTCCTCCTGCTCCCCTCCTTCGGCCTCCCGCGTCGCGCCCTGTCCGCCGATGGGAGCTGCCGCGACGACGCGCCCAGGACAGACGGCCCTCGGGACCGCAACCCGTGCCACGGCGGCGAGTACGTTGATTACCTGTACCTCTTCTACTGCGTCCACGGTGGCGACCGTTGGCCCTTCCTCAAGTACGCCACGCTGGTGGCGTGGCTGGTCATGCTCTTCTACCTGCTCACCGACACAGCTGTGGTACGTCTACTTCTGCGCCAGCCTGGAGAGCCTCACGCACCTGCTCAGCCTACCACCGACCATCGCCGGGGCCACACTCCTATCGCTCGGCAACAGCGCGCCCCACACGCTCTCCGCCATCGCCTCCTTCTCCATCGGAGGAGGGACGTCCACCGCCGTGGGGCACAGCGTCATGCTCGGCGGCACCATGTTCGTCTCCTCGGCCGTGCATGGTGTCATCGCTGTCTGCCTCGGTGGCCAGGGGTTTGCCGTCCACCGCACTAGCTTCTTTCGGGACGCGGCCTTCCTCCTCCTGGCGCTCGTCGCCGTGGTTTAGGTCACCGTCTGGGACGCCGCCGGGTTCGCCTCGCTCTACCTCATCTACTTCCTTGCCGTCGCCTTCACCCCGGATCGGTGGAGCAGATGCCATGACACGCTCGCGGAGGACGACCACACCTCCGCCTTCGCCTCTGCCGCCGTCCACGATGGTGTGGTCGTGCAGCCCCGGCCCGAGGGAGGTGATGAGTTGGGTGGAGAAGAGGAAGAAAGGCTTCTGCTTGGAGCCAAAGGTTATGGGAGGGAGGAGATGCTCGGGGAGAGAAACGACGGTGGCGTTGGGGGCATGGAGGTGATCCACGCAGCGACCCGAAGATGAACTACACCAATAGCCTGCGGAGGTGATTTTATCGGTGTTGTGGGCTGTTGCGAGTCGCGTGAGCGCCGCAGCGAGCATGGCTGTGGAGAAACGAAGAAAAATCTCGTTTCTAGGGGGCAAGACTATGACTACTTTAAATCCCGTGCTAGTCGGGCTGTAAACTTGGGCCAGGTGTACAAACATTGTAAGTTGCAGCCCACGGGCGCAAAGCTCAGCTGAGCCACCCTCACAAATGCACCCTTGGGTCCTACAGGCTCCTACTGGCGAAGGAAAAGGAAAAAGCCTATATAACCCCCTAAATTGTCTAGGGTGGAATACTTTATCTCTCAAACTATAAAACCAGATGTTCTACCCTCTGAACCTTTCAATGCCGGTCAAATAACCCCTTGAGTGGTTTTAGAGGGTGGTTTTGTCTTTTTCTTTTTTATTTATTTCCGCTAAATCTTTGAAAAATCATAATAAACCATAGAAAAATCATAAAATAAAAAATTTAATTTTGTTGGACTCCTAATGATTAGATCTACATAGTGATAATATAATATGATATACTTTAGTACAAACTTTTTGTTGTAGCTTTAAATCTATGTTTTTCTGTCATTAATTCAAATAATTCATATATCTAGTTTCTATGGTTCAATTGTGGTAAAATTTTTTACGGTAGACTCATTATAGTATACTTGAACTATGGTAAAAATTTCATACTCATTGGATCATGTATAACTTAGTTATAGATAAAGCATAGATTTAACAAGAATAAAAGTAAATAAATCTATAACTAAGTTATACGTGATCCAATGGGTATAAAACTTTTAGCATAGTTCAAGAATACAATAATGAGCGCACCATAAAAATTTTACCACAATTGAATCATAGAAACTATATATATGAATTATTCTTATTAATTATAGAAAAACATAGATTTAAAGCTAAAAAAACTTTGTACTATAAGATACCATAATATATATTCATTGTGTAGATCTACTCATCAGAATTGCAACAAAATTGAATTTTGCATTTTATAATTTTTTGGTGATTTATTATGATTTTCTAAAGATTCAGTGAAAATAAATAAAAAGAAAAAAGACAAAACCACCCTCTAAAACCACTCTAGAGGGTTATTTGACCAATTTTGATAGTTCAAGTGGTAGAATATCTGATTTTATAGTTTGGAGGATGAAGTATTTCACGCCACATGGTTTGAGAGGTCATGTAGACTTTTCCCGAGACAAAACCTCGATGTAATATGCGGACCGCCATTGTCTTGTCAATGGAGGTAAGGACAGTAGGAAATATCATTTCCTGCGAGCTCGGCGGCTCGGTCCTCATCGGCTGAAAGGCGGAGGTCGGCAGAAATCCACGATGGCAGTGTCTTCGGCAGGCTGAGGAAGAAGGTGAAGAGACGGAGAAAATTTCCCCTTTTTGATTTTTGAAAATCGATTGGATGACGTTGGATCCAACCCAAGATCGCTAGCCGAGGCATGACGCGTTGTGCGCTGCGGGACTAAGGGTGTGGGTTTAAGCCGGCTTCGGAAAACATTGAGGCCTTGTTTAGGGTTTGTTTAGTTAGAGTATCAAAATTTTTTAGTATCACATTGAATGTTTCGTAAGATGTTGGAAGAAGTATTTGGATACTAATAAAAAATAATTACATAACTCACTTGGAAACTGCAAGACCAATTTATTAAGCCTGATTAATCCATCATTAGCACATGTAGGTCACTGTAGCACTTAAGGCTAATCATGGACTAACTAGGCTTAAAAGATTCGTCTCGTGATTTCCAACCAAATTGTGTAATTAGTTTATTTTTTATCTATATTTAATACTTCATGCATGTGTCGAAAGATTCGATATGATAGATGAAAACTTTTTAGAGTGGGAACTAAACAAGGCCTTAGGTGAAAAAATTGCAAAATAAACATTGTAGCACTTTCATTTGCATTCGACAAATATTGTCTAATTATGGACTAACTAAGCTCAAAAGATTCTTCTCACAAATTATAGACAAATTATGTAATTAGTTATTTTTAATCTATACTATAATAAAAAAATCAAAATTATTCTACATCCACGAAAGAAAATGTCATGCATGTGCCACAAAAATCGATGTGACACAAAATCTGAAAAAATTTGCAAAATTTCTAAAGAATTAAACAAAGCATAAATCGTGGCCACAGGATCAAGGTTGAATGTATGAGGGGTGTATTTTAGCCCTTGATTGAAATAAAAACAATTTGTTGTGTGTATTTTTCTGAGTGTACATGACTCAAGAGTCTCAGCGGAGGATATTTTTTTGAGGAGATCTAATATAATTTTGATTGGTCCATTATAGTAGAGATTAGTTAAATACAATACTCACGAATACCCAATCACCATATTCCACAACACAGCGTCCTTCTTAGGGATTTCCTCAGACATCCTCCGTGCGTCAGCCATTGTTCCTACTGATGCACCTCCTTGACAATCAAACCTGCCTCCGCATCATTATGGTTTTGCGTGCAGAGCGCGAGCAGCGGTTCAGGGTGTACGACCGGAAATCATCCCGTCCAAACTTTCGGATGGGAGCCTTCGGTGGATGATTCCTGTCATAGAACTGACCAAATTATAAAAGCAGTTGAAATGATCACCGAAGCAAGGTGTTTCTCAGCTCAATAAATGGGCAAGAGAACTATCTTGGACGAAGTGGAGGAGTATAAATACTCTCCATCAAGTCCAATGGCCAGCCACACGAATTCAATAGAAATCGTATGCATCGGACGCACTTTATGTTGCACCGGACGCTCTCCGCAGAGAGTCCGGTGCCTCTCCAACGGCTAGTTGTACTTTGAAAACCTGCTGGCACTGGACGTGTGCAAGCGTTCGATGGCCTCACCCTAGAAGTGTCCGATGAGGGAGCCAGCTTTACAACCTCTCTGGGTAAGGGACCGCTGGACGCACACTGTAGGGTCCGGTGCGTGCATCCAGTGCCTAACCCTAGACACTCGGCATGCTAGCTCGACTCTTGCATACACTAGACACGCCAACAGTCACACTGCAGCGTCCGGTGCCAGCGTCCGTTGCGTCTTCTCAACCAACACTTTGTCGAATCGTGAACTTTTCAAAACGAAGTTTGATTCTCTTGATCTAAGGACTTTCTCTAAGCTGCCTAGTGCTAGATTTATCTGGTGTGCACCACACCTAAACCTAAAGCCTTGTCTAGGTCAAGCTACCGGTTCGATGCCCCCTTTAATAGTACGGTTAAAAGAAAAACAAAGTCCTAAGTTACTCTATGTGCCCTTGAACTCCAAATGGCACTTAGACCTAGTCAAGTATTGATGATGTCCAATAATCCTTTGAAAACCGAAAATGATTTCCACCATTAAGTAGGCATGAATGACTTAGTCTATCGATCACTGTGGGGGTATAAACCCCTATACCCATACGGCTAGGCTTGGGCCAAGAGATTTGGCCCATCACGAGACAGTTCAAGACTTGATCTAACTGTTCGGAGTTTCGCGCAAGGAAACAAGACGTGCAGATCAAGTAGGATTCTAGTCGATCAGAATAGGAATTGATATCGCGTTATCTATGGCAATTGTAACCGACTAGGATTAGTTTCCAGATCTGTAACCTTGCCCTCTGGACTATATAAAGAGAGGCAAGGGACCCCCTTGGACAATTCAATTCAACTCACAGCAATACAATTAGACGCAGGACATAGGTATTACGCCCACACGGCGTCCGAACCTGGATAAGAACCTTGTCTGTGTCTTGCGTTACCATCAAGTTCGTAGCTTGCGCACCTATCTACCAACAAACTACTACCGTGGGTATACCCCAAGGTAGATTGCCGACTAGCTTTCGTCGACAGTGACGCGCTAGGTATGGGGTGTGCGTACAGCTCTACAGACGAACAAGATGATCATCATCTCCACTTCCGTTGCCGTGGCAAAAAGGCCTCACGTTCACCGTCGGCCAGATCACCTAGACGACCCACGTCGGTGGTCTTACAACCACGACTTTGGAAGAGAACTAGATCCGATCTGAAGTAGCGGAAGTGGTGGTCCCGATCACACCGACCACGACCACTACGACTCCGACAACTCGACCTCTGCTTCCTCTCTACAAGGGAAGACGAGTCGACAATTCTGATCTACTTGAAGCCATCGATCGCGCCAACCATAGACTTCTCGAAGTCACCGATCTGGTGGATTCAATCTCACACCAGACCGCTCGAGCACCGGCGCCAAATTTTTTTGACTCCCGTCGACCAACTCATGCCACCACGCACGAACGGCTAGGGACGTCCTTGATAGTAACAGAAACTCCTAAAAGACGAACTGTCAAGTTCAAGACAACCCCTCCAAATGGGAGTCTTCCTCATAGTCTGAGTAACGCGGCCGACCAGGTCTCACGCCATACTCGGTCATATTCAGTAAGATGGACTCGTCATCACGACAACCCATGTGCCCAGCACGCCACTTCGTCAATATGGTTTCTGTCCATACTTTGCAAGAAGATAACACTGCCAACACAAACTCAAGTACAGGCTCTGTCCCTACCGAGGTTTTATGCCCTGAGGATGAAATTTATGACTTGGATCTCCCGCCTTACCCCCTAGGTTTTTCCCATTTTCCAGTTTTTCCACCTCGACGAGGAGATTTGGTTTTCATTGTCAGCAATGATGAACCAGTCATCGACGGAGAAACAGACGAGCAAAGGCAGCAGCGCGAACAGCGCAACGCTGATCGTGCTCAGCGGCGGGCAGATGAGCTGTAGCGGCAGCTGGTCTCGAATAACCTTGACGACGCCTTCGACATGGTTGAGAACCAGCTAGTATTCAAGACACCAAGCGCTAACGTGGCTGTCGCCATGGCAAACCTCAACCGACTCCCTGACAAACCAAAATACCAGGATGTTTGGACCAACATACGAGCACACTTAATTGCTGCAATGGGACAGACGACACATCTCCTCAGAAGGGTCCATGCCATCTCCTACATGGAGGTCACCTCCGACCAGACCCACCGCAGTAGGGCCTCACCACGACCCGACAGGCATCGTCGCAGCCGTTCGCTCATTGATGACCGCAAGAAGGAAGCCCATCGCAATGATCATTGTCGGGACGTCGGCCGCAACCGCGAGCAAAGACACGGACACGACTAGGAGGTAGACCAGGGAAGAAACCGCGATCTACGGTAGAACCTCTCTCACAAAGATGCCCGCGAGCGCATCAACAGACGCATCAATGATAGAGCGGCACATGAAAACGTGCGCCGCATCGAGTACGATGCAGCTCACGACCCTCCTGGTCTAAAACAGTTCTCCTCACATCTCCGGCAAGTAGTCTGGCCGCATAATTTCAAGCTCAAGAAGCTCAAAAAATATGACGGCAAGGAAAACCCCGAGAACTAGATCACCCTTTAAGAGATGGTGGTCCGGTCAGCAATAGGGGACGAGCACGTCATGGCAAATTATTTCCCGGTCGTCCTCGACCAAGCTGGTCACCAATGGCTCTTTGGCTTGCCTGAAGACTCATTTGACTCATGGGAAGAATTATGGTAGGCGTTCATCGAGAACTTCATCGCTACCCGTGAATAGCAACGAAACAGGTATGATCTTGAGAGAATAAGGGACCAGAAAAATGAGCCCTTGCACGATTACATCCGACACTTCTCGATATGCGCCTCAAGATCCTAAAGATTTCCCACGACGAGGCTATTTCGGCTTTCATCAAAGGTCTCCGCTTCCACGAAGCCCTGAGAAGCAAGCTACTGCGCAAGAGGCCGACCACCGTCACTGAACTCCTCACCACAACCAAAAATTGCGCTGATACCGATGACGCAGAAAAGCTAATCAGAGTGGACGTCCGAGGAACCGAGTAGCCTTCCCGACGGGAAGACAGCCGTGGGCGTTTCGACAACTGAAACCCTCGGCGTGGCGATAACCGCGACCACCGAGAAGGGTGGGATAGGTGCCGCGACAACCGCGATGACTTCAGAAGCAAGCGACCTCGCGACAACGATCACGAGGTGAACACAGTCAAGCGTTCCAATGGATGACGAGACTATCAGGAAGATTACAACAAGACCTTGAAGGGGCCATGCCAACTTCATCTCAAGTATAACCACACGATGGAAGAATGTCGTGTCGTCAAGAACATCTACACGCAGTGGGCTGCTTAGGGAGACGTCGCCAAAACTGTCAGGAAACACGACAGGCGCAATCAAGAGGACGAAGATGACAACCACAACAGGGACCCACAACATCAATACATCAATCCAACCGACGTAGTTCACTCCATCTTTGGAGGGAAGGTTTCGATCGAATCAAAGCGGGAAAGGAAACTTCTCAACAGGGCCTGCCTTAATGTGGATAGCTCCGACAGATTGATCATCGACCCAAAGTTTCCACCCTGGTCACACCGAGAGATCTCCTTCAGTAGACAAGATCAATGGGCTGCCATCCCGGAATAAGGATGTTTCCCGTTAATCCTAGACCCATGCATAAACAGCGTCAGATTTGAGCGTGTGCTCGTAGACGGTGGCAGCTCCATCGGCATCCTGTTTCGCAACAGCTTGCCTGCTCTCAAGCTAACCCTGGCGCAGCTAAAACCATGTGAAGCCCAGTTTTGGGGTGTTCTACTGGGCCAAAGCTCAATACCTCTTGGCCAAATAACACTGCCAGTCCAGTTCGGAACGCCAGACCACTTTCGCATAGAATTTGTAAACTTCATGGTTGCCAATTTTGATGGAACTTACCACGCCATTCTGGGTCGTCCTCTCACCAAGTTCATAGCAGTTCCACACTATTCATAATTGGTCCTCAAGATGCCAACCGAGAAGGGCGTCCTGATCATCAGAGGCAACGTTTACACCTACGAGGAGGAAAGCTTCAAGATCATCGACCTCTCAATTTGGATGGTAGAAACGGTGTCCTAGGCAGCACAAGTCTCATCCGACCAGCTCAAGCTACCCAAGCAGCAGACCCCAAGAAAGAACGTCAAGTCCAAGGAGCACAAAGAAGTACAGCTGGTCGACGGCAACCCAGAGAAAACGGCTCTCATCGGAGCCAATTTGGTCGCCAAATAGGAAGACGTGCTCGTCAGGTTTCTAAGGGACAACGTAAGTGTTTTCGCAGGGAAACCCGCAGACATACCTAGTGTCCCACGAAGCCTGATCGAGCACTCCTTGAATGTCTTGAAAACCGCAAGGCCAATCAAGCAGAAGCTACGACGGTTTGCTCGTGACAAAAAGGAGGCTATTAGGACAGAAATTGCACGGCTTTTAGCAGCTGGGTTTATTAAGGAAGTGTATCATCCCAATTGGCTAGCCAATCTGGTCCTTGTAAGGAAAAAGAATAATGAATAGAGAATATGCATTGATTACACCGATCTCAATAAACACTATCCTAAAGATCCTTTCGGTCTCCCCCACATAAACGAGGTGGTCGACTCAACGGCCGGATATGAATTACTCTCTTTTCTTGATTGCTACTCTAGTTACCACCAGATCTCATTAAAAGAGGACGACCAGATTAAAACTTCTTTCATCACTCCCTTTGGAGCATACTGCTACACCACCACGTCCTTTGGACTAAAAAATGCCGGAGCCACTTACCAACGCGCTATTCAGCAATGTCTCCACGACGACATACGCGATGACCTTGTCGAAGCCTACGTCGATGACATTGTCGTCAAATCTAGAGACGCCAGCACTTTGATCGACAACCTAGACTACACCTTTAAAGCGCTAAATAAATACAAGTGGAAGCTTAACCCCAAAAAGTGCATCTTTGGAGTCCCATTCGGCATACTGCTCGGTAACGTCGTCAGCCGCGACGGCATACGACCAAACCCCTCAAAAGTTAAGGCGGTGCTCGATATGCGACCAGCCAGAAATGTAAAAGACGTCCAGAAACTAACAGGATGCATGGCTGCTCTTAGCCGGTTCATTTCTAGACTAGGAGAGAAAGGGCTCCCCTTCTTCAAACTACTAAAAGCATCCGAAAAAATCTCCTTGACAGAGGAAGCTGACGCTGCATTCATGCAGCTCAAGGTTTTCCTCACTTCACCTCCTGTCCTCACTGCGCCTCAACTTAATGAGGACCAACTCCTCTACATCGCGGCAACCGACCGGGTCGTCTCCACGGTACTTGTAGTGGAGCAGGACGAACCGGGCCACGTCTACAAAGTCCAGCGACCAGTATACTTCATAAGCGAAGTCCTAAACGAGTCTAAGACTAGGTACCCCCAGATACAAAAGTTAATCTACACTATTCTAATCACTTCCACGAAGTTGAAACATTATTTCGACAGTCATCGCATCATAGTAACTACAAGCTTTCCCCTTGTTGATATTTGGTAACGAATCAGAATTAATCCGCGAGCGCACGGATATCGGTGAGCACTTCACCCGGGATGTTATCTAGAGTATCATATTTATATTTTTACCACTGGGAGAAAGCGTGCATCTGACTAACTAAATCTATTGCTACTACCCTTTAGGCTACAAACAATGTAATTTGATGTGAGCGATGTATAGAGAAGACTACAACCGCACTCTCATTCTAACCTTGGTAAGGATGATCTAATGTTCTATTGGGGAGGCTCACGGAATCTAGACACCACAAAGGATGTTCAACCCGCACCTATAAACCCTATCGATCCTGCTAATGGGATGTGGGCTACCAAGGTAACTCGGAAATGTCACGTTCCTCGCTACTACCACAGTCCAGCTAGACAGGGGATATCTATGGGTACCCTAGCCCAAACACCACGTTTACGCTAGCAATGATTACTCTAAACTCAACAGTAAGAGATTAAAGTAAACTCATAAACCAAAGAACAATAAGAACAAAGAACTTACTAGAATTTAGAAGTCGAAATACTGAAGAATCCTAGGAGCAAGCCTCGGGTTAGGAAACTTGATCCTGCAGGTACAACCTCGGAGTAGACACTGACAGGCCGGGCTTCCTCCAATCTACACCTCCACTCTATCTCTCTCAATCTAGAAGAACTTAGAAGAACTAATTCTAATCTCACATTGGATGCTACACCCTATGAGGTGGGAACCCTAAGGAACCTCTCTCTGAATCCTCTCTGGAAAATATGCTAATGAATAATTGGATTCTCTCCTCCAGGGGCAAGGGGGCCTTGCTTATATAGTCTTTTCGAATGAATATGGGCCGTCGGATCAAACCTACATTGATTGAATGGTTCTCCTTGATCCTTTAGGTCGGTAGAGCATAATCCGCGAGGTTGAATGTGATTGGTCGAAATACCTGGGCGGGCGCCCAAGGGAGGAGGGCGGGCGCCCTGCCCCTGGGCCCGCTCGGCCTCCCGTTCGTTCCCGTGGCTTCTGGAGTCTTCTAGATGATGGAAAATTGCGCGACACGTTAATATCTCTTTGTAAACCTGACATGTGGGCCTTTCCTTCATATTTCCTGATAACCCCCTGCAAAAATAGACAAACACCAAAACTCGTGGAATTCTGTCAGATAAAACCCTAAGTCTGGGTGTTGGTTGCATTTGGATCCTTTTCTTTATTTATTTGATGAT
>Ga0182004_10003247_pt1 | contig 12912 bp, 5 predicted proteins | sample Sormic07211540_1_FD_120479 | JGI IMG/M metagenome (GOLD analysis project Ga0182004, IMG submission 120479) | Endophyte microbial communities from Sorghum bicolor roots, Mead, Nebraska, USA - 072115-40_1 MetaG | ecosystem: Host-associated > Plants > Roots > Unclassified | place: USA: Nebraska... | reverse complement strand
CTCTTATTTATAGCGCAGTGCGACGGGGCCCACCAACCATATAGGGTTGGGCGCCCCCGATCAGGGCGCGAGACAAGGCCCAATAAGGCCGTTGGGCCATATTGGTGGGAGATCAAACCAACACTCCCTATTGCAATCGACATGTATCAATTAAGGGGGTGTTTGGGACTGTTTTGCTTCACGTTTTTCAGCTTCGCTCCATGTTTTTTAGTCAAACGGTTTCAGCTCCACGCACTCAGTTCAAGAAAAAAGGTAGAGTTGTGACAGCAATTAAAGAGGTATTCCACAAACTCCAGTTTTTGTAGAGCTACTCTACGGTGGAGTTTGTGGAGCAGAGTTTATGGAGCAGTCATAAACACCCCCTAAGAATCGCAAAGCAAAGCCCCCCTGTCGTGAATCTTAACGACTGTTCGACTTCGTCTCCGGGAGGAGGCGCACGGCAGTTTTTTTTTCCTCCCTAGCATCTCCAATATATTAGAAAAAAAACTAACCGAATTTACTGATTTAGTTACTCTCTAAAATCTAGATTTGTTAAAAAAAATACTAGAGTACTTTAGTAAAACTAGGACTCCATATTCAAAAGTGTCACGCCATCAACTAGCATCCAAAGTATACAGGGACAGCCGAGTAACAAGAGTGCAGCGATACCGGCTATCCAAAAGTAAAAAAATGAATGAGATGTAATAGAGCGCTATTAAATTTAGAGTTATTTATAGTCTCTTGGAAATACTTTTTTTAATAATAGCCAATTTTACTTTTAGAAAACGATTTGGCTAATCTCTTAGAGATGTTCTGAGGACCAACAGCTTTCTGATGTGTTTTCTGCGACAACGGAACAACTAAGCTTAGGTGGTGGACAATAGAACAACAAGTCTTAGATGGCGGATAATAGTTCTTTTGATAGATCGGTCACACACGATGGATAATAGAACAACTTGGTTGTGTACTTATCTCTTTGGTTTACTTTCCCAGAGGCTAAGACCTCATCCTGAAGTGAGCCGTCTTGGTCCTATCAGGCCTTTATAGTAGTCTGAAGTGTGCATGTGAGCATACATGACAGGTTTAGCCCACGGACCCATGGCTAATTAGGAGAATCTGTCAAGGGTTAATCACACTCTCATGACAGTAATACAGGGTTTAGATAACCCCCTTTGCTAGGCACTTAACAAGCTACATCATCTCCATCACATACCAGCAAGGCCCAAATTGTCTGATAACCGATACACATCACGATGCAGAGCGACAAGATTTACAGGCAAACTAGTGAAGGATAGCTATCATTGCTGACATGACGAAGAACTCTGGAGCCTTGTTTAGATGTGAAAAAAATTTGGATTCCGTTACTGTAGCATTTTCATTTGTTTGTGGCAAATATTGTCCAATCATAGACTAATTAGAGTCAAAAATTCGTCTAACGATTTACAAGCAAACTGTGTAATTAGTTTTTATTTTTGTCTATATTTAATGCTTCATATGCCGCAAAATTTGATGTGACAGGAAATCTTAAAAACTTTTTGGTTTTTAGAGTGAACTAAACAAGGCCTAGTTTTTGGAGAAACTAGGAAAAGGAGCCATCAAAACCCTCATCTATTAGGGACCTTATCTAGACAAGAACATCAGCAGATTGCCCTAGGTTGGCCAGCAGTAGTAGGACGCTATCATTGGCTGTTGATTAAATGATGAGTGGCGACATATTGGAAGAGCTAAAATAGAGAAAAAGTAGTAGATTGTTTTTTTGTTGATTTTTAGTGGATTACCTCAATTAGCAATGATCCTCTATCATATATATATATACGAGCGAAATCTCCAAGTTCCCGCACGAAATTGGGCAAGTTCCCATCGAAATAGATTTGAATTGGACTCGAGACTTATTTTTTTGTGTAATAGTTGGACTCAGACTTGGAAAAGTAGCTTAGCCTATTTCAGAAACCGGCTTATCCGATTTCCTCAACGAAGCCTAGCCATATTGCAAAAACCGGCTAAGCATGTTTTGCCACTTCAATCTCCAATTTGTTGTCAATGCACAATTCCTTCATCCGGGCTCCAAATTAGATGATCCATATATGTTTTTTGATTGCCTCGACAGAAGAAACACAATGGTAAAATCCATTCTTCAATTTGGATTCCTTCACAAAACCAATTTAGCCTGTTTAGAAAACATGCTAAGCCTGCTGCTGGATAATTTTTCTAAAATTGCACTTTCTTCGTCTGGGTCCGGGTCCGGGCTCTAAATTGGACGATCTATATATGTTTTTCTACCATCTCTGACAAGAGAAACACAACAATAGTCTCACAGAGTGCCAAAACCGGCTTAGCCTGTCGCCTGTTTCTATTGGAAATTCTGGATTCAACCTCCTCTGACAATTTTGGCTGTCAACAAGATAATTTGTACCTCCAAGAAACTATCCAAATACATGTTAGTGAGCTGAATCCAAACAGCTACTACTAATAATCAGGTAGCAAATACGTCAAATTAACATCACTAGAGCATTTCCAACAAATTACATATCCTTTATCTTCTAAAAGTCTATATAAGTGATCTTTTATTATTGGTACTGTAGTTTTTTTCTCTTTCAAGAAATATTGGATGGATCTCCTACATTTGAGGGAAAGAGGGGGTGGGTTTAAAGTAGTTCCTTAAAATTTCTAAGAGCAACTCCAATAGATTTAGCTAAAAAAAAAAGATTCCAAATTTTCTGGGAACAGCTTGGGTTTATTCCCAGACGGGGATGACCTCAACCTATGACTCCAAAGTCCAAACCAAAGATTCACAAAATTAAGGTCGCCCCATCCCATTCCTATTCGTCCCTGGAAGGCTGGAACCAAAACACATGCTTATATTTTACAACGAAGGTTGTAGACATTGGTTCTTATTAGCGCTAGTGGATCCAAATTGGGGTTTAGTCAGTGCCCATCCGTACATATCATTGTCAAAAAGTAGCATCCATATTGCGTAATTTGATATTATCTCAATCTGGCTAGATTTCAGACATTTTCAATACATTTCAGCCTCCTTGCATTTATAGGAGTATACGATTGTATAAATATTAATTCAGCCCTGAAGAAACATAAAGTCACGAATAAATTTAAAACATACCCAATAATATGAATATTGCTCCATTGAATTTGATTAGTTCAGAGTACAATTCATTTTTTTATTCTATACTAGTATTGAAGTCTAATTCGAGATAATATCAAACCAAATTGGATCTAAACTATACCTCTATCACATTGCGTAGAATAGGGATAACACTACTCAAAAAAAATTATAGCTGCATAAAGCTCAATGCACATCACATGAGATCATTAAGATACAGGTGAGATTTACTCCCAATCAAAAGAATCAATTTATTACCATCAATTAGAACTAAATCTACTCACAGGTGAAGTATATTGAACATGGTACAGAGGGGGTTCTTCAAGCTTCAGGAAAAAGCCCTTACGCCCTCTCATGTCTTTCCCCATATCAAAAAAGGTGAACCAAAAATTTTTGAAGGAACCTTCAAGTAAGCTTGCTAGCTATACCCGTCATGTATAGGACCTGCTCCACTCTCGGTCTAGCCATGTTTGATATCATAAGGCAATATACAGAGATTAAACTTTCCTATCCATGCCCGAGACTTACCAAGATCAAAACAATAAATTCTGGAAGCAGGCATAGAAAAGTATTGGCGAAGAAATGACACGTTGCAGATGTCAAAGAATGAATCTCCCATTACTCATCATCCTCGGAATCTGCATTGTAGCAAAATAAAATAAGTTGAATTCATGCAGAAGCCTTCGCACTAGGGTTTCTATCCAATGAAAGTTCACATATCTATGTTATTATACTATTATGACATTACGGCTCATAAAATGTGCATCAATACATTTTGCCAGAAGAGAATCTGAAATAGAAATGCTGGGCCTGTCAATAACACAGATGCCATAAGGATCCTCTACTTCTTTTACCTAAATATAAATACTGTACTAATAACATAAATTGTCTCTTGTTTCAAGAAAGATGTGCCAAAAATAACATCTTATGATTCATGGCTCAATGCAAACCAACAATTTAAGTAATTCCCCCAAAGAAAAATCTCTTACCAGATCGAACATCATCTGTAACTTGTCCTTTATTATTCAATTGTCTCATTATCATCAAACATATGAGTTTCCACCAGTACATATGGAATACAAGCAATGTGAGAAGCATTGTGTTCAAGATGTAGTACAAAGCTGTTGGGAATTCATCCAGCTTCCTCAAGAACGCGATGGAATGATAGCTGGCATTGCAACGACAACAGTAAGTCTAAAACTACAACTACATAAACAAGTAATCACAAAGAGAAGTAGCAAACAAACCTCGAGGCTTTGATTATCCAAAATGGGAAGTAAATTAGACGCAATAGAAGCCAGGAGATAGCGAAGAGACCAAAAAACAAGCTAGCCCCCAGCTCTTTTTCTGTGTACTTGCATAATTTGGCAGTCTCAAGAAACACATCACTTGCATCATGAAGAGCGAGAATGATGGTCCCAATTCGGAAAAATCTGAAAGTCAGCATAACTTTAATTATCTTAAAGTAGCAATACCCTAGGCCTACCAGAAGCACATAATACCCTAAAAAAATGAGGTGGAAGCAAAACTGGTAATACCATGCTAGTTAAGCACACAGATTATCAGACAAGTAGTACTCTTAGGCCAGTCTAATTGGGGTTTCGGATCCCAGTTTCCACCACACTCATATTTTGGAAACAAAGAGTTTCATCCCCATGAAACTCTCTCTACTCCCATAAAACTTTTATCATCTCTCTCTTTACTAATACAGTGCCATGTCAACATATTTATAATTTATTAATGCCCATAAAACTCTCATGAAACCCCATTGAGATTGGCCAGTACATAGTTACACTTCAAGAGAGAAAGGCCAAATTAAGGACCAGAACTAAAACATCAAGATCAACTGATGCCAATACTCCTTTACATCTCATTGCCATTGAGAGTTCGCTTCTATATTGTATATGTATAATCTTAGATCCAACCGTTTATCAATACATTTTGACGAATCAAACCACCATGTTTTTCTCACTCTAGAAAATATTGACTACTCTAAAGATCTGAATAATTATCTAAGTTTATTAGTTTAGTGTATCCTTGAATTCTTGTGTAAGTTATGGACTAACTGATTACTCTGTAGCCTCATAAATTCACAATATGATCAGTTGGCACCAAATAGACAGCACCAGAATATGAGAGAATGAAGTTGTGAAGTGCAAATACATCATTAAGTGCACGGAAAAAGATTTACCCGGTCAGATATGAAACTCCAATTAGAGTAGATGTTATTACATGATGAGACATCATTACAGCAAAATCTTTTCTGCGGGTTTCCCAAGCAACAAGAGCACCGATGCTGTAGATATAAAATCCACACTGGCACATGTAGAAAAGCATCAATGAGGACCTGAGAGAAAGCAGAATATACATTAGAGGGGGCGTTACATTTATGATTTATATGGTTACAGCTGGTAGCGGTTTAGCAATATAAAATTCGAGATGCATAAGCTATGAAAACAACCATGCAGAAGAACTGAAGAAAAGACAGTAGTATGTTTACAGATTTTGTTTGTAAATTGAATGCATGCGGCATGCCCCAATATCACCTTTGACTACATAAAAAATGGAAGACTAAATAACAACAGTGTATGAATAGAGCTATACAAGTAAGCTACTCCCTATTGTTCTTACTTACAACTTTTCAGGTGTAACTATCAAAATGGAAGAGTAAGAACACGCAGGTGTTGCAGTGTGAAATCCTAAATAGGTACCGTTGCATGAAAAAAAGTGATTTTTTTAACATTCAATTTTATCTTGTTGCCTTAACAAATAACAAGGAAAATGTTGATAACAAGCAAATGATGATTTCCACAGTAATCGCACCTTGCCCTTGGAAATTCCAAGGGCTACACTTCTAAGAACATTCGGAGGATAATTTACCCTAATGATGTAGTCAAGTGTTATCTCTTCAACTTCAAAGAGACTGGATATAGGACATGTCAAATAGCTTGCAATAACTATACAGCGAAACCTAGAAACCGAAAGTAAGGTAAAATGCTCCGGCAGGACTAGTATATTTAAGTAATTTATCGAAGAAACAGTATGCACTCACGCGATGGGTTGATTCGGCCAGCCATCAAAGTATTGCATCATATCCAATGACCATGGTTCCTGCTTTATTATCATGAGGACCCATGCTTGAACAGAAGCATAGTAGGTAAGTTTCCAACTGGACTCTGAGAACTTGACAATCTTTGCTTGCCTGGCCTCATCATTCATCAACTTAGAAGCTTTGGTGTTGAAAAGGTAGACTGCCAATGGCTGGAAAACATAGCTAAATGTTAAGATGTGTAGCTAAACTGCCATGTAATGTCAACGGTACTGTTCACACAGAAATTTTAGAAAAACGATCTGATGCCAAGATAATCAAGAGGTTTACATATGGGCACAGCAATATGAGTACCGTTGCCCTTATATAGAAAAAAAAAAAACTTGTAAATACAGCACCTAGCCACCATACTTACATCATCACCTCTATTTTGGGCACAAACCTTCTAGACAAAGAGAAGACATATAGCTGGCTTGCAGAAATTCAGGAAAAGATCATGCAATTGGCAAGCCATGTCAGATGTAGATTTGTTAGGTGCAAGGTTCTATTGCAAGCAATCCTTGCATAAGAACAAAGTTACTGATCCATGCTCTACCGCGAGCACATAATAATGCTCTACTGCTTAAACCGCACCCAGGGCATGAGAACGGAAACGCAAGCTGTTATAAGCCAACACCGTTGATCCTCAACAGAGTAGCAGCCACCAGTAACGCACGACCGGTTTCCAATTCGGAAACAGGCGGGAGCATTACGTCACCCGCACTTGGATGATCCCCCCGCCGGATGAGCGGGATCAACTGATCGATTACGAAGATGCAACGAGCAGCTGCCCCCGCGCCCGCGTCGCGACTCGCGACGGGGAGTATTGGGGCACGGGAGCGAAACCGGGGAGACCAGAGATCTCGCGGAACCCGGCGCGAATCTGGCGGTGTCGGGACAGGGGGAGATTATACCTTGTAGACGAGGCGGTCGAGCAGGAGGCGGGCGCAGAAGAAGGCGAGGGAGAAGAGGAGCGCGACGGAGACCGCCTCTCCGCCGCGGACCGCCGCCATCGTCGCCGCGGGCCAACCAACCAACAGAACGACCTCCTCCCCGGCACCGTCACGCGTCCCGCACCGGCACCAAGAGATCACCGTCCGCACGGCGACGCCACCCACACGCTACGGCCGCTCGCTCGCGCGCGCGCGGATAATGTGAAGGGCCGGCTGCGAGTCGTGGCGTGGCGAGTGGGGGGATTAACCGGAGGAGGAGCGAGCGGCCGAGGCGGGGTGGCTCGCGCAGGCAGGCAGGAGGAGACGGGGTAGGGGCGCGCACGCGCGAGGCGAGGGGGGCAGCGGGGAAGCCGGGAAGGGAGGAGGACGATGATGCGCGTGAGCGTGAGCGTGAGCGTGGCTGCGGGATGGAGATTTGGATCTCTCTCTCTCTCGCACACACAGTCTCACATAACACCACCACCACCCCTGTCGTTCTCCCCGGCTTCCGTTGCGTTTCCTCGTTTTGGATTTGGATCGGCTTGAGCAGATTCGATTCTGGAGTTAATTAGGAAGACGTTCAAACCGGAGTCGGGCTCGGGCGCCTCCCTCTGATCTCGTACGGGGGGGCGGTCCTTGCTTCGATTTAATGCCCAGGTCTCTCACACTTGAAGAATGTTGTTGGGTTTTCTTTTAAGAAAGATACACTTGAAGAATGTTGTTGGCAACTGATTAGTTAGTTGCGCTGTCTTATTATTATTAATCGAATAATATACAGTATATACCAATAAAAATAGATATGTGTATATAGGAGTATGAATCAAGCATAGGAGGCGTACGTGTTGGATGCACATGATAAGGAAACATGTGCTTAGTTCAACTAGACCTTTCCTAGACTAGACTAGTGTAGAATGTTGGCTGGATACATCTGGTTGTATTGCTAAAGAAATTGAAGTTTCTAGGGGGGAGAGAGAGTATTTAGAATGAAAAATTTTAATGAAAAAACTATCCTCTAACAATCTTTTAAATTGAATATCCAAATATAGAAATCATCTATTCTAGATTTCTCGCTTGTGAAAGATGAAGAGCGAAGATAACTCTCTACAATGCGCATAAAGCATCTCCAACAGTTATGTAATTGGACTATGCATTCTAGAAATTTGTCAAAAACCTTAAAAATTACTCTCCAACAGTTATGCATTTGACTTATGCGTTTTGGCAAACTTGGCATTTCATGGACCAAACTTGGCATTTTTGCATAGGCACAATGGCTTGACATTTTTTATATTCCGAGTTTCCTGGACTCCTTGTCGTGCGCGACCTCCCCACGCGTTGCGGTAGTTTCCCGCGAGGACTCCTCCTCCCGCGCGAACTCTTCTTTCCCGCGCGACGTGAACTCTGCGACCTATGACTTCGTGAACTACTGGCGCGCGACGGAACTCTGGCGAACTGCGACTTCGTGGACTGGCGGACCGGGAGGCCGCGATTCACAGAAACAACGGTGACTTGCAACTTCGTGGACTGGCGACGACGGACGACGGAAATTTCCGCGCAGAGAAAAAATATCACGCGAAGCGCACTAAACAAAAAAAGATCCCGGACAAAAATAGTTGGGTCCACTATTTTTGGGAAATGCCAAGTCAAAAATGTCAAACACTTGGAGATGGACTTATTTTTCTTTTGGCAAAACGTTTAGGGACTTGGCAAATTCCAACAGATGGCAAATTCCAATTGCATAACTGTTGGAGATGCTCTAAGATATAGAAAACCCCATTGGAGGATACAAAGATGTAAAAAAATATTTTTTATTCAAATGGCTTTGTAAATAATAATTTAGAGAGTAGATTTAAAGAAAAAACTCTTGAAGGTGCTCTTTGAGTGGGTGGGTGCAACACATTCCAATTTTTTATCTCTCCTAGCTTACATGAATCTATTGCAGAGTAGATCAAAGCATTAATCCACATACTGCTCTCTACCCGCCCCCCTCCTTGTGGTGAGTGATTTGTTATTGCTCCTCTTGGCCTCCAATTTTGGAGCAACTTTAAGTGTGTGATTTGGAAGCATGAGGATGGATGGTGTTGCTAGGTACGTGTCCAGGTCACCAACCAACATTGAAGGAGGGAGGGCCTAGCACCCTAACATTCTCTATGCACTCCCCTCAATTAGATACTTGATAGTCCAATTACCTAGTTAACAATTCTATTTGTGCTTTTATTCCTTATCCACCCTACATATTAATTTTCTCCATCTCTTTAGTGCCTTTTATTATTTCCTACCAAACAACTAGTTCATCCACATTACACCATCTAATTAGCTAGTTAATTATAATTAGTGTTTTGATCGTTTGCTCTCTTTGAATTAATTTCCAATGTCATCTATATAGGATTAGTCTTCCTGTTATTTTTCATGTCTCCTTTTGTTCTTGTTATTATCGTGATTCTTTTTGTAGCCGAAGAAATAGATTAATCAGGTGAAGGTTAGGGACCTAGGAATAATTAATTTTTGTTAACCCTTTCTATATAATATTCAATGCTCTTTTTATTTAGTTTTCAACATAATTTCTTTTGTATTTTGACATAAATGTTTATTTGGTTGTTACACTCTTTTATCATGCATGGTTGTTGTCGACTTGAATGACACCCATATGTTTAGATCCTAGCTCCTTTGGGCAACAAAGGCCAAATCATATGAATTAAGTTCCATAGAAATGTTTAGACAATAGAGTGTTCATAATGGAGATCCTTTGGGCAGCATACCCGACTAGAAAAACTTTCCATAAGGCCAATCTAAATGGGGGTTTCATAAACATTAAATATGCTTACATGCCATTGTATTGTTGAAGAAAAAGATGATAAAAATTTTATGTGAGTAGAGAGAGTTTCATAAGTATGAAACTATTATGCACTATTTCGGAAATATGAGTATGTTGGAAACTTAGACATGAACCTCTATTAAGACTGGCCTTAGTATCTCCATGTGCCTCTTGTAGGAACAAATTGGAGGACAACAAAGACCAAATAGAGGTGAATTAAGTTCAATAGGAATGTTTAGAGAATGAAGCGTTCATATCATAGAAATGCTAACCCTAATTGTAAAAAATGATGTCTTGTTTGTTCTACGAAACACATAAAATCAAGTAAAACAATCAATCTCTTTATAAGGTAATTTAGATCCTACTTACCAATAGATAATATTTTGGACCATATCTTATCTATTTCGAGATCAACTTCTAGCATACTTTTATTTGATTTCTCTTGCAAACAAGAATATTTTTTCTTGAGCTAAACTTTTTTCTCCTCTTTAGCTTAATATATATACACAAAATCAACTGCAAATATGCAAAATATCACTCGTCTCGTGGAGCAAATATGTAAAACAAAATAGGTAGTGAAACCTTGTGAAACAAAATTGACTTCGTGTGCTCGCGAAGCACGATGATTGAAGGCGGGCCTAGCTATCTAATCGACATCAGCTCTAATGATTGGAGGCGGAGTTTCAGAAGAGGAGTCCATGGTTGAGGATTTGGTTACTTTCAGTTAGTAGAGATTAACATGAGAGAATCAGGGAAGTGTGCCGACTTGTCAACCCTCTTTGAAGTAAAAGAGCTTTGCACAACAAATCTAACCAATAAAATTGATAGACTATTGTCCTTCTTTCATTCTAAATTAGAAGATATCTTGACTTTTCTATATATATATATGCATTTATGGCTTGTTTGGAGAGGCTCTGAGCAGTTCTAGCCCTGTTACTATAAGGTCAGTCTCAATGCATAGTTTCATGGCACATTTACCAAAACTATAAACTAGGTAACGAGCCATATGAGTTTCATGGAGATAAAACTCCTCTCTCATCTGATGAAACTCCTTTATTTAATGACTCTGCTAAGTCAGCAATTTTGCATATATGATACTCTATTTAATATGCATGACACTCTCATGAAACATGCTTCGAGACTAGCCTAATAGTTGTACAGCGGAGCCGCCGAAGCCACAATGCAATGACTCCTATCTGCTCCACGCCCCAATACAACAACTTCTTTTCTCCTCCACTTTCTCAATTGTTTTTTTATCGAAACCAAAGTTGTTTTGAGTATGCTATAATACGCTATAGCATAAAACTATGTGCTATAAGTACATTAATGGAAGGAGAGTTATGCCAAACGACCCTTTAGGGTGTCCCAACGGGGTGACGACGTCACCGACTCACGTCACCTTGTGTTTGATGTGGAAGAGAGAAGTTATTGAAATCATCTCGTTAGTAAGGGGGAAATCACTAGTCTCACATGCTTCTAAAAAATCTTACAGCGTTTTGTTTTCTATTGTTTCATAGTTCACATCAACTGGCAACTTCGCTAGATCTACTGAGGACACCCTTAGATATACACTAGATACATAATAAAATTAATGTATCTAGAAAAGTTAAACCATCTTACAATTTAAATTTAAGCGAGAATCATATATGCATGTCAGTTAATTTATCTTAAACATTGATGCTTTTGTAACATTCACACAACTCCTGCTTCTCGTGTTATTGACAACTATGAACAAACCGTCTCTAGCACCTCCTTTTGAGTTTTCGATCCCTTTTTTTTGTCTTGTTTAGTTCTCAAAATTTTTTAAGATTTTACATCATATTGAATCTTTGAGCGCATGCATAAAATATTAAATATATATATATATCAAATAACTAATTGTATAGTTTGTTTATAATTTGTGAGATTAATCTTTTAAACCTAGTTAGTCTATGTTTAAATAATAATTACCAAATATAAATAAAAGTACTATAGTAGACAAATCTAAATTTTTTTGCGAAGTTTCGACCCCTTTCAGAGTCGTGTCTTCCGTGTGACAAGAAGCAGCATATTATGTTTTAAGATCAGAAGCAGCAGCATAGTTATCCCCTGAATTAATTTATTTAAAGGTTGACTTACGTGGAACTTGACTCTGATCTTACAGGTGGCATTTGTTCCGCATGATGTGCATCCAGTACCGCGGGCCACAATTTTTTGATACAGTACTCTCGTCACCATCTAGTAAGCCAGTCAGCTCTGTTTGCTCGTTCAACGCCGGACCTAAAAAATGGTTTCTCGAACTTGATTTTTTACTTGTTAATTACGACTGCGACTTCTCTTGTGGATTTTCTTTGAAATAATGTCTTTAGGGCGATTTTCTTTCAATATAATTAAGAAGCAAGCATCGCAGAGAAGAGGGGATGACGACGGCCAAGTAGCTCGACTGCTCGAGAAAGTTCAAGGAAGAAACTCAGAGACAAACAGCTCGTTCGTCTAAGTTTATTAGTTAAATTTATCAGCTATTTAATAGTATTTTTCTCTCGCGAAAGAACCAGTTAACGACATGGCTTATCAACTAAATAGACTTAGGCCATGTTTAATTCTCCTTGCTAAATTTTAGCTAACTAAACTTTAGTCACTTTAATAGCTAAAGTTCTAAATACATTGATTAAAAGAAGCTAAAATAGTTTAGTTTTATTAGTCACTTAAAAGTAGCGAAAATAATTTTATCTAGCTAAAATTTAGCAAGTAAGCAACCCTGAAGCAACGCTTAGAACATCTCCAGCCGGCCACCTAAACCGGAACAAAATTGGGTGAACCCGGGGTGCATGCCATCTCATGTGCGCTCCTAGCCCCGATAGCCGACACGTGTTACGGAATAAGATCCCACGTCCGAAGATATGGCTCCTCGAGAGCACCTTGCACACCACTGGCTTCGTGCGTATGGACGGCTCGGCTGACACGGCTTCGGTTCCATGGCTCCATCTCGGTCAGGCTCCAAAAT
>Ga0182004_10003246_pt1 | contig 12913 bp, 8 predicted proteins | sample Sormic07211540_1_FD_120479 | JGI IMG/M metagenome (GOLD analysis project Ga0182004, IMG submission 120479) | Endophyte microbial communities from Sorghum bicolor roots, Mead, Nebraska, USA - 072115-40_1 MetaG | ecosystem: Host-associated > Plants > Roots > Unclassified | place: USA: Nebraska... | reverse complement strand
GATCTGATCTTTATTTTGCAGGATTGGACTCGTCTTTACCTAAGTTAATTTACTGCAAAATCTTAACACCGTGGGATTTTTATTTGCAGGCCGGCAGTGCCGCCCCAGTAGGCCGGCAGTGCCGCCCTCTGTGCTAACACAGTGTTGAGTTATTTTTAAACAGGCCTATTCACCCCCCCCTCTAGGCCTCCTTTTCTTCCAGGAGATCCTACACACCAGCCCGACGACGGTCCTCCACGGCCGAGCGTCAATTGTGGTAGATGAATGAGGCGGAAATTGTGGTGTATTGAAAATTTGAATCATGCTTGACGGAGGTGAATTTCCTAAGGAGCGTCAATTGACGGAGGTCTTGGAGGTTGCGGCCTCTTTTAGTATTCACGGAGGTTCTGGAGGTTGCAGCCTTTTTTATTATTCACGGAGGTATTCACGGCTGAGGTTACGGAGGTATTCACGGAGGTTGCTGAGGGTGGGTAAGCGAGTAATTGACGGTGTATTCACGGAGGTTGCTAAGGGTGTGGAGGATGTGTAAGGTTGTGATCATACTTCTAATCTGGGCCGTTAAATCTGTAGGACATGTGTTGTGAGTCGTTGATCTTGCAGGTGGGATTTGCCTGGAGAAGATTTCAATTATAGTAGAGATAAAACTAGATATCGTACACCTGACCTATCAAAACCATTCAATTGGTTTGGAACGATTTTGAAGAGTGGTTTATCACTTTTTAAGTTAAAATATTTGATAAATACTTGATAAGATTTTTGAGAAAAGAATCTAGAGATAAACTAGGATAATATATTTAGAGCTCATAAAAATCTATTTAGATGCTCAAAAATTAGATTTAGCTTCATTAAGATGAAAAAAATAACCAGAAATTCAATAAATTTTCCAAAACATTCGAACTATGTAAATGTGTTTTCAAAATTTTTGGCAACAAGAAACTTAATATGCAACCAGCATCAATGCATAGCATTAATGTATTTGGCATTAATGTATGTTCGCATTCACGATGGTAACATCTCAGATTTTGGTCATGCAAAGTTGTTAAAATAGGTTTATACATTATAATTTTTTGGGAGTTCTCTAGAATCTTCTAGACATTTTCTCCATTTTTTCTAGAGCTAAACCTATTGTTAGTTCGTAAAGATATTTTCATGAGATTTAAATATTTTATTCGATTTACTCATATCCCAATCTATTTATAGAATCTTTTTTGGGATTTTAATCAAAGATCAAACATTTTTTATTAAAAAATCGAATACAAACAGTGCATAAAAAAATAAATCTTTTAGAACAAGCACAAATTTTTTGTTTACACACTGTAAAAGACAACAGGCACCTGGCGTTTTACACATCCTGCTGTTTCAAAAGGCGGTCATCACGTTTTTACCATCCGTTGACTCGGCGGTAATAAAAGAAAAGGTAAACCAACCGATGGCATATGCCTAGATTTGCTTTTTTTTACAGAAAACTTATATATTTTTTGTGGAAAACAAAAAAACACAATGTGAAAATAAAATTTTCCTGCCAGCCAGTTCAGTGTTTACTGACACCCATGACCCTGAAAATGTACATTAGCAAGCTTCTCGATCAGATCAACGACCTTACCAATAGGTTTAATATCGTCGTACCAACCAACGGTAACATCACAACAACATAAAAACTGTGGCACATGGAGCTTGAACAAATGCAATGGTAATTTTTGTGATCATCACATAAAGTTACAGTTTCTCAACGGGCGATGCTGTTGCTATCCTAAAAAAGCTGCATCAGCTCCTTGTAATCTTGAGCCCCAAGTTAAACCCTTGGTACGGGATTCTGCCCACAAGTTGCTTCCAAATTCAGGACTCTGGCAGGTCCTCATCTAGGCTTGCTAACTCTGCAGTTAGGTCGTAGCCTCTCCATTCAGTTCAAAGATATGCTGTCTGTAGATCTGTGACTTAGTTCTCACCTGCTTCAGGCCAACCAAGCAGATCGTTAGGAGATGCAGTTGAATGAATGCAAAGCAAGTAACCTAGAGATAAGACACCTTGAAATCAAGCATTTGTTTTCTAGACAATCCACCAGATGCAATTGAAGGTTTGTCTTAGTTCAGTCTGCTGAGTTTGTGTTATAGATAGCAAAATTTAAATGAAAGCATCCTAATTTGAAACGATCATGACTATTCACAGCAATATCATATATTGAATATGTTAGTTACAAATGGGATAATCAACTTCCACAGTTATGGTCCTTTATGGTTAGGTTGAATATGTTAGTTACAAATGGGATAAAGCAATAGTCTGACTGATTTTTTTTTAGTCCAAATGGTTAGGTTCTTGCATTTCCACCAACCCATCAATTTGATCCAGTTTGCTCTCATGCATCTAACAAAACAATAAACAATAGACTTACTTGCATCAGGATCTACATGGACGAAGAAGCTTGCAGCAACTATGAGGTAGCACAAGATGAGCATAAGGCCTTTAAAATAGTTTGATGTGCCTTCCTGGAAAAAACATATATATAATAAAATGTAAAATATTAGAACTAAAAAAATTGGCAGCAAAACAGCTCGTGGTAGTAACTTCATATACAAAGGGAAATAGGAAGGATGTTGCTTTTTTCTGTACCTGTAGCATGAATGCCACCACTAATACAGTTATAAAGAGAGTCGCTGTCTCAAACAGTTGAAAATTCAAGTCCATTTCTTGCCCCATCATCCAGCCAATTACCACGCAGAATGGAATCTGGAGATCGTGGGAAAAAAATAACAGAGAAAATTATTAAAAAAAGATGATATCTACTGACTGAAAACATGATTTGGCTAATGACAAAAGAATTTATAAAACCAGAGCTGGGTAGTTGTATCTGGTGCAGTAAGTATTATTACCACAAACATGGAGATCTGTGTTGATGACCCTATCGCAACTCCCAATGTAATGTCCTGTCATTATGGGAAAATGAGGATAAAGACGAATTCACATTTTGTCAAAATTGCAAAAGATGAAAAGAAAGGAGTGACAAATACCAATTTGTTTTTCATGGCAAACATAATGGCACTCGCATGTTCAGCAGCATTCCCCACGATAGGAAGCAGAATAACACTGATAAAGGCTACTGGCAAGTTTAATGATTCAGACGCACCCTGTTATGACATGTTGAAGAAGCACAGTTCAAGAAACACAAATTTATATACGGAGTAGAGGTAAAATATAGATATATTTGGTCCTCTCTTCTAGTTATTACTAACAGGGAGACAACAGAGGAATGTAATTGACAGCGAGTTCTTCAGTACCTGAATGGCATCAACCAGGTACCCTGAGAGTATTGAAATCCAAATAGTCAATATAAAAAGCCAGCAGATGGCCTCACATTGTGTTATCTCCTTTTCATCCTCCTCCTCCTCAGCAGCTTCTTCTTCCTGTTGTGGCAAGTAAAAATTCGAATTTGAAGTGTGCATATCACAAAAGTGTAATGAAATATATGAAATGATTATATTTATGTTTGATGTTCTCACTTGCTAGGGTCTAGTTATAAATGTACTAGATAAAGATAACTAAAATGTTTCCGATGATTGCATTTTGTAAATGGATGTGTCCATAGTAAAAGAAAAATCAGGAGAACCAGATATCTTGGTATTCTTTCTTGTTATCTTGTGTCTTGCTTTACAGCTTACCTGCGTCAACCTGACCCAGACTTCTAACAAAAGCATAGCTCCCAACAAATATAATCTTTTTTTTTTACATGAAAGAGAAGTGACCCAGGTTTTTTCGTGCAGTCAATGAACTCATATCCTTATGCATGCATTTTTTGTTTTCCAGTTTCCGATGTTTGCAAAGATTTAGTGTTAAGCTACTTACATCACCGATTGGGCAGTACATACTGCGGTGGCTCTTTAGTTGAAAAAATAGATAGCTAGCATAGGCCACAAGCATGATGCAGCTACTAAACCTTGAAAGAGCCACTTCAGATTTTCCATACTGCGCTTCTGAATGTGTGAAGTGAAGCACTGCTGGGAACATAAGGCCTAAGACAGCCATCAGCAGTAGTCCCGAGTTTACAACAGCTGATGCCTGCAATTTTAAATACAAGTCAATAGAAATTACAGTGAGTCTATCTATAATAGAAAAAGTTGTTTAGGAAAACTTGAATTTGTTAAATAAACTACCTTGTTGAAGACCTGGTCCCTGTTAGAATGTACAAGACCACCAGCAAAGAAAGCACACCCAAGAACCAGCAGCATATTTGACAATATTGAGCCTAGTAATGACTGCTGGACGACTCGAATCATCCCATTTTTCAGTGCATATATTGATATAATCATTTCCGTTGCATTTCCAAATGTAGCATTCAGTAGCCCCCCAACTGCAATTAGATGGAAAGGAAAAGGTTACATGTTTACTAAATAGTAAATACAGTACTAAGTATTCCCTCAAAAAGAAAACTAAATACTAAGTAGATGCTAAAGCTAAGATTTGCGTAGGAAAGATAGCACAGCAACACCATGGGGCCAAAGAACATACCAGTTGGGCCAGTGTAGCAAGCAAGTTGCCTGCACATGAGCAATAAAGTAGCATCCGTTAGCTAGGACATAGAAAACGTATATAGGACGGGAGAATTGTATCTTAATTACTACTTACTAGCATAAGAAGTAAAACTGGGAACTAAAGTTACCATCTTTGTTGACACTTACTCAGTTGCGTATCCCAATCTCTCGGCCAACGGGGTAATGCCGATTAAGCTGAAAAGGAAAACCCATCCTTGCTGCTCCGGTCGCATTTGATGAAGCAAACAGAAAAGGGAAAGGCGTCAGCTTATGAGTACTTTCAACTTAAATGCAGCGGCCAGCGGAAGAAAGATGAACTTGACAGTAAAGATTCGAACGCCGCCGGCCGAAAAGTAGAAAATGTACGTGCACTTCGTGGGCGAAAAGAGGGAAAAAAATATATGCAAGATTTGGAAATTAACAAACGAAGTGCGGGGCCGGGGGCTGCTAGCTCTTACGTGCGTTCCGGAGAGATAGTGGAGCATGATGGCGAGCGGGCCGAAGGGGAGGAGCACGTTGATCTTGGCCTGGAAGATGACGACGCGCACGCTGGTGAGCGCCCTCCGCCACCTGCTCCCGGGCGCGAGCGACTCGGCCACGGCGGCGAGCGAGCCGATGTGCTCGAAGTCCAGCGAGTGCATCTTCCGGGGCGGAAGCGGCGCCGGCGAGCCCGCCGGCGACGCCAGCTCCAGCTCCATCTCGTCCGCCTCCGCGTGCGCCTGCTGCTGGAACCCCAGCGCCGGCTGCTTCTCCGCCACCATCATCTGCGAGCGCCCGCGAATCAAGGACCGCGCCGGCGGATCCGCGCGACAACGCAGAGAGAGAGAGAGAGAGAGAGAGAGAGAGAGAGACGTACGGACGGCCTTCCCTCCGCTGAGCGGAGTACGCGACGAGGAGCACTGGGTGTGGTGAAGAAGAAGGCGAGTTCGATCAGGATCGCCACACACCAAATGCGGAGAGGAGGAGGAGGAGAGGAGAGGCGGCGGATGGGCAGCGCGGTTGGGTTGGGGTTTCGGACGCGCGCGGCGCGGAACTGGTGATCGAATCTTCCGTTCACGGAGAAGAGAAGAAATGCGCTCGGCGAGGCGAGGGAGCGAGGAGAAGAAATGCGCGAGGACGAGGAGACGCCGATGCGCCGGGCGCGGCACGAGCACGAGGAGCACGAAGCTGCCTGGGTGCTTCGGGGGGTGGGCCCGGGCCGTACGCCAGGTGGGCGGGTCCAGATCTTGCTGGGCCCACGTTTCGGTCAGGGCGGAAAGCCGGCCGGCACTGGCCAGCAACAGCAAGCTTCTCGGTTTCCCTTCGTACCCGCGCGGGCCCCCAGTATCTCGATGACGTGGCGAGCGGATCCTGTGGTCGATCGTGTAGTGGGGCTAGCGGGATCAGCCGGTGACAAGAGAAAAATGATGGAGGGGCGCCGCGCCGATGATGAGCGGATCTGACCAGTGACCAGTGATAAAAAATGCTGCTGCTGCTGATGATGATGATGATGATGTATCTCAGTTTCTAAAAAATTTTGCAAAAATTTTCAGATTCCTCGTCACATCGAATATTTATACATATGTATGGAGTATTAAATATAGATGAAAATAAAAACTAATTGCACAGTTTGGTCAGAATTGACGAGACGAATCTTTTGAGACTAGTTGGTCCATAATTGGATAATATTTGTCAAATACAAACGAAAGTGCTACAGTGTGAAGCTGACCAACGAGTAGATTTGTCACCGAGGATACCCACCGTCCACGATGTTGAAAACTTATCAGTTCCACACATATGTTGTATATATATAAAAAAAAAATCGTTAGTGGCCCACACTCAGAGTTATAGATGTCTAAATGATCCATGACTCATGCTGAACAAAGCCATTACTACTTTAGTTATTTAAATTAAGCGAGGATTGATTGATGATGGGCAGGGGTCATCACATGGGGATGTCACACTAGTGCACATGATTGACGATGCTCTCTGCCTTGCCCCCCTGGGGAAAAGTTTGGTGAAATCTACGATCTCTGACGATGGTGACTGACAGACAATGATATAAGTAAAGTACACTAGCAGTACTTGCAACTCGTAACAGTCTATAGTAACAAAGGATAGATCCAATCCAAGCAAGCACATCCCAAGAAAAACAAAAGAGATGGATATATAGATCCAGCCATCCTGGGCCAATGCTCGCGTTCTCTGCATTTGACCGTACCCCCAACAACTCTCAAGTGGTTACTGATCAACTTGTATACTCCCTTCTGTTTTGTCTCAGCAAACTCAGGAGCAAGTTGTACGGCTCCATGCTTCCATCGCGCCGTACCAAGATTCTATTTTTTTCGTCTTCGGCCTTGTTTAGTTCCGAAAAAATTTCGGATTTCGCTACTGTAGCACTTTTGTTTTTATTTGACAAATATTGTCCAATCATGAACTAACTAGCATCAAAAGATTTGTCCCGCGATTTACAGACAAACTGTGTAATTAGTTTTTGTTTTCGTCTATATTTAATGCTTCATGCATGTGCCGTAAGATTCGATGTGACGGAGAATCTTGAAAACTTTTTAGATTTCGGGGTGACTAAACAATTCTTCTTTGTTTTTCCTTTTTTGGCAGATCGAGAAGTACCTGCTAGGGTTCTCTCTCCCTTCCAAAAATAAATGTATTTCTAGCATTCAAAATTTGTCACATAAGCAATCCGATTTTAGGATATAAAGTACTCCTACTACTTTCATCATTTCCAAGGCACGATCAATATAATGTTTTATGTAAATTTTGTTGTGACTCCTATCAATCATAGAAGATTTTCCGTCACATCGAATCTTACGGCACATGCATGAAGCACTAAATATAGATAAAAATATAACTAATTGCATAGTTTATATGTAATTTATAAGATGAATCTTTTGATCCTAGTTAGTCCATAATTAAACAATAATTATTAAGTACAAATAAAAGTGTTACAGTATCCAAATCCAAAAGTTTTTGATCTAAATAAGGCCTTATTTTCAGGAGTGAGTGAGTAATAGTTGAAATCTATAGAACACGGACTCTGATACACTCACTTCATCCTAATAAAAACAAAGTACATTGGTTTCATATAAATTTGATCACCAAAATATGATTAAATACTAACATTTATTATACCTGATAAATATATTATTAGATTAACTATAACATATATTTTTACAACAAAGAGACATAAATATAGTTATTGGATGCCCGAGGCCTTGCACACCTGCATGCATAGGAACATCACCGGTCACTCCTAACGCACCATTCTGATAGCATTAATCTTGTCATGTGAATAAAGAGTTTTGTTCTTCCTCTCGGCTAAACCATTTTGCTACGGTGTGTATTTGGCCAAGAATTCAATGCTTTGCCAATCACAGTATTCATTCAACTCTTCCGTTTCTAAATTTTCGATCCATTATCACTTCTATAACAGTTCCACACATTCATTTCCTCATTTGCCACGCCAGGTTCCCAACAAAAAAACAAGTTCCTAATGAACCGTCTTTTGGTCTCCAGGGACAGAGGAAGTTGTAAATCTCATCGAAATCTACATTTTTTTATATAAAAATCATCTTCATCCAATATCATATGGAAGAATGTCACACTAGCAAAAGTGGCGCGACAAGGTTTTTCCACATCGAAAACACGGTCCAACGTGACATACCTTGCCACAGCTGCATTATTTGGTCACGCCAGTAGAACTGGCGCGACGAAAAGGGTTAGTTTTGTAAAAAGTTTTTAGACACGATTATTATTAGTATACTAAATAAAAAAGGATTAAATATACAAATTCTCCCATGAGTCCGGACCAAAGTTTCTTCAAATAAAAAACAAAACCTTGTGAAAAGTCACTTCGGATATACAGTACTAATAATGTTTTACGGGTAGGTCTTTTAATTACATTACATGGCCAAAAAACAATTTGAATCTTGATGAGATTTGGACTCAAGAAGCGGTGAATACAAATCCTTTGCAAAATAAAATGACACCCAACTTCCTGTAAACCAAACAAATGGCACCACGCTGTGAATCAGATATTATTGCTACCAGCATCTTGATTTCACACCAAAGCATCTTCCCTGGTTATATGACATCTGAACCCTCACATTTAGCATCAGAAATAAACTGTTAATCCCTCCTCCCTTGCCATGACATGGTGATTCAGATCTATCTACAACTACTAACTCCAAAATCACCAGCACAGTTGCTATTTCTTCAGTAAAGCTCCAAAAATTGCAGGTGGATGAGTAAAAGCTACGGCCGCACAATATGGCATGGTCTACTAGGCAACTGATTCAATGTGATTTTCACTGTCCTCCTTGAGACATTCCATAGGTAGCTTGAAGCTTAAACAAAACATAGCCTGCAACAAATGTCAAGCATTAAAGTAAACTCACAAAAAATCAATGCCATCCTACTGAAACTAAAAACAACTCAACTTGCATCAGCCCGTTGGTCATATCCATGTATTTCTCTACTGTCCGCTATGTCAGGACAGGTTAGTTGCAGAAGATTTGCTAGGCCATTTTGCTATTGGCAGCTATTTGGGTAGTACTTCTCCAAAGTAGTATTTGGGCAACAATATAACGGTAATTTTTACAATCTCATACATAAGGATACAAGAAGTTATCAAGGATAACTTGTAGCTCACCTATGCAGCATAAGCCTCCTTTGCTAGGGAACGAAGGAACCTCATAAGTGTTTTCTTTGCTCCAGAAAGCTTCACATTAGAATCTTCCCCATCTTTATTGTGTGTGCTTTCTTGGACCATGTGAGCTCTCTTCACAAGCTTTCGCAGTTCCTATGGACAAAATGTTAGAGCAACCGTAGAACCTCAAACATTGAGCCAGGACAAATGCAGTTAACTACTTAACTTAGTTGTTTTAGTAAGTTTAGGTGTGCAAGAGCATCCCAAATTCCTCAATAGGTATTCATGAGAAAGTTTTGTTTTAGAGTTCAATGCAAACATCAGTCTTACATGTTGGATGCATTAAGCTTCAGCACTAGAAGTGTTCATCTTTGACATACTCAAAGCACAGCCAATAAGAAGGCTCAAGAAGAAAAGAACACAAGCCTATGGTCTCACTTACCACAGCACCAAGAAATATACAACCAGCATTACACGTAGTTTAGTTAATACTACATCGCAACACAGACACTATTATTACTGGATTCATGCAGAACAATGTTAAAGATCACAATGCTACTAACCATGCTTCCCATATGGCCATATGGGATCATAGTAACCATGTTGCATAATCTGAAGGGGTCAGGGGGTGAGCAAAAGGTTTATTTTGTTGCTTTAAGTTCTGAGGACTGAGATGTTACATCAGAATAAGCATCATGTTCTTAAACATCCTGAAAACATAGCAATCATCTACAATATAGTATGACATAACAACATTCATGTTTCCGTAATTTACTTTTTTACAATTAGTATACTTAACCTGAACTAGGATATACACTTGTTCCTTAACTGTTTCTATAGATCTAACATCAGTTTTGCTCAGTGACTGAGGTTGTTAGTCACAATTCATAGTTACACTTGCTACATTGAATCATGCATGACTCTAATACAAATGATAACACACAATGCCAATAATGTCAGTGACATGCACCAACATAATAGAGATGCAACCTTTGGTTAAATTACAAAAGACTTTTATAGATAGCCATACAACAAGGCTCGAAATTTAGATTGCTCATCAAGGTTTGAAATTTGTGGCACGGGTAAGAAATCTAGCATGCATTTACTTATTAGGCTATTTAAGGACAAAACAATCACTCAGGAAATTAAACACGCTTAACATGGATTATTATCGTGGACCCTTATTGGGAAAAACAGTACCAAATGAGGCTTCATGGTTCCAGATTAGCTTTCATGATCGGAGAATATATTACAAGTCTGAGTCCTTTAGGGATTGAGCACTTTATTGTTTAGATCCTTAGTTGAGATCTTTGTGTCGGTTAAGACTTAAGATGAGTCTTCCCTTCAAAGTAACACGCATTATACTTCCATAAAGCAATCAAGAAATAATTAAGTCTCCCACCCCAGTGCAAGTCTACCCCCTCTCTAGAAACATTACTGAAGATCTTTCCATCCATACGAACTGGCAACCTTTTGCGCCAAAATTACCCCAATGTGAACTGGCATTTGAATCACATATTTTCTTTGTTTCAGCAATAGCTTTCTGTTTGGATAAAGGTCAATTTCATTTCAGTTATCAATTTACCGTACATTTTGCGTGAAAGGATGAACAGACCAATATAACTGAGGGCCCGGAGACCTGAACAAAATTCATGAAAGGAATGTAAAACAGGTAAGGACTCCTTAGACTCGTGCTCTTTGAGCCCAAAGAAACTACGTAATTCCTGATTTCCAGAGTGTACTCAATACTTTCTCATTTTTTAACCAGAACCTGCCTGTAATACTATACTTTAGCTCTCTACTTCAACAAGACGACAGTAATTTTACCATTTCATTCAAGGGAAAACGATCAATGGTCTGTTTCTTAAACTGCTTTTGCACAAAAAAAAAGATTGGATTCTGGCTTGTTAAACTAATTTCAGTCAAGTATTTTGGACAAACCATAGTAGACTACCAGCAAACAATGGGTCAATAAGATGCATCGAAAAGTGGCGCTAGGAACAATTAGAGAAACATGTTTGGAAAAATGTTTTATAACTTTAATTTGAGTGGGCCTGCCTATTAGTATTAGGTTATAGCTGTCCTGACCTGGGGCTCAAATAATTTCTTCCAGTAAAGCTTTTCAAAGAAGACAAAATCAAGAAAGGATGACACGAGATCAATTAAGCTGCAGCCCAGAAAAACCTGGTGCTATGAAAAACAAGTCAGCCATTATTATTAATGCATCAATTCGCCCATTATTAATCTCTTCTCTGCCGATTCAATGCATGGATGAACATTGTGATCAAATTTTCAAATCAAATATCAAATGTAAGTGCAGACAATACCTGACGATCAAATTCAACACTATGGACAGAGTAAACTTCATTAGTAACTGAAATGTCTTTGCAAAGGAGGCCATCAAACCATCTATCTGCAATTTTGATATACTCTTGATTGTCCTATTGAAATGCTGAATGGTTAGTTCAGTGTTTGCTAGGTCTTCATTCATCATTCTAGTTATGTTAACCAAAAAAGCTACCTCTTGTTCATCAGGTAGGTCCTCGACTTCCTCCTCTTCCACCAACAATGTACCTTCACTAAGTAAGGCATGTAACTTGCTCTCATCTCCATCCTTGGAAGCCTGTATTAGAGTATCCATCAATTCTGGTTGTGCATTGCGCAGAAGTCTTCCTGGACAAAATGGATATATCATAAAATGAAAAGGTAATATACGACAAATATAGTTACTGGCTCTCTAATTCTGAAAATCTTACTTCTTTACTACTTTTGCATCCATGTATCAACACGTATTAGGTAAATTATGTTATTATATAATTATAAATACCAAAACCATATTGGCATTGAAGAGCTTAAAAACACTTATAAATCAATCTCTAAATGTCAATCAACAAATTTCATTACTGAAACAAGCAACCCCTTGAAGAACACAGTAATTCGGCATAAGAAAATGCTGGTAGTACATGATCGATCAGAGAAACAGACGGACCGATGTAATTGAACTGTCTCCTCTTTCCTTCCCGCACATCCGGCCCAAATTTCTGAGAAGCAACAATTACACGTGAATTGAATGTCCCCAATCCGGTGATCCACCACAATCTCGTCGAGGAAACGAAACGGACGGACGGACGTACGAACCTTGACGAGCATGAGCGCATCGAACACCTCGCGCTCCAGCGACGCGGCGCTGAGGATGCGCTTGATCTGAGGCGGGGAGAAGCTGGCGAGGTCCATCCCCCACTTCACGGCGCGGCGGGCCTCCCGCTTCAGTTCGTTGCGGCTCTTCTTGAAGGACTCGGCGCCGGCACCGGCGTCTGGATCGTCGGTGTCGTCCTCGGCATCGGAGGGCAAGGGGCGGCCTGCGGGTCGGAGGGCGCGCGGGTGGCGGCGGAGGCCAGGTAAGGGCGCCGCGAGTGAGGACAGGAGGCGGGCCTCCTTGAGGAAGAGGAGCGGACGACGTAGCAGCACGGCGGCGGCGGCCGCGTGCGCCATGGCGGAGGGGTTGCTTGGCTCAATTCCAGCGAGACAACGGCGGGGACGGAAGGGTTCGGCGACCAGGGCACCCCAAGGATTTAGGAGCACATGACCGTTCGTTCGCAGCTCCAGCCAGCTGAACGAACTGGATGCTTGGATTGGATAGGGAATCCCGATAATTATAGGGGCGCTCAGTGAATTGGATTCTCTATGGCCGTATGTTTTGTTTGCTGGGAGTTCTGTTTTTTTTTTTTTTTTTTTTTTTCGACAT
>Ga0182004_10003245_pt1 | contig 12915 bp, 18 predicted proteins | sample Sormic07211540_1_FD_120479 | JGI IMG/M metagenome (GOLD analysis project Ga0182004, IMG submission 120479) | Endophyte microbial communities from Sorghum bicolor roots, Mead, Nebraska, USA - 072115-40_1 MetaG | ecosystem: Host-associated > Plants > Roots > Unclassified | place: USA: Nebraska... | reverse complement strand
GCACTCTTTCTCCTAGTGGTAAAAAAATAAATACGATACTCTGGATAATTTCCCGGGTGAAATGCTCACCGATATCCGTGCGCTTGCGGATCAATTCCTTATTGCGTTCCCAAATATCAACAGAAGCCTCCGGTGAAGGAGGATGACGTGGATCGTGACAAGAGGCACGAGTCCGCGGAGAAGTCGAAGTCCGCAAAGGACTTGGAAAAGAAAAAGGAAAATAAGAAAAATCTCACGCGACAACCGTTGGAGACGCGTCGAGCGAAGTCCAGGCAGAGGGAGGAGCCTGAGGAATAATCCCCCGATGAGGATGATGGCGGCGATGGTGACGACGACAGCGACGACTCCGAGGGGATGGCGTCCCGTCTTGACAGGATCCTTGATTGTCCACCTCAGACTGGCGTCGACATCTCGCGGATAGGAGTCCCTAAGGGAGTGCCAAGCGGGCCTCGTGAGAGTCAACAGAGGGAGTCATCTCCGCTCCGCTCTCACGCTGACCCCCCTCCGGCGCCTGCGCAAGGTCGGACCGTCCCCCGCCGCCAACCTCCTCCCACATCTAAGGCGGACCATCGGGTCAAGTTTCTGGCGACGGGGTTGTTGACCCATGGCCGCGCCACGGCCTCGAGCATGGGGGAAATGGGTCGTGGGAACACTAGTCTAGGCGTTGGCCAGGCGGGAGATGCCGAGCCGAGATTTTTGCCCGTTCGTCAGGGGCCCGGAGCCTTGACACAGAGTGTCTCGAGGCCTGCTGGTCGAGGCGCTGGTAGGCGGGTCGCTCTTCCTGTGGGGTAAGATCTTCGACGTCATGATTCTGGCCTTCCGATATCTTTGCATTTTCTCGGGTAACGGCTTCTCTTACACTTATTCCTCTTTCCTCAGGTTGAAGCGGCCGCTCGAACAGGCCCAGCCCTCGATGGCCAAGAGGCTTAAGGCGGGAGCGGCCTCCAAAGACTCAGGTTAGCGGTTCATTCCCAATATCGTATTACCTTTATGTCGATCATCATGGCGACTGACTTTTGCTTTTGAGTGCTTACAGGCTCCTCCGTTCCTCAGCCGCTGACGGGTGTCGAGAGCGCCTCGCCTCGTCCATTGGTGGGGGAGTCCACCCTGCCGTCGCCGAAGCGAGTCGAGGCGCCTCGCCCCCAAGAGCAGGAGGGAGCCCCCGAGCCTCACCGGTCTGGGGTCGAGGGGGATCCTATCACTATAAGTGACGGGTCTGGCGGCGACAGACTTTTGAAGGACGCCTGCTCCGCGGACGAGGAGGTCGAGGCTTCCCCTATCGTGGAGCGGAGGCCTTGGCCCATCGGGCTCCACTCCGTCGAGGAGAGGAGGAAGAAGGAAGAGGAAGAGCGCGAGCGGGAGATGCAGCAATAGCTGCAGCAGGGGCAGCAACAGCCACAGCAGGAAGAAGAAGAAGGAGTGGAGGGGAGGCAGCAACAAGGGGAACGGCTCGAGGAGCTGCTGGAGCAGGACTGACAGTAGGAGCTGCTCGAACTCTAGAGGCAGCAGCGACAACAAAGTCAGCAGTTAGAAAAACTGCTCGACCTGCCGTCGCGAAGCTCGCCCTAGCCAGGGCCACCGTCGCCACAGAGGCCTGAGACCGGGGAGGAGGGTCTGCCGGTCTATGGTCTGCCGACCCCTGCATGGCTCCGTCCGGGAGCGCCCGCTTCTATCCCGGCTGAGCCAGGGCGGGCTGACGGCGTGGCGGCACTTGCTTACATGATGCGCACCCCGGTGGACCCTCAATCCGAGATCAAGGGCACGATCTACGGCATCGAGGGGATCGCTCCTGGATTCCATGGAGAGCGTCGATCGTGGGAGGATTGCATTCCCGCTGAGGAAGACGAAGCCGGGACGTCGGGCGGTGGTGGTGCCAGCGAGACCGGGACTTGGAAGACCGTGGATGACGACGGGCGATTCCCCTCCCTCATTGACCTATTTTTGCGTCACGGGGGGTCGCTCGAGACCGTCCAAGAGCTCATCCGGGGTGTCAAGGCACGCGTGGAGGAGGAGATGGAAAACTGGTGCCCCGATCGGATCGGCATTCGAGCCTCCACCGACCCGTCCGAGCCTAACATCTTTTTGGATGATCGGAAGGAAGCCGAAAAGTGGGAGCATCTCGAGGAGCTTCGCCTCTGGATGAAGCACGTGGTGGGGCTCCTGTCCGACGTCGTCAACAACAGGCTCGGTCCGGCTTACTTTGTAAGTGTCTTTGGGCCTTAACTACCATAGGACGTTTGGTTTTGTGTTCTTACTGACCAACTGCTAACTCGCAGGATCTGAAAGAGACCTCCCGTATAAAGTCGAGCTTTATCCACGCGACAAGGGGCGGCTGGGAGCAACTCCCTCTCCTCAAGGACCAACTCCTAGAGTCACAGGAGAAGCTCCTCAAGGCTTACAAGGAGCTTTTGGCGCTCGAGGAGGAGAAGAAGGAGAGGGAGGCCGCTCTGGCCAAAGCTCGGGAGGCCTCGAGGAAGGCGGTGGAAGAGGCCACGCTGCTGAGGGAGCGGACCATGACGGTCGAGGAGGCTGCGTCCAAGGCCCAAGAAGAGGCCGCATTCTATAAAGAAGCTGCCGTCGATCTTGACAAGGAAAAGGTCCTTATCAAGGCTGACCTTGCCTCTGCCTGAGAAGCCTTCCAAAAGATGAAGGCAGAGTGCATGAAGGGCGAGATTGCCCGGAGCACCACAGAGGAGGCCAAGAAGAAGGCCCTCGACGATCTCGAGGCGGAGCGGGCTCGATCTCGCAGCCTCTCTACTGACGTCGATCGTCTGAAGAGAGCGTTGCTGGAGAAAGACAGAGCCATCGCACAGGCAGGCAAGGCGATTGAGTACTTGTGGGTCGCCAATATTGACCTGGTCTGTTCTCATAGGGAGATCGAGAGGGCCAACACTGATTTGGTTGGCGTGAACACGGCTCTGGAGGAGAAAATTCGTGGTATATTTCTACCATCGTGTTTCTTTCCCAGGGTGTGCTTTGTGTTGTCTAACTTCTTTGTGTCGGCCTTTGTAGGGCTTAAAGACGAGCAATTGGCTGCTCAGGTCGAGGCCCGCTCCACCAAGGCTCACCTCGAGGGGGAGGTCGCTTTGAACGGTCGGCTGCGGACTGCGATAAGTGATCTTTCGGCCTCTTGGGAGCTCGAGCCTGTAGACGAGTCGAGGGAGGCGGCTCGAGGCGACGCACTGGTCCATCAGCTGTGCTACCTAGGCGCGACGCTGAGGGAACGAGTGTGGGACGCTCTTCATACCGAAGTGAAGCGGGCAATGGCAGTTGTTTGCTCAGGCTTTTCTTACGATATGGAGGTGGTGTCCCATGGCTTCATCACCGACATCTCCAAGACCGACGCAAAGAATGAGGAGAGGCTCCACGCCTTGATCGATGATGTGGAGGCCCCTGGGGAAAGGCTAGCGAAGCTGTTTGAGCCGAAAGTGCTTCCTCCCAAGACTAGCTCGGGCGTGGACGAGGGTGGTGAGGGCCGTGACACAGACTGAGGCCTGCGAGCCTATGCTGGGTGCTAAGGCCCCTTGTACAGTACTTTTGTCTTAAGGAAATGCTATATTTTTTAAGTGGTTTAAAAGGCCTCTGAATACTTGCTTATTCCTATGTTCGCACCCTCTTTTGTTTCCTTTCTGCCTACGTCTATATTCCCTGTTTGGTCTTTTGTTAAGGCGACCTCGATTGCCTCAAGGGTGAGGGAGCGAGTAGAGTTACCATAGCCCGGGGGCGTAGGAGTTCTCAGGCTTGTCGTCTCTCGGCCCTTAAGGTGCTCTAGGTGCTTCTACTACTCGACCGTGTGAGGTTTACTGGTAGGAAAGAAAAAATCACTTGGTTTTTTAGACACTTGGGGGGGAGTCCCCCCTGCTAGCCTCCGAGGGGGTATCGACTATGATGGGTCATAGTTGGTACTCCCTTCTAACATTGAGACTTTGATCGACAAAAAAGTAAATTACTCGAAAAAAAGATCTTATTCATTAGTGCGATCATTCGTAAGATCTTCACACAGAATGTACATGAGAGCATAAAGCTTTGAAATTCTAGGGGTAGAATCGACGTAGCTATTCGATGTTCCACACGTTGGTGAAGATTGCCCCTTTTTCATCCGTGAGCTTGTATGTCCCCGGCTTCAGGACCTCGGCCACCACATATGGGCCCTCCCAGGGCGGAGTCAGCTTGTGGCATCCTCGGTTGCTTTGCCGCCGACGTAGGACAAGATCGCCCACGTTCAGATCTCTCTTGCGCACGTGCTTGTCGTGATAACGTCGAAGCTTCTGCTGGTATCTGGCGGAGTTGAGGAGGGCCATGTCTCGAGCTTCTTCGAGCTGGTCGACTGCGTTCTCTCGACTCTCCTTGTTTCCTGCTCGTTGTAGGCTTTGAGTCGAGGGGACCCATACTCAAGGTCTGTTGAGAGCACGGCCTCGGAGCCGTAGACCATGAAGAATGGGGTATACTTTGTGGCCCTGCTGGGCGTCGTCCTCAAGCTCCATAGGACCGAAGAGAGCACTTCGACCCATTTCTTGCCGAATTTATTCAACCAGTTGTAAATTCTTGGTTTGAGCCTCTGCAATATCATGCAGTTGGCACGCTCGACCTGGCCGTTAGTTCGAGGGTGAGCCACTATCGACCAGCTCACACAGATGTGATGCCGGTCACAGAAGTCCAAGAAATTTTTGCCGGTGAACTGAGTGCCGTTGTCGGTGATGTTGACGTTGGGGATCCCAAACCGATGGATGATGTCGGTGAAGAAAAGGACAGCTTGCTCGGAGCGGATGTTTGTGATAGGTCGAGCCTCGATCCATTTGGAGAATTTGTCGATGGCCACCAGCAGATGGGTGTATCCTCCTGCCGCTTTCTGGAGAGGACCTACGAGGTCGAGACCCCACACCACGAATGGCCACGTGATAGGGATCATTTGGAGGGCATGAGCGGGGAGATGCGTCTGCTTGGCATAAAATTGGCGCCCATGGAATGAGCGTACGAGCTCTATGGTGTCAGCTACGGCCGTTGGCCAGTAGAAGCCTTGTCGGAAAGCGTTCCCTACGAGGGTCCGTGGAGCGGCGTGGTGGCCACAAGCCCCCGAGTGTAGATCCTCGAGGAGCTTTCGGCCTTCTTCTATGGTGATGCAGCGCTGCAAAATTCCCGTCGGGCTTCGTCAGTATAGTTCATTATTGTCGCCATAGATTACATATGATTTGGCCCGTCGAGCAATACCGCGGGCCTCAGATCGATCCTCTGGTAACTCGCATCGAATTAGGCAATCGAGGAACGGCGTGCGCCAGTCGAACGGTCGACCGGGCCGCTATTCCACCTCCATTACCTCAGCAGCCGCTAGTAACGCTTCGATGGTGTCGGTTTGTTGGAGGGCGGTGGTTTCGACGCCAGCCCCCAAGCCGAAGTCGACAGATGGCTCGTACAGATCTCTTGAGAACGCATCGGGGGTGTCCGTACCTCGAGTCGAGGCGATCTTGGCGAGTTCGTCAGCTGCCTCGTTGTAGCGTGGAGCGATGTGGACGAGCTCGAGGCTGTGGAACTTGTCCTCGAGTTGACGTACCTCCCTACAGTACGCCTCCATTTTTGGGTCGTGGCAGTTGGAGGCCTTCATCACTTGGTCGATGACGAGTTGGGAGTCGCCTCGAACGTCGAGGCATCGAACTCCTAGCTCGATGGCGATCTTCAGGCCGTTGACAAGGGCCTCGTACTCCGCGACATTGTTGGACGCAGCAAAATGTATTCTGATGACGTACCTCATATGGACGCCAAGGGGCGAGATGAATAACAGACCCGCCCCAGCTCCCGTCTTCATGAGAGACCCGTCGAAGTACATCGTCCATAGCTCCGCTTGAACTTGAGCCGTGGGGAGCTAGGAGTCCGTCCATTTCGCGACAAAATCCACCAGAGCCTAAGACTTGATGGCTTTGCGGGGCGCATAAGTGAGGGTCTCACTCATGAGCTCAACCGACCATTTGGCTATTCTTCCCGTGGCCTCCCGACTTTGGATGATCTCACCCAAGGGGAATGACGAGACCACCGTGATAGGGTGGCCGAGGAAGTAGTGTTGTAGCTTGCATCGGGCAAGGATCACCGCATAGATTAGCTTCTAGATCTGCGGATACCGTGCCTTGGTCTCTGAGAGTACCTCGCTGATGAAGTAGACCGGCCTCTGTACCGGTAGCGCATGCCCTTCTTCCTGCCTTTCGACCACTACCGCTGCACTAACCACTTGGGTTGTCGAGACGGCGTACAGAAGCAGAGGTTCTGCGGGCTGAGGTGGGACCAAGACCGGGGCAGAGGTAAGCATTTTCTTCAGGTTTTCGAGGGCTTCTTCGGCTTCAGGGGTCCAAGAGAAACGCTCAGCTTTTTTCAGGAGCCGGTATAGTGGCAATGCCTTCTCCCCCAACTTTGAGATAAAACAACTTAGCGCCGCCAAACATCCCATGACTTTTTGCACTCTCTTGACATCTCGGATCGCCCCCATTCTCGTAATGGCCGAGACTTTCTCAGGATTGGCCTCGATGCCGCGTTGGGAAACTATGTAACCCAAGAGCATGCCTCGAGGTACGCCAAAGACGCACTTCTCGGGGTTGAGCTTGATCTTGTTGGCGCATAAGCAACTAAAAGCGATCTTGAGGTACTGAATCAGGTCTCCTCGTTTCTTTGACTTGATGACGATGTCGTCGATGTATGCCTCGACCGTCGACCCTATATGTTTGCCAAACATGTGGAGCATGCATCGCTGGTATGTCGCTCCCGCGTTCCGGAGCCCGAACGGCATGGTCACGTAACAGTACATCCCAAAAGGAGTGATGAAAGATGTCGCGAGCTGGTCGGACTCTTTCATTTTTATTTGATGGTAACCAAAATATGCATCAAGGAAAGAAAGGGTTTCGCATCCCGCAGTAGAATCAACAATTTGATCGATACGTGGTAATGGAAAAGGAACTTTCGGACATGCTTTTTTTAAACTAGTATAATCGACACACATCCTCATTTTCCCATTCTTTTTCTTAACTAGTACAGGGTTTGCTAACCAGTCGGGATGGTGAACCTCCTTGATGAATCCGACCATCAAAAGCTTGTGGATCTCCTCGGCAATGATCTTTCGTTTCTCCTCGTCGAAGCGACGCAACCGTTGTTTCACTGGCTTGGAACCGGCTCGAATTTCCAAGGAGTGTTCGGCGACTTCCCTCGGTATGCCTGGCATGTCCGAGGGACTCCATGCAAACATGTCAGCGTTTGCACGGAGAAAGTCGACGAGCACGGCTTCCTATTTGGGGTCGAGGTCGGCGCTGATCGTTAGCACCCTGCCGTCGGAGTTGTTGTGGTCGTGTGGGATCTTCTTCGTTCCTTCTACCGGCTCAAAGCTACCCGCGTGACACTTGGGCTCTAGGGCCTCTGCGACCAGGGCCTCGAGCTTCGAGGCGAGCTCAGCGGAGCTCTCGACAGCTTCCCCATACTCGACGCACTCCTTGCCGCAAAGACCTCGCGGCGTTCCCTCTTGCGCTGCCTTGCAGTTAGCTGCGTCGAGGGTCCAACACAGATCATGTAGCAGTCGTGGATGGCTTGGAAACCTTCGTCGTCTTTGTCGTCCCCCTTGTCGCTGCCCTTTTCTTTCTTCTGGTCGTCCTTTATGAATCCCAGGCCGTCGAAATGCCTCTTCAGCATGCGGCAATCCTCGAGCTTGTGGTTCGCCCATCCCTTATGGTAAGGGCAGGTCTCCTTCAGCATCTTGTCGAAGATGGCTCCTTCAGGGGGCCTCGAGGTCTTTTATGATCCATAGCGGCAATGAGGTCGTCGTCGAGGGCCTCCCGTTGGAACGGTCGTGCTTTCTTCTTCTTCTTCTTGTTCTTCTTGGGTCCTCGACTGGGCCCTCATCGTCTTCGGCTGGCCACCTGCCTTTGCCACCTTCGTAGATGAAGAAAGCACCAACCGCTTCCTCCCCTGTAGCGTAGTTTGCCACCACATCCATCAGTTCGTCGACGGTGTGAGGGCGATTCCGGCCTAATTCCCGCACTAAATCTCGGCTGGTGGTGCCCGAGACGAAAGCCAGGATGATGTCGTGGTCTGGGATGTGTGGCAGCTCGGTGCGTTGCTTCGAGAAGCGTCGAGCATACTCTCGGAGAGTTTCCCCTAGCTTCTGCTTGCACTTGCTGAGGTCCCACGAGTTGCCAGGCCGTATGTAGGTCCCCTTGAAGTTACCCTCGAATACTCTGACCAAATTGACCCAATCGTGGATCTGGTTGGCCGGGAGCTCCTCGAGCCATCTACGGGCGGTGTCGGAGAGAAAAAGTGGCAACTATTGGATGATAGCTCGATCGTCCCCTCGAGCGCCTCCCAACTGACAAGCTAACCGGAAGTCTACCAACCATAGTTCTGGCTTGGTCTCGCTGTTGTATTTAGCAATGCTAGTCGGGGGTCGGAACGGGCTGGGCAGCGGCGTGCTGCGGATCACTCTGCTGAACACCCGAGGGCCCAGCGGTTCCGGGGCCATCCGGTCCTCGTCGCTGTCGTACCGCCTGCCGCGGTGGGCGTTGTAACCGCGCTTTTTCGTGTCCCCACATCGACAGCGACGATTCTCGTTGATGTCACATCGTGCGTCGTGTCGTCGCTGATTGTCGACGGGGTGGTTGAGGACGAGTGTTGTCTTCTTCCCTCGAGGGGGCGGTTGCCGATGGACCGACACATCCTTTTCGTTCTGGGCCGGATCCTCACGCTTCTCCGTGGCTGCTCGTCGACGTCGAGAGGCCGAGCTCTCGGCCTGTTGAACTGCCGCCACTTGGAGTAGAGTCTACACCTCGTCTCGAATGCGTCGCGCTTGGGAGTTCGATGGTTCGGGCATATTTCGTAGCAACATTGATGCCGCCATGACGTTCTGACCCGCTCGAGGGAAACGGCTGACGGGCTGCTCAGGCTCCCCGTCTCCAACGATCTGTCGATGCACTTCTCGAGCCCATTTGCGGACACTTCCGCCAGGTGGGTATGGCTGGTCCTGCTCGAGGATCCGTTCAAGCAGGACAAGGCACTCGCGATCTTCATCGAGCTTTGCTTTGAGCTCCCGTAACTGCGCAAGTTGTGTGGCTTTGTCTTCTTGCGGAGGGGGGTCGACCTGACCATCGTTCCCAGGTGTCCTGGGGTCCTCCCTTGCTGCGGGGGCTCGACCGCCGGCGACGTCGTCTTGCGTTTCATCGGTGGTTTCTACACCCCCGTTGATGATGAAGCATTCCCTAGTAGGGTCGTAGCTGTCGGACTCAGAGTCGGAGTCCAGCTCGGCGGCGTAGAAGCATCCGCGTCCCTCCTCCAGCAGCCGTTGCCTGAGTGAGGTGATTGTGTATCGCCCAGGACCTAGGCGGCGAAGGCCTCATACCTGAGAGAAATCCGGCAGCTCGGATGTCTATTGTCGTGCTCCAGCGTCGCGTGGGAGGACCATTAGTCTCTCCACGTAAGTTTGGGCGTTCGGACATATCGTCCTGGCGAGTGATGCTGCCATGTTGTCCAGACCGAACGGCAGCGCTCTTCTTGGGGCGAACAGCCCATGTGGAAGTAGCGTCGTGGCAGGTGAGAATGCACAAGGCGCGCCGTCTCCCATCGTCGTCGTGAGATCCTCGTGGCGTCGGGCCGTCATACCCGCGGTTTCGGGGCGCGGGGCTGTCAGCTCCTGCGTCACCTCCCGCCTGGCACGAACTGGCGATCACGACGAGGTAGAGGGGTGACGGTGGCGCTGTCCACGCCTCTTCTTGGGCGGGGAGGCGTGGTGGCGAGGCCGTCTGGGAGCCCTCAATCGGGTGGGCGCAATGCGAGCTCCTCCCGGTCCTTTGACCGAGAGCAGGATCATGTCGTAGCCGAAACCGGTGGACATGAACTCGAGGCTCCCGAACTAAATCACCGTGGAGCGCGGAATCGGCGAAACAAGAGTGGCCATCTGGAAAAAGATGGGAAATCGGTGAAAAACAAGCAGGACCCCTACCTAGCGCGCCAACTGTCGGTGTTTTCCCCCCGGGGGGTCACACCAACGAGAAAAACTAGTGCGTGCTCCCTTTTCCAGATGGTGATGCAAGAAAAGACACAAAGGTTTATCCTGGTTCGGGCAAGAGAAGGCCCTATGTCCAGCGGGGGGGGAGTGTTTGTATTATCTTGCAACGAAGTGCTTGGACAGGGGTGAATACAGGCGTGGTATGAACGGGGATGGAGTAAGGTTGCTCTACTACATATGACTTGTGTTCTCCTGCGTATCCACTCCCGGACCTCCCCTTTTATAGTTCCAAGGAGAGGTCTAGGCTACATACATAGGCGACAGAATAGGGGTCGATAGGGTTTTGGCGTGCTGACCTACTCGAGGCCTCCGTACTGGCGTGGCCTCGAGCCATCTTGTCTTGGTACTCTGATGATGATTACGCGTGCCCCTAAATCCTGCTCCTGTGCGCCGTCCTGGACCGGTTTATCCGTTGCACGCTTGTACGTCGCGACTGTGGCCACGTCACAGTGGTTGAGGTGCCATCCTCCGTTGCCTGAGCCTTCTCTAGGAAGGAACATGTCTACTCGAGGGTCAAATACCTCTTGAAGCCTTGCTGGGTAGAGCGCTGACTTTGGATGTCTCAAGGGGGGTCTTGACGGGGCGTTCCGGCCCACTCCCTGCGCCCTGCCACACTCTGGCTCATTTGGTGGGGAAGGCTGTAAAAAGAATGACAGGACGGGTGCTTTTCCCTATCACGCTTCCAGTGATTGACGGGTTAGGTGAGAGCGCGGCAGGCGCATTAAATGCCATGGTTCCCATGCCCGTGTCAGGCGGCGGGCGGCGTCCTGGCACTCGAGCCCTTCGATTCGTACGAGCCTGTTTCTGTATTCGACGGTTACTGGCGCTCGAGCCCTAGTTGATTCGCACGACATCCTTTCCGTGTTCGAGGCTATGGACGTTGATATCAGTGCGCGCGACCTGGGCGTCCAGTTGGGGGCCCTTGATTTACGTATGGGTGCTCTCATCATGAGCGTCGGTTAGGGTATCCCTTATTGGCACCCTCGACACGATGGTATTTCTAGGTCAAGGGGCTAAAGTGAAAGCTCGGTTTGGTCTGTTTGGAGATAGTGCTAATCATGATGCAAGATAGATGCACGGTTTGTATGGAACATACGATATGCTCAGAAATCAATTAGGATCCACCTAATATAACTCCTTGATGATCTGTGTCATATGGAATCTTGCTTTGGTTCGTTTAGAGACTGTTAGTTTTGGTAGAAGATATGTGCACAGTTTACGCCTAATGCACCCGATGGTACTTGTAGTTGAAGAGGCTCAAGTGGAGGCTCGATTTGGAATATTCGGATATAGTGCTAATCTTGATGCAAGATAGTTGCATAGTTTGCATGGAACGTACCATATGTTAAGAAATCAATTTAGATGCACACAATGGAACCCCTAGATGACGTGTGTCATATGGAATCTTGCTTTGGTCTGTTTGGAGACAATGTTAGTTTCGGTGCAAGATAGGTGCATAGTTTGTGCCTAATGCACCCTAATCTAAGAAACCATTTTTGACGCATCTGTTTGTACTACTAGATGAAGAGGCTCAAGTGGAAGCTTGGTTCGTTCTGTTTGGAGATAGTGCTAATCTTGATGCAAGATAGGTGGACGGTTTGCATGGAACATACCATATGCTTGGAAATCAATTTAGATGCACCCGATGGAACTCCTTGATGACGTGTGTCATATGGAATCTCGCTTTGGTCTGTTTAGAAACAGTGTTAGTTTCGGTGCAAGATATGTGCATTATTTGCGCTTAATGCACCATAGTCTAAGAAACCATTTTGGATGAACCTGTTGGTACTTCGGTGAAGATGCTCAAGTGGAAGCTCGGTTTGATCTGTTTGGAGATAGTGCTAATCTTGATGCAAGATAGGTGCATGATTTGCAAGGAACATATCATATGCTTAGAAATCAATTTGGACGCACACAATGGACCACCTAGATGACATGTGTCATATGGAATCTTGCTTTTGTCTATTTGTAGACATTGTAAGTTTTTGTGCAAGATAGGTGCACAGTTTGTGCCTAATGCACCATAGTCTATGAAACCATTTTGGACGCACTATTTGGTACTCTTGGATGAAGAGGCTCAAGTGGAAGCTTGGTTCGGTCAGTTTGGAGATAGTGCTAATCCTTATGCAAGGTAGGTGCATGGTTTGCATGTGCGAATCCTTATGCAAGGTAGGTGCATGGTTTGCATGGAACATACCATATGCTTGGAAATCAGTTTGGATGCACCCGATGGACCTCCTTGATGACGTATGTCTTATGGAATCTCGCTTCCGTCCATTTGGAGACATTGTTAGTTTCGGTGCAAGATAGGTGCACATTTTGCACCTAATGCACCATAGTGTATGGAACCATTTTGGACGCACTTGTTGGTACTTCTAGGTGAAGGGGCTCAAGTGGATGCTCGGTTCAGTCTGTTTGGAGATAGTGCTAATCTTGATGCAAGATCGATGCACAGTTTGCATGGAACATACCAAATGCTTGGAAATCAATCTGGACGCACATGATGGAACTCCTAGAGGACGTGTGTCATACAAAATCTTGCTTTGGTCTGTTTGGAGATAGTGTTAGTTTCGGTGCAAGGTTTGCACAGAATACAGTATAGGCTAAGAAACCATTTTGGACGCACCCAATGGTAGTCCTAGGTAAAAGGCTCAAGTGAATGCTCGGTTTGGTCTATTTGGAGATAGTGCTAATCTTGATGCAAGATAGATGCACGGTCTGAATGGAACGTACCATATGCTTAGAATCTAATTTGGAGACACCCGATAGAACTCCTTGATAACGTGTGTCATATGGAATCTCGCTTTGGTGTGCTTAGAGACAGTATTAGTTTCGGTGCAAGATATGTGCACGGTTTGCGCCTAATGCACCAAAGTCTAAGAAACCATTTT